>Ga0222717_10000419_pt1 | contig 36893 bp, 28 predicted proteins | sample C33_18DmetaG_FD_165053 | JGI IMG/M metagenome (GOLD analysis project Ga0222717, IMG submission 165053) | Estuarine water microbial communities from San Francisco Bay, California, United States - C33_18D | ecosystem: Environmental > Aquatic > Marine > Unclassified | place: USA: California... | reverse complement strand
GCTAGAGCATCTTCTCCTTCGCTCCACCACTGGATAGTAGCAGCCGTGCCCTCTGTAGGAAACCTTACAACCCTTGAGCCATCACCTTGGGCTTTCTTTATAGCGTACCTAATGAGCTGCTTTTCCCAAGAGTTTTTAGCCGATGAAACCCCCTCCTTTATGTCCCTATCTACTTTACTTCTGTTTTCTTCAACAGCTTCTACAACCCTACCATAAGCTTCTTCTCGTTCTTCCTGAGTCATACTCTCAACATCATCTCCATCCCAAACGATGTCTGGAATTGTATCAGAAATATGTTCAATCGTAATAGATACATCTTTAGCAAACCTACCAAGGTTTGTGTCCTCCCCTTCTTGGATAAATGGATATCTGTTAAATGTATCGTCTATAACGGCCTCAATCTGCTTGTCAGTAGAGTTTATTGGAGCGTTGAGCTCAGAAGTTGCGTACAGCCTAAGCATAACCCTAAACGCATTTACATTGAATTCAGGATTGTTTTCTAGAGCGTTACTTAAGATGTTAGCGACATTAGGTTTTTTCGTTAAGTTCTTCTCCGAGACTGATTCAATGCTTTCAGAGATGTCGCTCCAAAACTTAGGGATTCTAGCTTCTTGACTTGATCCTGCGGCATCAACAAGCATGGACTTGTATTGACTGTAGTTGTCAACAATATACTTAAGTAGATCTAGGTTCTCTACGCTGATATCGAACTCATCTGAACCATAATCAGAAACTATAATGTCATCGGTAAGGTCGTCATTGAACGCATCCTTCAGGCCTCTCTGGTATGTATCTGACTGTAACTCAGAAACATAGGTCACTCCAGGGTTGTCTGGATGAGTGAACATCCGAATGTGCGCGTGAGTAGGAAATCTAAAGTGATCTTCAAATATACCAGGTGTACCGTAGATTTCTGAATCACCCAGGAATGGAACTGTAACAGACTTAGCCTTCCTGTATGAACTGCCCAAGACCCTTTCAAGACCATAATCTGAGTGATTTTTTGAATCATCAAGAGGCTCCAACATCTTGCCATCGAAGAACATATCAAACTCCTCCTTAGGAATAAAGTCGCTGTCAGGGAATTTCTCAATAAGATCTGAAATAACAAGCTGCTCTGCTTTCGAGCCCTTACCTGCAATCTGCATTAGTTGATTCACAGATACACCCTTCACCCCAGACTTCTCGACAACTTGCTTTGAAACTCTTCCAGAAGCCTTAGAGAAAGAAGGCATTAAACCTTGAGTCCCACCCACACCACCTTTAAGGCCTTTTACCTTAAGGTTTTTAGTGCTTTCGAACTCGTCAATTAAAAAGGTTTCCACCCCTCCAGATATATAATAAGGAAAAGAGCTTCCCACAACGGAGCCTATTCTCTCCCATTCCCCCTCAATAAGTCCATGCTGACCCTTACCGTCTATAACCTTAATGGACTTAAGGTCTAAAATAGACACGGCTGCCACATCGCCAGAATCATTAAACTTAATTCGAGATTCAGACCCCACTACATAAAGGTCGGGATCAACAAGCATTTTTTTAGCTTGATCCTTAGTATTAAATCCTGGGTAAGCTTCAGTTCCTTGCGTTGCAAAAATATTTAAATAATCTTGAATCTTTCTTCTTCCTTCAAATTTACCGTTTTCACCTAAAACATACTTGACAGCTATTAATAGGTCGCTATAGCTATCCAAATACCTGACTCGATCTTTAGAGAATTTTACCTTACCTCTTAACCCATACTCAACAGCTACATTTAAATCCCCCAACAGGGATTGTCCTTCTTTTTTTCTAGCCTCGCTAATTCCACCTTCCGATCTTACCGAAACCCCAGCCATGTAGTCGTTAAAGTTTTTTAGAATTTGTTTTTGAATTTCTACGTTATTTTTAGCAAGTAACTTTAACTCCTTCCAAAGCAAATCTAAAACTTCAGGCCTGTATGTAACTGCGTCAGGCTTATTCAAAGCAATAGCAATCGCCATCTCACCATCACTATTCTTTAGCTTATCGTAAAGAGCTTTAACTTGAGCCTGACTCTCAAAGTAAGGTTTATTATTGTTTTCTAGAGATAATTCTGGATCCTTAAAGCTGGGCTCTTTTTCAGAATTAAAAATGTATAGATACCTATCTAATAATCTAGCTGATTTCTTAGCAGATTTTATATCAGAATGACTCAATGAAATGACTGGACTCCCAGAAGATTTTGCCTTTTTTTGAAGTGAATTTAACTCTTTAATTCCTCCAGAAGATCTTGCTTTCTTTTTTGAAACAGGCAACTCAAAAATTATATCACCACCCGCGTCATAGTACTGAACCAATAATGGCCTTTCGCCTACGGCGTCAGAAAAAGTCTTTTTTGTTTTTAGAGGCGCTCCTTTTGCCTCCCTTACATTGAGAAGATTTCTTTTTGTTTCTTCAAGTATTGCTTCTCTTTTTGACTTTCCTACACGAGTAGCCATCCCTGTAGGCTCGTAATAATCGCTCTTAACCCTTCTGTTTAGATTGGGTTTAGCTTTAGCTTTAGAAAAAGAGACTTCTAAGCCCAAAGCATTGGGGTCTTTAATGTCTCCTCCAGGATCTGATTCTTCAGACAATCTAGAGAGACCGCTCATATTAAACAGCTCTGGATTCTTTTCTTTAGAGATGTAATCCTCTCTAAGGGACCTCATACCACCAAGCTCTTCTTTTGTAATTCCTGCGTCTATAACCGCCTGAATGTTTTTCTTAGCGATTACAAGCCCCTCAAAGTCCAATTCGCTGGTAGCGCTACCCTCAGGATAGAAGTCACCCTTCATTGTATAGACGTTAAGGCCAGCTGATTGCCATAAATCACCAACCTCCTTAGAGAGTTCTGAATATTGAACTCGGACTTCAGAATCAATAGCCTGATCCCTCATCCTTCGGGCACCCTTGATCTGCTTAAACGTTGGTATGCGATCCATCCTAACCTTATTCCCCTCTCTGTCAACCTTAGGTTTAGGGGGGTTAATCGTATGTTTCTTACCATCCTTGATAAAGTACATGTTAGTTACGATACCAGGATACTCTTGGTTAGCTGTTATTTTGTTGTACCAATTCCTAAAATGAAAGAAATCGTTTACGTTTATCTTCTGAGGAATTCCAGACTTTCCTCTTGCTTCGGTAAAAGCGAAGTCAGACTCCTTCCCTGACTGTCTATCGAAGTCATAGTATATCGTCTCATTCTTCAGGTAGTTGTAATCACCCTTAGATCTAGATAGGCTAGGCTGTTGATTAGCGGGCGCTTGTTGCTGAGATGATTTCGAATCAATCTTTACAGACCTACCTTGAAGAATGTTAACCACCTGATTAGCAACAGAGAAGAGATCCTGCTCGTTGTTAATTACCCTAGTGCCTTTTCGGAAGTTACTGTTGAACCAGTCGATAATCCTCTGAATAACACTTCTATATCTATCCTTGCTCTTTCTGTAGTCAATAAAGAAAGCCGCTATAACCTCCTCCTGTTGTTTAGCGTCAGACTGGTCGGAATACTCAGACCTTACTCTATCTATAAGGGCTCGTAAGGCTGAGTTGTTGTCTGCAATAGATTCAAGCTCGTTAAAGAATTCTTCTCTTTTAGTCCCGTTAGGACCAAAGAAATCGTACAACATGTAGTGAGTGATGAGCTCCTCCGAAACAAGATCAGTGGCAGAAGGTATCCTGTAGGAAGATCCTAGCTTAGTTGCAGCTTCTTTTACGCTTTCTGTAAACTCAGTAGAGTTTGTGTCTAGCAAGTGTATTCTAAGCGGCTGTCCATCACCACCCATCTCAACGGCTCCAAAAACAAATTCACCAAACTTAAGAGGGGACATGTTGCTCACTTCTCTGAGCGAAGCCTCCAAAGATACTTGAGTCCTGTGGTTACGAATAGAGCTCCCTTTACCTCTTGATACAATCCCCCCGACAGCTTTTGTAACTCTATTTATAATAGACTGATACTCAGTAGACAAGCCAGCATCTCTTAAAGATTCTGGAGTGATGTTGTCTATCTCTATTTCAGCAAAATCTGCAACGTCCTCTGTAGACACTACTGGGGCTTCTTCCGCTAATGGCGACTCTGTGTCTATTGGGTCCTCTTCTGTTGGCGTAGCCTCAGCCGTTACTTCCGACTCATCGAATAAAGAAAGCTGTTGCCCTTCCTCTTCTTGAGGTGCCTCCTCCATCTCTTCGTTATCAGAGGCTTCTTGTGCTGCAACTTCTTGAGGCTTAATCTCTACTACACTTCCGTCAGCAGCTTCAACGGTAATTGGCCCGTCCGATCTATCTGTAGGCGCAACTACTCCTTGAATCTCCTTTTGCTTCTGCTCTGGGGTCATAATCTCGTAGTCCTCACCTATCTTCTTGATCCTGCTCTGAACCTCTCTTAGCTCGGACCTCTCCCTGGAGCTCATTCTCTCCCCCTTGCTATTTACTCTATTTTTAAGATCAGATTCTTTCTGAAGAAGCCTGAACAGTTGCTTTTGAGTAGAAAGATTAGCGTCTTCTGGAATCTGCTTAATGACTTCTTGAAGCCTTTTGTTTGATTTACCTTCGGCTTCATATTCCTTAGCCGTCATCTCTCCCTTAAGGACTTTTTGCCTGTTTTTTACATCAATCAGATCAAGTAATCCGTCGTCACGCATCATGCTTAGGTTAAGCATCTCTTTGTCTGTGAAGCTATTTCTTCCAGCCCTGTATATGGCTCCGCCACCGAGCATGAAAGCGCCAAGTCCTTCGTGATAAGCAGACGTTAGAACTTGTTTAAAAAACTCACTAGTAGTCTCAGAAACCTCAAAGTTGTCTGACTTTTCACCCCACTGATTGTAAGCTTTCTTTAACAACTCTGAAGAAACTTCCTGTAAAGCACCAGTCTCTGCTTCAGACAAGAAGGCAGAAGTCCCCGCTAGTCCTGCACGCCCTACAGCGCTTTTAACGTCTTGCTCTATAATCTCGTAAAGAGTCTTAGCCCCAACATTAGAGCCAGCCTTTCCTATTGCTCTTGCTACGATTTTACTCGTGATTCCACTAAACCCTTTCATATTGCTAAAGCCATATCTCTCTAGGGCTACCTGGGCAAGAACATAAGGAACAGTAAACTTCAGTTTTGATTCAGCTGAAACGTCTTTCCATTCGTCTCCAGACATCATCTCATCAGCATACCTCATTGTTTGACCAGTGAGGGCCAATATGTTGAAATACTTAGACGGGCTAATAAAGGATGGAAGCGACTGCATTACACCGCTATACACCTGAGTTAATGTATTCCTACCCTCAAACTCTTCTACCCTTTCTTTTGTTAGCCCGTGACCAGCCCTGACAGTATTAGCCCAATCAGTCCAGTCGGCTGCCTCTGCCGACTCCTCGTAAGCCTGAGCGATTGACTGATCAGTAAGAGCGTAAACACCCCTGCTAGGTATATCAGCAGCTACCTTACCCATAGCGATCCCAATCTGAGAGACACCCTCCACGACAGTCTCTAAGCCAGGACCCATAAAGTGGTATGTCATCATGCCTAAGGTAGAACCTTGATCCTCTTTTAAAGAGAAGTATCTACCGACATTTGAGTCAAAGGCATCACCCTTTCTTTTTACCTCCGCCTGGCTATTCTCAAGGTCTTTCTTCATGTCCCTTAAGTCCCCAGCTATTTTGTCTGCCGACTCTTGATTACCCTGAGCAACAGCCACATCGTAGGCGTTCAAGAACTCATCGTACTGCCTTAATCCTTCTTGTGTTCTTTTTGCTTGATCTTCAATAGACTTTGCCTCTTCTTTTATTTGGTCAACATTATCGAATGTAGTCGTGCTTAAGAAGTTTGCTTTTGCTAAATCATTGATGCTGTCAGTATCCTCAATCATGTTTTTATTCATGAAAGAAACCAGATCAGTAGCCCTTGTCTGGTACTCAGCCTCTACCTGATCATCGGAAATAAATGACTCATTAATGTCTCTGGACTCACCAAACCTAAACTTAGATGACTCTCCGTTAGGGGCTGTAACCTTTATGAAGTCAGCGCCTGGAGTTGATTCGTTAAACTGAAACCCGTACCTACTATACTTGTTGTTAAGGAAGTTAACAGACTCTTCCTCGCCCTGCTTAACCACGCTAGTGTTTATTAACCCTAGGTCATTATCAAAAGCACCCTTAACCTGATCTTCTTTAATAGGCTGAAAACCAGCGTATGGGTCGGAGTTCTTAGGTTTCTTTTCTTGAATGTATACGTTAGGATCTGACTTTACAGGTATCTGCATCATAGCAGAATCAAAGTCGTTTCCTGATAGCCCTGCAAGTTGAAAGTATCTAGAAGCTTGCTCAGCCGATAGGTTACCTCTCTTAGCTCTTTCGATGTAGTTTTCTAGGTCTTTTTCATCCATACTACAAATATAGGCAATGAAGGCTATTACTATCCTCTACCTATAGCTCTACTCACAGTGGAGGTTATCCTATCAATTAAACCTCCGTTTTTCATTTTAGGTGAAGACATAAATTCTCTTTCGTATTCATCCTGTTCGGAATCAAGAGCTTTCTGCTTCAGCTTCTGATCTTCAATTGCTTGTTTCCTGTTTTGGAGATTTCTCTCATCTATACTCCCCTTAACTTCCTGCATATTCAGGCCAGACTGATCAAACAGATATTGAATGATATCTTCGTCTAATCCGTTTTCTTGCTGCATAAGAGTTTCAACCATAGCTGGGGTGGCTAATATAGTCTCCATGAAATCCTCTTCTGATACCTCACCTAATGGATCTTCAGGATCAGAGACATCTCTGGTTCCAGATATAGTGACAAAGATTCTTCCTAATCCATCAACATTAAACCCTACAATCTCGGTACCTGACTCTAGATCCAAACTAGTTACTGGATCTGTTAGCTGAAGCATTCTATCAATTCCATTAGTCACAGCTTCTTGAGGAAGGGATCCAGGACCACGCCCTACTGGGTCACCCTCATCAACAGCAAGCCCGTCTGTAGGCATGTCCCCAGGGACAAAAGCTCCAGATACAAGTGAGTTGTATCTACCCCTCAAGGTCTCAGACTCGTCCATCGGCTCCACCTTAGGCTCTCCGTAATGCGTCTCAAAAGACGCCATAGCCCCTCTGTAGAACTCCTTTAAAGCAGGATCTACTATAGTTGAATCTTTTAAAAGGTCTTCTAAAGGATCTGTGTTTCCGTTCTTTTTAGCCCAATCCTTTACAATCTTTCTCCTTAGTTTAGGGTCCATTGCCTTCTCCTCTATCCAAGCCTTAGCGTCTTTTCTTCCGTCAGGAAAAGCATGACCTTTTGCGCTAGTTTCCATCCACTCAAATCCACCCTCGAAGTCCAACTCGGAGAGCTTAGGCATAAATGGATTTTGAGGTCTCTGGTACTGATCTAAAGGAATTCTGTTGCCCCCCTCGATAAGCATAGGCTGTCCTTGCTCGTCAAAGATTAAGTCCTTACCCTGGGATAGCCCCATGTAAGCCATCTCATACTCCTCCTTTGTTTTCTCGTCTCTATACCCTTCATCTTCGTAAGGGTCTATTCCAGATATCCTCTGGGTGGCACCCATAAAGCTGCCTGGCTTAGCACCCTCGCTTGCTTTACCGAAGTTCTCGGTCTTATAGGATTCTGAGGCGTCTATGAAGTTAGTAAGCTGTTGAGTCATCTGCTGAAACTCAATCATCCTTTCAGTACTCGAAGCGTAGTAATCTAGATTATCAGTAAGTTGCCCAGCCCATTTCTGTGCGACAGAATAGTCACCACCAAACATAGTGGTAGAGTCTGCCGTCTCAATCATAGAGGCCATTCCCAAAGCCTTCTGCTGAGCTTCTTGCTGCCTCTTGTCTATGCTGCTGAGCTCGTCTCGAAAGCCTTTGAACTGATCCTGGCCTTGCTGTGGAAGCGCATATTTTACTACTCCGTTACTCATTTTCTATTTCTCATTGCGAACTCACGCATTAGTTTGCGGAAGTACGGTGATTCTTTCGCTGCCTTCTTCTGCTGTTCTGGGTTTAGGATAGCCTCGCCTCCAGTCATCTCCCCAATCTTAGCCCCGTCCTTCATCATGTCGATAGGGTTGCTCTCATGAGAAAACTCACCAGGAGTAATAGAGCCTCCATTTTTCTGATTACCTGGATAGGTAAATAGAGGTTCTTGAGACCCAAAAGGATCTAAATTGTAGCTATCCGTATTAGGGAGGCCAGTTACTTGCTGTCCTACGTTTAACATGTCGTCAGACATTACGGATTTAAACTGCCTAGGATCAATTGTTAACCCCATTTCTCCAATTTTTTGAGAGGCTAAAGATGGGTCTGGGGTGGTGCCGCTAAGTTTAGCAAACATGCCCTGTCCAAACATGCCCAGTCCCGATCCAATAAGCTGACCTGTTGCTTGTTGCTTACCAGCTAGAAGCTCTCTATTCATTGCCTCAGCCCCTCTTAGGGATTCAAACTCGCTGGCCGCTAAGTTCTGACCAAGCATTGTGTTTCTCATATCCACGTTCTGCTGAACGCCAGCGTACTGACCAAGTGCTGATTGCTGCCTCTTTGCTGACCTAGCCTCTACTCCCATCCTAGACTGTGCCGCTCGTCTCTGAGAAGCGCCCAACCCACCAAGGAGTGCTTTAGCCCCACCTGACTTCAAGGCTCCAATACTGGCTGCCTCTTGTTCAGCCGCGATCTGTCGCTCCATATCAGCTGCTGGATCTTGCTTAGACATAGCCAGGTATTGGTTCCAAGCGCTACCCACCCCGTATTGAGGCATGTCCTTCTTTAGTTGCTCGAAATTAGCTGAAATCTCGTCCGTACTTTGAGTTAAAGTGTCAGATGCTTTCTTAGCGCCAAAATATTTTGCTGCCGCAGGCCCCAATGCACCAAGAAGTTTACCGCCACCTTTGATTAGCATTGCTAGTGTTACTGGATCCATTTTACAAATATAGTTATTATTGACCTAAGGGGTGATGACTCTTAGAATCAGTTATGTGAGTGTTTATACAATACAGCTCGTGTTTGGTGTTAGAACTGTTGGTTAGTTTGATTTTAGCGTAGTGTCCGCGAATAGGGTCTCCGTTTGAATCGTTTAAGATTATGTGGGTTTGACCATTAGCCTGAGGGACTGAGCCAGATACAGTCATTGTGTTCCCGCTTACCGACTGAACAGTAATTAAGGTATTGTTTTCTAGATATAATCCAACGCCAATAGGTATGCTCAATCTGTTAAGCCTGATAGTAGAGGTTAAAACCGTGTTTCCGCCTGATAACGCATAACTTAAAGTTCCTACATACATCTTTTGACTTGTGCTATCGTTAGAAGTGTCTCTAGGCATGGCAGCGTAGTAACTACCCTCTCTCTCAGACCAGGAGGTTATCGTGCCAGATGTCTGACCTAAGTCTGTTTTAGCTCCAGGGCTCATATCCCATTCAGCAGAATCACCTTCGTAAGACAAAGCATTGTACACCTTAACTCTTGATGGTGATATCTTTGACACCATCTCTACCTCTGATGGGTAGTTAGCATCGTAAAAGTTATTTCTTGTTGCGCTATCGTGCCTCCAGAAAACGTTATTACCGCTTGTGTAATTAGCGCTATACAGCATATTGTTCTGATTAGCGTACACGTCGGGCGTAAAGCTGTACTTACTCTGCCATACACCTCTGGCTACGTCATAACCTACAGTCTCTGCTGAGTAGTCAGCGCCTGAACCTCCATATCCAGTAATAAAGTAGGTGCTGATTCGTGGATCGTATCCGCTTACATACTTAGCATGACCAGCCTTAAAGAATTCCTCAAAGAAAGAAGACATATTCTTTTCTGATATCGGCGATAGCTGCTCACCACCAAGTCTCATTACGGCTTGCCTAGATTTATCTACAAAGAACACATCGTTATCCTGAATAAGAACAGCCTCTGGGTGTCCTCCGCAACCGTAGTCTCCTGAAGCGTACCTAGCCTGACCTAGCACATTAGTTGAGATGGCTACGTTTCCGCTACCCTCAGCGTACTGAATGATATTCTTACCTACAGGAACTAACGACAGCTTATTCTCTTGCAGAGCTACCAGGTTGTCGTTGTAGCTACCTATATAGTTGATTGCACCAAACTTGGACTCAAGGCTGTCGAAGTTTCCCAGTGAAGGATTGAACGAAGATAAAGAAAGGTTAGCTACGTCTTCTGCGTATGCGTCACCATATGTAATTCCATTTCTCCTTCTTACTTCGGCTGATTTTTCAAACACAGCGTGAGCCCTTCCTTTGTTCCAGTCTTTAGACGCGAAAAAGTCATTTACAGATTGACTCTCTGTGTATATGGTTTCATATCTCCACTCATGTGGGTTTTCTTCGTTCCAGTTATTGCTATTATTAGGGTCTCTCCAGGGGGTTTTACATGATGTAGGCTTGTAGTGAACATCTCCCTGGGATAGGTATTTTACGCTTCCGTGTTCGTTTAAAATAGATCCATCAGATCTACTTTCCCCAATTCTATGACAACTTCCGATTTCGTAGTACACCTCTTTATCAACCTTCGATGGTGTTAAAAGCTCAAAGACACACCTTTGACCCCAGTAATTATGCCCCGACGAAGCACCACCGTCTGGGTAAGCTGTATTTGAAATCGAGTACCAATCAAAGCCTTCGTACTTAATGGAGGCGGGTGATCCACCGACATCTACCTGAACGGATGAGTGTATTGCAGGAGACTCTAGAATTAAAAACGTGCCTATATGCGGATCCTCAGACGGGTTGTTGTTTGCAGCCCCAGAATGAAGCTTGTTCGCTGATTCTGTAATCACCTCAACACCAACAACATCAAACTCTATTACGCTACCATCATTCGCTCTAGGGTACACGACATTTAAAGCGTTTACTAAATAGGCCCCGCTGTTCCCGTCCCTACTCACAACTCTAAGCTTATCTCCTTCTGTATATGAATAATTAAGCAAAGAAGATTTTTCTGTAGCGAAGGCATCAAGGGTGTTTAGGGAAACGTAAACCCTTCTGTCCTGTTCGTCATTAACATTATAATAAGCCCCTCCAGCTGTGTAAGAGGCAAAAGAATCAAACGTGCCCATACCTGGATAAACAAACTGATATTTCTCAGCCCAAGAAGGTGGCTGAACCCTCGTGTTTCCTTGAGGCCAAGTAACCTTTAGGGATGCTGGCCCGTTATAGTTAACTCCGCCAGTTGTTCTTGCGGGGTCCCCAAAAGGGGCGACATAGGCGCTGCCTATTCTGTTTACGTTTCCAGATCTATTGTACTTATCGTAATAAACAACACCTATCTCGTGTGTACTACCCGCCTTGAATGAGGATAGGCTGTGGTTTGCCGTGCTGGAAAAGATAGCCTGGGTTAAGTACTGCTTTGATGGCGTCGATGTAGCGTCTGAAAAATCATAATAATTCACACCGTTATAGGTTTGAGTGAGAATATTTATTTGACCGCTATCTTGAGATCCTGAAATACCCCCTATAGAGACGAAGGTAACTTTAGGCACCAAAGTTAAAGTGTCCCCAGTTAATGTTGCGTCACTAGGATCTATCTTCCAAGATACCGTAAGGTTGTAGTCTCCACTACTGAGAGCCCAAGGGGACCCATCTATGTAGGAGCCGTTCATATCTTGACTATCAAAAACCTCTCCTTGCATGTCTGTGTTATCGACGTCGTAAGTCTTAGTAAAAGTTACCTCATTTAAAGACTCAAGGACAAAATCTGCAAATTCCGTAAAGGTTAAGTCTACATCGTTTGATATGGAAAGATTGACCGTCCATCCTCCGCTGGTTTGATGATAAGGAATTTTATCAATATCTTGACCAGTTGCGGGGTTTGCGGACCCAAATTTTATCTTAAATTGACCGCCCTCATAGCTTCCTCCGCTCTGACCTACAGCCTGGGCCTCTACAGAGCCGTCCGTTGATTTACCTATAAATCCCTCAGGATCCCACTTAAAGCTATAATTAGTGACACTACCAGCAGGAACAATAGTTCCAGTAAAAAGAGTCCCAAAGTCAAGTGCTATGTTTGGGTTATCAGATCCTGCCTCTGTAATTCCTGCACTTCCAGACGAGTTAACGCCTCCATCTCTTTCTAGAGAATATTCAACTGTAATATCGGCTAAAATATTATTCCCAGAGTCGTCTCCGTTAGCCCTTCCCTCTACGTAATTGGAATACATAAGTCTGTTCCCAGCTATAGCTTGACCCTCTGCTTTAAGAGGAACGTTATCGTAAAGCTTATTTACGGTCGAAGTGTCTAACGCCCTGTAGGCTCCGTCGTTATAGAACTTATAAACGCTAGTCTGATAATCGTATACAACAGTGGAGGTTCCTAATATACTTCTAGAAAGGTTTGAATTAGGGTCAAACTCATCTAAAACCCTAAAGGCCCCTGTGTTTCCCTCTCTAAAGGAAATTCTTACTTTAGAAACATCTGGAATATTAGTCCAGGGAATCTGTATATCACATACGTTGTCTTCGTAGAAATTAGAACTAGATATAGAGCCAGTAGAACTGTCAATTCCTATTACAGACATGCTATCTGGGAAGGCAAGCCTAGAGTAAGAAGACAAGGCTGACTCCTCTCCGTCAGTATATATGTATTGATAAGCAAGCTGAAACGATGTGGTTCTAAAGTTGTTTAAGCTTAGAGTAGTGTCCGTAGCAAAAGAGAATTCCAAAGGAACTACTGGGGCGGCTTTAATTGAGTTTAAAGCATAGTCCAAATCAGAAAAACTAAGATTATTGTAATCACCAGCGATAGCTCTATCTACATTTATCTTTCTTGGTGCCTTATCGTTATCAGTAAAGTATAGAATAGTCTGTATAAACTCATCTTGCTGAAACGCCCCATTAACCACATCCGCTTTAACAAAAGAGTCTACAGAAAAATTTAGGTATCCAGACTTAAATACAGTGTCATACTGATTATTAGAGGTATTGTATCTATATATAGAGTTTTCAGGGCCATTGGTTTCATCAACTGCGTCTGCTACGAAAAAGTAAATATACCCTCTCTGAGGATCAGAAACCTGACCAATCACAGTAACGGCGTTGGAAGAGGCTAATTCAGACCCAGAAATCGCTTCTCCAGCAATTGTACCTTTCACGTTCTTTACAACACCCTCACTTCCGTCCCCGTCTTCAGAGATAGAAACATTGAGGGCGTCCGTCATGGCACCCTCTTTCAGCAAACGCTCGTCCTCATCACTGACGAGGAAGCGTGGTATCATTTTATCAATCGCCATTAGAACTTAGGTGACTGTTTGTAATTCTTTCTAATCGTCTTCAGTGCCTCCTCTTTCGTGAAGGACTTGATGCGCCCATTAGCTTTTCTGCGTTCGTTGTAGTACTCCTGACGAGCTCTAGCCTTCTCGTTGGCTGGCACAGAGGCCTTACGTTCAACGATCTTGTAGTACATGTATGCTCTTAGTGCCTCTTCTAGATATATGTGAACTGAGGGGTTCTGAGAGCGTCCCTCGTCAGCTACATACTCAATCACTACCTCCGACACATTTGAGATAGGGCTAATCTCAATTCTGTTCTGATCTAGGTTCACTCTAAACTCACCCCTATACCTACCCCCTCCAGCTCCGTAGATAGCGTTCTGGTTGCCGTAGTAGTAGTCTCTGAATACTGTTGAGTTAAAGCTAGTAGAGGTATCACCACCAGTCGTAGCGGTCTTAGCGTCTATTCTGTCGAATACTCCGTCTCCATCACTATCATTTGCTGTGGCTGCGGTAGGAGCTTTTACGCCTGATCCGTTGTCATAGGCTTGAGAGTAGTTTAGGTTCTTGTTTTCTCCAAGTACGTAGACTAGGTTGTCTGAACCAACCACGCCTACCTTACTCCAATCCACGAAGTCATCTGGTAGCTCCACAGTATTGTTTGCGCTGTTGATTCCAAGGACTAGGGAACGAATCTTTTTAGACATATCGAAACCCATCTCACGAATGCCTCTTAAAGCATGAGTCCTGATCTGTGTATCAGAAGCGCTGCCTGCGTAGTCATCATCCGCTAGGGTTATAACAAAATCATTTATGATTTGCTTTAAGGGTACTGTATTCCTAGCCATTAGTATGTTTCTGCTTGTTTCCTAGTCTGCATCTCCTGACTAGTGTAGTTAACGATATCCGTGTCCCTAAGGTTAAGACCAATCATCTTTCCAATCTCGTAAACCAAATCAGAAGTGTAGTGCTCTGGAAGCTCAAAGTCTCTAGGTGTCCCCGCAGCAGAATAAGTAGGTGGGTTAGGGTCCCTAACACCCGATACAGTACTCTCTGGGTACTTATAGTATCTGATCTCAATCTTGTTTACCGTAGTGGGGAACACATGGAGAAATTCAGACACCAGAGCTACAGGGAACTCAGCCGTAGGTGCGCTTAGGTTGCTCACCAGGATGCGCTCAATCTTCTCCTCGTCGTAGCAAAGCTCGATAGGCTTCTTGGTTGATTGATTAAGCATAATACTTCCAGCCGTAGTAACACCTATAATCCTAGCTAAGTCGTCAGGTTTTGCAAACTTACCGCTAGCCTTGGGTTGCGTGATCTTCTTAGAGAAATAAGATAAGTCTTCTTCAATTCGCTTGATGCGTGACTTATCCCTCATAGGGTTAAACCCTGATCGAGACAGCCTTTTGGCATCCTTGAGTTCATCAAAGAGTCCGTTAAATATATTGAGTTGGGCAATGTTGGCAAACCGATTGAACTCGGTTGGCGAGATAAATCCCTGCTGGTCCTTGTTCGCAAGATCCTTTAGGGTGTTGTACACTACCGATATGTCAGCTCCGTATGCCATGACACAAATATACAAAAAAGAAAAGGCCCCCTTTTGGGAGCCCTTCCTGTTCATATATAACTACGTTTAGTCCAGTTGTCGCTCGATCTCGGCTACGACGGGGGCAGCAGCCTCGGTCATGCAATAACGAACAAAAACATCAACAGGATCCTGTCCAGCAGGCACGGATACAATATGCTTGTTAGTGTCAAACCACTTAACTCCATCGTTATCTGCTTTAATGATTTGGTAAGAAATTGCTTGTCTAATCTTAGACTTCATAGCCACGACTGGGTTATCGAATGACTCGATGAATACCTTCGGTGACTTCTTAGCCTTGAGGAGCAGGTCATGCTTTACCTCAGAGGTAGGGCGGTCAATGTCCATCCCATACGCCAAGGCTACAGCTAGAAGCTCATCAAGCTCTTTAGTTCGAAGCATAGTAATAGCATCGTTTACGAGGAACTCGTTGTCGATGTCTACCTCAACCTTCTTTAGGTTGTCTACTAGCTCGAACAGGCTGCCTCCGTTCTCTTTGTTCTCAGGGTGGATCTCAAGGAAGTTTCGGAGGTTAGGCTGTCGTTCGTTTACGAATAGTCTACCCATACGGAAGATGACTGGGGTCTTTACAGACCGATCAGCTTGTTCATCTTTCCAGATAGAGTTTTCATTCTCGCAATAGCGAATCTCTCGCACCATACCTGTTTCTTCGTCGTACACAGTGATGCCGCTCTGCATAAGCATCATTACAGCACCGCTCCCGTTGGCTTTGTATTCCTGGGTGGCGGATACCTTCTCTTGACGTCGAATAGCCTTCTTCTTAGGCTGTTTCTTTGCTGGGGCTTCTGCTACAGCTACTGCGGGTGCAGCTTTTTTTGGTCGCCCTTGCGGGCGCTTAGTTGTTTGATTCATAATAGTATTAAATTAAAGTTCGAAAAAGAGATAAGAGAGCAAGGGCCGAAGCCCTGCTCAATTACCAATATAGGCTATCACGTAATTACTGCGTCCTTACCTTGAATTCCAAGAGCTCCAGCAGCAGCTACTGGCAGGAACTTCTTGTCGCCAAGAGATAAAAGAGTAATTTCATCATCAGCATCAGTAAATGCAGCCGTTGCGTCAGCGTCATCTTGGTCCTTGTACTTAATAGTGCATGAAGCTGGAGCTACACCTGAGCCAGGCGTGTCAAAAGCCAATTTAATGTGACACATCATACCAGCAGGAGCAGAAATATTAACCGTGTAAACTGGAGCGGTTCCAAGAGCTACCTCTCCAGCGACGGTAATAGTAGTCGCTCTAGCGGTTAGGTCTAGATCATTGTCAAGAGAAGTGAGAGCGTAAGCAACAGCTTCTGTAGCAATGGTTGAATAAGCGGGAAAAATCAAATTTGCCATTTGTTCTAAATATTATGAAGATCAAGAGAAAGCCCCGAAGGGCCTTCTCAATCACTTCAGATTAATTACTTCAATACAACGTGCTGGTTAGCAGCGCGAGTAACGAGGTTACACTCAGAACGATAGTTGAAGATAGCAGTATCCTTACCGTTTGCAGCGTTGGAGTGTCCGAGAACACCACCACCAGTTACCCAGTGCTCCATCTCACGAGAGTAGCTTCCAGCAGCCTTGTAGTTCATCTCCAGGGCTGGTGCCTTAACACCAGACTTAGCGTCAACAACTTGAGACATTGGAATCATAGCACCCTTATGGACGTTGTTCAAAGCTCCCAATGAAGGATCGTTCAACAGCTTCCAGTCGTGCTTGTGGAAAGTATACCCACCACGAGTAAATGACTTAAAGCCAAGCTTTACAGCCATGTCAGCGTCGTTGTTAAATGCACCGAACTGCCCAGCCAAGCCAGCAGTCACCTGCGTAGCGATACCGTTAGCGAGCATGTCGTCGATATCCAAAGATGTTGCTCTGTTTACGTACATAGCGTACTCAGCAGGAGCGCCCTCTTTGTCGAGTTGGAGAATGATCTGATCGACATCGCTCATAGAAGCGAATGAACCTTGAGCGCCACCAGAAACCTGAGCGGTAATACCTCTACCCTCAGCGGCAGCGAAGTAACCTTCAGATCCAACAATCTTAGAGTCTGAACCTACAGTAATGCCTTGGACAGCATCCGTAGTGTCGTTAACCTGAGAGTACAACAACATCATCTCACGCTGATTCATGAACCGCTTACGAGCGTCCATTTCATTCTTCAAGTACCACATGTACTGTCCGTTTACGTTCAACCAGCCAATGTTAGTGGCCTGAGATCCGCTTACTTCGTACATCTCCTTAGTGATAAGGTAAGGATTTGTTCTCTTTACAAGCCCAGTCTGGTAAAACTCAGAAGGCTGATTTGATCCCTGACCATAAATGTTGCCCACGATAGCGACTTCATCTTCCCCAGCAGTATTGATTGTGCTGTGATCCAAAGTCTCTCCAGTAAGAGACGTCAAAACAACGACTCTCTGCCCGTTAGACATCAAAAGAACGTCATTTGGTCTCGCTGCAAAGCCTGAGGCGAAAGTAAGCCCACAAGCGTGGTCAGCAGTACCAGTGGTCTCGGTGATTGCAACCTTTGCTGTTCTGTGCAATCTGCCCTCTTCGTACCATTGAACTTCATCAGATGTCCCCGCGTTCTTCTTAGCTCCTGTAAGCTCCAAGAATCCAGTGATACCCTGATCACCATAGGTTTGCACATACAAATCTCTTACGTCTGGTTTTGTTGGATCAATAAGATCGCCCAGAGCGACGTAGTTGTCTGGTCCTGTCTTCAAACCTCCTCCCACTAGCGTTCCGCCAGAGTTGTCAGGTTTATTTGTTAAGCTATTAGCCATAATATTTGTTTTTTAAAAATTAGATAAATCCGAACCCTCCCTTATTCACCCCCAGCGCTTCTTTTAGTTGCTGAGTCAGTGGGTCGGGCCCATTAGGTGCTTGTCCTTGATTTGGAGACGTAGGAGATACGTTCGCTGCTTTATTCACAATGCCACGCTGACCGTCGGACATACCCTGTCTGTAAACAGACTGGACAATGCTCTCTACGTTGTCAATCACAGCTCTGTGCATATTCAGAGTGTCGTAATCCCAGCTCCCGTCCTCTCGCACATAAGGATCGAAAAACTCGTCAAGGCGAGTGTTTTTCTCAGCCAGCTGATTCTTGTAGTTGTCATCCATACCGAAAGTAAACGTCTTGTTATTTCCAAGATTGAATTCAATCCCTTCCATAGCGTCCAGCTCACTACGCATGTTTGAAACCCAGTTATCATCAATCATAGAAGTAGACTCTGCCTCTGCTTGGCGTTCTGGGGCTTGATACTGCAATCGCATATCATCAATTCCCTTACGCGCATTAGATGCGTCTATCTTCATTTGCAGTTGCGAAAGCTTCACCTCGTCTTCTGAGTTAAGATCTGGATCGAGCTTATACTTGCTAGAGACCAACATACCGATTTCTTCTTGCGATAGGTTTGGGTAATCAGATGCCATCTGGACCTGAATAGCAGTCATGTCATCCATTTCGGATGGGTTCATTGACTGATAGATAAACCAATCTTGTGGATCGCGGCCAGTCTTTTCGACAAAATCCGCAATCACAGAAATACGCTCGTCAATCTCTCTTTGCTCCTGCTGCTGCGCCTGTAGGTCGTCGATAGAGGTTACGTTCCTCCCAAGCCTTTCGCTAAGGAATTCGAACACAGCCGTCTCGACTTCTTCTGGTGCATATTCTTGCTGAACCTCTGGTTGCGCATCCGTTGGTTCAGAAAAAGTTTCTTGTGGTTGTTCAACCTCTGGAGCAGCTTCCTGTGTAGGCTGTTCTTGTGGTTGATTCATTTGAGCTACCTCTTCATCGCTTACGAAGCTAAATGATGATGTAGACTCTTCTGGTGTAGAAACGGGAGCCTCTTGCTCCATCCCTTCTACGGGTTGTGTGTTTTCGTTTTCCATTAAATTAAGTTTGTTTTATTATCCAAAGTAGCAGATGATGCCACCAGTATTAGTGTCAGCCGTAATGCTTACCTCTTTCCACTTACCGTAAATAGTAAGACCCTTTGGGAATACCGTGGCGTTAGCAATGGCTTCCCCATTTGCATCTGCCAACGCAGATCCCTCATCGTTATGATTAAAAGACGCATCCAGGTGAGTAGTTCCAGCAGCATCCAATTTATCGAGCGAGGTATCACCTAAAAACGTAATAGCTATAATACTCTTGCCCGCAGGCGGATTGACATCTGTACCTGCTTGATTAGAAAACGCGCTACCAAGTTGTCCAAATGCAATTAAATCTGAATCGCCTTGTTTCATAATTCTTTACTTTAAGTGCAAATATATAACTTATTTGATATCCGCTATTTAGAGCTCTTCTTCCAGCGGCTTACTCTACCCTTCTCTCTCTTCTCTTTCCTCCCCCTAGCTTTATCTGCTGGAGTTAACTCAGAGGCTGTTGCTGGTGTATCCTTGGATATTCTCTTGGTTGGCCTGAATGAGCGATCACCTTTTGAGTAATCCTTATCTCCAGATAAAGTCCTCCAATCCTCTTTAAACCAACGCTTTAGGTTTAGACCTGCTTTAGTTTTTCTTACCGCCATTGCCCCAGTTTTTAGCGCCCACCTTTCTACACTTAGCTAAAGCACCAGAAGCATAAGCAGAAGGCCATACACTGTATCGCGACTTCACCTTGCTGTAACAAGAGTCCTTTACAGTACCCCCTTTCTTATACTTCTTGCAACCGCAGTTGCTTTTCTTCTTTGCTTTCATGAGTGATTTACGATCTTAAACTTGGCTTCTTTTACAGCGCCAGGATGAGGCTTGTAGTCTCCTTTCATAAGGAAGTATCTACCACGCTCTTCCATCCAGTGAAAGCCAGCAGGGGCAGGAACAGCTTTAGTAGCTGAGCTCACCTTTAGCTTACCGCCTTTATTGTACTTGACGGCATTCATTGCATCTGATTTTTCGCAAGCAAAAGCTTGATCTCCTGGATGTCTTTTAATAGCTGTTTTACATCCTCTCGGAATTCACCGCTATCCGCCTCAAGAGCAGATACCCTGGTTGACAGCTTACTGTAGTCAGAATGAAACTTCACCCAACCGCCTACTAAAGATCCCGCAACAAGCAGGAATTCAAAATGAGAAATATTTTCTGGCATCTCCACGTCTTAATCAACAGTTCCACTTCCGTAACGCAAGAGCCTTTCTGGTTGGTTTACCATTAGGCTTCTTCATGGGCCCCTTTACCCCAGACATCCTGGCACAAAAAGACTTTCTTCTGCCTGCTGCTTTACTTCCTTTCTTGAGTTTAGATGGTGGTGTCGTAACAGCGGTCTTCAGGTTGCTACCTGTCTCCCTGTTGTACTTTCTTACACCTTCAGCCGTTAGTCCGCCAGAACGAGACTTGTGCTTTCCCATCTTGAGGCTTACATTGCCCCCCTTCTTATACTTCTTGCAACATCGCATAAAGCAAAGATAATAAAAACAAAATTGTCAGGTAAATCTGTTTTTTAACTGATTTCTATAAAAGTCTGAGTCCATGAATCCGTTTCCATTAATGACAAGGCTTCTTCTTAACCCCTCCATTCAGTTGTTGTAAGCAAATCAAGAATTTCTTCCCAATTGTAAAAACTAACCACGTCCATAGTCGCAACAAAAGCAGGCTCTAATTTATACTTTACATAAGATTTAGTTCCGTCAACACTATAATGTAGCGTTTCAGTAGAATCCTCCATTACTTCACTAAAATTAATCTTGTCGATCTCATCAACGTTAAACACCATATATGTTCTGTCTGAAAAGTTCATGTTAAACGTATCTTCCCGCTAGGGTATTATAATTAGAGGTTATCTCTGTTGAACTTAAAGCCCTGTCATAAAGTGCTATTACTGAATAACTAACAGGAGGGTTTTCTGTAGTGCTTCTATCGGGATCACCACCAATAGCAACAGGATTAGTAGGCATTGTCTGAGTGCTTGTTCGAGTGTCTGTCTGGCTAGCGTTTTGATACATAGAAAAAGCACTACCATTTTTTACCACCGTGATGTTTATCCAAGAATTTCTAGTCCAGGATTGAGTCATGTTACCACCAGAGTAATACTCAAAACCATTAGGCGTTACCTTAAGAAACCGCAACGGGCTTGACTGGCCGCCATATCTATTGCCAAAAAGCACATCGTTGGTGCTTGGCCCAATACTGGGTATGTTTAACCATAAACTAATCGTAAAAGAACTAGTGCTTGTCTGTGCGGGAAACACAAAGCTGCTACTAATGGCTTTTTCGTTACTCCCGTCAAAATTAATTATTCCGCCTTTGTCAGAAGACCAATCACCACTTTCTGTGTTTACAAACGTGAAGTCGTTGTTGTTGCTTGTTAAATCGTACCATGTACTACCTGCTGCTGCTGAGTTAAAACTGTTTGTGTTCCCTGCATCAAGGTGTAAAATCAATCCGTTTTGAATGATGTCTGGCGTAGCAGCCGCCTCGATGCCTGAAATCTTTTCAATACCTGAAGCTGCAACACCACTAAGAGCGTCAATGCTAGAGAACGAGACGTTTGATATCTTGTCTATAGCCATTACGTTAAATCTATGTATTCAGCAGACGGGTTAAAGTAAATAACTGTGCCGCTAATTGCGTGTCCCATGATTCTCTGATATGCAGTTTGTATGGTGCTTGTTATTGAAGCATTGGTCGCTCCAAACACAGGTGCGCCTGCGGTAAATCCTGTTGCCCCATTCGGATTGACAAATCCTTTCAATAAAAACCCCCTAGACATGGTTGTTCCTATAGCCACACCTAACAAAGCCTTTTGGGGTGCTTCTGTAGCCGACGTGTAAAACACCCAAGTAGCACCTGAATAATAGTACAGCTTACCCGTTAGAACAGAGGTTGCTGACGAGCCTAAAAACGTAATATCTGCCCCATCACCATATGCACCTGCAGTAGTTAGTCCTGCTTCGTCTTGTTCAATTCCTCCTGCTGCTCTAAAAGTACCAAGAGCGTTTACAACCATGCCCGCATCACCGAGTCCCAACTCATTACTGCCAGCTGTAATATAGGTGTCGGATGTGCCTGAATCTTTCAAGGTGAATTCCCCACCATTATTATCAATCGTCAAGTTGTTACCGTCCATGTCTAATGTACGGTTATTGTCTGCTGTCAGGTTCGCATTACCTAAGTTGGTATTTGTTCCACCACCGCTTACCGTTGTAAAAGACAAGTTGCCTGATCCATCAGTAGTCATAACCTGTCCATTCGTTCCTGTGTCATCAGGAAGCACTAGGGTATAGCTTGCGGCTGCGCTATGTGGAGGAGATTGAATCTTTACACCATGTGAGTTTTGATTGCAGTTTAGTTGAATCGCTCCATCGTTCGTATCACCCTTAACTTCGAAAACACCTGTGCCGTTAGGTGCAACAATAATATTGCCGTTGGTTGTGGACGTTTCTATCTCATGAGCTTGAACATCAAGGTTACCCCCAAGCTGTGGTGACGTGTCATCTACTACCGTTGCAATCTTCGCGTTGTTTGCGGTAATGTCTGCGGCTTGTTGTGTGGTAATACCAACCTTGGCTGTATTAGCTGTGATTGCAGATGCTTGCCCTGACGTAATACCTACCTTCGCATTGTTTGCAGTAATGTCGCTTGCCTGCGTTGAGGTAATTCCGACTTTTGCATTGTTAGTCGTTATGTCAGATGCCTGTTGCGTGGTGATTCCAACCTTTGCGGTGTTAGCTGTGATCTCGCTAGCTTGCGTTGATGTGATACCTACTTTTGCGGTGTTAGCTGTAATTGCAGATGCTTGACCTGAAGTAATGCCAGTCTTCGCATTGTTAGCCGTAATGTCACTAGCTTGAGTTGATGTAATTCCAGTCTTAGCTGTGTTCGTTGTGATTGCGCTTGCTTGCCCTGACGTTATACCTGTCTTTGCGTTGTTTGTAATTATGTCTGAGGCTTGTTGAGTTGTGATGCCCGCCTTTGCTGTGTTGGCTGTTACAGCAGAATTAGCAGCAACGCGTGCCTCTGTGTAGTACAAGTTTGTAGACCCCTCAGACAGCCCATCAGTATCTGTTGCTCCACCACTTACTGTTGCTGGTTCAAATTGCGTCGTGCTGTTATTCCATTCGAGTACCTGTCCATCTGTGATGCCACTGATACTAACGTCCGTGTGAACCCCAATACTTTGACCAGCTACATTGGCCGTGTCTTCGACGTAACTAATTACACAATAGCCTAAGTCCGTACCGCTGATGTGATCGCTTTGTAGATGTAGCACATCGTTTGCCCCTAACGGCAGCACATCAGTCCAGATTTTGGTGGATGTATTTGCTGTTGCCGCGTATTCACCAATAGATATTTTACTACCCCCTGATTTAGTTATAGATAGTATGATGTTTGTGTTGTGATCATCATGTATCCAACTGATGTTTTTGACCAGCGTACTGCTTGCTGATGCGGTCAAGATTGTGAAATCTGTGTTAGCAGCGTTCAGCGTTATTACGTCTGTTTTGTATGTTAGTGCCATTATTGCTCCAAAAATAACATTTTTAATTCAATTGCCGTTGTGTCGGAAGTGCCGCCACCGCTTCCATTTGATGCCGATATTATTCTTCCTTGCGCATCAACCGTTATATCGGCTGCTGTATAACTACCCGCTGTCACTGAAGTGTTATCTAGGCTTACAACGACGCTTCCTGTTATTGGACTTGCGGTTAGCCCCGTCCCTCCCGTAACACTACCAACTGGAGCTGACTCTAAGCCTATCTTGGTGGAGGAGTGGTCGTATGTAAGCACATAATTATCTTGACCCCCACCCACAGACTGATCACCATCCAGGGTGTAGTTGCCTAGCTTTACATCCCCTGTTCCATTAGGATCTAAAACAATGTCACCGTTTAAAAAGGTGGTGTATATCCTGTTGTTGTTTAAGTCTAGTTCAGCGCCTAGTTTTAAATTAGCATGACTAGCAAATAACAGCTTTCCGCTAGTGGATATATCGCCATTTGTAGGGCCAACTATAGCTGCATATCCTGACTTTCCAGCAGCAAAACTAGCAGTATCGTCTGCTGGAATAATCCTATCTGGATTAGATGTGTTTATGTAATCGTTTAAAGACGTAACGACAGCGGCTGCGGAAGCGCCCCATGTAGATGAGTCTTTATCTAGCAGTCTAGCGTAGTTTGCATTCTTAACAACAACCTTGCTGTTGTCTGCTCTTCTTATAGAGATAAGATCTCCAGACCTTGAGGCTATAAGGGTTCCAGCTGGGTATGACTTGCCAGCCACAACAACCATATTGTTCTCGTTAAATATCTTAACCTTAGCCATTTTATTGAGTTATGTTTATCTTAAGATCTGATATCGAGCAGGTAAAGGTTCCGTACTCTGGACTCTGTGGAATTCCCACGTAAAAGTATATTCTTGCTGCGGTTGGATATTCTCCTGAATTGACAGCAAACAAATGGTGGTCTATTACAATAGGGTTTGCGGCATCTTGATTTACGTCTATAGTTTGATCGAAATCATTGACACTATAAGTTCCAACTAACTTTAATTGAGATTGAGTTGATGAAGGATAAGTAGTTTCAATATAACAATAGAGTGCAAAAGTGGTGTCGTCTGGTGTAGCCTCCACTGAAACCTGAAGATTGGTCGGATTGGCAATCTGAACCTTTGCATTGTCAAAATACTCAAAACCACTTGACCCGCTTATGTCGCTGCCGTCAGTTGTGTAGAACTGAATGTAGTCGTTAGTTTGATTTACAATCCAATCATAGGGGGATATAGAGTTATCGGATGTTTGAGCGCCTATATTTAACTTTGTAAGATTAGATAGAGCTGCTTGAGTGTTGTAATTTGATTCGTTTAAAAAGCTTATATCTATGGATACAGGGGTACTAGACATGCTAGTAAAGGTTATTGACTGAAAGGAAATGTCAAATATGGAGCTCTGATAGTTCCCTAAAAATATAAGAAGATCAGCGATGCCAACTATACCATCACCGTTTATATCACCCAATGTAGCTCCACTGGTAGGAAAATCACCCACAGTTTCAGCAGCGGCCATAAAAAGATCAAAAGGATTTTTCAAATCAAATGACCCCGATGAGTTTTGAGCCAGCACATCGTTTGTGGCTCCCCCAGAGGTAGAAACATTACTAACCTGACCCAAAGAAGTGCCATGAGGATTATCTGAGGTGAGACTTCTGTGCGCGGTATTTGTAGTGATCGCTCCAGCATAATCGTCATACTGTGTTTTTAGAGCGGTGGTAAGATTTTTTTCAGATAATTCCCCGTCCTGAACGCTATACGTAGTATCTGTAAAGACAGCGTTAGCTGGTACGTCTGTTGAAACCTGGGGCTTGTTAAGTATTTGAGAAGGCCCAGAGGCAGAACTCCAGTTAGCTTGAACATTATACAGGTTGTTTCCTTCGGTTATGTCGTCTGTATCTAAACCAGAAATAGTAGTGTTGACGGAATTAATGTTGTTCTGTAACGCCGTGTCGACACCCTGTAATGTAGTAATGTTAGATGCGTTTGTCGCTATGGCAGACGCGTTAGCAGTGATGGCGCTGCCGTTAGCAGTGATGGAGCTGCCGTTAGCAGTGATGGCGCTGCCGTTAGCGGTGATAGACGAAGTATTAGCGCCCACCAAAGAGGTGTTTGAGGCTACGTTGGACACGATGGTGCCAAGGTCAGTAGAAAGGTCTGTAACTTGGGCTTGACCGATGGTGAGAGCAGCCTCATGTTGAGTGACGCTACCTTCGGTTATGTTTTCGTCTGGCACATCTACCCAAGTAACGCTAGTCCCCAAGTCGTTTGCTTCGATGCCTGTCCCGCCTAGTTCAGTCCAGTTTGCCGAATTGGTCCAATGGGTAGCTGGGACGCCATTAAATACGTAAACCTTATTTACATTTTTAACGACAGCGATGTATCCATTAGCTCTGTTGGCTGTGGGCAAGGAGTCTCTGGTTGGTTGAGTTGATCCATTTATAGACTCAAAAATACCAAGACCACGTATTTGACTGCCGTCACTAAAGTCAAGGCTTACAAGCGTTGCATTAGAAGCAGACCTTTGAAGCTGTCCATCAAATTCAGGCATTACTCGTTGTTTCTGATTAATATTTTGGTGTCTCTAAGGGCTGTAGATCCCAAAGAGTCTAATACCCTAAAAGCCATGTAGGGCGTGGTGTTTGAAGAGTTTCCAAATTGAGTCTCTAGGTATATGTTTGTTTTATAAAGAGTGTAGTCCGTTACGGGTTGACCTGGAACCTGGATGACCTGACTTGTGCCACCAAATGGCGGAGACTGATTACCGTTATAATTATGGTAAAGATCTATGTTGGGGTTGGAGGTACCAGTTATTGTTTGTGTGCCAACTCCAGTAGGTGTAGAGAAATAGTATGAAGGCACAAAAAAGTATATGTATTCCCCTATATTTTGACCGCTTGGAATAGTAAACGAAGCAAAAAGCTCATCTGTATTTGCATTAGCAAAATCACCAGTTGCAGTAAGCTCTTCATTTATTTGCACTGGATTACCAGTGGTCGTCCCATCAAACAGATTTTGCCAGCTAGCTGTCGAGTCAGTTTCATCAAGAGCGGTAGTGGACAGTATCATCTTTGCAGGTATCTTCTCAACCTCGTAGCCTCTTATTTCTTGGTCGCAAGCTGGCGATTGATCATTCGTATAGGGCCTCTGATCATCCCAAACAACAACCTTATAGTTGTTTGTATCACCTATGTCAACAAATCCAGCGTCATGAGTGACGGCTATATTAGCCGTGTAATACCCATTACTGTAAGATGTCAAAGCATACCCAGAAAGATCTATATCCCCATTTGTGATCACAGAATAAGGACCTCCATTGCTATAGTATATCTTAGCTCGATCGAGGGGGACGTTATTCCCCATCGGGACCTTAATGCTGAAGTTCACGCTGGTACCGCCGTTAAAACGAGTCCTGGAAGTGTTTGACTCGCTAGAACCAGATGCGTCACTCGTCCTCTTTGGGGTGAACCCGTTGGAGTTGCTGTTAAGAGAAAGCTTTATGCTGGGAGCGGAATAATTAGGTGTTAGAGATATCTCAGAGCTAGAGCTGCTTGAATTCTGGCTATCCGTAGCAACTACTTTGAAGTAGTGATACTCATTAGTAGGTGTTTCGGAAGCAAAAGAAAAGTCAATGGTGCTTGTAGTTGATGCCGTGGCCGTAGCCCCCGTGTTACTAGAGCTTGTATGAAAAAGGGTAAAGGAATTAGACTGCCCCACCTTTTTGTAAAATTCAAAAGTAACCGTAGACGGTGTTGGAGCGCTATTGTTGGTATTCTGAACACTAGCGTTTAATGTTATGGATTGATTTACTATAGGGGTGGTAGAAAAACCTACGGTAGTAGTGGTAGATAAAGAAACCTGACCGATCTGACCCAACTCAACTAAAGCCTCCCTGATAATGTCAAGAGCCGTTTTTGTGCCATTTCCCGATAAAATTACATTGCTGCCACTAGCGTTTGAAAACTTACCAAAATTACCAGAATTAGGTAGGAACACGTTAATATCAGAAGATAGAGTTTCTGACTCCCCGTCTGCACCCGCAGGTCCTGTAGCTCCTGTAGCTCCTGTATCCCCAACCAAAGAGTCAAGAAAGTCTTGCTCTGTTCCGTTGTTGTTTTCACCGAGCCAAACCTGATACGCGCTCAAACCGAGAGCCCCTTCGTCGCCTTGAGGTCCCCTTATCTCACCAACGTCAGTCCATTGAGTTCCGTCCCAAACCCATAAATGACCATCAGCATTATTTAAGTATCCATCACCTGCATTTGAACCACTGAACGCTGGTTGGGTTGAAGCAGGACCAGCATAGCTCCCAACTATGTTTACAGAGGTCCCGTCAGATCCATCCTGTCCGTTTAGTCCGTCTACGCCTGGCTGACCATCCTGACCAGGAGGGCCTTGTGGACCAGCAGGTATTGAGGCAGCCTCAGGAGAAACAATGATCACGTTTTGTGCTGACTGCTCTTTAACCACAACGGTCTTACCAGACGTGTCGGTAGATACGTTTAATACAATTATATCTTCTTCAGTCTGGCTCATCTCCTATAGATACTACTACTGTGTTAATTTGGGTAACGTCCCTAACCACAAAGATCTGTGTCGCTGCTATCGTAGACACATGAAGCAATACACTATCATCTTCTGTTCGGGCCATGAAACAAAGATAAGCAAATAAAAAAAGGCCCGCTAGGGCCTTCTTTATGATGTTGTTAGATTTATTATACCGCAGTAGCCTCAGGGAATGCCTGAGCGACAGCTGCGTCTACGATCACGTCCAAATCTGTCTCTCCAGCGGCGTTATTGTACTGAACGTTAAGGTTGTGTACGAACACCCCTCCGTTCTCTACTGCCTTCATGGCGATGTATACGTTCTCTTCATGAACGCTCACCTGCATGACAGATAGGGCTGGATTTAGAATCGTGAAGTGATTCTCGAATTCTTTTTCGCCTGAGATAGACCAGGACTTTGATTGAAATGTAAATGCCATAATGTTGTTTTATAAGTACAAAGATAATTAAATAAATCTATTCTTTAATGCGTTGTAGTTTTGGAGGACTTCGGCGTCAGATAGAGCCCTGTCATAAATCTTCACGTTGTAAATAGTGAAATCACCGTTATTGACGTTGCTAGTGGCGTACCGCCCTAAGTAGGTGGCTCCATTAGCTGTGAATGTAATGCCAGTCACTGATGCTTCTAGAGCCCCGTCCTTGTAGAGCTTGAAACCACCACCTGATTCGATAACCAGCGCGAACTCGTGTATCTCTCCTATAGGGAACTGCATGTACCCAGCTGGCGAGTTGCCATAAGAGCTGCCATTATAAGTTCCAACTCTTCCATGAGCGCCACCCGTAGTACCTCCTAGAAAGAACTGAAATCTAGTAGACCCGTTTATAGCAAATATACCTTTATTGGTAGCTAGTGAGGTGTAGTTGTTTTTCGCAAAGAACGATATAGTGATGTTGGTATTGGCTGGTACAACCCCCGTTGGAAGCGTTATATAGTTATTAACCCCGTCAAGGTCAATCCCCCCACCATTTCCTGAACTAAACGTAGGCCCGTTAGTTAATGTACCGTCATTACTACCTGCTAAATCACTCCACGTAGTCCCACTCCCAGGATAGCTCTTATCGTTAGCTGCATCTACATAGAACACCAGCCCATCTGTAACTATGCTTGGTCCATATTTGTAACTCATATGAATCTGTTTTTAAGGGCGTTGTAGTTTTGGGTGATTTCTGTGGGGGTGAGGGCTCGGTTGTAAATAGAGGCGCAGGCTATATTCCCGTTTATAGACCTTGAGGAAGCCTGCTCGTCTATACCTATTTTTAAATCCCCTAGGGTTGTTGTTCCGCTATAGGTTGTAGATGTTCCAGTAGAGGGGGTGCTAGATGTCGTATTCATGTAAAAGCTAACAGTGCCAGAACCGAAAGTTACCGTCACCATAGCCCATTGTCCGTCAGGAACAAAAAGGTTGGAATTGTGGGACCATAGACCGCCATTCCAGAAGGGCCAAATCCTTCCAGTTTCCATAATGCCAATTCCTGAGTAATTTGGACGGCTAATGAGCAACCCCGTGTAAACTGATTGGTGGCCATTTCTTTTTACCCAGCAACTAAATGTAGCGTTGCTAAAGGTAATGCCCAAGTCAACCCCACCTACGTAATCATCAGTCCCATCAAAAACAAACGTACCCCCATTATCAGTAGAATAATATGCTTGAGCGACGAACGGTAAGGTGGTTCCATTTACTAAATCGTATGCGCTATTTCCAGATCCAGGATAGCTATTACCATTGCCTGCGTCCACGTAGAACACCAACCCATCAGTTACAACCCCTATGTTGCTCTTTACGCTCATATAAATCTTCCTTTAAGTGCATTGTAGTTTTGAGTGATTTCTGAGGCGGATAGGGCGCGGTTATAAAAAGAGACGGAAGAATAAGTTCCATTATCGTAATTAACAGTACCATAGGAACCTATGATAACAGTATCATGGTCTCCTGAGATTGAAACTGCATCAGCATCACTTGCCCACAAAGAACCATCTTTGTATATGTGTTGTTTTTGGGGACTTGATGAATCAGTTAAAAATACCCAATTATGCCAACCTATTGAAGTGTTACCCCCATACTGAGAAAGTCTTGAAGACCCCTGGTGTCCCATATGGTCAAAATAAATAGTTCCATTGCTCCATGGAATGTGACATGAATAATACCTACTACTTCCCTTACCTATATAAAAAGTCATAGAGGCTCTATGTGGAGTCCTTCCATAATACCATAAACTTATTGTAGCGGCGTCCCCCGCTACAAAAGAAGCTGCTGGAAACTCGCACTTATCGTCTATCCCATCAAAGGTAATAGACCCACCGCCTAAATTGCTAGTTGTAGGAGTTGCTGAAAATGTACCGTCGTTTTTTCTTCCGCTCAAATCGTACCACGTAGTTCCACTCCCAGGATACGAATTACTGTTGCCTGCGTCTACATAGAATACCAGCCCATCGGTTACGATAGGTGCGTTATTTGCAAACCCACCCATTTAGATGATGTCTGCGTTAGGGTCAGTCCACTCCTCTCCAGCTAAGAGAGCCAATATCTCTGCATGAGTATACTCTTGACTACGAGTATTCAAGGCTGTTATTGAAGCTGGCATGTCGCTTTCATACTTCACGAAGCTCTGAGTCTCTGCTAAGTTCTTTCTCAGCGTATCTGCTGATGTCTCCATGACTTCTGAGAAGTCGATTGTGTCTACCTCTGTGAGGTCAAAGACTACGTAGTGTCTGTTATCGAAATGCATTATATTAAGTTAAAGTGGTGCTCTTCCAACCACCGTTGATGTACACGTAAAGGTAGCAGGTGTTAGATACAATCCCTAACTGCATAGTGCCTTCAGGTGCTGTGGCTGTGGGTGCTGATGTGAGGATCTGAGGCAAAGCCATAGTTCCGTCAGAGTTGCTCTGGAACATAGGCAGACCTGAAACATCATTAACACCAAACAGCGTGCCTGTAGTTGTGGTGTCTACTTGGAATAAGTCGTGCGTACCGTCGTGTACTGTAAAGGTATCCGCTGTGCCTGTTGGGTCGAGTTCTATATCGAGGTTAAAGCCGTTTGTGTCAATGGTTCTGTCTGCGTCAAGCGTCTGATCAGCTGTACCTATTCCTCCTGAACCTCCGCCTCCTCCTGCTGCTGCAAAAGCAAGGTCTCCACTAGCGTTTACCGAAAGTATCTGACCTGTAGTTCCTGTAGCCGCTGGCAAGGCATATCCTGTCCCTGCTGGATCGCCTACCTGTAGCGTACCGTTTATTCTAACGATATCATTATCAAACTCCCCGTAAATCAGTGGGGTGGTAGAGTTGGAGTTCTCTATGTAGAGGCGATTGCTGTTTGTTTCAGCCGAGCCAGCTTGATACCCTACAAAGATACTAGAATCGGAAGAGCCGTTACCTGCTGACCTACCTATAGTGACTGTATTTGCTCCAGCGCCTGCTCCGCTACCAATAGCTACTATATCGCTATTTGAGCCAGAGAGAACTGCTGACCCACCAATAATAATGCTGTGGGCGCCAGTGTGAAACCTTCCCGCTGTCTCTCCAATTTTAATATTAAAGCCGCCTGTAGAGGTTCCAGCGCCAGCATACCAACCTAGAGCAATATCATAACCCCCCATGCCCGACTCCCCAGCCCTGTACCCAATAGCTGTGGCGTAGTTTGAAGTACCAGACTGTAGCGCTTCAAAGCCAACGGCTGTATTAGAGCTAGTGGTTTTAGCGTCACCAGCAAGGTAGCCTAAATATGTATTTCCAGTACCCGTAGTCAAAGCAGCCCCCGCTCGATATCCAACCGCCGTGTTGCTTCCTCCAGTAGTCAATGCAGTTAAAGCTTGATAGCCTACTGCGACTGTATTAGATGCCGTAGAGTTTTCTAGAGCACTAGCCCCTATTGCAACAGAATTTGAAAATGACCCGTTACCGTACCCAGCTTTATTTCCTAAAAGAGTATTGCCTGTGCCTGTCGTATTTCGTTGACCAGCCCGCCCCCCTATAGACACACCATCTGTTGTTCTAGCTGGGTGACCTACTGCAACACCCAAACTTGATGTAGCGTTTGAACTTACGCCTACAGCCACACTATACGACGCACAACTACTGTTCCCAATTCCAATTCCAGCCGAATCAGCTACACCATTGATTTTAATTGGGCCTGTCCCGCCATATCCTATATCTACTGTTCCTCCAACCGTCGCAGTTTTATTATACCCTATAAGCACAGTACTGCCAGCGCTAGAAGTTAGATGCTTCCCAATCATAACCCCTCCCCCACCACTATTGGTCAATGCTCTGCCTATCATGGTGGCAGCATTGGAAGTTCCCAAAATACTTTGAGAGTTTCCTATCATAGTATTTTCAGTACCCGTTGTGGGTCTTCCAATATTTATGCCGATGAGCGTATTGTAATTAGCAGTAAGAGCTGTAGTTTGATTGGTAATGGCAATGGAGTTACCACTAGCGGTACTCGTAACTATTTGCCCGTCATTTTTGATGTTTCCAACAACGTCCAACGCCTCTCCAGGAGTAGCAGTTCCAATACCTGCGTTACCTGTGTTGTAATAAATATCACTCCCAGTAGTAGTCCACTGAGAACTACCTCCTCCACCAGAAGGTGTAGCAAAAGCAAGATCACCATTAGCATCTACTTCGAGTACCTGACCAAGCGTTCCAGTAGCCGCTGGAAGGGCGTACCCTGTAGAGGCTGGGTCATTGACCTGTAGCGTACCGTTTACTCTAAGGATGTCATTATCGAACTCACCGTATATAAGCGGGGTAGTAGAGTTGGAGTTCTCTATGTAGAGCTTGTTGGACTCTGTGGTAAGCGCAGACCCAGATGAGTACCCAATAAGAACATTACTAGCTCCAGTCGTCATGGAACTTCCAGAACTTTCACCGACAGAAACGTTATAAGAACCCGAACCTTTTCCAGCTCCTCCCCCTACAACAGTATTATTGCTTCCGTTATTACCCCCTGAATTATAGCCTATGTAAGTACCTCCAGCATTGGTATCTCCCGCATTCGACCCAACGGCAACACCATAACCCGCTGTCTTTGCGCTATTACCAATGGCGGTTCCGTAAGTGTTATTAGAATAGGCGTTATTCCCTACCACAGTCATCCAACTACCGTTAGTTTTTCCTCTAGCGTTCGAACCAATAGCTGTTATTCCAGACGCCCCAGACGTCATGTTAAGCCCAGCTCTCCACCCAACAAAGGTTTGTCCATGGTCGCTACTCGACCCTGTTGTGGCATGACCCGCTAGATAACCTACAGCCACAACTTTATTCCCCGTGGATAAAGATAAACCAGCATGATAGCCAAACGTAGTGTTTTGGCTCCCTGTGGTTAGAGCCGTGCTAGCTTGATACCCAACTGCTGTATTAGCCGTTCCAGTAGTTAAAGCTGTTAATGCTTCGTAGCCTACCGCTACTGTGTTGGACACTAACTGAGCCCCATCACCCTTACCAGCGCGGTACCCTACAAATACACTGTTGTTACCTCCGCTATGTCCTGCTGCATAACCAAAGAATGCTGAATTAGTATAGGATGAAGGTGAGTTAGCACCTGTGTACGAGCCTACTGAAGTTGTGTTGTCAGAGCCGTTGTAATTTGAGCTTGCTCCTATGCCAACCGAGTTGCCCTTTGCATAAGAAGCACTACCGCTATTTGCTTTTTCTCCGACAGAAGTTTGACGAGCCGAATACGAGCCCATATACCCTGCTTGAGGCCCAACAGCCGTGTTATACAACCCGCTATTAAACCTTCCTGCGTTAACTCCAATAACGACGCCTGCGTTAGCAAGAGCAACCCCTGTAGATTGCCCTATGTGAATACCCTGATTAGTAACTGACTTTACAGAAAGGGCGAATTGATCCGTCCCCCCAAATATTAAATTTCCTGAGGCTTGTATATTACCTGTGACGGCTAACGGCTGATTCGGTGTAGCGGTTCCGATACCTACGTTGCCTGTGGTGTAGTAGAGATCGTTACCTGTAGTAGTCCAAGGGGAGCCTGATATAGTGCCTGGCTCCCATTGAGACCCATCCCAGACTAAAGCCTGACCCGTTGTAGGAGCTGCAGTCGTAGTGTCTACGTCTGACAAATCATCGACACTAGCTGCTCCTATTCTAGAGTCTACAGCGGCGTCTGTGTAAGAGACTTTAGCTGTGTTAGCTGCTACTGCACTCGCATCGGTATAGCTAATTTTAGCTGTATTGGCTGTTATAGCGCTTGCTTGCGAGGAAGTGATTGTTGTTGTGTCTCCCGCAAGAGCAGTGGTAGATGTTGTACCTAAGGCAAGGGAAGAAGCGGCAGCAAATGAGATGTTTCCAGACCCGTCCGTCTTTAAGAATTGACCAGCCGTTCCGTCAGAAGAAGGAAGAGTGTAGGCGTTAGATATTCTTACAGCGCCATCTTCTTGCACGCTAAACCTCTCGGCATCGTTATAGTCAACGACAATAAACTTCTGATTAAGCTCGTTATTATCCGTGTCTAATTTTACGAGTATGTTGCCGTTAGATCTAATCTCAAGATCTTCTGGGATTAAGGCGCCAGTTACTACTGGGGCAATTATAGACGTTCCGTTACTAACAAAGGTTAATTGCTGAGCACTTAAAGTTCCTGAAAAAGTAGCAGAACCAAACTGCGAAGCTCCAGCTACATTGATTCCTCCAGCGTTTACTTGAAGCCCAGCAGTAAGTAAAGGCTTAGCCGAAAAGATCTTACTTCCCGTAATCAGCTGTGGACCATCAAGGTCCATGTAGTTTCCAGTAAAAGAAATGGCACCACTACCGTCTGTTTTTAGTATTTGATTTGCTGTACCGTCAGCAGAGGGTAAAGAATAAGTAGTTGTACTATCAGTACCTACTTGAATAACACCGTTAACCCTAGTGTCTCCGTTAACATAAAGGTTTAAGCTATTATCTATTTGTCCAGAGTGGTTAACAGAGACAACACCGTTACCAGTATTTATGCCGTCTAATGATCCACCCTCAGTAGAAGCTACGTTCCCAGTGACAAACTGACCTGATGGACGGGGAGATCCAGAAGCGGGAATAAAGACATAGGGAACTTTTTCACCTGCGCCATCTTCATTAAGAACTACCTTATTAACTGAAGGGTCCCAAACAAGGTACCTAGAGGACCTAGAGGATATAGAAGAGCCATCTGACGAAACGGTTACGTCTAAATTATTTACGTCCAGGTCAATATCAAACTCTGGTATATCATTAACTGAAGATACAGTCCCTTCTGCCCCCTGAGGGCCAGCCTCACCCTGAACTCCTTGTTCACCCTGAGGACCAACTGGGCCTTTAGATATGGTTACGTTAGGCTTCGAGCTACTCGAAGAGACCGATACATTTATCTTAGCCATTGGTATGTGTTAAAGAGTGATGTCTTCGTTTACTGTAAACACCCCGTATAAGATTGTTTCTACGTCGTCTGGGGTTTCGTCGTGTAGGGCGGCAGCAAAATTGGGTGTCATCGGGGAGGGCGCAGAATTATACAGTCTTTTCTCAATATCGTAAACGTAAACACCAGCATCTAAATTATTAGTAGAGTTAGAGGTGTTAATCCCCATATCTTCGTGGTCTATTTTAAAATTGGCTAGGTTCGTTGAGTCAGAAGCAATAGGGGCGGATGAACCTGTCCTTCCTCCAATTGTAGCAAACTTTTGAATGAGATACCCTCCAGCACCACCCCCAATAACATCATCAGTATCGGCAGCTCGAACTTCCATCTTAAAAGCATAATAAGGAGTTGTTTCTTGTGGGTTAGTCGGATTTAGCTCAAGAGCCGTTCCGTTATCATCCTTCAACTCAAGGTTCATCTTAAACGTATCACCACGCTTGCAAACGACGTCTAGTCTTTGCGATCTATCTAGGTTTAAAGTATTTGCCATTACTGTAGTATCTCTGATGTTATATCTCCTGATTCTTCTGGTAGCTCGCTTCTCTCTCCCTGACGCTGAGAAAGCAACTTACTCTGCTCAACAGCCTGTTTCTTCACCCTATCATCCTTCCTGTCCTCTTTAAGGACTTCGAGCTTCTCCTTGAAGTTTTCGTCGTCCTCTTTGAATCCAAGCGTTGCCTGAGCCTTGATCATTTCAATCTCTTTTCTAAACCCATGCTTCACCTCCTCAAGCTGTGCCTCAAGCTGCGTCTTAAGCTGTAGTTCCTGAGCCTTTAGTTGTGCCTCCATCTGCATCTCTTGCTGCTTGGCCTGAGATGTGGCCTGGGCAGAAGCCTGCTGGATCTGAGCCTGCTGCTGAGAGTTCTGCATAGCGATCTGCTGGTTAGCAGCGATACGCTTCTTGCGACGCACTATCAACAATCTCTCAGCCTGGTTGATATCCTTGAGTTGGCGAATAGCAATAGCGTCCTCTAGGTCAACCTCCTTCTGAGACAAAGCAATCTGAATGTTCTGCTCAAGGTACTGGCGCTCAGCCTCTTCCATCTCCTTGACTACACGTACACCGAAGTTGTACATAGCTAGGTTTCTAAAAGAACTCAGTACGGACATGTTCTCCGCCCCGATAGCGTTTTCGTAGATACGATACAGAATAGAGTCGGGATGCACAACCTGCAAGCACTTAACGATGTCGCTGCAAACCTTCTTGTACAGCACCATAGATGAATTAGTGATATCATATATAGCGTTGTTAGCTGCCGCTAAAGCCTGTTGCCTCACACCAACCAGGGCGTCTCCCTTTGGTGAAGAGGCATCCATCACCTCGTTAATCCCCGTAGCGTCACGGATCATACGCAGGTAGTGGTTGTATAGACCGATAAGCTCGTTGATATTACGAATGCTATTTCCGATCTCCCTGATAGGTGGGTTCTGAAATCCTCCCTCTGGGTTCTTACTTCTGTAGTAGAACACACCAGTCTGCTCGTAGATATCATGAAGGTCCAGCGGTTGTAAATCACCACCTTTACCTAATTGTACGTTCTCTAGACCCTCGATGTCAATGATGATACCATCTGGTTTCGCCTTGGCTACTGCCTGCTGGATCTTCAAATGCGTAAGCTGCAACTGATCAGCAAAACCGATACAGCTATCAACCATAGACTTAGGCATCATG
>Ga0222717_10000418_pt1 | contig 36909 bp, 57 predicted proteins | sample C33_18DmetaG_FD_165053 | JGI IMG/M metagenome (GOLD analysis project Ga0222717, IMG submission 165053) | Estuarine water microbial communities from San Francisco Bay, California, United States - C33_18D | ecosystem: Environmental > Aquatic > Marine > Unclassified | place: USA: California... | reverse complement strand
AAAGCTCTCAATGAATTGCGCTTGCGCCGGACGCTGCGCGGCAAGCTCGTCAACGGCTTGCTGGTACAGCGGGGCTGAGCTGTATCCACGCACACCGCCAGCAAACTCTGTCGGCGCTGGCATGCCGCCCATAATGTCCGTCTGAGACATCTGCGGCCCCACACCAAACGCAGACGCAACGTCAGCAGTCTGCTGAAATCCTGCTTCTTGGAATGGCGTAAACGCGGCAACATCAGGCCCGTAATATGGCACATACCCAATCTGGCTAATGTCTTCAGCCTTGGCCAAATTGCGGCGTGCTGCTTCCTCAATGTATTCTGGAATTTCAACGCTTGACGTTGTTGATCCGCCGCCTGCCATTATTCAAACTCCTTCACATATGAGGCGTGCAGTGGCTCCACGCCATGCGCCTTCAGTGGTTTCTTCCAGCCAAACCGGCCCGTCATAGTCAATGCAGAGCATCCTTGCGATTTCGCCCATGCTATCACATCTTCATGCATTTCTAAAATCTGATCCAACTCGCCGCCGCCAAGAAACACGTTTAAAACTTTCTTTCTCGGATATACCACTATTTCGGTCACTATGCACCCCCTCGGCGTAGGCCAGAGCTGCATGCTGCCTTTGTATATACTTTCTGCCACATCAATGAAGTCATGCGTGCCGCCGGAATACTCCAAAGCGGCCTCAATCCAATCGCGGCATCTCTCAAGCTCTTTATCCATGAAGCCTCACCATAGATATAGTTGCTGACGGCGTAGCGGGCGCGAATGCAGTTGCGGCCACTGCTTCCAAATAACCGTTTGTGCTGTTAGTCGCCCACATGACCTCTATGTAATCTCCTGCGGAAAGTTGCAGTATCGATGACTTTGTAACGACAAGAGTTGATCCATTTTGGTGCAACGTGTTTTCCATTGCAGATTTGGGAATATCTGTGCCATTAATTCTAACCCAAAACCACATCCTAACAGTTGAAGCAGATGTTGAGGCCATTTGCATTGAATATGTCACAGAATATTGCCCAGCCTCGTCAACGACCAAACGCGAAGCTGGCGTGCCGCTCGTTATTCCTTCAGCTAAATCCTGAGTAAACGTCAGCGCGTATGCCGTATTTATTAATGCCGCTGTCTGATCTGTGCTGATGGTGCCATCGTAATGCCCATCCTCAAGCACAACCTGACGCCACTCGCCGTTTTTGGAAACAACGGGATATCCGTTGACGTTATCCCACAGCAAAACGCCATTCTCGGAAGCCGACGAATACGTTTCCTTGAACCCCAGCTGATCCAAAGCACGGCCCAAGTAGCGCCGCATATTCTCGGCCCACTGGTTTATGTTTTCCGTAATGGGTGGAAGTATTCGGCTCATCTGCGCCCGCCAGCCACTGCGTCAAGCCGCATGATGCCGACGCGCCAATCAGATGACGTATTGCCTGTGACCCGCATTCTTACCTGACGTCCGGTAAATCGCAGGCTTGTCGGGTTGGCCATGCTATACGGCCCGTAGTCTCGCTCCGTATCCGTTGGATAGAAACGCGTCTTAAATGTGGCATTCACGTCACCCAGCGTGTTTTCGTCTGGGATCATGCCGCGCACCGCCATTACGTTTTCACCAACGCCCAGCGCAATCGGGCCTGTTTCGGCAAACGGCGCTTGGCCACCGTAGTCAAAGCCAACTTCTTGCTCGTACAAAATGCCATCAGCGGCAATCCAGAAGGGCTGACGAAACACGCCTCGATCCACACCAGCTGTGCGGTCAATCGTGCCGGTTGTCCAAATATTTTCAGCGTAATCAAACGCAACGTAGCTGTCGCATTCTGTTGCGCTTGCGCTTGGATAAAACCACCAGATTTCGTTAAACCGGCTGTTCACAACGGCGTGAACCTTTGACCGCTGGTCATTGTTCATGTCGCTGAAAACATAGTCAGCAACCTCGCACGGCAAATCTCGCACAGATCCACCAGCGTAAATGAAGAACGAGCGCTGGCCCATCCACACCACGCCCTCGTCAATCGACGCAGCTGCGTTGGACGCAATCAAGCCGCACGAAGTACCAACGCGCTCAAAGCCATACACAAACGGCGGGCCACTATATGTGGCCGTGTGCGCGTCTTGATCTGTAAGGATCAACGACTGCCCGCGTGTGCGTAATCCTTTGAGGATTGTGCCGTTGGTTTGTATCTCAATGTCACCGGCTTCGTTTGTCGCTGCCGGTGTCCAAGTATTGTTATCTTCACGGTCAGACCATGCAACCTTGCGGGGGTTGCCGCCTGCGCCAAACGCAAACACAAAACGCTCTTCCGTCACCATCATGCCAGAGCAGTTTGTCGGGGCGTTTGACAGCACGGCGGCGGGCGTTGAAGCGTTAAGCTGCCACTGGTAAATCTTGCCGTCATCAGCTGTGTTAGCCAGCAAGTATTCGCCCCAGTTTTCCAAGCTCCATGTGGTCGCTGGCAAAATAGAGCCGGTGTCTTCTGCGGGTAAACCGTAAAGGCTGCTGCCGTAAACATTGCCGCCATAACCAGTGAAGGACGTGGAATCCTGCCTGCCTGCGGTGAAACCGACAGGCGTGATCTCGCTTACAGTGTTGCTTGACGTCATGGCGTACAACTTATTGTACGTTCCAAACGCCACGCGGCGATCTCCGTTGTTGCCCTCCCACGCAATCATCGTGCGGGTCACGCCGTCCAAGTCAACGCTTCCGCGCTGACGCCAGCCGCCAACGGGGCGCAGCGCGCCTTCGTGCCAGCGGATCAGGTTTGCATCGCGCCAGCGGCCCTGAGACTGATATTCGGTACCGTTTCTGTATTGGCCCGCTGGGATATTAAGTGGGATCAACGGCATGTGCCTTCTCCCCCTTTACGGCTTCGTCGGCCAGTCATCATCGGCCAAGTTGGGCCAGTTATCGTGGGCTGTAATATCGCGCAGCGCCTGACGGTAGGTTGTCATCGGCGCATCCATCGTTACATCAGTCAGCGCAAAGTAATCTGTTTCAGCCAGCAAACCATCACGCTTGGTGCGATTACGCTCTGCCACCGCTGCATCAAGTGTTGCCTGATAAGCCGCCTCATGCTCTGCTTTGGTGGTGGTAACGCCATCCTCTGTGGTGTCAGCGAACATGTCACGGGCAACGTACTTCTCTACCCAGTTGCCATTGGCATCTTGCTCAACGCCATCACGCACAGAGTTTTGATATGCGCCTGTGGTAGCCGCTGGGCTGCGTAGCACTGGGTCTAAGTTTAGTGCATCTAGCGTTGCAGCTTTCCATGTGCGAGGCAAAGACATGTTGGGGTTAGCGGCTCGCCATTGCCCCTGCGTTTTTACTTCGCCTGTTGTTCTATTACGATATTCTGACATGATTGAAAGTCTCCGTTGTCAGTTGAGTTATGCTATTGCGTAGAAAATGTACGTTGCACCTGATACGTTGATGTTTGGGTTATTTGTTCCGTTAATTTCTTGAACGCCAAAGCCAGAATTTGCTGGATACAAATAGTTCTTGTTTCCCGTAGTTTCAGCCGCCGTTGTATTTAATTCTAAGTACGGATCGGCTGCTTGAGTTATCCCACGTTCACTATCCCAAACATACCAGTCACCTGTTGCGTCAGTTCGCTTTATAAGCACAAAGCGGCTACCCGCAGAAAAGCCGCAATCAATAGTCTGGAATGAGCCGTTTCCAGTATAACTTCCCACCTTGGATATGCCATCTAGTGAGGCGAATAGGTAGGCTATGTGAGTTTGACCGCTTGTATTTAATACAGCTTGAAAGTTTGTGCTTGTTGGTCCTGTTCCCCATATCCCACTAGATGCCGACCTTGCACTGCTGTTTTCTAAGGAGAGATAACCGTTATTGGGATCACTCAAATCTTTATGATAAACATACCAAGAACTCGTGGTGCTTCTCTTTTTAAGCCATATCATTTCGGGTGTTGCTTCTAGGTTATGGCTCAAGGTACGAGTACCTGTTCCATTTCCAGAATATGCCACGACATCCATGTAGTTAGGCGCACGTTTCCAGCCGTAGCCAATGTATCCGTTCCAACTTCCTGCCGCACTAAAAAAGCCATCCATTTGGTCAAAACTAAAAGCGCTAGAAGAGCTTTCAGATGCAGTGCTATTAAAATTTAAGTATGAACCTTGCAAAAGCCTCGTGCCAACGTAATACTTATCAGTACCAGATCGCTGACCGGCGAAGCCAAAATCTGTGACAACGCCTGTCGTCATTCCAGTTTGACCTGTGTTGTTATCTATCCCAAACACCTCAGTCCCAGCCGTAGGCGGCGCAAGTGGGCCACGGCGTATGGATATGTAGATTAGGTTACTATTGTTATTATTTAAAAAACCCTGATTAGTAGTTACTTTGAATCCTGTGGGTGTAGGTGAAATGCCCGGTTCACCAGTACTCACTTCTGCATTACTACCGTCTGCCCAAAGTGCTGGGTCAATAGCGTCAACAGCCATTCCTCTCATGGTATCAAACATCCACCAACTATCTGCATCAGTTGTATTTTTAATCATTAACCATTGAGGCTCAAACCCTAAGTCAATTACAGGGCCATCATCAGAACCATTACCAGTATAACTACCACACTTAATAATGTCCGAACCATCAGGGCCGAACTCACCGTCACCATCGTTGTGTGCGAATAGGTAGGCTACGTAGGAACTGCCACTTCTATTTACATCAGAATTACTACCAACAGTAAATGTTGTGCTGCTTGCCGTAACTAAATAGTTTTGTAGAGTAGTTACGGCAAAATTATCATTAAGCACAACATTTTGGTTGTTACTAAAAGTTCTGTGCCACGTAAAAAAGTCTCCTGTTGAATCAAGTCTTTTTACAACAACCATGCCGACAGTTGCATCAAGATCATGTGCGATCTGCCTATTATTTGTCCCATCCCCCGTATAAGTCACCACATCAAAAAACTTAGGGGCTTTGCGGAATGTCCAAGAGGCGTATTTTGCAGTGCTGTATGTTCCATTTACATCACTATCACTCCCTAGAGAAAACCCATTATTATTAAAGGATGTAAGTAATGTAGATAAAGTTCTTTCTGCAGCGCTGCTATTAGACTTTAGTTGTTTTGTAGCGCCTCTTTCTGTATCAAACAATGCATGAGGATATGTGTGCGCTCTTGACTTAATCCAAACTAACCCGCCTTCACCTGACAGGTCTACATTATTAGTAATAGTTTGAGTTGAGCCATTACCCTCATACAAATAAGTGCTGAACACATCATCTACATCAGGGGCAGCACCACCAGCTTGACCAGCCGCAGCTTGTAATAGCTTCTTTTTCGTCGCCATATTGTGCGCCCCTTATGCTAGTGCCTGCCCAGCCGTAAATCCGTACCAGTTCGTGCCACCGTCACGGGTGTAGAATACAAACACATCTTTCGCAGATGCTGTTGCTGTCAGAGTTGGTGCCGTAGCCGCAGGCCAATCAACAGCCGCAGGCCAAGTAACCGTGAAGCCAGACGCAGAGCCATCTTGGATGATCTCAATACTGAAGCTATACGCCGTGCCGCTGGCTGGCGGGTTACTAAACGTGAACGTGGTGTTTTCTGTCAGCGTGTGGCTGAATGCGTTACCAGCCTCACAATTTACCGTTGTGGCGTTGGAGCTTGATGTAACAGCGCCGTAGGTTTCGTTGTAGCTATCAACGATTAGCTCGCCAGTGATGTCTACATCGCCTGTGTAGGTTGCGCCCACCTTGGCATTAAGCTGCGTTTGGATTGCAGAGGTTACACCGTCAACGTAATTAAGCTCTGCGGTTGTCGCTGTAACACCGTCTAGCAGATTAAGCTCTGCTGTCGTGACAGTTGCGCCGTCAAGGATTTCAAACTCAGTGTTTGTAACGCCGCCAAGCAACGTATCAAGAGCATCCCAGTTACCGTTTAGAAAGCCACCCCAAGCGTCTTCGTCGCCGCCTACGGTTGGCTTATTCCAAGAATAATTCGTCGTTGTCGTAGGCATTATGCGGCCCTCTCTAAATAGTCTGCTTCTGTCCAAGTCGTTGATGGATCAGATGCTTCTGTCCATATGGTTGTCGGGTCGGGTGCGTCTTCCCACTTATACCTAGCATTCACGACAGGCGTAAACGCAATATTGTCGGAAACCGCAAAAGTCCTTATTCTGATATACCCTATATCGGACGAAATTGAAATAGCGGCGGTAGTTGAGGCCACCACATCGTAAACGCCGTTTGCGGTTGCAGCAAATGCAATCGCAGTGGAAGCAGAAACATTCCGCGTAACACCGCCGGAAACGCTCGCGGCAAAAGCAATATTCGCAGAGGCGCTACCTTCTTCAATGCTAATGTTTTTGCCGTAAATATACGATCCGTAAGTGTTAAGCCCGTAGCCCGGTCTAAATCCGGGAATAACCTCGTATTTTACCGCGCTGACGGAAACAATGCCGCCAAGGCTTATGCTTGCAGACGCATCAACAACGCGCACGCCAGTTGGCTGCGATGCGGCAAATGCAATAGCTGTGGACGCTGCGCCGTCTACAATCGTAACGGCAGACGCAGACGCGGAAACGCCAATAGACGCAGAAGCAGCCCCCTGCGTTGTCTCAGGCTCGCCGTATAACCCAGAGTCATAAACCCCTGAGTTATATGTTGAGCGCAAGCCCATTAGCTCGCCGTTACGTCAAGATCGCCCGTAGGAATGCGGAACACATCGCCGTCGTTAATCGCTTTGGCGGTTGTCAAAGCAGAGTGGATAATCATATTGCCACCAGAAGACGCGTCCATGATGCCGATCCAGCCCACCGTTCCCCAGTTGCCGCCGCTCGCCGCAGGAAACTCAATTGACGCAGAGTTTGATGCGGTATCGTTAGTTACTGTGAATGCAGCAACCTTGCGGGTGTAGCCGTTACCAGAAACCTCTGTGCCAGCAGCGCCGGTATCTGTCGGGTCAGATGTAAACAGGCCAACGTACCAAGCTGTAGGGCGCGTTACGCTGTCGGTGGTCAACAAATACTTCAGCGTACTTGTCTCAAATGCATTTGTTAAAGACATGGATTTCTCCGTTAGATATATCTAGGTGAACCATACACCATTTTCAGATCAGTAGCTAGTAACGCGCATTCTAAGGCCGGAACCAGCAAATCGCGTGTCATCGGACGCCTTTTGCAGCGACTGCAACGCCGCCGCGTAAAGCGCAGCCCAAGTCTGCGTGCGGGCGTCATCCTGCAAATACGGTGCCGACTGAATAAGCGTGCCATATAGGTAAACGTCTGGCGCGTCCAGCAGCAGCCAGTTGGATGCGTTGCTATCGCTCAGCGCGGGCGTCTTAGCGTAATATTGCAGCTGCATCGTGTAGTCAGCATCAGGCGTCGGGAACACCTCAATCGTATCGCCAATGTTTGCGTAAAACCGTGGGCGGCCAGACGCATCCGCTGTCTTCTGCCGATACTCAAGCATGTCATCACGCGAAACCAGCTCAAGGCGATACGTGTTGCCGGACGTGATGCTGAACCTGACAGTCTCCATCCAATCCGTAGGCATCTGCACGTATCTGCTATCAAGCGTGGCATCTGCGCGCTCGATCATCTTGTAATGCCGCAAGTCACGATTGATGCCAGCCTCTGCCAGCGAAATAAAATCAGGGATGACAGACGTCAGATCATCGCGGTTTAGCCAGCTGGCTACTGACGTCTTTAGATCCGTGTATGTTGAAATAGCCATTAGTCTAACAATCCTCTGCCAATAGGTTTTCGCCCTTGAGACGAAACATCTACTAAGTTTTGACCAGCCCGCAAGCTGCTTATAATTTGCTGATTTGGTGAAAATTCTGCTGTATCCAGAGGAAAGCCTTTTGGGTTGTCAGGGTTGGCTCTTGCTTGAACATTACGCGCTTCAACCTCTCCGGCCTCACGCAAATAAGCGTCAATTGCGTTTAAACTTTGAACCTCCCTTGCTCTATTTACCAATTCCCTAAAGCCAAACGCCCCAGCTCTGTGTTTTTCAATTTTACGCTCAATGCGTTTTATTGCGTTCTTAACATCTTTGGGTGTGTCAAAATTACGGCGAGCAGCATTATACAAATCTTTTTCAAAATCGGTCATTTCAGACAATCTAAAATCACGCAATTGAGCAGAAGCTGATGCAATCCAATTGTCACGGGCAACCCCAGAGCGCTTAGGCATTGGGCCTAAATTATCTACAATTTTATTACCGTACTTATACCAATCTTGAAGGCGCGTCACTTCTGCGGGTTTAGCCCTTCCCTCAATCGCCTTTCTTGAAAGGCTGTTTAATTTATCAATGTATTCAACCTGATACAAAGGCTTAATCTGATCGTATTGGTTGTTGAACGAGTCATATTGATACCGCATGTTTTTGGCGTCTGATGAGGAAAATAAATTGTCAGAAAATTCTTTAGCCTGCGTTTTTGAGTAATCATCAGTAGGGCTTGAGCCGCCGCTAAAACCTTCACGATTTTGCACCGCATGTTGAGCTTCGTGCAGCAAGATAGACCGCATTTTCTCTGGGTCATTCATCGCCAATGAAATTCTTTGGTTAGACGGTGAGAATGTTCCACCGGCACCATCCATATCTTTAGGCTGCTTGAAATCAACAGGCATCCCACGCATTGATGGATACAACTCGTAAAGCTCTGGATGGGTTAAGTAGTCCTCTAATCGCATGGCTGTATTAGGTGAAGGGGCTTTTAAAACGCTTGCAGCGCTATCGTCTATCTCAAAGCGCAACTTCCCATCCGCGCCTCTAAATACGCCAGTACGCTCATAAACTTCTCTATTCTTAAATCCTTGCTCAAGCAAACTTTCAGCTTCTGCAGTAGCAGATCGACGATGGTCACCTGTTCTGGCAGCGGCTCGCTTGCCAGCAAAAATGCGTGTCGTTGTAGGGTCATATTCCAAAGCTCCGCGACCTGAAGCCGCAAGAGATCCTGCGCTAACCAGCCCCGCCGTGCCAAGCGCTTCGCTTATCATGTCTTCCTGCGGGATCGTGCCGCGATATGCGGAGATAGGCGCGTCAACGGCTTTGGCGGCGGGCGAAAGCAGCCCCGCAAGCATGTTGCCAATGCCTTCATATCGCAGCGTGTCGGTGCCGTACACTGGCTCTTTCGACAGCAGCCCGCCAAGCACGGGGCGGCGGCCTTCCGCAGCCAGCTCGCTGCGCTGCTGTCGGGCCATATCATACAGCGCAGAAAAGATGCTCTGCTCTTCGCGTAGGCGTCTTAACTCTTCAGCGGTCGCCATTACATGTTCCTCAAAAAATCAAATATGCCCATAGCAGCGCCTGCTTTGCTGCGGCGGTCGCCTCTAACAAGCTCGCTCAGGGCGCGCACGCCAGACCGCACGGCCTGACCATAGTCTTCGACCCCGTAAAGCTCGCGGGCGTCGCCAAGAAGCCCCTCAACGCGCATCTTAGACGCGGTAGGGTTTGGCAGGCGAGACTGCGCCATAGATGATAAAACGCCGGCACGCGGGCCTTGCTCAGCAAAAAACTGGTTGGCGGCTTGCTGATTGCGCGATGCGGTGTCTGGATCGTCATACAAGCTTCCATGATGCTCAAGGGCGCGCCGTATCGTGTTATCGGAATACAAGAAGCCCTCCGGCCCGTCTTCGCGCATAGCGTAAGCGTTTTTAACGTCACCCGTTAAATCTGCGTATTGCGATCTGAGATCCAGCGTATCCATATCAGCAATCCCACGCGCGGCGCGACCAGTAGTTCGCGCTCAATTTGCTCGACTTGCCCTTGATGCCGCCGGAGCGTGCGCAGTAGGACGCCTTGCGTTTCGGCTGATCCTTCTTGATGGACATGGCGGGGTCGCCAAAGTTAACCTTCTTCACTGTGTCGCCCTCAACAGCCAGCACCTCAAACTTCTTCGGGCCACCGCGTCGCGGTTTATTCACCGCCGTAAACCCGTGGCGCTTCTTCGCGGATGCGATCTTCTCTGCCTTGGTGCGTGCCATGCTATTTCTTCTTCGCGGTTTTCGCTGACTTCTTAAACGCCTTCGCGGTAGGCGCGCCCTTGCTGCCTGCCTTGCGCATCTTCTCGCCAGACCCAGCGGCAATGCGCTTACGCTTTGCGTGGATGTTGGCATATAAACCCTTAGCCATCTAAGCTCCTTCGCCCCACTGGACGCATTGATAATCCGTTGCGCGATATGCAGGAAACATCTGCCGCGCGTACTTCAGCCCGCTTGGTATGGACTGTATGCATTGGCTTTCGCTCTGCATCACAGGGCTACCAAACGCAAAGCATTTGCCTTCGACGCTGCAAAGCAGAAGCAGCGCCGTCCACATCACTTCTTCTTCTTCGCGTATGACACTTTCTTGCCAGACTTCTTGGCAGCGGCCTTGGCTTTCGCCATGCCTTTGGGCGTGTACGCGTAGTGCTTCGATCCAACTTTGGGCATCGTAACCTCCGTTATATCTTCCAGCATAATAACACTAAAACGCCAAAAAGAAACCCCGCGCGCGCAATGGGAGGAACGCGGCGGGGCCAAGTTGCGCGAGACAGGGAGGAAACTCGCTTGAGACATATATAGCGCGAGCAATAACGCTTGTCTATGTGGAAGTAGGGTAAACGCTTTTACGCAGTCACGCAATCCCCTGCAAATTGCGCTTGAGCGCACCACGCCAACGTGACATCGGCCCGCTCAGGGCCGTTGCCGCGTCTGACGCCATCGTCAGGCACACGGCGTCAGCAAGATCCGGCGAGCGCAGGCCGCGCTTGCGCATGGCGTCCTTGCTCTCGGCAGCCATCTTCCCAGAAGACGTGAACGCGTAGCGGATGCCGGTGAGATCAGACAGCAGCTCGTCGTCGTTGGGCAGCTTGCAGCTGCGATCCTCGAGCCACGCCTTGCACTTAAACCACAGCTCCGTGCGCAAGTTGTTATACGTCTCCTTCATCGACGGCGCCTCGGCCACGTTCACGCCGCGCACTGGTGCGCCAAGCTCGTGCATCCGATCCACGACGCCCGACCCTATGCCAATGCTATCCACAAGGATCTCGCTGGGCTGCTGCGACGGGGGCAGCGCATCATATTCCGCCATCACGCGGCCAACGGTCTGCATCAGATCAAGCCCGCGCCACGACTTAATCTCCGTAATCACGCTGCCCTCGCGCTTGCAGAACGCGGTGCGGTCGGTGCCAAAGCGCGCAGGATCAATCGCCCACACGGCGCGCGTGTTGGGCGCAACCTCGATGTCGCGCTTCATCGCGGCCTCGGCCAAGTGGTACGGCACAATCGTGTCATCGTCAGCCAATGGAAACTCGCCAAGCACGCGGATGCGAAACGCGTTGCTCTCCTCCCCGTACCGCGCGCGCATCTCGTCAACGAACTCGTCTGACACAAGCGGGCTGTCAACGCATGACCATCGACGCGTCCACCAGCTGCCGGCGAGGCGCGTCTGGCTCTCGTAAAACGTGCCAGAGCTACGCGTGGGGTTGCTCAGCAGCACCGTGGTGGCGCTGTGGCCCGACATGCTGCCCGCAGCAGCCTCAAACACCTTCTCCGGCACACCTGACGCCTCGTCAATGACCAGCAGCACATGCTCGCTATGCACGCCGGCGAGCGCCTCCGGCGTCTCCGCGCGAGACGTGCGGGCCGAGATGAACGCCTCACTGGCCGCCGCCGTCAGCTCAACGCGGTCAGACTTCACCGTGACCATGTCCTTCAGATTTTGCGGCAGCTCGTTGATCCACCGCTTCATCTCCGCGAACAACGCGTCAAAGAGCTGGCCAGATGTAGGCGCGGTGACGACAACCTTATTCGGAAAACGCAGAAACAGAAACCACAGCATCGCCCAGCTGGCAGACGTCGACTTGCCGGTGCCATGACCAGAGCGCACGCTGATCTTGCGCTCGCCCGACGCAATGGCAGCCAGAAACTCGGCCTGATATGGCAGCGGGGATGCGCCAAGCACCTCACGCACAAAGCGCACAGGGTCGTCGTAATACTCGACAACGAAGTCGTCAAACGGGTTGGCTTCACTCATTTAATCCGATCCTCCGTTATCTTGAAATAGGTGTCGTCCAGCTCAATGCCGATAAAGCGGCGGCCAAGACTCTTAGCGGCCACACCAGTAGTGCCACTCCCCATGAAGGGGTCAAGCACTGTGTCGCCCTCATTCGACCACGAAATAATGTGATCCCGCGCTAGATATTCTGGAAATGGCGCTGGGTGAATATTGGAACCCTTCTGCGATACTGTTGCACACTCCCAAATATTAAACCTTTGGCCAAATTCTTTAATTTTATTATACTTGTTTTTTCTGGTTGATCCATCTGGCATTCTAATAGTTGGACTTTTTACTATCTGCCCAAATGATTTGTTTTTTCTGTCTTTTATAGGGTTGAATGATTTTGGCCTGCCCTTGCTGAATACAAACATATACTCAAAAACTGACGCATATCTTGTTTTTAGAGCGCCAACAGCAGAGAATGTGGGCTTAGACCAAATCATCGTATCGTGTAGATTGAACCCACATTCCTTAGCCCACAACGCCTGCTTGAACGATGTTCCCGTCTCACTGCCCTTGATGGTGGCATCACCAACAACCCAGACGACAACGCCACCATCTGCTGTAACGCGATGCAGGCTAGAAATGACATCACGCCAAACATGCTCGCCCCACTGCTCGTTGTTGCCGTTGTAGGTGCGAAGGTTGTCGTATGGCGGGCTGGTCACTGTCAGATCGACCGAGCCATCGGGCATTTCACCCATGCAATCCAAACAATCGCCGTGCATCAATTTAATCATCCGACACCTCCACATATTCAGCGTCAATCGTGGCCGCCTCGGCGTCGCTGTTCACGCGCTTCATGTCGGCGCTAAACTTGCGCAGCGCGTCCAAGTGCAAATCCCCAATGGAAAGCGTGACGTTGCTCTGCGGGCGCGTGCCGTAGCGCTCCTGATTCATCGAGCCAGCCATGAACTTGCGCCACTGCACCTTCTCGCGCGTGGCGGCAATCTCCGTCGGGCTGCTGGCGCCGCTCAACCCGTCAACCATCTCCAAGCCCTGCTCCACAAGCGCATCCGCAGCCTCGCCGCGAGCCTTGCCAAGCGCAGCCGCATACTCAGGCACGCTGTTCAGGCTCCTGCTAACATAACTGCGCGTGCAGCCGTATTGGCGTGCCAACTCGGCGACGGTGACGCCAGACGCGATCTGGTCAAACAGCCAATCTGCGCCGCCGTTGGAGGCGACCTCCGTCAATATGCGCTTGCGTAACGCCTTGCCTGCCATTGCGTTTCTCCTTGTACGCGGGAAATTTTAGCGCGGGGCCATGGGTATGGCAAGCGCGTGGGGGGTGCGGGGGTGTGGGGGTGTGTGCGCTTTTCTATACACACACGCCCCCGTCGAAGCGCGAAGTGGGGGGGGGTAAACCTGACCAGACGGTCAGGATCTGCAGCTGGAATCGCATAATCGTTATTATGTTAAATTTATTATGTAACGATATCAGCATGTTAGCGTTTTACACCTATCTATGGTTGTATCGCTGGCGATATTGCTGCGCTGCGACATCGCAATATTTGACCATTTGGTAAAAAAAGCGTATTCGCGCACGCGCGTCTGAGCGTCGGCGTGTCTGCCGCAGAGGCTAAACACGCCCTCACGCTCCCGTAGAGCCGCTGTGAGACGCCTAAACGCCTCGCAGGCTACCCTACCCACCTGACGCCTCCAATTCGCCCGCTATCGCAGCGTAACCGCACACGTCCACCCAGTTATCCGAGTGATCGCTTGACCGCGACCGCGATACCTTGAGCAGCACCATCATCGCCGCCACGTCCACCTCCGTCACGTCTACGCCGAGATACGCCGACCACATGCCGGCGATGGTCGCGTGCGACGCCTTTGCGGAGCCATATGTCCGCTGCCTGTCGCCCGTGATAAGCTCACCCGCCGTGCGTAAAATATCTTCCCTCGTTACCATGGTATATCATCCTCTATGTTATCGTTGCCATGTCCATCCACCACACGCGTCACCTTCGCGTTGGGGAACGCCTCAAACGCCTTCTGCAGGAACGCCTCGCTGAAGTGCTGCTTCAGTATGCACGCGGCATCCTCGAACGAGTAGACCACCCACTGCGGATACCGCTTGCGCAGCTCCGCGCATCCCTGCCTTGCGAAGCACACGATCTGACCGCCCTCCACCTCCACGCACCACGCGTGCGGCGACAGCGGCTTATGCCCCGCGCCCTCCGCTTCCGCTTCCATCCGCTTCCACCCCGCCATGAGCTGCGTGGCGATCTTGTTCGTCCTAACGACATCACGCTCAACGACCGCCTGCTTCAGCGCCTCATAGGCTGCCTCGAACTTGCCCGCCAGATCCGGCGTGACCAGCGACGGCAGCGTGTCACCCCACCGCTCTGTCATTTCCCTCGCCACCCGATCCAGCGGCTCCAGCTGACCCCAGACTGCCGCCGGTATAGGCTCCGTCCTTTCACCAATCGTGAACGTTCCCTTTGCCGCTATCTGCTTTGCCGTAGGCCGACGCCCTTTATGCTTAACCATGACCGCGCCCCCTAAGCATCCCCATCAAAACAATCTCCGCACCTTGAATAAATACGCCCGCACTTCTCTCCGCACCTTGCATATATATATGCAAGTGGTGCGGCGGAAGATTTCTTGCCGTATTTACCGCACCCTCGGCACCACGCCGCACCATAAGTGCGGTAAGTGCGGAACGTGCGGAAACGCCCCCAACGGCGCTCATAGCTTGGACTTCACTTCGACCACATACACACGCAGATCTGGCCGCTCTTCCTTCATGTAGCTGGCCACTTCTTCAGCGTCTGCTTGATCCGCGTAAACGCCATCCGCGAACACCGGCTTCAGCACCCCGATGTCGCCTTCCTTCCGCTTGGCGTTCACGTCAACGGCTACCGCCATATAGTTTAGCTTGGTCATATCCCAGCCTCCTCTCCCGTTATCCATTCACCCACCACCACGCACGGCACCTCCCTGCCGTCACGCTTGCTTGGCGCAGACGTCTTGCGCAGCACGCCGTTCTCGATCCACTTGCCCACGATTGCCTTGGCCTTCGCCTTCTCGTGTCGCTTCTCCAAGTCTAGCCCCAGCACGTCTGCCACTGTGACGCCGACCCACGTCTTGGCCTGCACGTTTGCGCGGAGCGGCTCGCCCTGCGTTTCCGCGTCGCCCACCGCGCGCTGCACCTTCATCGCGTCACGCGCCGACACGCCGTCGAAGAGATCCGGCATCGCATATTCAGTGGCCACGCCAACATATTCCATGTTTGGCAGCTGCACGCCCACCATGCGCCGGTAGACCGCCTTTGCTGCTGGCGGTGCCAAGTTTGCCTTGCCGTCGTCCACGCGGAATATGCCGAGGCTCTCCGCCTCTGACACGCCCAGCTTCTGCGCGTCTTCCGCGCTGATCTTGTTAATGACCCGCGCCGCACGCGCCGCCCCGATCAGCGACCCCGCGCCCCTGACGCTATCTATGGTCGCCTCGTCGCCGTTGCCCTTGCGGATGTGATGCACCAGCGCCACGGCGCAATCTGTCTCGTCGCATACGCTACGCACGGCACCGACGGCTGCGTTCATGGCCACGTTGTCGTTCTCGTTGATCTGGTTCGCGCCGACCCACGGGTCGATCATCACCATGCCGATGTCGTTCTCCTTGATCTTGGCCGCCATGTAGTCAAGCATCTCGTCGTTGACCTCGATCCCGTCGCGCCCTTGGTTTGCGAACACCATGTTGAGGCTCCTTCCGGCGTCGAGGAACAAGCGCCCCCGTATTTCCTTGGCGGTGACGCCGTAATGCAGCATCGCCGCCGCAAGGCGTCGCTGCATCTCCTCAAGCGGGTCTTCAAGGTTGATGATCCACACCTTGCACGGCTCGTGTATGGCCTCGCCCAGCAGCGGCTTGCCCGTTCCGATTGCGAGCGCCTCCACGATTTGCAGAGACGTCTTCCCGACGCCGCCCGCCGAGGCAAGCACGCTGACATGGCCTCGCACGTAATGCTGCCCGTAGATCCACCGCCGCGCCGGTATTGTCGCGGGATCTATTGGCTCGTATGCAGTTGGCCACTGGCGCTCGCCTGCGATGCGCTCCTGCTTTACTTCCTCGACCGGCTTCGCCAGCGCCAGCGCCTCGCGCAGCTTCTCCGCGCCGGCTTCCTGCAAGTAATCGTTGGCGTCCTTTACGTTTTCCACGCCCAGCGCGTCGAAGCGCACGACGTGGACGTCTGTGCTGCCGTCGCCGCGCAGCACGTCTGCAACCGCTTCCACGTCTAAGTCGGGGTCTGCGCAGATCGTGACGTCTGATGCGCGTGGCGCGTTGAACGTCTTCATGCCAGACTTGCCAAACGTGCAGACGATTGTCGCCTCGACATGGCCCATGATCGCTTGGCGCACGCTCAGCGCGTCCTCTGGCCCCTCGACCAATATGATCGCGCCGCCCTCGTGCTGGTCGCCGATCCGCATGGCATTGCCGACCAGTGATCCGCGTGAATACTTGTTGATGTTATTATGCTCGCGCTTCTTCCCGTCCGGCGTCAGCAGCACCGATTGCACGCCGCACAGCTCGCCCTGCTCGTTGGTTGCGGGAAACAGTATCGCCGGCCCATCGTATAAGCTGGGGCTGAAGCGCGCGACGCCCTCCGCCACGCCTGCTCGCATGCCACGGTTATTCAGGTACAGCAGCGCCGGTCTGACGGCGTCCTTGTTCTCGCGCGATATCGGCACGCTGCGCTCCCACGCTGCCTGCGCCTTTGCGATTTTCTCGGCGCGCGTTTCCTCGTCGCGGATCAGCAGATCCTTGCTGGCCAAGCGCACGATCAGGCGATCCATCTCGCTCGGCTGAAACGGCATCGCGTCATCGTTCTCCAGCGTCTTCGGGTTTTCGCTGCCCCGCTTGAACCCGCTGCCAATGGTTGCCTTTATCTCGTGTTCCTGCAGCCCGATTGCCTTGGCAGCCGTGTGCAAGTCTATGACGCTGCTGTCGATGTTGCTGGCGTCCATGTGCGCGTGCCGACCCAGCGCGTATGCCGCTAGGTTCAGCGCCTCGTTGCGACGCCCCTGCGGAGCCATGCCGATCTCGGAAACGACGCTTTCCCGTACCTTTGCAAAATAGTTTACGCTCATTTGATTTCCTCGCAAAACAACCCGCATTCAAAGTCCAAGTTTTTCATTGGCTTACCCCTTACGTCTGGCGATAGCTCGTCCAGAAAGATGCGCTCGTTGTTAACTCGCACCAGCCTTGCGCCGAGATCGCGTGATTGCTCTGCTCGCTGGTCAAACACGTCAGGGTGCATTTCACGCACATGGTTCCAGTAGGTTGGGGAAGTTGCCTTGACGCAGCCTATGCAGTTGGCGTTTGGGTATCCCATGCCGTAAATGCGCGGAGGCTTGATGCCATGATCTGCCAAAAACATATAGCAGTCAGCCTTTGTCATCTTTTCGTCGATTAATACGGGGATAACATTATCACGCTCAGTCAGCACAAATCTGTCATGCCGCTGCTTTTCTTCCAGCGTAAAGCCAAGCACATGCCAGTCTGGATCATTAGCTTGCTCCCATATTTGGCGAGCGCGTTTCTTCAGCTCAACGGTGCATGGCGCGCCGGCAACGCCCGACATAAATTTGCGCTTAGCCCACACATCTACCGCCGAATGGCTTGGATATGATGGATTTTCCGCAAACTCTATTTCAACGCCAAGCCATTTTTCAACGTCACGCAGAAAGCGCAGATTGTCTTCGTCTTCCTCTGCAACTGGATTATTTATGACGCGCACGTTGGCGATCATGCCATATTTGTTTAGCGTCTTATATGCCGCCACAGCGCTTGCTGCGCCTGAACTAAACCACACTGCGATGGTGTCTTCCTCTACTTCCTTGCTCATCCCGCTCTCCCGTTTTTATGTGTCCACGCCCGCCGAAGCAGGCGTGGAGCTTGTTACCTTAGAAGCCGAAGTCGTCTGCGTCTACAACGCTCGATACTGGTGCCGCTGCGGTTGGCACCGGCTCCGGCTTAGGCGGCGTGCTGTCTGCGGGTTTCGCAATCCACTTGGATATGGCAAAGCCCAGATCGTATGACGTTCCCTTGCCGACTACGACAGGCGTGGACGTCGTGACGCTGACGACCGGCACCATGCCCTGCGCAAACTCTGGCGCGTTTTCCGCTTGGTTGTACAGCTTGGCGATAAACTGCCCCGTGCCGTATGAGTTGTTGCTGAACTGCGCCTTGGTGCCGTCGGCCATCCAGCAGTCCACGTCGAAGCCCTGCTTATACGCTGGCTTGCCCTCCGCGTCCGTCTCGGTCGGCTTTGGCAGCGGCTGCGATGGCGATGGCCATTCCTGCCAGTCACGCGTTCCGACGGCGATCTTGAGCCACCCAAACTTCACGTTGGCGATGTCAATTGCGATACCCTTGGCCATGTCTATGGCTTCGGGATCGCCGCCCTTATTAACCGTCCAGCGGTTTTGCGGAAGGTTGACCCGTATATACGCGCCGCTCGCGTCTGATGATTCTCCGAATGATATTGGCATGTTTGTCTCCTGACGTTGTGTGCCTGTGTTATGCGCCGTGTGACGCGGTGAAGTTGAACGCCCAGCGTGGTATCTGGAGCGTTTGCAGCTCCCCATACCCGTAATCCCAGACGCCCGTATTACGCGCTATCGCATATTGCTCCAGCGCGTGTTGAACTGCCGCGTCGCCCTCGTTGAGCGTGCGCCAGTCAAGTTCATACACACCAACGGGGTAAGGCGCTTCCTTGCCCACGCTGATGAAGATAAACCTGTCGATCTCCTCCCCGATCAGGCCCATCGTCCTGCGGTAGAAGCTTTCCTGAATGTGATAGCCATAATTGGCGATTTGCTTGCTGAAGCCCTCGGGGTCTGGAGCTATGGTTGTCTTCAAATCTATCAGCGCCCCGATGTCACGACGCCATCCGTCTGGACGGCATCGCATGTCCACGCCCGTCTGCGTGTCCTTCGCGAATATGCTGGCCTCGCAGACCAGATCGCCGGATAGCAGCTTGGCCACCTCCTTGTTGCTGCGCACCGCGTTTGCCGCGTCCACGGCGATCTTGTAATCGCCTTCCGTCAGCAGCAGCGCGCCATTGGCGTCGGCCTCTGCCTTGTGCTGCGTCCACTCCTTGCCGCGCCGCGTCTCCGGCCCGCACCATACGGTGGACGCTAAACTCGGCTCGAACACCAATGTGTGCGTGGCCGTGCCCACGTCGAAAACGCTGCTTTCCTTGCGCTCGGCGTATTTGTAATGCGCCAGCGACTTCATGGCGATTGTCTTGGCCCCAGAGGCGCTGAGCGCGTCGCTCAGGTGGTATTCCTCGTTGGACATGGTTGTTGATATGGTCACGCCTTCCCCCTTCCATACAGCGCTATCAGTAGCGCCTCTGCTTTGTGTTCATCCTTCTTGCGCTTCAGCTCGCTCGCCCTATCGGGAAACCACTGCTGCGCCATCCTACGCGCCGCGTCTTTATCCTTTGGCAGATTCATCGCCCGCTTCCACACGACCGGCGTCACCATGGTGTAGCGCGTGCGCGACAGCGCCACGGTCGTCGTGATCTGGCCAAACGCATAACCAAGCTTGAACGTGCTGGACACGCCCTGCTTTGGCATCGCCTGCTGCTTCTCGATCCATATGTGATCGAGCCGATCCACCGACGTGAGAATATCCATCAGCGCCACGACGTCTACGCCGCCCTCGCTGTAGACGGGCAGGTCATGCACCTCAGACCAGTTTTCACCGACCAGCGCCACGCCGCCTGTGCGGTAACCGCAGTCTATGCCACACGTCACGATGCTCAATGCATGTCCTCCTTGTCGGGCGTGCTGTATGTCTCAAATATGATCCCCATGGTCATGGCGATGGCGTCCTGCACGTCGCAATCGTTTTCACGCATGAAGCCGATCACAGATTGCAGCGCAGCGCCCAGCGCATACACCTTGGCGAGATCCGGCAGCTCGGTGCGCTCAGTAATCGCCATCATGTCACGCATCAGCGTGTTTGCCTCTGACATCGTGTTGCTGGCAACCGCTGACATCTCAGCATGCTGCTCCGGCGTCAGTGTGAAATCATCATCCACGCTGCACGTCCACACCATGCTCGTCCAGCAGGCGCAGTATCGCCATCTGCGTCAGCGACGCCATGCTTATGCGCTTCTCCTTGGACAAGTCACGCAGCGCCTCGAATACCTTGGCATCGATCCGCGAGCCAAGTTGTTTCATCTCAGTGTTCATAATTACCTCCGTTGATCCGGCTACTATAACGCCGCGTTAACATTGTGCAAGAGCTAGAAAGCGAACTCTTCCTGCGTGCGCAGCCGGTACAGCTGCTGGCCCTCGATGAACGACGTTTTGATGATCGTGCGCCGCTCCCGCATGGTCTTCAGGCCAATGTCGATATGCACGGCGTCTTGCTCGATCATGCTGCACAAGTCGCCCACCGACAGCTCGCCATGCCTGCTCAGGCAGCGCTTAATCTCCTTGCGCAGCTTCTCCAGCGGCCACGGCTTATGGGCATACGCGTGCATGTCATCGCGGCCAATGAGCCTGCGCTTCATGCGCGCGTTCTCGATGATCGCCAGCTCCTTCCAGCGCTCCAGCGGTGTTAGGCTTTCCGTCATAGATTTTCCTCCCTTTTCATATGCTCGCAATGCGTTATGATTGCTTGGCAATGTGTCGCAAATGTCAGAACAAAAGCGTCTCTCTGGCTTTCGCTCAAGCTGACTGGCGTTCTGCGTAAATCCTTTTTCATCATTACAGCCCTTTGGCGTATGCGCTCAGCGTAAGTCTTAGCATCGTCGCTCATAGCTTTTCCTCCATTTCATCGAATCGGTGTGCCAGCTTGCGAAGCTGTGTGGCCATGCCCTTCTTGACGTAGCCAGTGAACAGCGGGCGGCGGTCTTTCGCCTCCAGCGCTTGGCCGGCGATCAGCGCAAACGTCCTGCCGTCTTCTGGGTGGTCGCAGATTTCAAACGTTATGTGGCCCACTTCGAAGCGCTCACGAATCGCGTCGGGGTGCCTGCGCTTGGATTTCAGGGAATGCTTGCTCACAGCCGCTTCTCCAGCATCTCGCAGAGCGCCATGATTTCTTCGGCGCGTTGCTTGATCGTCAGGCGCTCGGGGCCACGCCCCGCGTCCATACGCAGGATGTCTGCCTTGCGCCGGATCGACATGACCAGCATCAGCGGCGTTGGCTGCGTCGGCGTGCTGCTATCCTCGTCGATATACGCGCCGACGCTGGCGCTGTTTTCCAGTTTGGTAAGATCCCATTTAGCCATTTTCGCTCTCCTGTGTTGGCCGTGGTTTCGGTCTGACGTCGGGCCACGGGCGGCGGTAGTCTGCCTCGCCGCCCATCTCAACGCATTGCGGTTCAAAGATCCGCGCTAAGTCGTAGTATTTCGCAAACGCCTTGCACTCGTCTACGGATGAAAAGACGGCGAATGCCATGAAGACGGGTTCAGCGAGTGTCATCTTTAAACCCACCTTCATGTTCAGCCGCAAAGCTAACGCCATCATAAAAACCGCAGTTATAGAATTTATGCTTTACTTTTAGGTCTTGATCCAAAATGCACCTGACTGGGTTGCAGTGACATTCAGAGCCAGAGAAAACCCCGCACCAATCATCATGCTCAAGGCGCACATGGACTACGCGGTTTTTCTTTCTTTCCTTTGCAATAGCCTTTTGAAAGGCTTTACGCGATTGCCGTGGTGTCATCACATCCACCCCGCGCTTACAGCGCCGATCCAGCCCAGCACCAACGCGGCAATCGCTGCGGTGATGATGATGTCTTGCGTCCACTTAGTCATTACTATTCCTCCTCCTCGTTGCGCCAGTCGAAGTCATCTTCGTCTTGGCATTCTGGGCAGCGCACCGTTGTCCACGCATCGCTGTCCGGCGTGTTGACGAAACGCGGCAACTCTATGAAGCCGGTTCCGTCACATGTCGTGCAGATCATTTGTACACATCCGCGTTAATGCTCCACAGCACTAAGGTTGCGCGCTGCTGGTTTGCGCGCTGGTTTACATGCGCTCGGCATATCTCGCCGCGTGCGTGCATGTTTTCCAGATGCTGTGATAGCTTGCGCGGTTCAACGCCAACGACGTCAGAGATGTCTGCCGTCTCGCAGTACGTCACGTCGGCGCTCTGGAGCATCGCAATGATCCTGCGCTGGACGTCAGCCCAGTCAATCGGCTTAGGCTCCTCGGTGGGCGCTTGCACGGCCTCTGCTGGCGCGTCAGTCGCCAAGCCTAGCACGTCACGCGCTGCGCGGCGCTCTTGTACATATGCGGCCACCCACGGCGTGCGCTCGCGCTGCTCTTCCACGGCGTTCTGCACGATGATGCCTTTGCAGATGTCGTCAAGATTTGCGTGCGCCTGCTGGAGCAGACGCGGCGAAATGTGTACGCTCTCGCCGTTGTCGGTGCGTACCGCAAAGCCGGTGCCGCTGTCGGTGATGTGCGTGATTAAAAATTCATGTGTATGCGTAAGGTTCATTATGGTTTCTCCGATTAGAGTTGAGTTGTGGGGCCGTAGCCCCTGTTGATTAGAAGATGGCGCATGTGCCGGTCAGTGTGCCGTCATCAAACACACGGCGTATTGAGGCGGAGGCATTGCCCATGCGATTGACCCACGCGTCGGCAAGATCGCCAGCATGGCCAAGATCGTCGGCGTCAAGCTCAACGAAACGATCCGCGACAGACATGTCGCCATGGGTTTCAACGTGAACGACAAACGCAGGCTTGCGCTCTAACATGCGAGCCTGAGCTGCGTCTGCGGAAAGAAGAAAAGAAACTGAATGTGCCATGGGATCCCCCTGTTTTGGCTGCGCTGCTTGGCGTTATTGCCGCGCTTGGCGCTATGTCTCATTGTTTATATTGTTAACATAAAGATAACACAGCACGGTGCAAGCAAAAAATGCACCCGACGGAAACTTTTTTTCGCCTCTATATAAAATCGTTTAAATGCAGTATGTTGCGCGCGTGGCCAACAGCATCAACGTCGGACGTGCTGGCGAGTTTCTCGTCGCAGCCGAACTTGAGCAGCGCGGGATACGCTGCCATCGGGTAGACATGCAGGACGATGACCTATGGGTGAAGTCGGCCAGCGGTGAGCTATTGACCATGCAAGTCAAAGCAACCCTTGAAGCACGCTCGGATCGCAAACGCGAAGCGTGCTACGCATTTACGCGCGCAAACGGCGATGCGCAAATATTTGCGTATGTGGCCTTGGATATACGTTTGTTCATACTGCGCGGCGCGCCAAGCGGCAAAACTGTACGCATAAAGCCTGCCGATTTTACGCGGCAGGCTATGGATGACAGCATTAAGGCGATGCTAGGTTAGACCATCAGCTCAAAGTGCGGGGCGTCGATAAAAGGCCTTCTGCCTTGCCCGCGCCTAGTGTCGATGTAGTCGTTCATGGCGTCTTCCATCGTGCCATCCCATTGTGCTATATTTGCAACAGTCCACGCGGCACCCCACCTGATTGGCACATCTACCTCACGCGCAGCTTCTGCCATCGCGTCGGCTATATCGTCATATAGATTAAGCTCCCACGATCCACGCGGGCCAACATAGGCCATAAGATCGACGGCAAGCCCGTCTATGTGCTTCGACTTCATCGTCTGCGATGCGCCACTTTTCACAAGCTCGCGCTGCTCCTCGATGGTGCGTAGGCCGCAGATGACGCCGAAGTCGATCTTGGTTCTGTGGATTGCGCTGGTGACAACAGCCGCCATGCGCTCGTCCACGCCTGACAGCTTATCGCGGCTGCGTGCTGATAGTTTAAATGTCATTTCTTCAACCCTTTCATTGTGCGGATGCCAAAACTGGCGGCGATGGACGCATACATGCCCCACTGCACCCAGAGCGGCGTTGTCTCAAGATTGGCGAAACCCTCTGCCATTACGTCCTGCATAGACGGCACGAAATTCATGCACAATATGGCTACGAAAACGATTGTCCACAGCTCATCCTTCCAACTGTCTTTGCTGGCCTCGATAGCAGATTGCTCCCAATCCATCTCGCCTGTGGCCTGCTTCAGCTTGATTTCGGCATTCGCCTTCTGGATTGCCGTTTTGCCGTCGAGGTAGCTTGTCGCCAGCCCGCCGATTGCGCCTATAATCTGGCCAATCATTTCTCAGACCCCAGCCACACGGCAAACGCGCCAGTCATGGCACCGGCAACAACGCTGATAAGCGCGCTCTGCTGCGTGCTAAGATCAGGCTGCGTCAGCGCCCACTCGATACAGCGTATATACATTAAAGTCATCACCAGCATCATCAGACGCGGCATGATCTTATATTCCAACAGCTTTTCCATTTTACACCTCTATGTTGATGTTTGTGCCTTGCGGCCTGTCAGCATTGGTCTTGGTGCCAAACTTATCATAACCCTTTCCCAGATCCAACTTCTGCTCCCTGAGCGATTCCAGATGCGTGTGGTTGGCCCTATGCTCTTTAGTCACCCTCTGCTCCACCAGATGCGCTTCTATGCGCTCACGCGTCTGCGTTTGCTGGTGTATGTCCGACTGCACGTTAAACGGTGCGCTGCCTATGCCTGACACGCCGTCAGCCATCAGCGCCTCACCGCGATCCAGACAAACCCAAACAGCGCGCCAACGCAGATCAGGAACAGGAATATTCCCGCCGCCCACGCGATGATGGTTTCCTTACGCTCAATTCTCTTGTATTGCGCGTCCTTCTGCTTCTGGCGTATTTCGTTTTCCATGCGGATCAGCTCCTGCCAAGCAGACGGGCCAAGCGTTTCGCTAATCATCTTGCGCAGCTCGTCGCGCATATTCTCACGCTGCTTTTTCTGCACAAACAGATCCATCGCCTGCTGCTCTACGCTGCCAAAACTCTGATACCATTTTGGGTTTTCTACGCGCTTCGCTGCAAAGTCGAAGTCGCTGATCGCCTTAGACCAGCGCCCCAGATCGCCCGCCATGCCTTCCAGATCCCGCCCGATCTGACAGCCCTTGCGTATTGCGTTGAACGCTGTGGACGCTGCCATGATTGCTGTGGCGGGGTCTATCATGGCTCATCTTTCCATCAGGCGATCTATTTTTTCTTCAATGCGGTCAAAGCGCGCCACGATCTGCGCCATGACCGCTGTGCTGTCTGCTTTGGTGACGTAATCTTTTGCCATTTCTTCGCGGGTCTTGTTCAGCAGAATATTGAGGCGCTGCATCTCGTCCACAGCGCTTTTCAATACCCAGCCGATCAGGCCCAATCCGGCAGTAAGAGCCGCCGTCCAAAGCATGTCAGCGTCCATCAGTATGACCCATCCCAGACACGGAGCTTGGAAAACTCGCCTGACATCATCTTACGCTTGACGACTTCCTTAGCCGCTTCTGTGTCAGACCATGCCACACCGGCTTCCTTGAGCCATGCGCCAAGCACAGCGCCGTCTACGAAGCCGACAAGCCGGTTTTCGCCTGACATGCCTATGCCCGCGTCTTTGGCTACTTGCGCGTCTCTCAGAGACTGGCTGACGTCATGGCGCTGCTTGATGACCATGTGGTCATGCTCAAAGTCGATTTTTTCTGAAACCTTCGCCATGTCTTATTTCTTCTTGGCGCGTTTCGTTGGTGCGGGTGCAGGCGCTGGGGCTACATCGCCAGTGACGATCAGTGCGTCTGGGCGAACGCGCATAAGCGTTTCAACCTCTGCGGTTGGCAGCTCGGCGTTATCGCCTTTTACCAGCTTGCCGATTGACGTGTGAACCTTGTGGCCTACAACTGTAACTTTTTTCATGTCGATCCCTCGTTAAGCAGAGGGGGCGTGAAGCCGCCCCCTCTTTTATTATATTACGATGTGGTGTTGTCGTAAATCGCGCCTGATGCTTTCTCGTTTTTCGAGCAAAGCGCCAGCTCAGTCGTAACCTGACGTGTGGTGTTGTCGCCATTTTTGGCCAAGGCAACGTTTTTGGTGCCGCGCAATACTGCGCATTCCCACATGTTGTCCTGCAAAATGAACACGTCACGGCTGCGGTTTTCGCGTGATGGCTGAAAAGAAACTTGGCCCCAAGGGGTCAAATAAATTGCCAAAGAATTAACAACAGTTTGCTCCGACCCGACAACGTTTGCACGCTGGTTGTTGTTACCAGTGAAGCCCAATGCAACATTCATCTGGAAGGCTGACAGATAGCAAGTATCTGGCTTGCCGCCTTCTTCCCAGATTGACTGCATTACATCGTCAAACTTGGCCTGCGAAAACGCAGTTGCTGTGCCATCGTCTGTACGTGCGTCTGTGCCGTCGCCGGTTGGGTTTGCACCAGAGTTACCAGACTGGAAGTTTACGTTTGTAATCAACCATGATGGCACACCACCAGTTTTACGCGCAGCAGTTGAAGAGCCTGCAACGTTTCCCTGATTTGCAAAAAGCGCCTTTTCGATGTCGAGCTTCTGCTCTTTAGCGATAAGCAGCGTTTGATACGCCATTTCCTTTGCACGACCGGCATTGTCTACCGCTTCGTCCGTATCAGAAATAACCACAGCGTTTTTGAAAATCTGTGTGCGTGCGCCGAGGCGTACAGTTGGCGTAACAGCATTCGCAGATGTTGCGTCACCTTCAATGTGAGCGTTTACCGCAGATGCGCGCAACGCTTGTGTTTGCCACTCAACCAAAGTGTTCTTGGCTTTTGTTTTAGCAGACTTGCTGTAAAACGGGGTTTCAGATGGGTCTACGTTGTAGATTACATCTGCTAAATCTTCACGGATTCCCACGGAATCATATGTGTCGAATGTGTTGGCCGGTTGTGCCATTTTATCGTCCTTTCAAGACTAGCTTTTTAACATTAAGCTCAATGCGTCATCGATTGAGCCTGTCTTCTGCAAGCGCTGTTGCGCTTTTTTACGGGTTGCAGCCTGTCCGTCTGAGCGTTTCTTTGCACCAGCTTTGACAACGGGTCGAACACCATCAGCTTTTGACTGAGATTTCTTTTTGTTGGCAATTAGTTGACGATATTTACGTGCGTCGTTTAACGCCCGCACATATCTCGCATCAGTGACGCCAGCCATTTCCTCTGGCGTGAAGCCATAGTGAACGCCTGTGTCAATGATCCCCGCCTTCAGCTTTTCGCCTTTTTCGGGGTCTACGATTTCGGGGATATATTGCTTCAACACTTCCGCTTGCTGTGCAAGATGGGCCTGTCTGGCCGCTTGCTGTTGCTGCGCTTGCTGTTGCTGCATTCCCTTGAGCTGTACTAATTGCTGATCGTGCGCGGCCTTTGCCTCGTCATATGTAAGCTTCGCTTCCATGTATCCGATTGGATCTTGGTCAAAAAGCTCTTTCGACGGTGGGGTTGGGGCTTGCAGACCACCTTGCTGGGCTTGTTGATACATAGCCAAGACTTGTTGCTGCTGTTGGGCCAATGCTTGAGCCTGCTGCTTGTATTGCTTTTCCAAGGCAGCATTTTCTTGCATTTTTTGATTGATGTAACCCTGACCCGCAGCAGATTGCTTTAACTGATCCAGTGTCCAACGCTCTTCTTTGCCGTTTACTGTAACGGGGATGAGGTTAGTGTCTTCAGCCGCCTCTACTAGGTCTTCGTCATCAATTTGGTCATCTTCGACATATTCTGCGTCTTCTATGTCTTCGCCGGATGCCTCGACGTCATCATCGCTCTCCGCAACATCTTCAACTGCTTCGCTCTCAACGTCTTGAGTTGGCGTTTCAGCTGCTTCCACTGCTTCGCTTTGATTTTCTTCACTTGGCTCTGGGGCCAACATTGCCTCTACGGCATTTTCTAGGCTAGTCGCTTCCACGGTGCTAGTTCCTTTGTTTGCGATCTAAAATGACCTCTGCTGCAATCGCAGCGTCGAGTGCGTCACCGATCTTGTTTAACGCACGCAGTATCGCGTGCGCTTCCTCGCGCATCTCTATGTCAGAGGCTGCGCTGTTGGCGAAGATACGCATTTGCTCTTCACGAACATCGTCCACAAACGTCTGAAACGCTGTGTCATTCTTTAGCCGCTTTGCGTCATCGGCTTGTATGCGGATGTCGGCGCTCACTGCTGCACGCCCTGCGCCATGCCGCCGATCATGCGAACTTTATCCTGCTCTGCCTTGATACGAGCCGTGTCCACTGCGGTTCCGTATTGGCCATATATCTTAGCGGCATCCACCATCAGATCCTGAGCCATCTGGTCACGTTTTAGATCATCATCTGCGGCTGCTTTTTGCGCATCTAGCTGCAATTTCATCATGTCAGACTGCATCTTGCCCTGCGCTTTCATTTGCTCAGCTTGCAAGAATGCGGCGTTTGGATCTTGCGCCTGACCCTGCTGAGCCATCATGGCCTGCTGTTGCTGCTGCATCTGTAGCATCTGCATTTCGATTTCCGGCGTAATCGGCGCGAAATACCGATCAGCATTGCGCACGCCTGACAGCGCCAGACTGTCTGCCAGCGTGTTGCGGATATTGGTCAAGCTCACCAAGCCGTTCATTGGGCCATACTGCTGGTAAACCATCTGCTGCATCTGCAACGCCTGCTGCAACGCCATCTGCTTTTCTTCTTCGCGGCCAGTGCCAAGACCGACGTTGATGCTGATGTCCATTGACGTATCCCAGACGCGTGGATCAACGGGGATAAACTGCCCGTTCATCCGCATCATCTTTTCCTCGTCCATATTCTTATTCATCAGGCGCAGCATGACGCCAAACAAGTCACGCAGACCGTCAGCTAGGTTGCGTACCATCACCTCTGTCTGGCCCGCAGCTGCCTGCACAGACGCTTGAACGGCTGCTTTTGTGGTGGACTGCAATGCGTCAGGATTCAGCCCCACAGAGGCGCTTGTAACGCCTGTCTTCTGCTCTGTGAGCTGATCCATATATGCCAGCGCAGATAGCGTCTGTCCGGCAACAAATGGCACGCTCAGATCCTGCACAGATCCGGCTTGGCGCATCCGCACAAGTGACCCGATTTCGTTGTTCAGCACATCGTCAATATTTACTGCGCCGTCCACGATCCCAATGCGGGGATTATTGGTCATCGCCACGTTATCCAAGATGCCACGCAGAATAGACGTCGCTGCGTCCTGATCGTTTTCCACTAGCTCAGAAAGGCTGTGTCCGTACCAGCTGTGTGGTTCTGGGTCGATCTCAAACTTGGCAAACGGGATCTCGTCGCATGGCATGAAGTCTAGCAGCTCGTATGAAGTGCCGCCGCACAGAAACTTGTACAGCACCGGCACGCCTGTTCCGTCCACGTCCATACGCATGTAGGCTTCTGTGATGCCCACAAGCTTCATGGCTGGATCTAGCTCGTCTTCGTCCGACAAGTCTTCCTCGTAGCCTTGGCGCTCAAGCACCTCTGCGCCGGTCATGTCGTTTGTGCCGTCGAAAGGCGTCAGGTTAGATATGACGTCAAAGTCAAAGCCCATCTCAACCAGATCGCCAACGCGCATGTCTGTGCGGTGGGCCACCACATATGCGTCATCAAATGAGCGGCAATCGCGGTTTACGAAAAACTCTTCCGGCGGCACGCTTTCCATGCGCAGCTCGCCTTTCATTTCTGTGCGGCTAATCTTGACCGAATGAATAGGAAGCTCGATCTGCATGCCCATCTGATCCATCTCGATGGACATTTCCATCGTATGCTCAAGCACCTCAACGTCATCAGCGTCCAGCAGAAACGTGTATTCATCATCAGACAAGTCGGTGTAGGTGTATATCTCGGCCACGGGGTAGTCGTGCCAATACGCCTTCACGATGCCCTGCTTCTTGACCATAGCGTCTTGGAAGGCGTCGTTTAGCACGCGGTATCCGTTTAGGCGCGTAAACTCGTGCTGTATGAAGCTGGTGGCCTGCTCCGCCAACGCAACGTCCTCTGGACCCTTCGGGATAAACTCTACCGGCCTCGCGGTGGACATAAAGATCCGCATCAGGCTTGGCTTCACGGAGCGTACGGTATCCCGTACTTTTGTTGACACAACCTTGCTGCGCCCGTCTTCGTGGCCAATATCAACCTCGCCATCGTAATAGCGCTGCGCCTTGATGCGGTCTTCGCTGATCTCGCTTTCAACGAAGTCAACGGCATCGCTGATCGCATTCTGAACAATGCTTTCTATCTCGCGGCGATCTTTTGGTTGTGGTTGCATTTTATTCTCCGCGTGTTGCGCCGTAAGTTGTCAGGCCGAAAGTAACAAGCGCGTCTGTTATCTGCTGCGCGCGTGTTGGGTCTTGAAGCCGCTTAGCTTCTTGTAACAGAACAGGCACCAGTCTGTCACGATCCGCGCCCTGCATTGACAGCAATTCACCGATCTGACGGTTTAAGTTTGACCGCCTGGCCCCGTAAAGAACCTCGTCGATCATGCGGTTCACAGGATCAGCGAACATTCCCTGATAAGCGCGCGCGATGGGTGACGGCTTTCGCATGCTGTCTGGTTCTCTGATGTCGGCCAAACTTTCTGCGGCCTCCTCGCGGAACGCAGTCTGCGATCCGGCCAAAACATCGCCACGCGTGCCGGAAAACTCTTTTTCGGCAAACAACCTCTGTATGACGGCATCCGCGTCAGGCTTGCCAAGTAGAAGTTGCAACTTCTCGCGGTTCCAAGATTTGTCAAACTGCTGCCACGCGGTTGCCGCGTCGCTTCTTGATGTGCCCATAAGGGCGGCAATGTATTCTCTCGCGCCTTTCACATATGCGTCACGCTCAAGTGGCTTCATTTTATCAAGCATTGCTTTTAATTGCGCTGGGGGCAAAGCAGACGTTGGGCCGCCAGAAAACACAGTGCGGCCATTATCTACCGCACGTTCGATCTGTGAACTTTCGGCGTATCCGGCGCGCGCCGTGGCGTAATTTGGTATTTCATCAAGGCGCTTGTCCATCTCGTCCAGTATGGGCATCAGCTGCCTGACTTTATTATTCTGCCCAGCTATTCTAGCAGACGTAATTGCGTCTCCTAAGGCGCTGCGAGCGTTGTGGAGTTTAGACGCCGAAACTGGCCCCTCCTTGCCCAGATCACGCAATACAGCGTTTATACCGCTTCTGACGTTAGCCGCCGCATCGTCTGCCCTCGAAACCAAGCCAGCGCGCAACGCGCTGATATCAAACTCTGCGCCGCTCTGCATAGCCGCGTCATACATTGGCCCAAGCTCAGATGACTTGCGCATGGCCTGCGCTGCACGCTCTTCAATAGCGGCGATTTCTGGGCCAAGCCTCTCGGTAACAATGTCTTCAGTACGCTGTCCTGCGCCGCCTGCTCGTTGCTCAAGCTGCCTGCGCAATACGTCTCCGCCCTCGCCCTGCATTGTGGCCAATCCCTGCGCCATGCTGCGCGGCGATCCTGCAATGTCTGCGACTGTTCCCTCTGGGCCAAGTGAGCGCAAATACGCTTGAATATCTTGGCCCGCTACTTGTGGCCTCTGCATTGCTCGGCCAACTCTGCGCAGCGCAGCGCCGCTAAAGCCTTCTTTGCCGCCGCGTGCTATGTCTTGGATGCCTCTGGTGGTAGCGCCAGCTATACGCCCCGCGACTGGCGCAACACCGCCAAGCGTTGCACCCGTTGCTGCGGTAAACGGCGAAACTTCTTTCATGCGTGGCCCGAATCCACCCTCGCCGCCAGCAAACTCTGGAAGAGTTGCCGCTGTTGCGCCGGTGGCCGCACCAGAAATAACTTGTCCTGCCGTGCCTAAGTTTTTAGCCACCCGCAAGCCCGTGGCAACCGGCAGTGCTGCGCCCGCAACGCCGCCTGAGACTTCACCTTTAGCAAACTGCTCTGGAGCCAGCAGCTGCGCCGCCTCGTCTCGCTGGCGAACAAGGTCACGATATTTCGCGTATGCCTTTTTCGCGCCTTCTATGTCGCCGCCTCTGAATAGATCATTTGCCGCTTGGTATGCACCGGCGATCTCGTCAGCCAAGTTTAAGCTAACACCCTTCTGGAAGCCGCGATATGTGGCGATGGTTTCAATTTCAGCCTGCCTTGCTGGCTTGCGCTTTTTGCGTGCAGCGTCCAGCGCCTTCTGGCCGTCTTCGCTTATCGTTCCGGCGGCCTCAAGCTTTTCCAATGCGGCGATTGCCGCTTGAACATTGGAGGCTTCGGCGTATGTCATTTCAGCCATGTTAACCTCCGCTCGGTTGTTTTAGCAGATCAAGCGCTTCGCTTTCTGTCATGTCCGGCGCGGGTATATTGGCGTCACTGCCGCCTAAAAAGCTTCTGACGCTTTCAAACGGATCTGGCAATGCTGCAATATCATCTTCCGCTTGCTGAATGCTATAATTTGGATCAGTCAGCGCTCTAGACGCTATTCTGCCAACTCTGGCGTTGTGTTCAGTAATCGCAACCATACTTTTCACGATAAGCTTGTTGCCGTTTGGCTGGTTCTGGATGGCCGGCAGTGATGCCTTATATAGTGCCAAGTCTGCATCCGAAATAACGCCAGAACCGGGTGGCCTCTGCGCCGGAACAAGTTGGCTAATTATGGCTTCAGCGGCTGCCGCTGGGGCGCTTCTAAAGTCTACGCCAAAATACTGGTTTGCGCGTGACAAGAAGCTCGCGCTTAATCCGGTGCCACTTTCATCCAACAACTCGTCAAGAAGCTTAATGCGTCCAAGATTAGACGTCGCATCTCGTCCAGCTTGTGCCATCTCGGCAAAGTTTCTGGCCAACTCAGCTTGGCCCACTTTCACAAACTCACCTTCACCGCCGCCAATCTGAACCATTGGCCCGCCTCCGATCTTATTGGCAGTGCCGTCTGGCTTCAAATTGTATAAGCCTTCAGCGATTTCCGCATTCGGGTACATCTTGCGCAACTGCTCAGCGCTTACGATCTGACCCTTGCCTTTCGGTGTCTCCATCGACTTGCTGACCAGCGCATTCATAATATCCTTTGCGCCGATTGACCCGCTCTCCACGGCTTGAGCATAGTCATCGTACCCCATCCTGCGCAGATACTCGACCGTCTTGTTCTTCGTTGCAGCCGCCTGCCGCTGCGCGCCGCGCGCTCTGATCGCCTCGCCAGCACGCATCTCCGGCATGATCAGCGGATCGAGCGCCGCAGCGAATTGCTCCGCACGCGTCATGCCGGTTGTCGGGCTTTGCTTGCCAAGGTAATCCATGATGCCGCCTAAGCCGCCTCTGCGCTGCTGCGGCGCTGCCGCAGCCTGCGGGCGATCCTGCCGTAGCGCCGACAGTGGCGCTCGTGGAGCTGCTTGTGGGGCCGTGCCGCTGGCCAGCATCTGCTGGCGCAGCTCTTCTTCGCGCGCCCTATCCATTGGAGTTGCCATCGTGGTTTGCCCTTCTCCTAAAATCGTCTTCACATAGTTTTGCGTTTCCGCAATATTTGGCACCCTGCCAAGCTTAGCCACACGCGTTGGCCCAGCGTTATACGCTGCCAGCGCAAGCTCTGGGCTGCCAAAGCGTTTAAGCTGCTGGCTAAAATACTTTGCAGCGCCTTCCAAGTTTTGCAGCGGATCTCTCGGGTCTACACCAAGCTCTTGCGCCGTGGCAGGCATAAGCTGGCCAAGGCCGATCGCGCCCTTCGGGCTTACGACATTCGGCCTAAAGCTGCTCTCCTGCTGTATGAGGCGCACAAACATGTCGGGGTCGATCCCGTATTTGCGCGCCGCATCTATGGCTGCTTGGCGGTAATCCATTTAACCAAACGCCCCCATGCCGGTCAGCGCTTGAAGGTAGTTGAACAGACCAGCCTGATTTGACGTGGTAGTCTCGGTCGGCTTTGGCGTTGCTCCAAGCGCCGCCAATGGCGCTGCGAGCGCTGCCTGCGGTGCGCCGGTGTAGCCTGCATATTGGCCACGCGCCGCGTCGATCAGAGACTGCTGCAACATCTGCTGCATGAGACCCTGCTGCATTTGCTGCTGCTGGATCGCTTGGCCGGTGCCAAATGCCTGCTGGCCCAATGCGCCAAGCTGCGATGCTGCGCCAAGGCGCGCCTGCCTGTCAGCCATCGCCTGCTGCATCGCTGTGTTGTATCCGGTCTGACGCTGCTGGGCTGCAATATCGCCCGCCATGCGGCCAAACTCTCCGGCGGCAACACCCTCTGCAACGCCTTGTCGGGAGCCGCCAAACGCACGCGCTCTTGTTGCTTGAGCGCCAAGCTGGTTCATCGCCATCTCTTGCTGCCGAGCAATGTCCTGCTGCGTGCGATCAATTACGTTCTGCGTGTACGGGTTCATATACGCGCCAACTTGCAGCGGGCCTGTCATTGCAGCCCGCGTGCCGCCAAGCGCGCCTTGCAATGCGCCAGCAGATGCTTGGTTTACGTTAAACCCAGCAGTCGGCGCTAGCGGGGCCATCGGGGCCATGCCAGATGCAGGCGCTGCGCCCATTGTTGGAGCGACTACCTGACCGCCACCTTTTGAACCTTGTCCAGCCATTTCTGTCTCCTTTATCCGTTCTGCCTATCCCAATCCCGCTGCAATGAGCGGATCCGGTCAGTTGCATCTTTTTTATCCACGCTGATGCCTACGTTGGACTTCATCCAATCTCTTGCCTTATCAGACGTTAGGCTTGGCGGCCTTGGAGCAACAGCTAACTTTTGCGCAGTCTTAACAGCCTTCTTGGCGTCTGCTTTGCCTTCCTTGCCAAACTGAGCGACAAACGCCTCTGGGTCTGACACTTTTAGCTTTTCCTGCTCAGTTCTGGCTGCTTCCCTTTGCGCTTCGACTGCGGCGCTCTCTTCTTGCGACCTGTCGATGGCTCTGAGCCTTTCCGCCTCCAGCCTATCGGCGTCACGCTGAGCAAATGTGCGCGGGTCGCCAATCATTGAAGCTATGCCGCTTTCTGCTGCGCCAAGGGCAGATTCCAATGCGCCACCAACACTCTTTAATCCGGCAATAGTAGGGCCGCCACTAGCGATAAGGCTTCCAATATCAGACAGTAGACCGCCGCCCCCAGTGACAGGCCCATCGTCATACCAATTACTGATGTCATAAGACCCATCAGGCAGCAAAACTGAACCCATCTGACTTGGTATGTCTGGCGCGAAAACTTTATCTGGGAAAGCAATATTCATTGCTATATCTTCTTGCGCGATTCTCGCTGCTGTTCCTTCCGGAGTTGCGGATTCGACGACTACTCTTTGCTCAGGCGTTAAAATGTCTGTTCGCGGGTCGTAGTCTTCACCCGCAATTATGGTGGCGTAGTCCGAAAGCTCAGTAGGCGTTAACGCTGTGTCCGGCACATACTCGACAGGCCCATCGTCATACCAATTACTGATGTCATAAGAACCATCAGGCAGCAAAACTGAACCCATCTGACTTGGTATGTCTGGCTCGAAAGGTGTTTCAGGGAAGGGAATATTCATTGCTATATCTTCTTGCGCAATTCTCGCTGCCGTTCCTTCTGGAGTTGGGGATTCGACTTCTACTCTTTGCTTAGGCGTTAAAATGTCTGTTCGCGGGTCGTAGTCTTCACCCGCAATTATGGTGGCGTAGTCCGAAAGCTCAGTAGGCGTTAACGCTGTGTCCGGCACAACAGGCGCAACAGGTGCCACAATCGGAGCAACGCCACCACCACCGCTATCAACAGGTGCAACGGGTGCAACGGGTGATGTATAGTCATATTCAGTCGGCACACGCGATCCCACTTGGCCCGTTACGGGATCAATGAAAAAGCTCTCAATGAATTGCGCTTGCGCCGGACGCTGCGCGGCAAGCTCGTCAACGGCTTGCTGGTACAGCGGGGCTGAGCTGTATCCACGCACACCGCCCGCAAACTCTGTCGCCGCTGGCATGCCGCCCATGATGTCCGACCTAGACATCTGCGGCCCCATACCAAACGCAGACGCAACGTCAGCAGTCTGCTGGAAACCTGCTTCTTGAAATGGCGTAAACGCGGCAACATCAGGCCCGTAATATGGCACATACCCAATCTGGCTAATGTCTTCAGCCTTGCCCAAATTGCGGCGTGCTGCTTCCTCAATGTATTCTGGGATTTCAACGCTTGACGTTGTTGATCCACCTTTGCCGCCTGACATTATTCAAACTCCTTCACATATGAGGCGTGCAGTGGCTCCCAGCCATGCGCCTTCAGTGGTTTCTTCCAGCCAAACCGGCCCGTCATAGTCAATGCAGAGCATCCTTGCGATTTCGCCCATGCTACCACATCTTCATGCATTTCTAAAATCTGATCCAACTCGCCGCCGCCAAGAAACACGTTTAAAACTTTCTTCCTCGGATATACCACTATTTCGGTAACTATGCACCCCCTCGGCGTAGGCCAGAGCTGCATGCTGCCTTTGTATATACCCTCTGCCACATCAATAAAGTCATGCGTGCCGCCGGAATACTCCAAAGCGGCCTCAATCCAATCGCGGCATCTCTCAAGCTCTTTATCCATGAAGCCTCGTGATCGCTAAGGTTGACGCTGGGATCGCTGGCACAGGCGAAGATGCTGCGGTGTAATTTAGGAAGCCGCTTGTGTTGTCGATCATGTAATTCACTTCCAAGTAATCACCGGCTGCAAGCGTGAATATCTGAGTGCGCGACGTGACAACCGTGGCGTTGTTTTGGTGAAGCGCCGTTGTCATAGCGCTGTCGGCAACATTTGTTCCGTTCACGCTTGGCCAGAAGTAGAAGTGAACCGTGCTGGCAGACGTTGATGATATTTGCGCGGAGAACGATATGACGTATTGGCCAGCTTCCTCGAAAACAATCCTTGAAGCTGGCGTGCCTTGTGTTATTCCGTCATTGCCGGTGGGAGCATCGTAAGTCAGCTTGTAGGCTGTGTTTGCTGCTACCGGCACGACGTCAGCCGTTTTCATAAAATCAGCGTGGCCATCCTCAAGAACAACCTGACGCCACTCGCCGTTCTTGGAAACCACGGGATACCCGTTGACGTTATCCCATAGCAAAACGCCATTCTCGGAAGCCGACGAATACGTTTCCTTGAACCCCAGCTGATCCAAAGCACGGCCCAAGTAGCGCCGCATATTCTCGGCCCACTGGTTTATGTTTTCCGTAATGGGTGGAAGTA
>Ga0222717_10000416_pt1 | contig 36942 bp, 49 predicted proteins | sample C33_18DmetaG_FD_165053 | JGI IMG/M metagenome (GOLD analysis project Ga0222717, IMG submission 165053) | Estuarine water microbial communities from San Francisco Bay, California, United States - C33_18D | ecosystem: Environmental > Aquatic > Marine > Unclassified | place: USA: California... | reverse complement strand
AATAAAGAAAACCCCCTGTAGATGTGCGCTACAAGGGGTTTTCCAACCAACTAGCAAGGTGACCACTCAACTTCAACCTTACCCTTAAATATATACTTTATTGTGCCCCTAGCGTCAACCGCTAGAGGGCTTTTTTTATGCTTTATTCACACTTTCTTAGGCCCGTATTAGGGTCATAGTAACAGGCTCCACCTTCCTCTATGAAGTCAGTAGTATCCTCTACAATTTCCTCTTCAGCAACGTCCTCAGAGGCAGATGCATTGAGAATACCGTACCGTTTACCACTGGCTCTAAATGTCGTGCAGCCTGAGCTACCGCCATCGTATGCTTCCATGTAAACTCTCTTGAAATCTTCCCAAGAAACATCGTCACCTACGTTGCACGTTTTACTACAAGCAGAGTCAACATAGCGTGAGGCTACGTTTAGAACTTTTACGTGATCAAACACTGACAGTTCATCCGCAGTCTTACCCTTAATGCCAAACTCACGATAGCCGTAGTCATCTACCCGTTCTACTTTAGGTCCATCGAAGGTTTGAATAGTTCTATCGTAGTAATGGGAGAAGACGGGTTCAATGCCGCTGGATACGTTATCGGCTGAGAGCGAGATTGTTCCTGTTGGTGCCACAGATAGTAGATGGGAGTTACGAATGCCGTGGACAGCAATAAGATCACGAATATTTTCAGGCAGAGTTTTAGCAAAGTCAGAGTCCATATACATAGGGTTATATAAAGGGAAGGAACCTTTCTCTATGGCTAACTCAACAGAGGTCAAGTAGCAGCCATCTCTAATTACTTCCATGATTGTCTCTAGCTGACGAATGAATCCATCAGAACCATATTCAAAGCCCATAGCTTCGATAGCATTTGCTACCCCAGTCACACCTAGACCCATACGGCGTTTGTTCTTTGCTTCTTCTTCCTGCTGAGGAAGAGGATACGTGGCCCTATCAACAACATTGTCCATTGCACGTACAACATGTGGAATGTCGTTCTTTAACATATTCATATTAAACACATATTTGCCATCGTGCTTAACGATATATTGCGTCAGATTGAATGACCCCAATAGACAGGCACCATACGGTGGCAGCGGCTGCTCTCCACATGGATTAGTTGCTGCAATCTTCTCACAGTACCACAGGTTATTCTTCTTATTAATTCTATCAATGAACAGGATTCCGGGTTCTGCCCAATCCCATGTACTGCGTAGAATATCATCCCAGAGCGCACGGGCAGAGACTGTCTTGTAGACTCGATCTTCAAATACAAGGTCAAAGTCACTGTCTGATTTAACAGCTTCCATAAACTCATCCGTAACCCCTACAGAGATATTGAACTGGGTTAGATCAGTGCTATTGTTCTTTGCTCGAATAAACTTCTCGATATCGGGGTGATCCACCCGTAGTACGCCCATCTGAGCGCCCCTACGGTGTCCTGCTGATGCTATTGTCTTACAAATGCTATCAAAGATGCCCATAAAGGACATAGGGCCACTAGAACGGCTCTCTAGGCTTCGTATGAGTGCCCCGTGAGGACGTAGCGTACTGAAGTCGTAGCCTATGCCACCACCTAGCTGCATTGTACGCGCTGCATTCTTAGCAGCATCCATTATACCGCTCATACTGTCTTCAATAGTACCGCTAACAAAACAATTGTATGGTGTCACCTTACGCGGTGCGCCCATAGCAGACTGCACACGCCCTGCGGGAAGGAAACGCTGGTTATATAGAATGGTGCGGAAGTTATCGAAATGACTTTCATTGTCTTTCAAGGATTCAGCTACGCGGGTCATTGCTTCGCGGAATGTCTCCCCCTCACTACGATACTTCATAGCGTGGATTTCTTCAGAGATATTCAGAGTTGGTCCGTATTCGTTTTTTATCATTATTTAGGCTCCACTAGGTCGGATAGGTTAGGATATTTATAGTTCGGGCCTTTAACGACTTTCCCTGCCTCGTTTTTGATAGGTTTGCCGTCTAAGCCTAGCTTAGAGAGGTTGGAGAAATGGACACGCCGTAAGGCTACGTCTAAATCCCATCCATAGGTGGCTGCATAGCCATAGAGTACATACGCAAGGTCTGCTATTTCCTTGAGCATGTTGTCTGGTTTATTGTCTGCACTTGCGTCACAGACTTCACCATATTCTTCTGAGATCAAAGACCAGCGAAGGGTTTCCAGACTGGCATCCTTCTGCCATTTTTGGTCTAAGGGCTGCTCCATGCGTTCAGCAAAATCACGTACCATCTCGTATGGCGTCATGTGATTAGAAACCCAGTCAGGATATACGTCATCCCAGCCCACTTGGTTCAATTCTTTTTTTTCTAAAGGTTCAGCTAGGGATGCTACGGCATCGATATCTTCTTGTGTGATCATTCTTCTAGTTCCTCAATTAAACGATCCAAGTACCAACGGCACTTCTTTAGGTCTTCAAGGCCATTCTTGTACGGCCATCTCCAGAGATATTTGAAAGCATTCTGCCAACAGTAGGCAGCGTGAGGAGCAACCTTAGCCCCCTCAGACATAGCTTCCATTGCGTCAATGCATTCGATTGCGGATGAGTTGTAGTGAGGTGGCTTATTGACCATATCTCTACGGTTGGCAGTGCCTCGTATTATGGATGCCTGTTTCTCTATCCTAGTCATTTCACGAATAGTATCTTGCATCAGTGTAGCTTCTTCTTGAAGTCTACTACGTTACCATTCTTGTCCTTACGTCTTTCACGGACAATCTCCAGAAGCTCTTCGTCTGGCTCAAAGTCAATCTCATATTCGGCATCATCTTCGTCATCAATGATTTCACGAAGAGTGGCTATCTCACGAAGTAGAGCGCCTTGGAAAGCAAGGGTTTCGATCTCACATTTAATCTTATAGGTAAGACCGTTAATGGCATCCAAGTAGAACATAACTTGAGCTTCTTCCATCGTAGCACTCAGATTGTGTTCAATTTGAAGGTCAACTATATCGGTGTCCTGATCTATTCTAAGGTCAAGACGGATGCTATTTGCATCAATTTTTGATTTTGGCATGATTACTTTCTAGCGGTTAATTTGAAGAAATGTTCTGCATCAAGGAGCGCCAAAGGCTTTTGGCGATCCCCTTTAATAATAGCTAACGGCTGAACACCTTTAGGGCAGTTCTCCGTAGCCTGTTCCATGATTTTATAAACAGCAAATGCCTTGTTAGACTTACACTCGACTGAGTATGGAAAGCAGCGTCTAGCAGCAGGGGATAGAAGAAGGTCTTCTCCATTGGCCCCCATAGAAGTACTGCGGATATCGCCGTCTTCTAATTTAGGAAACGTAGAGTATAATTTATCTCTAACCCACTGCTGTAATCGTCTACCCTTAGCCTTAGCACTCTGTGCCTTTATAGCCATGAGGGTAGCTCAATTATGCTATAATCACCCCACCCAGTGTCGTAGTTTTCATCTTCCGTAGCATCAGAGATGATAGCCAAGGTACGGTGCATTCGCTCAGTAGCACTGTCCAACAGCCTTTCGCTGACCGTATGTATATGAGAACAGTAGGGAGCAGACTTCTCTACAGTAATGAAACTGAATGAGTTTACGTCAATATCAGCTAACTTACACACGTATAAGTAGAACGCAGCCTGAATATCGTAAGCGTACTTGAAGCACTCCCTAGAAAATCCCATAGGACTTGCATCCATAGTAGTTTTTACATCATATACAGTCTTTTCAGACTCTATCAGCAAATCCGGCCTAGTCTTTAGCTGCAACCCTGTGTTTGGACAGGTAGCAAAGATACTTACTTCGTTTACCCGATCAGCATGACGCAGTAGCTTCTTGCAGTGAGCATTTTGAAGGGTAGTCTTAGACATTTTCTTAGCAACGGCATATTCTACCTCAGTTAGAAGCACTTGATCTTCATTCAGGGATGCTTCCATATCCACAAAAGCCTTAGAACGCTTGGTCTTTGGCCCTCGTATTACAAGGTCACGATCTTCTTCCAGAAGGAGTGCATGGACGGCTGTTCCCATAGTAAAAGCAGCAGTCTGTGAACGCTTTTCGCCTTTCCAATGTGCTAGAGATTTCTTGTACACCGACTTAACGGCAGAGGACGATATACCACTGGTCGAGTGGTATACCGCATTACTCATTCCTTGGACAACGCCCATTTAAGCAACGTCTGCCTCTAGCTCATCAAGATGATCCATCAATGCCTCATCAGCCTGTGCTTCAGCCATATCCATATTGGCCTTCTTCCACGCTTCTTCAACACGTTTGTTTTCACCACTCACCAGACCACCTACAGCTTGAATGCTGTCGTAGATTTCCTGTGACATTTCAAATGGTTCACCAAACTGAGGATCAAAGTGCATTACATAGTATGTTGCACCCTTAACAGACTTCTGCTTCTCAGCTTTAAGAACACTCTCAAAATCCCAGATCATACGTTCACCCATTCGGTTCAGTACGTCATGATAAAATGGCCCATAGTTCTTACGCTTTAATGAAAGAACACATGGTTGATTTTCTATGGTGCGTTCCTCACCATTAGCAGTCTTACCAGTATACGATACAATACCACGCACGATACGGTATCGGTCAATGCCCAAATACTTCTCACGCTCTTTCTCAGTAAAGTTTTTAGACTGCTCATATGTTGGCATATTGCAGTTATACCCGCCCAACATATCACGGCCTTCATCCTTTGCGTACTGTAGCAAGATAGATTTATTAATAAGACCTTGCTCACCCCAGTGTTGATACTGGATGTGATTACTCAGTGCCCGAAATCTAACGCCGTCTTTGGCGTAGACACGATCACCAACAGGAGTATTCAAAAAGAATGATCCCAAGGGAATTTGCACCCCATTAGCGTCTTCACCCTGTGAATTTATCTTCAGAGTCGGGATGCTTGGTCCTTTGCTACCTGTTTGTGCAGCGCCTAATGTAGAAGCGATATCTGCAAGGCTCAGGTCGCCTTCTTTAACAACTAAGTCAGTCATCTATGTTTCCTTAAAAGTGAGCTTTCATTGTACCGCAACTAGGTGGCAGTAGTCAACTCTAATTCGTGTTGATCGAGCCAATTAGTTCCAGCACTTATTTCGATATCGAAGGGCACAACTGACTTGTAGTTGAACCGTTCTAACATCTCTTCATCTATACCCGTCATGGCTATATGTAGTAGTTCTTTTACCTTTTCTAACTCATCCTTGTGGCAATCAACCACAATACTGTCGTGGACTGTTAAGATTAATTTACTCTTAAGTTTGTTCTCTCTGAACAGTCTAAGAGCGCGGATACAGGCCAATGGTACACAGTCTCCTGTGGCAAAGCCTTGTATGGGGTAATTAACTATCTGCGTGGCATTCGTTACCCTACCATTTCTGGTACGAACAACATTAGGCCAGAAGTATTGCCGCCCACTAGGAACTTGAACAATACCATTCTTAAGTACACCAGTCATAAGACGATCTTGGTAGCTCTTAAGACCCTCGTAGATGTTAAAGAACTCAGCGAAGTATGTCTGTACGTGAGGCGGCTCTAAGGCACCCTGACCGCCGTATAACGGAGCAAACGAGTACTGCTTCGCCGCCTGTCTAGCATCTTTACTGACTTCAGACGGGTCACACTGATTGATGATAGAAGCAGTCTGCTTATGAATATCTTTACCGCCAAGTATGTCAGCAATGATCTGACTATCCCTACTTAATTCCCCAGCCATTCTAAATTCTAGGCCAGAGAAGTCTGCCTCAACAACCAGACCGTCATTTTTGAACCTAGATACGATAGCCTTCCGCACGGGAAAGCCTCTCTTGGGCTGGTTTTGAAGATTGGGATTACTACTACTTAATCTACCAGTGGCAGTGATGCATTGGTTAAAATTAGCGTGTAGAAGACCAGTAGACCGCGTACCTATCTGTATACCCTTAACAAAACTATCAAGGTAGGTGCTGATGGCATTCAATCGACTGATCTTGGTAAGGAACTCTACAGCAATAGCGTTACCCTTACCCTCAGCCTGTTGTACAAGCATCTTAATGGTATTCTTGTCAGTCTTGAAGCCGTTGATAGAGGCGTAGTAGGGTGACTTAGGGGTCATCTTAAGACCAGCCGTCTCACCAGTAGCAACGTATATAGCCCCAGCACCTGAACATACCTTACACTTGGTCCTGTTCTTATACGGATCACCTTGAACCCTGTACTTCTTACCAAGTTTAATCTTTGTGACTTGCTTATACTTTTGAATCGATCCTCTACCGTCACAGTCGGGGCACTTCCTAGCCATTGTCTTTTGAACAACCGCTGTGGTTGATCTAACAGCAGCAGAGAACTCCCGTGGCTTCATGCGAGGTGGCATCAAAGACTTACCCGCAGCATTCGTACCTATGTTGAACGTCTGTTGATGTGCCGCCCTGTTAGTGACCTCACGCGAGTATACCACCTTGGTCATGTCTGCCCCGCTATTTAAATTAATAGGGGTATCACCCATGACCTCTTCAACTATCTCGTACAGACGCTTAGTCAGTTCGTTCTTCTCAGTCTCAAACTGTAGCTCAACCTCTTCAAGTTTATCGAGATCGATAGCTGTACCATTGCGCTCTATCTCTACCAAGAACATAAGCATCTCGTTCATTAGATCGACTACAGGAATAAGAGACTTGTTCTCTTCCTTCTCGTAATCTTCCATCTGAGCAACGTACAACTCAGCAGTTGTGCGGATATCAGCTTCCAGATACTCCAGCATAGTGCCTACAGGCATCTCTTCAAAGCCAGTGCCCGACTTGAACAGTTCATCCACCAGATCAGACTTCTTCAGGTTCTTCAGCTTACGCCGGATGCCACATTCCTTGAGCGACAGTGGACGCCTCTGTCCTTTAGACAGAAGATATTCTCCTATCATAGTGCAGTAAACGTGTTCAGGAATACGGAATCCCATCTCTAACAGCCAGATCACATCAAACTTACCGTTGTGGCACACAAGCATAGACGCCTGATCCAAGGCATCCTGAAGCATCTCATGCTCATCCGGCTCTATGACATCATGGTGAAAGTATACATCCTTATGTACAGTCATTTCACCGTCAAAGTTCAGGAACCCATACCCCGCAGCAACACACTTGTTTATTTTATTAAACGGGCTGTTGTCTATCTTGCCATCGTATCTCTCGACGCTGGTTTCAAGATCAAGAATTAAGATACTACTCATCTTCTTCATCCCCATTCCAGTAAACGACTGACGTTACTTTGCATTCAGAGCAGCTAAACGTGGAGTAAAAATCGTATACATCATCGTCATGATCACCGCCCCAGATCATTTTATTATTACACTTCGGGCATACATAGTTCTCATACGACATAGCGGCTCACTTCTGGCTCCATCATGCACGGGATAGTTCCATGATAGCCTGATAGCTTATTCTTCATAACAGTTAAGAATCGGCTGTTGTCTGGTCCGTCTTCCTCACCGCTGTTCAATTTACCAATGCCAATGATCAGGTCAGCTTCAGCAGCCTTACCAACACGACTACCTTCCATCATAGTCATAGTCAGTCTGGTACGGTTCTCAGCTTCAGCAGAAGCCTGTGATACACCTATCAATGCACAGTCATGCTTCTTAGCAGTCTCACGTAGCCGTCTATACAGTTCCCGTAACCTCTCATGCCCAGCATTGAAGTTACCAGCAACAGCCAACTTGTCTGCCTGATCCACTATAACAATGTCAGGGTTAACCTTGGCTATGTAGCTTTCCATCTTCTGGATATCCCACTCTTGGACATCCTTCATGATCAGATTGTCTTTAATACCAGAATAACGGGCAACCGCAGCAACAGGATCAAATTCTATTTCTGGGCGCGTAAGACCAGTGTATGATTGTATGGCGCGTAACTTAGTACGCTTGGTGCTTTCTTCATTGCCCAAGTATAATACCTTAGCACCTTGTTGGCAGAATCCCCCCGGTGCAGCACACAGAGACACGATGAAAGCAGACTTCCCAGTCTCAGGACAGGCAAACACTACAGCAAATTCACCACCACCAATGCCATATACGTGACGGCTCAGGGTTTCGATATTGAACTGCCATCTGTTTTCATCCGATGTTACAGCCAATAGCTCGTAGATATCATCCGTTGTTGGCTCACCAAAGTCATCAGGTAGGTAGCCCTCAGCTACACGGTCCAGAAGCATATTCAATTCATCCATTGCTTCTATTGTACCTTCAGACATACGGATACCAAGGTTGGCAATGTCCAAACCAACATGCTGCCGCCATAGGTTCTCTATGACATCCTTAGCAATCTCAGGCTTTATGTCTTCTGCATTGGCAGTAGCATTGATTGTATCTTCAATCTCCGCAGTCCAAGCAGTAGTCGATGTCGGGTTGGTAGACTTCCAGAATGCAAACAACTCCAGTGGAGTTATATCCTGAGAGAACTTCTCATGCGATGCAATGATTGTCTCATACAGTTCTTTAAGGTTATCCTCGAATAGGGATGCCCGTAGCTTGGACTTATTCTGCTCGAAGAAGTCGTGGTTCAAGCAGTTTTTGAGTAGTGAATGATCCATTTAGTAAATCCTATAGTTGGCACTTTATAGAGTGGTTATTGTACCACCGTCAAGGAAATAAAAAAAGCCCCCAATTGGATGGAGGCTTAAAAAATTTTGATATGTAAAATATACTTTAGGCTAGTTGCTGCGGAACTTCATCTTGGAGATGTCAGGGGCTGCATTGCCGCGTCTTTCGCGCATCTCTATTTGATAGTGAACCACTCTCTTGTTGCCAGAAATTAAATTCTTAATGGCACTCTCTAGCTTTGCTTCTTCTTCAGCAGCTTCTTTGAAACCACCTTCCACATCGTAATCCAGTAGACATATAGCACGTACTTTCATGCCTGTACTCCTTATAATAATTAATTTTTAAAATGAATTAGGTTTAATTAAATTATATTTTAGGTGGCCCCAAAATAGTATTACACCAATTAGTTACAGGAACGCCGTAAAATCCAACAGCACTGAACGTATTCATTTTATTCCCCCTCTATTAGTTGGCAGATTTGATCAATACTCATGTGCTTCAAATCTACCTTAGTTAACCTTGTTTTGAGACTTTTATCTATTCGCCTCATTTGCGATATAGACTTGAGTGCAGCATCTTTGTCAAGAACTAAGTATCTTTCCGGGTATTTACTCAGTGTTTTCTTAATACCAGAAGTGATTGTAGTACCCAACAATGCAATGCCTACCAATCCATCCACTCTACTAACTGAACAGGCAGATGGAGTATCCTCGACTAGTACAGCTATATCTCCCAAGCCTACAGAGATTCCGTCAGGTAGTTTCCCGTAGCTGACCCACTTAGGTCCATACTTACTAAGTGCGCGTCCTACTGCCCCCTGAGAACCTGTATTATAGAATAGTACTCTATCCTCAGCCGGAGCATACTTAACCTTAATCCACTTCTTCTGATGAGCTTCAAGGCTACTGACCGACTTCAAGTATTCAATTGCAGGGGGATGATTCTCTACAGCAGTCACGATCTCTGGTATAGGTCTGCCATTCGATCTATCCCTAGTCACATTGCTGAGATAGTCCTTGACTGATTGCTTACCACGATTTCCGTGATGTACTCCCTTGCCGTTACATGATGCGCGGTAGCAGTACCATAGAAGTTTACCGTCTAGCTTAGACAGAGCCAACTTCTTCTCACCGTAGCAGAATGGACAGGTAATTACTTTTGTATCACCTTCCTTAATAGGAATAGCTTTTATGATATCTAGCTGTTCTTGGTAGGTCATTTGAGTAGTCCTATGCTATACTGCCCCCGAAAGGCGCAGCCCTATTTTATATAGCTCGTTGTTTATGTCAACACTTAGTAGAGAGTTATTTTAGCCAATTTACGGTCACAGTCATTTATGCAAAACTCTCGTAACCTATTGATTTTAAACGATACCTGTTAATCAATTGGTCGTAGGTTCGACCCCTACCGTCGGAGCCATTTTCTTTAAAAACAATGACTTACAGTTTTTTTTAGAGAAAATGGCATGGCATATTGTTAAGTGGCACCGTGCCATTTGTGCCATTACTCTACCGAAGGATAGCGAATCCCCCAGTAGAGTAGTTCTTATATCCTTTGGATTAGTTAGGTGGCGTAGTAGTTCCAACGCAGGGTAAAAGAATTGTTTGCTTACAGTAGCGCGGGAACTCCTCATAGGTCATGGCAATCAGTATTGGTAATCCTGCTATAATAAACGCGACTATGGCAGACGCTTTTAATGCACCGTTTATGTTACCTCTCATTTTCCATCTCCTATCAGAGCATCCCAAGAACTAGGATATAGTTGACCCATCAGTTCACTAATCTCACTGGCAACCATGCGTGTCTCTGCTTGTGTATCAGGGGCGCAGCGAAGTCTGCACATATCCGCAAAGGCATCTAGACTACCAGACCAATACCACTCAGTCATCATGCTCTGTGGCAGCACCATACGAGCCTGTTCAGGTGCTACGCCTTGGTTCAGTAATGTTTGGTAGTATCTAAGTGACCACATGTTAGCCTTTGAAGATGAAGCCATTATACTTTGACTTGTTGATACAACACCATCAGAACCTTGCTTCTTATCCTCAGACTTTCCTCGCCATTCACTAGGCGCGTAAAACTCAGGATCATCGTCCACGTATCTCCTACTTATTTCATTCCAACGTAGGAACTTATGTTTAACTAATTGCCTAGCGACAAACACTGGTGCTTTAACGTGGAAGGATGCAAAGCAATGTCCGAAGGGTGACAGGTGCTTGTGCTTGGCTAAATACTTAATCAGCTTTTCATCCCTGTCTTCTAACACTGGTATCTCTCCAGCCCAGTTACCCATATGAATATCATAGGAGCCTATGGAATCACTCTTCTTGCCGAAGGATACCCGTGCGGAATTAACTACGGACACATCACTGCCCATGTGTTCAATATACGTTGCTTTAATCATTTGTCGGCCTCATCTTAGGTCTGATTGATTTAGATATAGTATCAGTGACGATACATTGCCCCATCGACTCCTTATCAAATTTGTAGATGGGTTCGTAATAGTCGGGTAAGGCATCCCCACAAGCACGTTGCGAGGGGAATACCGTTTTGCTTTCAATAAAATGACCATTAAGCGCGTAGGTCAGTACAAGAACAGTAAAGAACTCCATTACCAAGGTGGCTCCCCGTTCTCGTCCAACTCCGGCATCTTAAACGAATAGTCTCGTTCAATCGTAGGCTCCTGTTCGTCATCTACAGGTAGAATGCCCATCAGCCGGAGTTCATGTTCCATGCCCATTGGTAAATCTTCCATTAGAGAATCCTCTCATAGACACGTTGTTCCTTTGGGCTAGTCCACCTAGCGCCAATCTTGAGTGAGTTTAGTTTGGCATTGGGCAACTGTGGCCCCATACATGCAAGGCGGTCTACTTTGTTACCGCGAGTGTCGTACACCTCTATGACTTTGTATTTTTGTGAATGATCTAGTTCTAACAGCGGGTTCTTCTCATAGTTGAGTTCCACTATAGGATACCTCTTTTCTTCATTGCATTGGCTGCTTCGATGTTGCCTTGCTTGGCATACACCACAAGCATACTAGGGTTCTTATGGCCTGTTAGTGCCATTAGCTCACGGTCAGTACACCCCGCGCGAGAGGCATGGGTAGTACCCGTCCTTCGCAAGTCGTTTAACCAAATAGATGTGTACTTCTGAGAGCCGTCCTCATTACGGTGACCCGCTATAGGAACTTCTGGCAGACCATAATCTTTAGCCAATCGCCTAAACGATTTGACTGCGCGGTCTTGGGTGTAAGGTTTACCTGTGCTTTCTTCGCGTAAGATGAAATTGTCATTGTTGCTGATACTGTGCAACTCCAGACGCTTTCGTATGGATGGTGATATAGGAATAGACATACGAGTGCCAGTCTTTTCCTGCGTAAACTCAAAGCAATCTGTATCTAAATCGATGTTGCTCCACTGTAGTTTGCGAACATCAACGACACGCTGACATAGCTCATACAGCAAGGTGATCATAGTACCCATGCTAGGTCTACCACTCTCATCACAGAACTTGATCATGCCAGTGATATGCTCATCAGGCCACAAGACTTCACGGTCAGGCAGCTTTGGTAATTTCAGCAGGGAGAATGGGTTGCTCTTGGCCTTCCCAGACCGAAGAGCTTCATTCCATACTAGCTTCAACACCTTCACTGTGTGATTAGCTTTGTGTGTGGATACGTCAGACTGTATGTGTTGGTACAGTTTCTGGGCGTAGTTGTAGTCCACATTCGACACAAGCATTCTACGAAATGTTGTGTTGCTTACGACAACCTCAAGAACGTGTCTAAGGTGACCAAGGTATGATCTCTTAGTGCTTTCGGCTTTGATGTTGATATACGCATTAGATAGCTTGTAGGAGTTAACCATAGACTCTACTGATCGATCATCTACGGTGACTTCTACATGGTCATTAGCCAACCATGCCTCATACTTACGCCGCCACTCATAACCACGCTCGTTAGCCTCAGTCTTAGTATCATATGTCTCCCGCACTAATGCGGGAAACGCCTCAAGAAGTTTAGGGGTGGGTCTAACATCGTAGACCCGTTTGTTCTGGATATCTCGTATCCGTACATAAGGAGCTTTAGCCATTACGCATTCACATATTGGCGATTGTAGTTGATGAAATAGGAGATGCCTATCTCGTAGCCATCCACATCATGGGCATAGGCAGCTTCTAAGGAACTTGCCACGGCCTGAACCTTCTCCACAACCATTTCTTCAGTAAAATTTTCATCGTATCCGAAGTTCATTGGAATGGCAGTCAGCACCTCTTTCCAGTGCTTATACTTGTGGCAGTCTTTATCCTTGGGATTAGTCTTCTCCCAGCGGTTTTCATAAACGAAGACCACGGCATCGTTGTGATCATATACTTTTACTTTGTGCGTCTTTGTAACAATCATGCCGCTTCTCCTTTAGTAACATCGATAGAGATGTAGTTATTACGAATGGTAGTTATGCCGTCTGAAATAGGACGGTCAGCATGATAGAAGGTAACAGTATCACCAGCAGCAGCTTTCTTGGTGATATTCTTGATAGACAGGAGCCTGTCGCCCCTTGGTCTAAGATAGCAGCGAACCTCAGAGGGAGAGCCGTCAGTGAACTTGGCACTGAACGTAATACGCGGCTTACCACCGTTAACACGGCTCCACTCTAGGTCATCATAATCAACAGGTAGATACTCTTTAACAAAATCAACGACAGACTTGTTTGCATCGATGATAGACTTGTTCAGCATACGCTGAGTAATCTTAATGGTAGCAGTTTTCATGTCAGAGTCCTTTAGCTAGTTTGACTGCTAACACCTAAAACGCCACCTAGTACATTGTCAATAAAAAAGTTAACAGTGCGCTAAAAAAGATTTCCCCACGCGGGAAAGTGTATGTTTAGCCACCTACCACCAAGACACAGTTGTATCCCATAGATGCTCCCAAATCCTCTTCATCCGGCATAGCGATAGCAGCATTCATCTTATCGGAATAGACAATGGCGTATGGCTTATTGTTCTCCTTCGATCCAGCAACTGCGTCTCTTAATGCATTTGATAATTCAATGGCTTGGTGAGTATTAATATTCTTACAGTTCATACTGGCTCCTAACTGATTGGGGGTAATAGTTGGTAGTAGCGTGGAGTAATACAACTTAAGAGTGTGGGGTCAAGAAGAATGTTTCAATTTGAGATAAAGATTTCCCCACGCGGGAAAGTGCATAGCTTCCCTGACATATACAATCCCCAATGTAATATAGCCATTGGCGTTCTGGTAAGGCATGGGCATGAGGGGCCAAAAAATCCACTCATCTTAAAGTAGAAATCATTTTGATAAATCAATCAATAGTAGATCACCTTCTAGTAGATTAATTAATTGGCAATACAACCAACTTAGTGATTGTGGAAATAAACAATAGCTGATAGACAAACGGCAGACGCCACACTTGCGTCTTTTTGAAACCAACTGAAAGGAGCCACTTACATGGCATTAACAATTGACCAACTCGCAGCAATGGAAAACGTGACGCACTCACGCACAATTCCGGCAGATATTTCTGCGCTGCTCAATGCATCTTACTTTAGTGAGAGTCGGCAGGAACAGATCCGCATTGGCGATTTAACCTTGCCGCATTTCATTAGAGTGATGCGGAAAGCGCCTGTGCCATCAGTATCGCACACAGGCTAATTTATTACTGGGGGCTTTACCATTTATGGTTCGACGGTTTGGCCTTTCTCTTTTGAACCAGCAGCATTTTAGGAGAATAAAAAAATGCTAAATAAACCAACTCGCAAGTATGTTCGCAAAGCAATCCGCATTCAATCAGCCAAGAGCTATTCAACATTGGAACGCCTAGAGTTCGCTATGCGCGGCCATGAGCTTTTGCATTTGCCTCACGTTAAATTTCAAAATGGTGACAGGTGGTACGCAATCTTTGAAGGCTACGGCTTATCGCCGGAAGCACGTTCACGCTGTGAAGCAAACATGTTCAAGGTGGTCTAGAGGGGTTTAACTAGTGCAGCCGATAGCCTGTGTTTTTGGGCTTTGTGCGTATCGGCTGCATCATGGTGAACCTCACCAACCAACTAACTTAAACTCAACTCAATAGGAGGCATAATATGCCATTTGATAATATCGTAAGCTTTAACGCAAAAAATGATGACGTTCTCTTCCCACCATTGAAAGAGTGCAATTTCACTGCGGCACATGTCGATCTAGACTATGACTTTGTGGGTGAAACAATGAATGTTCCATCTGCTCTAGCACGGGCGGTTATTAGAACAGATAGTGGCGCAGCCTTGGGCTTAACGGGAAATCGCTACGGGATCGCTCAGAACCCAGATGTACACTCTGTGTTAGTCGAAAGCCTTGAGCGCAGCCTACCATCATCATTTCTCAAGGATATCGAGCTAAAAGAGGAAGTATCTGGTGATGGTGCATTCTGCAAATTTACCTACACCTTTCCATCCGCAGCCGAACCAATCCGGCAACTGCGTGATGCGACAGGTTTCAAATCAGATGTATATGGTAAGCAGCATAAAGAGACATGGCTGAACCTACAGTTTTCCTGCATCAATTCTTTCTCTGGTAAAACGCCGTTGATCTTATCGTCTGGTGTGCAGGATGTTAGCTGCCTCAACAGCCTGACCACAGCCTACACTGAGGGCAGCGCAAAGCAGCGACACACAAGCAAATGCGATCCAGCACACTTTGCCGATTTCATTATGGATCAGGCGTCGAACTTTAAAGATCGGATTGATGTATGGCAGCGCTGGGCTGATCGCTCGATCACACCGGAACAGGCAGAAATCACGCTCAAAGACGCGGGTGTATCGCCACGGCTGACTGGTCAATTGATGAGGACATTTGAAGAAAATGCCATACAAAGAGGGCAATCAGTTTGGGCACTCGCCTCCACGTTGACTTTCTGGAGTTCACACAACTCAGAGATGTATGGTGTGCGCGGGTCAAAGAACTCTGACAATGTTGCGGCATCACTGCACCAGCGAGGCAACAAGGTGAACCAGATCATGCAGTCTGATGCATGGGCGCGGATCGCAGCCTGATGACTTGGAAGACACACACAAAACGTGCGCGGGAAATATCTCGCCGCGTTAACTCATTGCGCCGTAAAGAGACGCGGCTGCTCGATGCCATCAATCAAATCGAAAGGGAAAGAATGAACCCAGAACTGCGTGAACAAATCCTTGATGAATGCCTCAAGCATATGGGTCATCGTGAGGCTGAACACCTGACTGACTGGCTGTGCCTGATGGGGCAAGGCATGGACCCCAAAGAGGCTGCGGGGGCTGCTCGAAAAAAGAACGGGATGCCGCCCATTGGAGGATCAGACAATGCAGGGTCATGAGGCACGATTGGCGATGTTCAAAGAAATGAACAAATGGGATTATCGGCAACGGGCGATGAACCTCGTTGATGATGGAATAATTGATTGCCGCATGGCGCTGCTAACTTGCCTCCGGCATATGTCACAGGATGACATCAAGGACATGCTGACAGGCAATGAACTGATCGAAGATTAGACCCAACAATATTCTCCCCAACTGGCCTCGCTTCGGCGGGGTCTTTTTTTGTGCCAGTCGGCAATACAACCTTAGAGTGTGCTGACTAAACCACAGGTTACAAAATGAGCAAAAATCGCCTGTGAACCCCTGTTAGCAGTTTTCATGAACTCAGATATGCCAGAACCTAAACTGCACTCTACGGCGCTTATATCGCCTCTCAGTATGCATTCAGTTAATTGGCTATAATGCCATTAATAGATTGCACAATGCTGCTCAGGCTGATATCCACGGGTCACGGGCACCTGTGCCTGAACCTTAACCAACTGATCGAAAGGGATCGAAATGACTAATCAAACCAGCTTGTACCACCAAACAATTGATATGGATCACGACACATTCATGCATGAAATGAAACAGCGCCGGAGACAGGCAGAAGTAAAACTGGCACAGGCCAAAAAGGATTTGGATCAACTGCAAAAGAGCATAGAGGCTGAAAAGCCCATGATCTACAGCCTTGGTGATGTGTACCAGATTGTGCAGCTTCGTGATGTTAAAGAGGGTGAATATTTCCGCCGGAAACCCACGGCTGCTAAAGAATACATTCGTGAGCATTACAATAGATCCGACAAAACATTCACCTGCACAGATGCCGATGACATTGGCCGGAACCTATTCCTGAAAGCCGACACCTTAGTATGTGTGGAGCGTTACCTATGACATCTCAAGACATCAACAAGGCCTTTGACCATGCCATCGATCAGATCAAAAACGAATACATGCTGATGCATATCTGTGATCGCTATTTCCACTTCAAACATGCTGTGACCAGAGAATACATCAAAATCCCAAAACAGGAGAGTTTTCAGTGAGTACTGTACAAAAATATATTGGACCCGATCATAAGATTTCAATTCACCAGCATAATGAGGGTGACTGGGAAATTGCAGTCATTAGCGCTGATCCAAAGAACACTTTTTTCGTGTCACCCTATCACTGGGCAGTATCAGCCGATGGCCTCAGTTTGCTGTTCCTCGAAGCACAATGCTTCGATGATGATGACATCATCCATTGTGTTAGAGTTGATCAATTCCCTAAGCTCTGGGAAGCAGCACGGCGCTACGGGCTGACACAAAAGAAACCAGTGTGCGTCCTAGACGTTGAGCAGCCGTTCTAATGCTGGGTGATCTGATAGGCGGCTGCTGCCTCATGATCATCATGGTGGGGCTGCTCTACGCTCCGCTGATGTTCTAGGCTCCAAACAAATCAATCAAAGGAAACCGGCTTTCGAGTCGGTTTTTTTGTGTCCGATGACCAGAAATCAGTATGCCCTCACACTCGATATAAAGCCCTCTGATGAGGCAAAGCAGACTGATGCACATTTATATCCAAACAATTAGACCCTACTCAGTGGCGCTAATATCGCCTCTAAGGGGCACAATACTTTAGGTAGTACACTGGCAAATCACGCACCTTGTAGTTGATTGCTCAGGGTCAGGTGCTGGATGGTACACAGCGCTGCGCTTCGCCACCCACTATTAAATTTGTCAGGCTGTCTGACGGCTGCGCGATGGGATCGAGTGCTGGATTTTCTCCGGCTTTTAGTCGGCTGCTACTGGGTGATTGCATCCCGTGCCACAATTCTTTTGGCTGCATTCTCTTAAGCCCATGATTTTATTGATTTATTATGGATAAGCCTATCACCTATTCAGTCACAGGTTATTAGATTATCTAATGATTTCAATGGTTTAGATATATGATCGTATCCCTTGCCCGAAATCCTTAGCCTACCCCCGCCAGTGCCACCCCCACCCCCCCGGTTGCCATATACAGCCCTGACATAATTTGGGTATTTTGCAACCGTAAACCACCCCAGCCACTTACTATGTCTGCGAAACTGTAAACACCCTACCTCTAGTGGTGGGTTGAAAATATATTACCATGTCAAGTGTCTTAGGGGTTGCGGCACTAGGTGGCGTATGTTATGTTGTAAGCACCACTTAGTAAATTGTTGGAAGAGACACTATGAGTGATGAAGACTTGGGGCAAGACGCCACATTGTTTGAGGGTGGTATCCCTATCTGGTTAGACTTGGAATTTGAGGTAGATGTTGACGGGATGTTTAACGTCCTGATCTACATCACTGTGGACGAGTTTGAAGAGAAGGTTATCCGTAAGCCTCTGTATGAAGTGATTGAATATATGTTAGACGATGAGACTGATTATCGGGGGCTATACGCAGTAGCCAACGAAATGGTTAAAGAGTCTGAGAAGCTGAGGGAAAAAGCACAGCGAATAGAAGACAGTACTGCAAACGTATCTGATCTGTTCGACTCTGCTTATGACCCAACTTAATCTTTTCGATGATGAATGGGTTAGCCTAGCCTCTTTCGAGGGGGATTCTAAGGTGTGTACTAAGTGCCACGAAGAGAAGCCTCTGACTGCATTCACTAAGTCCTCTGGGGCTAAATACCTTAGACCTGAGTGCAAGAGTTGCATTAACGAACTCAATAGAGTGCGTAATGATCTTAGGTCCAAGTACGGTATGCCTGATGAGGACTACACCTGTCCTATCTGCCTTAAGTCTGCTGAGGAAGTAGATGGTAAAGGCGGTAATGCTGGACCTTGGGTTGTAGATCATTGCCACCATACGGATACGTTTAGGGGTTGGCTATGCCATAGCTGCAACCGTGGTATAGGTGGGTTTGAGGATAATATAATACAGCTTAAGAGGGCTATTAAGTACTTAGGTGCATAGCGGGTATACGTCTCTGAAAGTACTCTCCAAGTCTCCTGCGTGGTATAATGAAACCACATATAGAGCAGGAGATAAATATGTTTACCAAGATGTTTGCCGTAATGGTTCATGCCTTCACTGGGGATGCAGCGGTAGTTAAGAAGATACAGCATATGCAGCAGCGCAGAGCAGATTACTGGCTGTTACAGAATATGACTGACAAGGATTTACATGATATTGGGATTAGTCGCGGGGAGATATATGATAAGGTATATCGCGGTTAACGGCTTATAGCCATCTACTATAGTATACGGCCCCGAAGACAACTTCATTTTATCATGAAAACAACCAACCGTCAATAACTCATTGGTATAAAAACCAGTTAATTAGCTGTTGACCTTACCCCTGATTTAATGTTACAATGAAGGGGTAGGTTATGAAAGGTGTCTATGTCTTTTAACCTATACTATATTCGGGCTGCTATTCAGGCCCGTACAGGCCAAGTTCTCAAGTTTGATAAGATACGCCAACTCCTTCTAGAAGAAGGCTTAGTATCTCAACAGGAGTTGGACCGTAACCCAATGGCAAAGGAGTTCGACGGATACGGACGATACTTTGCAACTGAAGATTGTTCAGTAACCGTACCCCCTGATCCCAAGCAATATATAGCAGAACTACTTGATGAAGAGTTTGATGAAGGAGAATAAGAATGCCCCAAGGTAAAGGAACTTACGGCTCTAAAGTGGGCCGTCCTCCAAAGAAGAAGAAACCAGCCATGATGGGTGGTGGCATGGCCCACAAGAAGGGTAAGCCTAAGATGATGTACGGCGGCATGGCTGCTAAGAAGAAGAAGTAATGTGGATCGGGGTTATCCTGATATGTGCTTCACCCGTAGATGCTACTAGTTGCGATGTCTTAGTTCGCACTAGTGGCGGGTTCTTTTCTCAGGATACTTGCATAGCTCAAGTTAAAGACGATCTCAGTAATATGAATGTTCAGAACGTCTACACTCGTTACAGATGCTTTGAGATGCAAGGCTCAGTCTAAACCAACTAAATAACCAACCAAGGCCACTATGTTAGCAGAAACCTTAGCAGTCGTTTCGGCGGCGAATGCCGCTATATCACAAGTTAAAACTCTCATAGGGCATGGCAATGACATTTCCTCTATGGGGCGTCACTTGGGTGCTATCCTGACTGCTGAGGAAACTCTCAAGGCTCAAGGCAACGTAAAGAAGAAGTCACTCTTTTCTACGGCACTGGGTAAGGATGAGGACTCTTTTGAAGAGTTCATGCAGCTTGAGAAGATTAAAGAGGCTCGTAAAGAAATCGAGTCCATGATGCGTCTATACGGACGTCCGGGGCTTTATCAGGACTGGGTAAATTTTCAGGTTGAGGAACGTAAGCGGAAGAAGGCTGAAGCAGAAGAAAGAGCCAAAGCCAGAGCAGTTATAATGGAAATCATACAATGGTGTATTGTGTTCCTGATTGTTGTTGGTGGCTGTGCAGGACTAGTCTGGTGGGCGTGGACATTTAGATGACCCTTATATCCCATTTTCCACTTCCTAGTATGCCGTTTCAAACTCATGTGAATATTGTCTTTGAGAACGGTGTAGGAGAGCCTGTAGAGAAAAAGGTACGTGCTGGAGAAGCCGGATCAGTTGAACCCATTGATGAGCATACCCCTGTGGAGAACCTAAAGTTAGTGGACCAACGGTATGCGTATAACCCTGACCCTAATAAGCTGAGAACGCCTACAGGTCAGATAGTGGACTTTGTAGTGGCATGACTAAGCGTTTAGATAAATCGAAGATGGCCTGTAACAAACCACGGCGTACATCTGGTGGAAGCAAGAAGTTTGTAGTCAAAGCCTGTCAGGACGGCACAGAGAAGATCGTCCGATTTGGCGACCCTAATATGAAAATTCGTAAAAGCAATCCTAAAGCCCGTAAATCCTTCCGCGCAAGACACAAGTGTTCAACAGCTAAGAACAAATTATCTGCGCGGTATTGGTCCTGCAAGAAATGGTAATCTGATGGCTGCTAAGAAAAAGAAGGCTAATGACGCCTGTGTGAGGAAAGTAAAATCTAGGTACAAGAAATGGCCGTCAGCATATGCTTCAGGTGCTGTGGCTAAGTGCCGAAAAGTAGGCGCTAAGAACTGGGGCAATAAAAGCAAAAAGAAGAAGTAGTATGGCGGTACGAAAGTCTAAAAAAGGAGCCGCCTTAAAGAAGTGGTTTAAAGAGGATTGGCGTGATGTAAAGACGGGCAAACCCTGTGGACGTTCTGGAAAGAACGATAAGCGAAAAGGATACCCTGCCTGTCGCCCTGCTTCCCAAGCAAAGAGTAAAGCTGCCAAGAGCGCAGCTAGTAAAAAAACTGGTCCGAAGCGCGTTAGCTGGGGCAAAGCAAAGTACAAGGGGTAATCATGTCTGATAATCGTCTGCATCGGATTGAGGAAAAAGTGGATAAATTAGCTGAAGCTATGGTTGGAATGGTCCGTATGGAAGAACGACTAGTTTCAGCATTTAAACGCATGGATAACATTATTGAATATCAAGGCAAGTTGGATGCCCGTTTAGGGGAAATGGAGAAACAGGCAATTGTACGCGGCCAGAAGATTGCGTTTGCTGAGAGATTTTTCTGGATGGTGGCTACAGGCGCAGTTGGCCTAGCCTTTGTATTTCTGAGGTAGATCATGGACGATAAAAAATACACAGATAAGCAATTAATGTTCTTGGAAGCCTTGATGTCTGAAGAGTGTCGAGGTAATCTACGTTTAGCAATGGATGCGGCTGGGTATTCTAAGGAAACCAGCATATCATCCGTGGTATCTTCCTTACGTGAAGAGATCAACGATAAAGCCTCAATGACACTCGCTATGAACGCTCCAAAAGCTGCTTGGGGCATGATTGATGTTCTTAATGATCCCAGTGCTATGGGAGCTAGAAACACTGTAGCAGCAGCCCGTGAAGTATTGGACCGCACAGGTCTGATCAAGAAAGAGCAAGTCGAAGTTAAAAACACAGGCGGGGCAATGTTTATATTGCCACCGAAGAGTGAAGATTGAGTATTTGGTTAGACAAAGCCAGACCAAACAAAACTGCTAAGATACCCTACGCCTACAAGCCATCAGAAGATGATCCGCTTATATTGGTTGCTGACCAAGAGAAAGCGATACTAGTAGAAGAGGCATTGGACTACTTAGAGGATGGTCATTCCAGCCGTAAGACCGCTGAGTGGTTAACGGGTAAGACTGGTGACAAGATAAGTCATCAAGGTCTTATTCATATATGGAAGGACAGACGGGGCAAAGACTCTGACAATCCTTCTAAGAGATTAAAGGAACTAGAGAAGGCTAACCGTAAGCGTAAGCCTAAGACAGCCGCTGATAAGAAGCTCAGTGCAGCTAAACGCAAACAGTCTGACGCTAAGAGACGCCTTACAGTAGCTAAGAAGAAGCTAGAGGAACTACAGCCAACCCAAGAGTTGGAGACTGCTAATCTCGACTTCTCTGTGATTGAGAGTGAGAGACAAAAGAAGGAAGTAGTATTTGCACCAAACGCCGGACCCCAAACAGAGTTTTTGGCCGCTTCAGAACAAGAAGTATTATATGGGGGAGCAGCCGGAGGGGGTAAGAGTTACGGACTACTTGCAGACCCAATGCGCTATTTTGATAACCCTAACTTCAACGGGATCATATTAAGGCGCACGAATGACGAACTCAGAGAACTCCTATGGAAATCGCAGGAACTGTACCCCAAAGCATTTCAAGGAGCAAAGTGGCAAGAGAAGAAATCACAGTGGACGTTCCCGTCAGGAGCAAAACTCTGGCTCACCTACCTCGAAAGGGATCAAGACGTTTTACGATACCAAGGTCAGGCATTCACGTACATTGCGTTCGACGAACTAACCCAATATGCCAGTCCATTCGCTTGGACATATATGAGATCACGACTTCGTACAACTGACCAGACTTTGCCGATATACATGCGAGGCACTACGAACCCCGGAGGTCCGGGGCATGGTTGGGTTAAGAAGATGTTTATTGACCCAGCACCCGCCAATAAAAAGTTTATTGCTAAGGATTTAGATAGCGGTAATGATTTAGTTTACCCAGAAGGCCACGCTAGGGCCGGAGAACCTCTGTTTCATAGACGCTTTATTCCAGCATCACTCTACGACAATCCATATTTAACTGAGGACGGTGCGTATGAAGCAAACTTGTTATCATTGCCGGAGATGCAAAGAAGGCAGTTGTTGGAAGGAGACTGGGGCGTGGCAGACGGAGCCGCGTTTTCAGAGTTCAGACCCAATGTGCATGTCATTGAACCCTACGATATTCCAAGTGAGTGGGTACGATTTAGGTCATGCGATTATGGATATTCTTCTTATTCTGCTGTTCATTGGTTTGCTATTGATCCCAGCTACGGCACATTGATCAACTATAGGGAATTATACCTGAGTAAACACACAGGCAGAGACTTAGCAAGAGCCGTACTTGAAGCTGAAGGCTCAGAAAAAATGCAATACGGAGTACTCGACTCCAGTTGTTGGCATAATCGAGGACAGATTGGTCCTTCTATAGCCGAAGAGATGATTGCTATGGGCTGTAGGTGGCGTCCAAGTGACCGAACCAATGGCGCACGTATAGCAGGAAAGAACAGACTACACGAAGTTTTAAAGGTTGACGAAGTAACTGAACTTCCGGGGATACAATTTTTCAATACGTGCAGACAGATCATTGCAGATTTGCCCGTACTACCGTCAGACCCAAGAGGTACAGACGATATTGACCCCCGATATGCCACTGACCACGCATACGACAGCGTAAGGTACGCAGTTATGAGTAGACCTAGAGCCTTTTCGCCCTTCGATTGGGGTAAAGGCGTTCCACAACAGAGTTGGCAACCCGCTGACGCAACATTTGGGTATTAAATATGGCTTTAATGGATAAACCTACCCCTGAAGATATGAATGAATCCGCTGAAACGGTGGCCTTGGAAGAAGATGGCAACGTAGAAGAGGAAAACATCACGTATTCTGGGGCAGTCGCCTTTGTAAATTCGCAGTTTACCCGTGCAAAGGACGCACGATTTACTGATGAGGACCGTTGGCTGGACGCATATCGCAATTATCGCGGTTTATATTCGTCTGAAGTACAATTTACGGACACTGAAAAGTCAAAAGCATTCGTTAAGATCACTAAAACCAAGGTTCTGGCGGCATTTGCCCAGTTAGTGGACGTATTATACGCCGGATCGAAGTTTCCACTGGGTATTGAGGCCAGTAAGTTCCCTAAAAACGTAGCAGAAGCCGTTTCGTACAATCCTAACGCACTTACGAGTGAAAAAGTTAAGGATAAAGTCGGTGTATCCTACGATGTGCCGGAATCTATTGTCCGTCCAGAGATTGCCAAAGACTTAGGGCTGTTTAAAGAGAAACTTGCCCCTGTTCAGGATGATTTACAGCTTGGTGCAAGTGCTATTGAGGGCGCAATCACGTTTGAACCCGCCAAAGTAGCTGCCATGAAGATGGAAAAGAAGATGCACGATCAGTTGGATGAGACTGACGCGCAGAAACACCTACGATCTACTTCATTTGAGGCCGTACTCTTTGGTACTGGCGTAATGAAGGGTCCATTTGCCCAAGACAAGGAATATCCGCGCTGGGATAAGGACGGTAACTACGATCCTATGTTTGAGACGATCCCTAAAGTGGAATACGTCAGTATATGGGATTTCTACCCTGATCCAGACGCTAGAAACATGACTGAGGCCGAATATTCTATTCAACGCCACAGATTAAACCGCTCTCAGCTACGCAGCCTTAAAAAACGTCCGCATTTCCGTACGGAAAGTATTGAATTAGCTGTAGAAGCTGGTTCTGACTATATACGTGAGTACTGGGAAGATACCCTAGAGGATGACTCCAATAACGGTGCTATGGACCGATATGAGGTCTTAGAGTACTGGGGTATCCTAGATACAGAGTTGGCTGAGGAAGCTGACATTGAAATACCGCGTGAATTAGAAGATCAAGACGAAGTACAGGTCAATATCTGGGTTTGTAATGGTCAAATCCTACGTCTGGTACTGAATCCGTTTACTCCCACCCGCATTCCGTATCTAGCCGTACCATACGAATTAAATCCGTATTCATTCTTTGGTATAGGTGTAGCGGAAAATATGACCGATACGCAATTATTGATGAACGGCTTTATGCGAATGGCTGTAGATAATGGCGCATTGAGTGGAAACCTACTCATAGAGGTAGATGAGACTAACTTAGTTCCGGGGCAAGATATGTCTGTGTATCCGGGCAAAGTGTTCCGCAGACAGGCAGGGGCACCCGGACAGGCCATCTTCGGCACCAAATTTCCCAATGTTTCCCAAGAGTTACTGATGATGTTCGACAAGAGCAGACAACTTGCGGATGAGGCTACAGGGATACCTTCCTATACGCACGGTTCTGGTGCAGTTGGGGGCATTGGTAGAACTGCTGCGGGTATGAGTATGATGCTTGGTGCTGCTGCACAGAATATTAAGGCAGTAGTCCGTAACATCGATGACTATCTGTTAGCTCCGCTAGGTAAGTCATTGTTTGCATTCAATATGCAGTTCAACTTCGATGAAGAGTTTATTGGAGACTTGGAAGTAAAAGCCAGAGGAACAGAAAGCCTGATGCGGAATGAAGTACGCAGTCAGCGTTTGCTTCAGTTTATGCAAATGACGGCTAACCCCGCAATGGCTCCGTTTGTGAAATATGATTACATTCTACGTGAGTTGGCGGCTTCTATGGACTTGGATGAAGAGAAGATACTCAACGATCCAAGAGAAGCGGCACTCCAACAAAAAATGATGGCTGAGATACAGGCGCTTATGCCTGAGCAACCAGTCCCACCCCAAGGGCAACAACCACAAGGCGGTCCACCCCCAGTATCTGATCCAACAGGTAATGGTGGCGGCAATATAGGTGCAGGGGCCGCACCAGAGCCAGATGCAGCAGGATTTACAGGTGCTGGTGGTGGAGCCAACGGCGGCAACGTACCACCTCAGCAAGGTCAACAAGTACCACCTAATGGGGCAATGCAATAATGGATAAAGACTTATACCGTTCACTACTTCCATTGGTGAACGATAAAACGAGTATGGAGCTTCTCATGCAGTACGCTGAAGCTCGAATACCCTCTCTACACAACGCCTTGGAACAAGCACAGACGATAGAAGCTGTACGCGCCATGCAAGGCAGAATCGCAGAACTTCGTAGGTTCAAGACCCTGCGAGAAGAAGTATTGGAAGGTTCTAAGTAATGGGCATTTATGAGCGTTTATTTGGCGGTGGTACTGAGGAAGAAACTTTTCAGGGCGGTACGGCAGAGCAATGGCAGGAATATGCTAAAGAAATAGCCGTAGACGTTCCAGAGATTACTTGGAAAGACGTAGGAAATGTAGCCTTAGACTTCACCCCTATCATAGGAGACATCAAAGGCGGTTACGACACCGTTAAATTGATTGGGGAAGAGCTAGATAAGGAAAACCCTAACTATTACCTGATTGGTGCAATGGGCGGTCTAGGGGCCGTTGGCACTATTCTTGGGTTAGTTCCGGGGGCTGGTGACGCTGCACAGAAGGCTATCATGCAGGGCACAAAGATGATGGCTGAAAAAAGCGGTCAACTTGCAGGAGACGTTACTGGTATAGCTAGGGCCGTAAAAGACGGCGATATAGAGTTTCTTAGAAGCTATCGTGATCCATCCACTGCTCAGGGCGTAGGTGCTGACGTAGTTAAGAAGCCTGTAAATAAAGCTACAATTGCAGAGCTTGATCCAACCACTATGCGGGATGGAACAAAAAGACAGGGCTATTATGAAAACAAGCCCCCGAATTACATTGAAGACATTGAGGTACAGACTAGGGATACTGGGGAGCTAATACCTGAAAAACCATTAGTTATTGATGATCTACAAGATACTACACTAATACCATTACCCGCTGATAGGTCAGACACAGGGAAAGAACTACTTGGTATTAAGGGTGGAGCTAGAGACTATACTTTTACTAATCCTATATACTTAGGTGGCGGCGATGGCTTTATGCGTGATCCTTATACTGGAGCATTTGCGTCTATGCCGAATGTTGTAAAAGAACAGACGGACCTTGCCAAAAAAATAGCGGATGAAGGTGGTGATCCCAGAGTAATATTTACAGCGATGGGGCCACAGGGGGTAGACTTCAATGACATGATGACTAGCACTGCTATGGATATGATCCGACAGGATTTACCCAACATTAAAAAAGCTGATGTTGATCAACTAGATAGCTGGATAAGAACTAATATAGATCGTGACTTTCCGGGAATATCAGACTCTGGGGCAGAGCAATATTTAATTGATAATGTTCCGGGAACTCGTAGGAGATTAATTTGGCAAGAACTTAATAGAGGTGAGTATACCAAAAAAGGTTTCCCAAATATGGGGGATGCCAGAGTAGGAATTACAAAGCCCTCACTACTTACAACTCCTTCGTTAGAAGGTACGTCTGTAGCTAAGATTAGCACACAAGGCTCTGAATTATACGGCCCAGTAAAGCAACATAAAACGTACTCTGCTCAGTTTGGACCCACAGGTGCAGAGGGATATGTAGGTACTCTTGGTGCATTACCTTACGAGATACTTCATAGAGACTTTTTTGAAGCCCGTAGACTACAAGGAAAGCCACTAGGATCAGACCAACGTGCTTTAACTATGGGCAAGTTTGGTACTAATGTTGATCAACAGATGGTTGATGAAGCCAACGAATATACAAATCTTATTGATCAGGCTGAACGAGATGAATATCGCAGAAACATCTCTGATATGCGGCAGGATCGTAAGCAATATAAGTTTGGAGACAATGGTGGCCCACCACTAAACGATCCACCCGTTGAAACTCAAATGGCTACAGCATTTGGAGATGAGTTAGAGATTGGAACTAGCCAATTCAATATGGAAAACCCCAACGTAGTTCTAAAGAACCATACCATAGATGACTTAGAGTCTATTGATTTAACTAAAAGTACAGCGGGTGGCCCTACGAAAAATGCTATGATCAACGCCCCTGTAGAGGAAGGTGCAGAGAAGTCGGTTCGTTTAAACCTAAACTCCAAGATTGATCCTGATGGTCCACCAGCACCTTTTAATAGGTTGCAGACAGTTCACCCAATAAACTCAAAAGGGGTTCCTAACTATAGTAAGGCAGAGTCCTATTTACCCGCAGTTACCTTAGAAAACGGTACATTTCACGTAGATCAGAAAAAGCGAAGAGCTATAGCTGAGGATGGTAAAAAAGTTCCTGCTATGTCTGTTCAAGGTAATGTTACCTCTCAGAGAAATGTTCTTAATGAAATGGATGATACGGTTGTAGAAGTGGGCATTAATCCCTTCGACAAACACCTCTTTATAGATATGAATACAGGTCAAGCGGTAAAAGGCTTTGATATTGCTACAGTTTATAGAGACAGGGTTTACGCAAAAGGCGTGACGTACTGGAAGAAAGCTGAAGCTCCTGAACCGTTACCCGCTAAAGGGGATACCCCTATCGTGAATCAAGTTAGGTATGCCTTTAATAGAGGCGGCTTTGCCGCGCCAGTAGGATACTAGCATGGACCCTCTAGTAGAACACCACCTATTTAACATTGCCAATAACAAGGCGTTAGAAAACGAAGATGGTACACTGTCTACAGTGAAGGGCATCATTGTTGATATAGACGGCACTCAAACCCTCATCCCAACTATATGGGATGGTAAGGAAGTAGACACACAGACTGCCATAGAGAACGCTAATAAGTCTGGAGTTAATTGGCAACGGGCGTTTGGCGATAGTGCTGTAGATACTCTCAGAGAGATTGAAATTGAAGGCAAGAAAGAGATGTCTGACCAGACAACTCCTGAAGAAGCTCAGTCTAAGTTAGATGCATACTATGAAGAACTAGACAGCATCCCTGTTGGCGAAAGAGTTGGAGTTAGAGAGGTTGGTAAGCTGGGGCTTATGGGCCTCATGCTTGGCGGTCAAAAACTAGGATTCAACATGGGTCCAGTATGGGAATCTATTAAAGGACAGGGTTTTGCTCTTGGTGGCTTGGCCTCAAACACTAAGGGAATAACCACAGAGGAAGGTTTAGACATGGCTAAAAAGGCATTTGTACGAGACGATAAGAAAGCTGACTTGAACAATGACAACCAGCTATCTGATTATGAAAAAGCACGGGGAGACGCTGTACAAAAGGCTATGGCTGATGACCCTGAACAGGACGAAAAGTTTTCAGCGGCACACGGCGGTATGGCCTGTGGCTGCGGAATGTCCGAAGGAAGCTGTGGCTGTGGAAAAGACGGTATTATGGGATACGACAATGTGAGCGGTAATCCCATACCACTTGGCTCTAACCCTGAAAATGTACGGGATGATATAGAAGCCAACATTAGTATGGATGAATACGTCCTTCCAGCCCACGTAGTTAAGTGGCATGGGCTTAAGCATATTATGAGTATGCAGGAAGAAGCAGAAATGGGTCTTATGGTCATGCACACTGAGGGATTGATCCATCATGTTGACCAAGAAGAACCCGATAGCGAAGGCTTTGAGGACGCCGAAGTATCGTATGAAGACGATACCGAACAAGAAGAAGCCTCAGAGACACCCGAAACACAAGAAGATGTTCCATCAGAAGACATCGACTTAGAGATCGCTGCCGTTCAGGTAGACGATATGTTGGATGATTTAGATGATATCGAAGAAGTATTGCCTAAGACATCCAAACTTCCCGGAATGCTTAAAAAACAGAAATATGCATTCACAATTTAGCATGGATACCCGCTAGTCGGACCCATAAGAGGAACCTATGGAACAGAAACAAAAATACACACGCGCTCCTGAGCCGGAAGATAATCTAACATATAGTGAAGAGGTTGGACAAGAACAGCCTGTTGAACAGTTGGATGCTGAAGAGGAAAGCTACAAGAAGCGTTATCAAGATATCCAACGGCACATTCAAACTGTGCGTGATCAGAAGGATCAAGAAGTCGCTGCGGTTAAAAAGCAGTTAGATGAAGCCACCCGAAAACAGATCAGATTTCCAAAGACGGATGCTGAAGTTGAGGCGTGGTCAAATCGCTACCCAGATGTCGCTAAGATCGTTGACACGATTGCTCGTAAGAGAGCAAATGAAGCCCTACAGCAGGGTGAAAAGCGTCTCGCTGAGGTAGAGAAGTTTGAGAAGTCGTTACACCGTCAGAGTGCTGAACAGCAGCTAATGAAGTTGCATCCTGACTTTGCACAGATACGGCAAGACCCTAAGTTCCATGAGTGGGTTTCTATGCAACCCTCTGCCATGCAGGATAGTGTTTATAAGAACAACACAGATGCTACATGGGCGGCTCGTACAATTGACTTGTACAAGGCTGATATGAAGCGTGGGGGTAAGGGAAGTAAGTCTGCTGCTCAAGCAGTAGGACGAACATCATCATCTTCCCCTGCCACAGGCAAACGGGCTACTTACTCTGAGAGTATGGTCCAAGACATGAGTGATGCAGAATTTGAAAAGAACGAGGAAGCAATTCAAGAAGCTATCCGTTCTGGTCAATTTGCATACGATATTTCCGGCGCTGCACGGTAAATAAGTCGAAGGGTATAGTTGACGATAAAAACAATCAACTGTATCCTTCGGATGCGCCCATGAGGGTGCATATTATAACAGTTAACTATTGCAGTAACTAACTCAATGTGTTATAATGAAACCATTGAACAACTAGAATATAGGACACTCGTAGTAGTATACCCCATATTCTCCCCCTCCAGATAATAATACCAGAAGTTAACCAGTAGATTTGGACCCGCTTGTCGATACTCCAAAGAAGCTGACACTGACGTTTAATTGTCTGATTTAGCTGCTTCTATTCGTAGAGGCTTACTTACAGCCATTTCATTCAAGGAGACAACAAATGGCATTCCCAAAGGCATCGGGTTATACTAACCTGAACTCAGGTAACTTTTCACCAGTTATCTACTCTAAAAAAGTACAGAAAGCATTTCGCAAGGCTTCTGTAATTGATGCAGTTACTAACACTGATTATAGCGGTGAAATCGCTCAGTTTGGTGACAGTGTAAAAATCATCAAAGAACCAGATATCACAATCACTAACTATGAGCGTGGTACTGCTCTTGCAACGCAAGACTTGACTGACGCTGATTTCACAATGATCGTCGATCAAGCCTCATATTTTCAATTCGCTATCGACGATATCGAGGAAGCCCACTCCCACGTTTCGTTCCAAGATTTAGCATCGGATCGTGCGGGTTACAAATTGCGTGATACCTTTGACGCAGAAGTACTTGGCTACATGTCAGGCTGGAAGACTCCAAGCTCATGGGCGCGGCGTTCAGCATCTGGCGATATCAACGGTACTAAAGCAGATACCAATGCGGGTAATGACGAATTACTTGCAGCGAACAAGCTGGATATCACAGACTTCGGTGGCGCAGACTTGGGTAATGCTGGAGAAGTAACATCTATCCCAATCGCTGCTGGTGGCGGTGCTGGTGGTATTACATCACCATTGGCTATCATGAACCGCATTGCCCGTCAGATGGACGTTGCTAATGTGGACACAGATGGACGGTGGCTTGTAGTTGATCCCGTATTCGCAGAAGTATTAATGGACGAGTCAAGTAAGCTCATAAATTCTGACTTCGGTGGCGGTGATGAGATGCGTAATGGTAAGTTGCCCGGAACTATCCGTGGTTTCTCCATCTACAAGTCTAACAATCTTCCCTACGAAGGTACAGGCGCTGGCGTGGCACTTTCAACTGGCTCTGAGACTAACTTTGGAGTTCTGGTTGCGGGTCATGCGTCTGCGGTTGCTACTGCGGAACAGATCGCTAAAACAGAAACTTTCCGTAGTCAAACAACCTTCGCGGATGTTGTGCGCGGGATGCAACTTTACGGGCGTAAAATTCTTCGCCCCGAAGCTCTGTTCACTGCGAACTACAACTTAGCCTAGAACTAACAGAGGGGCTGGTCAATCACTGGCCCCTCACTTTTTGAGGTTTATTTATGCCGTCTACTTACCTTGATCTCTGTAATCTAGTTCTTCGCCGCCTCAATGAAGTTGAGATAGCTGCGGATGAATTTAGTTCTATACGGGGTGTACAGGCTCTTGTTAAGGATTCTGTTAAATCAGCCCTAGCTAAAATAAACCAGTCTGAGTTTGAGTGGCCTTTCAATGCCGCGCAACACACTGCCACTTTGGTAGTCGGACAAGAAGAATATACTTGGCCTCAATACTTCAAGGCCGTAGATTGGAATAGCTTTCAGATACAGAAGAACGATAGTCTAGGAACTGGGTACAAGACCCTAGCCTACATGGATCGTGATGACTGGCTTAAGAACCACAGAGACACCGACATGGACTCAGGAAATACTGGTAGAGGTATTCCTGATTTTGCATTCGCCTCTCACGGTAATGGTTATGGAGTGACTCCATCTCCTGACAAAGCATATAGCATTCGTTTCAGTTACTTTCTTAATTTTACTGATATTACGAATGCTACTGACGTAACGCGAGTTCCAGAAAGCCACGACAGTGTGTTAATAGACGGCGCTATTTATTACATGTATATGTTCAAGGATAACATGGAGTCTGCTCAGGCTGCTTTTATGGCCTTTGAAAAAGGCATCAAAGACCTTCAGACATTGTACATAAACAATACTGCCTCTGTACGTGATACTAGGATTAGATTTTAATGCCTGACCAAATCCAGTCATTCAAACTGGTCTGTAGTGGTGGTCTAAACAGTAACGAAAATCATCTTGATTTATCGGATAATGCCCCCGGATCGGCTACCAGATTAGTTAATTATGAGCCGTCATTATTTGGCGGCTATCGGCGTATTGAGGGCTTTGGTAAATACGACAATGACTACGGCGAGGTTACTGTAGACGGTCAAACCACAGGTCAAGGAAAAGTACTTGGTCTAGCTATATTTAAGAATGACGTAACTAATTCAACACAGCTAATCGCTGCACGGCAAGATGCTGGTGGAAGCAACTATAGTTTCTATTACTACACGGCATATATTGGCTGGAGAAAATTTACTCTAGATCATTCTGTTACTAGGCCAATGACTTTAAATGGTTTAACCGTACAGAAGCTACGCCATGTAGGTTTTAACTTCGGTACAGGCAACAAGATTTGTTTTGTAGATGGTGTAAATCCAGCCATTATATTTGATGGGGCACACTGGGAAGAGATAAAATCTAGTAATAGCGGAGGATACACTGCTGGACATAGTTCTAATACTGCTGGAGGCGCTCAGGCCGTCAATGCACCCGCTCTGGTCGATGTATTTAAAAACCACCTCTTTCTTGCCGGACACGAAGCCTCTCGCGCTATAGTAGCACACTCTGCCCCTACCAACACAGCAGACCCTGATGGTATGTATGATTGGACCAGTGCATCTGGAGCCGGACAGATTCCCGCAGGATTTGACGTAGTACAGATCAAACCCTTCCGAGATGACTTGTTTGTCTTTGGGGATAACGGCATTAAGAAGATTAACGTAAATACTTCTAATAACTTTATTATAGAGAATGTTACTTCTAATGTTGGTTGCGTTGCCAGAGACAGTGTACTGGAGATCGGCGGCGACTTAATGTTCCTAGCTCCTGATGGTTTTAGACCCGTTGCAGGAACTTCCCGTATCGGAGATGTAGAGCTTGAAACTGTTAGTAAACCTATTCAGGCTACTCTTGTAGATACTATTGCTAATAACGATATGAAAACCCTAAGTGGTGTAGTTATTAGGTCCAAGTCTCAAATACGCTACTTCTTCCAACAGGATGAAGGAAGTAATCTAAAGAATGAAACTGATAGTGAAGGTCTTATTGGTGGCCTTACTAACAGTAGCGGCACTATAAGTTGGGAGTTTGGTGAGTTACTTGGAATACGGGCCTCTTGCTGCACAAGCGGATATATAGGTACAACTGAGTTTATACTTCATGGAGATTACTCTGGATTAGTACACCGACAAGAAAACGGAACTTCTTTTAACAACAACGATATCGTATCTGTTTATGCCACACCTTATTTGGACTTTGGAGAGACAGAACAACGTAAGATGCTACGGAAAGTAAATACATTTATAAGGGCTGAAGGTCCATTGGAGATGTTACTTTCAATGACATACGACTGGGGGGATGGGGATACCAGTGTTCCATCCACATATTCTCAGGCTTCCACAGGCGCTCCAACACGATACGCTGGTAGGAATATAACTTATAATGCCGCCAACGTACTATACGGCGGTTCGTCAAAACCAATTATGACCACCGACATACAAGGATCAGGGTTTTCGGCACAGGCTACTTTTGTGACCGTTGGGCAGACATTCCCATTCTCAATTCAAGGTCTGGTCTTTGAATTTACACCCTCAGGGAGAAGATAGAAGATGGCAGGATATACACGGCAATCCAATGCTACCATTATCAATGGTGCAAACATTACTGCCCCCCCTCTGAATGCAGAATTTAACCAAATTTCTGCTGCATTTAATTCGTCTTCTGGACACTCCCATGATGGCACTTCTGGTAATTCTCCAAAGATTAACCTAACTACTTCTGTGTCTGGTTACCTGCCAGCCGTACACGGTGGTATAGGTGGTAAGAATAAACTAGATGCTACAGCTACTCCTGTTGTCTCTAATGATAATACTGAGGGCTATGCTCCGGGTTCTTTGTGGGAAAACACTACTACTGGTCGTGTATACATTTGTGTAGGAAACAGCACTGGTGCAGCCGTATGGCGTGAACTGGTACAGGTAAACTCCGGCAATGCTATCCTACCCGCAGCCACTGACACCGTAGACTTGGGTAATAATAGTACCCGTTTTCAGGATTTGTTTCTGAGTGGTGGTATATCAGCAACTGGTAACGTAGCCGTTGGTGGTACTCTGAATATCACAGGAGCAACGGCTCTTGGTTCTACTCTGGGTGTAACTGGCGATACTACGCTGGTTAATCTAGCAGCTACTGGTACAACCACTATCACATCGATTGACCTGAACTCTGGTGCGATTGATGGTACTACGATTGGTACTACTACTCCAGCCGCAGGTACGTTCACCACTCTTAATGCAAATACTAGCCTCGTAGCTGCTACAGCCGATATCAATGGCGGTACGCTTGATAATGTAACTATTGGTAGTTCATCGGCTGCACCCGCTTCGGTCTCAACCTTAACAGCTACAAATGCTACTCTTGCATCCGCTAATATTTTGCTTGGTACTATCAACGCTACTACTATCGGTGCTACTGTACCCTCCACAGGAGCGTTCACAACCGTATCGACTTCAGGTCAGGCTACTCTGGCAACAGTTGATATTAACGGTGGTGCAATTGACGGTGCTGCTATTGGCGCTAACGCAACTTCTAGCGGTGCTTTCACTACTCTGTCTGCTTCTGGGGGCATTACTGGTACACTAACTGGCAACGTGACGGGTAATGTCACGGGTAACGTAAGCGGTGCAATCACAGGCAACGTCACTGGTGATCTTACTGGTAATGTAACGGCAGGTTCTGGTACGTCTTCATTCAACAACGTCACTATTGATGGCACGTTGAACATGAATGCTGGTACATCTGCTACCATTCAGAACCTTACTGCTCCGACAAATGACTTAGATGCCGCCACAAAAAAGTATGTAGACGATGAAATATCCACGCTGATTGGTGACGCTGGTGCAGGGCTTAATACCCTTGGCGAACTAGCAGATGCCCTGAATGATGATGATGACTTCAGCACTACGGTAACAAACAGTATCGCTACTAAGCTGCCAAAAGCTGGTGGCACGATGACAGGCGCAATAGCCATGTCTACGAATAAGATTACTGGCGTAGGTGATCCCACAAGCGCACAGGATGTAGCTACAAAAGTATATACCGATACTCAGCGTAACACCCGTGTAGCCAAAACAGGCGATACGATGTCTGGCGCATTAGCTATGGGCAACAATAAGATCACTGGTCTTGCCACGCCTACTGCTACTACAGATGCGAGTAACAAATCGTATGTAGACGGATTATTCCAAAGCACTACTGCGGCGGCGACTTCAGCCTCTAACGCTGCAACTTCAGAATCCAATGCCACAACTTCGGCTACTAATGCATCCAACTCTGCTACAGCGGCTGCGAGTTCAGCTACTTCTGCGGCGGCTTCATTTGATAGCTTCGATGATCGTTACTTGGGTGCTAAGTCTTCTGCTCCGACTGTGGACAATGATGGCGATGCCTTAGTAACAGGCGCATTGTTCTTTGACTCTACTGCGGGTGCAATGAAAGTATATTCTGGGTCTGGCTGGATAAATGCGGGTTCCTCAGTAAATGGTACTTCAGACCGAGAGACTTATACAGCTACGGCTGGTCAGACAGTCTTCGCTGCCACCTACGATGCAGGATATGTAGACGTATATCTGAATGGCGTTAAGCAGCTTATGGGTACAGACGTAACAGCTACCAACGGAACATCAGTCACATTTGCATCTGGTACTTCGGTGAATGATGTCGTTGACATCGTAGCTTACGGCACATTTGTCCTATCCGATCACTACACCAAGACACAGGCAGACGCACGTTACGTGCAAGTGGCTGGCGATACCATGACGGGTAATTTGTCCTTCGGAGACAACGACAAAGCCATCTTCGGTGCTGGGTCTGACCTCCAGATTTACCATGATGGGTCTAACAGCTATATTGATGAACAAGGTACGGGTAATCTTAATGTAAGAGGCACAAACTTAGTCCTTGGTAATGCGTCTGGAAGTAATAGCTATTTAGCCGCTAATGATGGAGGAGGTGTTTATTTATATCACGCAGGGCAGAATAAGCTAGAAACCACCAGCACAGGTGTAGAAATCACAGGCACAGCCGTAACAGACGGTGTTACAATCGCTGGTAACCTGTCACTCGACGGCGGCACAATCAAGCTGGATGGTAATTATCCTACTGGTACAGCTAATGTGGCGTTGGGTAACGCTGCGTTAGACAGTGGTTCTTTAAGTGGAAATTATAACACAGCATTAGGCGGAGATGCGTTTACCAACTTAACGACGGGCAATAATAACT
>Ga0222717_10000415_pt1 | contig 36973 bp, 36 predicted proteins | sample C33_18DmetaG_FD_165053 | JGI IMG/M metagenome (GOLD analysis project Ga0222717, IMG submission 165053) | Estuarine water microbial communities from San Francisco Bay, California, United States - C33_18D | ecosystem: Environmental > Aquatic > Marine > Unclassified | place: USA: California... | reverse complement strand
GAGATCCTGATAAAACATTAGAAGCTTTTTTAGAATATTTTAAAAGAGATGTGTTGCCAATATCAGCTACCCCTATTGGAACAGATGATAGATTTTTAATTAATAAAATTAGAGATTTGTATCTTTCTAAAGGTACACCAAATTCTTTTAAATTATTTTTTAGACTTTTGTATGCTAAAGAAATTGATGTAATACAACCGAGCGAACAAATATTAGATGCATCAGAAGGTACATATGTATCTAATAATGTTTTAACATTTTTATCAAAAGATTCAGATGGTGTTCTTAATAATGTTGATTTCAATAATTCTTTTATTGAACAAGACGATAGTGAAATAGCTACTGTTGTGTTTGGATCTAAAATTGATAAAATTGGAAACAATTCTGTTGTTACAATTACTACTTCAGCTTCTTTTAAGAAACAACCTGATTCAGAAATTTTAATTATAAACAAAAAAGATAGAAGCAAATATGTTACTGGAACTGTTCTTAGACAAATAAAAAATTTATCCATACAAGATTCTGAAATTGGTTTGTATAATGTAGGTGACGAAATAATAGTTACTCAAAATCAAAACAAGTTTACAATTCCAGTTAGATCTACCACATCTGGTTCAGTGACATCAGTAATAGTTAAAAATAGAGGAATTAATTACAGCGTAAATGATACTATAATTTTTACATCTAATGGCTATGGTACTGGAGGTTCAGCAACAATAACTGAAGTAGATTCTGCTGGAAGAATTACATCAATTGATAACAACAATGTAAGAACTGGTATTTTAAGAAATGGATATCTATCAAATGACTTTCAAAATGTAAATGTGCCAATACTACAAGGTGGCAATTACAGTCAACTACCTCAAGTAAAAATTATTTCTGGTAATGGACATGGAGCAGAAATTGTTCCTTTTTCAAATGCTATTGGTAGAATAAATGATTTCAATTTTTTCAACAAAGGTTTTTTTGATTCTGAAAACAATATCAATGTTTTAATGCCAATGAATATAAACATACATGGTGAAACAGATTTAAACGAAGGTCAAACTGTTAGAATTCAAAAATTTGAAGCAGACTCTGATGGGTTTTTGTTTGATAGTGATACATTTAGATTTAGTATAAAATTTAGTAATAGAAAATTTAATAATCAAGACAGTGAATTAGTTAGAGTAAGAATACCATATTCATTCAATTTTAATACTTTTCAATGGATTGACAGCGAGTTTAAATTTAATCATACAGATTCAGAATCGTTAGCTCATACTTTAAAAGATATATTAGATAGAGAAATAAAAACATCATCTACATATAGGTTCAAAGTTATTGATAGCGATGAAAAAGGAAATCCAGATTCAGAAACATTGAGAATTTTTTTACAAGATCCTAATTTAAAAGGATTAGATGATTTTCACTTTGACTTATTGAATAGATATGAAGACAGTGATAAGTATAGATCAATTAATTTTAAAAAAATAAAACAAACACCATTTGTAGGTTTGAATGAAAACGTAGGAAGATTTAAAAATACTAAGTTCATTGGAAAGATTGTAAGCGTAAACAAAGATAAAAATATAATAAAAATAAATCAAACTTTAAAAATAGACTCTGACGATAGCTATCCATTTGATTCTGATTTAAATAACATAGAGAATGAAAGATATAAAATATTAAGATTAGTTCCTGTTGACAAAGAAACAAATAATGTAACAGTAAAAGAACAATTTAAATTTAATAATATTATTGCAAATCATCAAAGAAGTAAAGCTAGTGTTGTATTTGAAGGTTCAGGTCAAACATCTAAACAATTTTTAGACGAAAAAGGTTTTTTAAATTCATTAAGTGGAGGAGTTATTAGAGATAATTTTTTCTATGATGTGTACAGCTATGTTTTAAAATCAGATATATCAATTGAAAATTGGAGAGAGTATGTTAAAAATACTCTTCATCCTGCTGGAATGAATTTATTAAGTTCTTTAAACATAAATTCTAACGTACCAAGCTCAACTAAAAAAACAGCTAGAGTTGAAAATATAAGCGAATCTTTTAAAATAACTTTTGATAGATCTCTTGATCATTCTGTTAATGCAGCAGAAAATAAAGGTTCAATAAATGCAGCTACGTCTATATATGCTTCAAATGCTTTTAATTATTACAATGCTACATTTGAAAATGGAACAAGTATAACAGCAGACAACACTAGTTTAAATTTACAAGAAGCTGAAGAAGCTGAATTTGGAAATGCATTTTGGGATTATGAACCAATAGGTTTTATTGATCCAAAATCTACACAATTGAAAGATAGTGACAATTCAGAATTTATATCTGAAAGAGATTATGTTCATTTAACATATGATGTTAAACCAAACGATTCAGAATATTCACAAGATTTTTACAAATATGTAAACTTAAAAAGATATCCAGATCAATTAAATTTATCTTTAGGTAAAACACAATTCAAAGCTGGAACAAATATTTACATGATGTATGATTCAGAAAAACAAAATGATATTAATTTTATAAGATTCGATTATTCAAAAGATAGTGATAACAGTTATATAAATGACAGTGAAGAAGCAAGTATTTTCAAAGGTATAGTTTACAAAAAATTAAAAGACAAAGACTCTGATTTTGTTAAACAAGAACTCACAAAAAGAAATTATGAATATCTAATAGAACATCAAAACGATTTAAACAATGCTACAAAAATGGATAATTCTTTTTCTTATGCAGTTAATGGAACAACTTTTTACAACATTGAAGCTTTTGAACAAAAATGGAATACTATTCATAGAAAAAGAATAAACAACGAAGGTTGGGAAGTACAAGGATATAGTTCATCTTATGTTAACGCTACTGGTGTTGATTATAGAAACGTTAACAATTATTCAAACTTTAAACCATTATATTCAGAAGTTAAATCTTCAATAAATAAAGAATTTTGGAACACAACCGATACAATTGTTTGGCAAAACGCTTACGTTAACCCAATAAATAAAGTACTAACTAATTTAAGAGATGTAGATTCTGATAGTAGAAATCCTAATTTATATAATAGTTTGAGAAAAGATTAATGACTGCTAAAATAACAAACAACTTTAATTCTTTTATAGCTAAAGCTGTAAGAGATAATTTAAAAGATATTGATAACTTAGATGCATATTATGCATTTGTAAGTTTTAACAATGATTCTGATATTCAAAGATATACAGACTCAGATGGAATAGATGACGATGCTGAATTTACAGGTGGTATAAACCCAACATTTAATTCAGACGATAAAAGTTATTACATGCAACATTCGACAACTGCTCATAAACTTCAAAAAGGAAATGTAACAAGAGTAATTCCAAGAATCAATTGGATTACAGGAACAAGATATAATGTAAATGATTATGTTATGGTAACTTCTGTTATAAGAGGTGTAACAAATTTAAACGTATATAAAGTGTTACATTATCCTAAAGCTTCAAGTGTTGCTGTTCCTTCAGGAGATCAGTCTACACCAATAATTACGTCTGACAAATACATATGGCAATACATGTATACAATTAATTCATCTGACAGTTTAAGATTTATTACAGAAAATTTTATTCCAGTTCCTGAAAGAATAGAAGATAATGAAATTGAAAACTTAAATGTAGGAACATCAAAATATAAACAATTTCAGGTTCAAAGAGATTCGTCAGTTGGTTCTCTTTATAGTGTTTCAATTAATGATAGTGATTGGGAAGTTTGGGCAAGAAACAATTATGGTTCTTTTTCTAACATACCAACCTCTATATCAGTATCTGCACAAAATTCAACATCAAATGTTCCTACTAAAGTATTTTCAGGTTCAATTGAAAAACACGATAGTGAATTTAACTTTAGTCTTATAAACAACGGTGAAGGTTATAGCGAAGGTACAATAATTAAAATAAACACAGATACACCTGATGGTTTAATAGCTAATGTTTCACCTGGTTTAGGTCATGGAACAAATGCTCCATTAGAATTAAATTCAAAACACGTTATGGTCAATATTAGAAATGTACCTGACGAACAAGTTGTCAAATTTGCAAGAAATGATTTTAGAATGGTTTCTTTGGTTAGAAATCCAATTGATAACTCAACAAATAAAATTGCAAAAAATGATTTTTACATAACATGTAAATCTTTTATTGGAAGTGATTCCGATGGCGGAAATACAACATTTAACATAGGAGATGTTGTTTCGACATCAGATATTACTGGAAACAATTACGATTCTACTAACTCTAAAGTTGGAAGAATTGTTGCAGTAGATATTTCAAAGAAAGAATATTTTTACGTGAATTTAGGTAAAGTAAAGGATAAAGATTCGTTTTTAGTAAACGATGAAATTAAAATTGTTACTAGCTCAGGAAACGTGTCAGGCAATCCTTTAACAATATCTAAAATTAATAACAGAGAAATATTATTCAATTCAGGAGATATTTTGCTTTCAGATATTAAAAGTACTAAAATAAGAAGAGCAAAAGATCAAATTGAATCGTTTAATTTTATCTTAACTTTTTGATATAAATAGAACATGGCTAATATTGATTTAAACATTTCACCTTACTTTGATGACTTTGATGAAAACAAAGATTTTTTAAGAGTTTTATTCAGACCTGGATTTCCAGTTCAAGCAAGAGAACTTACTGCAGCTCAAACTATACTCCAAGAACAAATTAAAAGAACAGGTGATTTTCTTTTAAAGGATGGGGCTAGAGTAACAGGCGCAAAAATCCAATTTGATAAGAAAGCAAAAAAATTATCTCTTACAGGATCTTCTAATACGTCTTTTCCTCCTTCAGCAGCTAGAGCAAGTTCTATATTATCTAATATACTGAATATAGAAAATTTAGTTATTACAAATTCAAGTGGATCAGCTAAGGCAGTTGTAATGACTAGCCCTACTGGAGTTAACAAAATAACGTCTATAGGTAATTTGTATATAAAATATATAACTAGTGATGAATTTGATCCATCAGGAGGTTTTATATATGCAACACTTGCTGACAACCCATCGTTGACAGCTGAATTGTACAATACATATGCAACAACTTCTAATTGTTCTCTTGCTCATATTGAAGAAGGTGTTTATTATGTTCAAGGATTTTTTACTAGAGTACAACAACAAACTGTTGTAGTAGATAATAATAGTAATTCTCCTAATGTTAAATTAGGTTTTACTGTTTCAGAGACATTAGTAACACCAAATACCGATACTTCGTTGTTTGATAATGCAAGAGGTTCTTCAAACGAAGGAGCTCCTGGTGCTCATAGACTACAACAAACTTTGGCTTTTGGTATAAGATCTTTATCAGCAGATACAGATCCTAACTTTTTTGAAGTAATGAACATACAAAATGGTATTTCAATTCAACAAACATCTACAACAGATAATATAGGCGGAGGTATTTCAAAAGCTTTCAGTGATAGAATATACGAAACATTAGGAAGCTATCAAGTTTCACCTACAAACTTGACTTATAATTACACAGACAGCGATTCAACTTTTGCGTACACTTTTGATAGAATTAAAGCATATGTCAATGGTGATAGATTTCAAAGCAAAGGTAAAACATCTATAGTTGCACCTAAACCTGAGTCTACACTTAAAGTTAACAGTGAAACCGTTGATATTACAGGTGTACCGTTTATTAATATTGATATAGAAACAAATAGTGCTCTTCCAGGTTTTGCATCTGCTACATCAAATAACCCACACTTGCATACTAATAGATTGCTGTTACAAGATTCTGATAATAAAACATATGGATATGCTAGAGCTTATGGTCTAGTAAACGTATCAATTAACGATACAAGACTTTACTTGTATGATGTTAAATTTTTTCAAAAGCTTAAATTGCAAGGTACCCCTCACGTCTTAGGTATTGGATATGATATTAAAACTATTAATGATACTTCAGCTTACTACACAGAATTAGAAAACACAGGTTCTGCAGATAGCAATTGGGTAGACGATTCAGATATTCTATTAATAGATCATAATAAAAATTTTAGAGTTGGACAAACCATATCATCATCTGTTGATAAAAGTTTAAAGAAAACAATTGTTTCAGTAGAAAGTTATAGTTGGAACAACATTACTAATATAGCAGGTAAGGCTGGAACTTTTTACGCAAAGATAAAAAGCAATTCAAAAATACAAAATAATAAAAGTCAGCTTTTAGGATTAGTACCTGGAATTGTTCGAACAGCTAGAGATGACTCTAAAGTTTTTGACAACGACTTTGAAGTATTAATGCCTAATCCTCCTTTGATAGCTGGAACAGGAGGAAATATTTCTATAACACCAAATACCACTGATACTTTTTTATCTACAGCTACAGCAAATGGTGATTATGTTAGAACAAGAATTGACGACGGAAACGAATTAACAAAAAAATTAAAATATGCTTACGTAAAAATAAGAAACGGAGCTGGTAGATCTACATCTATAAATTATGGATGGACTACTAATGACAGAGAAATGACTTTAATATATTCTGATATACATAAAGTTCAAGGTTTATCTCAAGGAACAGTAGATAATCAATTCTCACATTTTAATCAAATTAATATCAACATAGCTGGTGGTGGAATTATTCCTCAAGGATCTTTAATTATTGGAGCTATTTCTAGAACTTATGCTATAGTTGCTTTGTCTAATACTTCTTTAAATGAAACTGAACTAACTAACACTAGTGGTTATCATACTACAAGAACAGGTACTGGTTCAACTACTGTAATAGAAATTATTAAAAGAGACAACAGTAAATCTTTTGTTACTAACGAAAATTTAATAATAGTAGTTCCTAATGATAAAGATACTTTTACAAACAAAGTAACATTTGAATCTAACAGAATAAAAGTTGCAACTAATATAACTGAAACTTTTGGAAATAGAGTTGAACAAAATTATTTTGTAGACGATGGACAAAAAAATCATACATATGAAACAGGTAAATTAATAAGAAAAAAATTAATTCAATCACCATCTAAGGGTGACTTGACTGTTTTCTTTTCTTATTATGAAGATCAAGATGCAACAAACAAATTTTATTACAGTGCAGATTCATATTTAGACGGAGGTTTTGGAAAATCTAATCCAGTTTTTAATAATACAATAGTTCAAATAAAAGGTAACGAAGTTATAAATGGTATCAGTAGAAAAAATATAATTGATTTTAGAAAGAAACTTCAGTCAAATACTAACACAGGTCTTAATTCTTTTCATTTTAATCATAAAGTTTTTCAAAATAGACCTAGTATTATTCCAGGTGTAGGCAATAGTTTTGATAGTAAATCTAAATTTACATTTACATTTGAAGAATATCTAAGTAGATATGATGTATTGTATATTAATTCAGGAGCCAACAAACAAATTTCAAGATTGTCTGGTTTGCCTGCTAGAGATCCTCAAGTTCCTAAATTTACTAATTCTATGGGAATGAAATTAGCAACTGTGAAAGTTCCTGGAGCATTTAAAGTTTTTAGTCAATTGACTAAAGTTATAGAAAATAATAGAAACTTTACAATGAAAGACATACAAGGTATTGAAAATAGATTAAAAAATCTTGAAAATATAGTTTCATTATCAATTTTAGAAACACAAGCTCTAGCTGAAGATGTAAGCGATAGAACTAAATTAGGATTTATTGTTGATGATTTTTCTGTATCAACTGATAATGTTATACAAGATTATAAATTATCTTCTGCTACCGCTTCATTAAAAGATAAAACATTAAGACCAGTTTCAGTTGCAACTACTGTTGATATGGAACTTTTAGATAGTACTGATACAGGTTTACAAAGAAGTGGTATAGATCCTTTTTATTTTAAACAAGGTTTTATAACTAAATCGTATACACAATTTCCTAATGTAGATAATAATGATAACGAATATGTTTCGCAGCTTCAAGCTTCTTCATCAATAAAAGTAAATCCATACTCAACTAGTACTTATACAGGATATATAACTTTAGATCCTCCAAGAGATACAGTAAAAATAAAAGCTGGTAGACAAATTAAAAAGTATACCATTGACAGAGAAGGTCTCATTAATGATTCAGATGTTACCTTACAAGAATTTGAAAAACATGTTAAAGCTGTTCCAATGTCTGATAGATGGGCAGGAGATTGGGAAGACTTAGGATCTGTATCAACAATGACAGCTACAAGAGGTAATTTTTCTGTAACTTTAGATACACAACCACAGATAAAAAATACTTTTCAAAAACAATTTGTAACAAGAGACAAAGCTAATCAATTTGACAGAGAAGATACTTTTATTGATACAAATGCATTTATACCATCAAGAGAAATTATTTTTAATGCTGAAGGTTTAAAACCTAACACAACAATGATTGCAATGTTTGATCATAGAGATGTAACTGATAAATGTATACAAGCAGATGATACATCTGGAGCTATAAGTTTTATTGGCAGCACCAAAGGTGTGCTTAAAACTGATGGATTTGGTTTAATAAGAGGTAAATTTACAATTCCAGCAAATACATACAAAACAGGAAATCATATATTTACACTTAAAGACGTTACAGCTCTTTCAACAGCTCAGGCAAAATACACTGCTGGTTCTTCATATGATATAGGTAATTTGTCTAAATTTAGAACAGATGGTATAGAAGATGTTTTAGTTTTGACAGAAACAAGATTAAAAACATTTAATAAGGTGTCAAGATATTTAGGAAGAGTTGTTGCTACTGATACTAGTGAAAACACTTACGAGGGCGACTCAACAAATAGAGGTGTGACCCAGACTTCAAATATCATGGATGATATTCACGCAGCTAACAATATAGCAGATCCTTTCGAGCCTGCTTCTAATGGAACTTTAGATTATTCAGACTTTTCTTCCCATGGAAATATACATAGTGGTATTGATGGACACGTTCAAAATCTTCATACAGCACATGTTAATAGTATGTATTCAAATGACCAAGAAGGTAGTGGAAATGATGATGGAGAAGGCCATGATGGTACTGACGGTGGTTTTGGAGGACCAGACAATGATACTGATCATGGAGGTACATAATGATAGGTAGTATAGCTCAAACTTTTACTTTACCAGGTGTATTTGCACAATCGTTAGGTTACGATGCTGATGGAATTCCTTTTAATAAAACAACTTCTAATGATGAAAATTCTTTAGCAGTAAGAGATGCATGTTTTGTAACTTCTGTAGATATATTTTTTGACTATGTAGATTTGAACAGTAATCAAAATTATGTTAGAGTAGAATTAAGAGACACAAGACCTGATGGAACTCCAGGTAGTGTTGTGGTAGGTTATGCTTCTAAATTTTTAACAGATAGCGATGGTTCAGCTGTTGGTAGAGCTACTGCAACTACAGTATCAAATTTTAGATTTAACTCTCCAGTTTACTTATTAGCTAGCAAAGTTTATTCATTAGTAGTAAAAACTAGATCTCCTCTAACTAGCATTTATGTATCTGAATTAGGCAAAACTGATATTACCGCTGGCAAAGGTGGTTTAATAAACAGACCTCCAGTTATAGGACAAGCAGGTGGAACACTTTATACATCTGATAATGGTTTTACATACATACCTATTCCAACAAAAGACATGAAATTTAGATTGTACAAAGCTAAGTTTGACACAGCAACTAATGAAATAAATTTAAGATCTAAACTTTCAAAATTAGCAGTTAATGTAGGTAAGTTGAACGATGGTATTCCTTTGAGAACTTTTAATCATTCGCCTTACGTTTTAGTTAAACATATTAACCACGGCATGTATGGAGCAAATCAAAAAGTTGTAATATCAGGTGTAGTAGGATCAAACGGTACTAGTTTGTTAGGAGGTATTCCTATTGATCAAATTAACACTCAAAAAGATGCAGCTTTAGATGGATTTGTAAAATCCCACGATGTACTTTATCCTTTTCAAAATGGATACTTTATAAAGGTTACACAAAATGCATCTTCTAACGAAGATGGTGGTGGTTTAAATGTACTTGCAACTTCTAATTTACAATATAGTAATTTATATTCAAATCTTAATGCAGTGAATAATGAATTTACAAGAATTGATGCAAAGATAAAAAGCACATCAGGTACTACTTTAGATAATAATATTGTTAATGGCTTGAAAGTTTTAGATACTACACACACAGATTATAGAAATACTGGTTCAAAAGATGATAATTTTATTCATATTGAAGCAGATAAAAACGTATATTTTGATAAACCAAAATCTGTTTTGTCGTCTGTTAATTCAACATCAAGCACATTAGATATGAATATAGTTATGAATACAGCTAATGAAAATTTCTCTCCTGTTATACCTATTGAATCAAATCAATTCAATATAATTAACAGAGTTAAATTATTGAGAAATAAAGTAGGTCAAAGTCCTGATGATTCAGATCTTGATAACAACTACTTATCGTTTCAAAATTCAAGAGCTAATGATAGTGATTTATTAGGTGAAGGTGACTCAGACAATGTTAACAAACAAGAAAAAGTTGCTTCGTATTATTCTTCATTGTATGCAAGTAAAGTAGATCATTCAGACTATGTGACTAAGTTAGTTAGCTTAGAAACACCAGCAGATACTATTATTATAAAATTTTCAGCTGATATGAATCCATCTAATGAAATTGATATATCTTTTAAAGCTAAGAGGTTAGGAGATACAAAAAATATTAACGATCAAAATTTTGAAGACTTTAAACTAAATCAGTTTATTAATGAAACTAATTTTGGACAATTTAGTTCTGCTCAAGATTTCAAGGAATATACAGCTGAGCATAAAGTAGGTGAAGACTTTACAGATTTTATTGTAAGAATTAGAATGAAAACTAAAAATGAATCATATGTTCCTAGAATTAAAAATTTGAGGATTATAGCGGTTGCATAAAAGTCTTAAACGTGTAAACGGAGCTATAATTAACACTGATCCTTCTCTTAGAAATAAAATTATAAGTAGAAAAGAAAAAGAAAAAAGAATTGACAAGATGGAAGAGAAATTAAATAATATAGAAACATTATTAACAAAATTGTTGGAAAAAAATGGCTAATACTTTACTTTCAGATTATCTTACAAAGGCAGGTTCTATTAATAGACCTTCTATTACAGATCCTGCAAATGGAAATGCAGTTGTCTCTGAGAATGATTACTCAGTAAATAACAACACTCGTGTAAACGTAGGTTCCTCACCAAATGCTAACGACGGAGATCCATTAAGAACAGCTTTTCAAAAATTAAATAATTTTATTGAAGCAGTATATAGAGTTAACGTTAATGTTAACACAGATATATCTACATTAAGTTCAGCTGGAACGTTTTTAGGTGCTAAAACATATGTAGAAATAACAGGGTTATCTCCTAACAACAACGATACAATAATCTTAGATCATGCTATAACAACAACTAATCCAGATTTAACACCTGTATATACAAACTTTATTACTATTGAAAGTTTTACATTATCTAATGGTGTATATTCCATAGCAGGAGGTTCATTTTTAAAATACAACAATACAAAATCAAAATTTGAATTAGACCATAACAATGGTGGTAGTAATGTTACTTTTGATTTTGATGGAGCAGTTTCTAGATTAGCTCAGGGTTTAGCTAATACAACATTAACTAGTTTAGAACAACAACAATTGTATTCTGAATATCAAAAATTAAATCAAGGTGCTGCTAATAGTAAAAGACTTCAAGCAACTACAGTTGAAGATGCAATAACTGAGTTGACTGTTAAATCTAGTACATCAGGAAGAGACGCAGGATACTATGCATAATGGCTATTGTAAACAAATACATAGGTTTCACCGTTGCTACAGAAGCTGAGTTAAACAATGCTGATAATGATTCTGATTTTGGTATAAATCAAAACAGAAGTATTAAAAAAATTAATTCAAATTATGATATTCAAGCAGGTATATCTAATACCTATATAAATGGATATATAAATCAATATGGATCTTCAGCTAACTTTTCAACAAACGAACAAAGATTAGTTCAAAATCTTATAAGAGAATCAATTAATACTAATGGTATTACTATTCGTTATATGCCTAGACATTCCTCGCATACAGATTCAGTATTCAACGAAAGACCAGAATCAAGTTTTCATAGAGGCTTGAGTATGGATATGATGTTAGTTGCTGCTGCTGGTTTCGAAGGTGAAGGCGACGTAATGACTAACTATGGTATTGAATTTAGAGAAGAAGTTATTTTGTCAGTAGCAATAAACAACTTTGAAAACAAATATAAAGATTACGACAGTGATTTATCAGATAGTGATTCATCAATGTATAACAGATCTAGACCATTAGAAGGTGATATAATAGTTGTACCTTTTGGTAGATCTGCTCAAAATAAAAAAAATTATGTACCAAAGATGTTTGAAATAACACGTGTAACTACATTTCATGATGGTGCGTTTTTTCAGGTAGGTGATAATTATCAATACAAACTTAGGTGTAAACTATTCGAACTTTCTGGAGAAGACATTGGATTTTCTCCAACAGCTATTACTTACAACACAACAACTGGTGCAGAAGAAACTTCTACAAATGAAGTTGTTGCAAGAGCTAAAGCAGGATACAACTTTGAGGATAGTGATACGAAAGCAATAAACATAGTTAGGGATTCAGATACTATAACTGATTCATATGCTAATAATAGAGCTATAGAAAAGAGAGCTCAAGAAAAAATAGTATATAACGATGATGGTGAAGTTTTCTCGAAGAACAGTGTTGTTGTTGAAGACTACGGAACATCAGCTCACAATCAACCAGGTATTATAAACCCTTTGGATAAAAAATAAATGTTAGGTACACATTTTTACAACGAGTCTATAAAAACGTCAGTTGCAGTTTTTGGAAGTCTTTTCAATAATATTGTTATTAAAAGAAGAGATGGCAAAATGCTTCCTGTTCCTATTGCATATGGTCCTAGACAAAAATGGTTAGATTCACAAAAACAATTTAAACCTTCTGAAGAAATGTTTGAAAAATTACTTCCAAGAATGTCTTATGAAATTGTTGCAATGAATTATGACACTAGTAGAAAATTAACAAATAAACAATCAATGTTGAGAACACCAGATGGCCTCAGTGATCCTAGACAAAGGATAAACGTACCAGTACCTTACAATTTAGATTTTACATTAAACCTAACAGCTAAGACATTAAACGATGGATGGCAAATACTTGAACAAATACTACCTTTCTTTACACCAGCTTACACAGTTAAAGTTAGACATTTTCCAGAAGATACAAGTAGTTTAACACCAACTCCAACAAATACATTTGATCAAACATTTAACTTATTAGCAGTTACTTGGGCTGACGATTATACTGGTGATTTAGGCGATAGAAGATTTATAGAATGGACATTAGAATTTCAAACTAAAATATGGATGCATGGCCCAGTAGCTCCTACAACTGTTATTTTAGATTCAAGAGCAATTGTTAGTGTTCCACCAACAGGTATACCAATAAATAAAATGAATAGAGCATCAAGTCAAGATGGAATAGAAACTGGTTATGCTCATCAAATAGATTCAGAAACGTTGTTTAACAATGATTCAGACAGAAGCCCAACTATACTTAATTTGAGTGATAGTGATGGTAATATAATAAAAATAGTAAGAGATTTACCGAATAAATAAAACATGGCAAGTAAAGATTTAATTAATATAGGAAGCGCTCCTGACTCAGGTACAGGTGACACAATTAGAAAAGGTGGTCTAAAGATCAATAACCTTTTCGCTGACATTTATCAAAATTTTGGTGACAATCCAATTGGTAATGATCCAAAAGGTAATAACTATGGATATAGAAAAATTTACTCTGAAGGTGAATATAAAGTTGGAGAACTTTTTGGAGCAGGTAAGTTTAGAAGAGTAGTTTTCCAAACTGATTCAGATAATGCTACTAAAAGAAGCGATGGTTCATTTAAGTTTTTTCATAACAATGAAGGCTACTTTATAAATGATTCAGAAGGAACAATATATTCAAATAACAATACAACTATTCCTGCTGCTTATGATAGTAAAGAATGGTATTTTTTATCTAGAGGGGAACAAATTGTTCCTGATCTAACACAAATGGATTCAGAATATTTTCATTGTGTTTTACCATTAGCAAAAGCAGGTGATAGAATAATAATAAGAGATAGCTTGGGTCATATAAGTCAAGATAAACCTTTATCACTTTGGACAACTCCTTACGAATGGCAATCAGTATCTCAAATTAACGAATGGATAACAAACACACCAGAAGCTGGTTTGAGTCCTGACTCAGATACTTTTCCTTCTGTAAATCATGCTAAAATTTTAAATCCTGGAGCTACAATTCCTGTTAATGCTTCAATAAGAATTCCACAAATATCCAACTCAGATATTGTAGCTATGAGCACATACGAAAAAGTTCAATATGGAGGTTCAAGTGGAGCTAGTTTAACTCCTAATGTGGATGTATCTAATATAACATTTAACGAACAATACACGCAGGTAGAATGCAATTACTTAGGTGTTGACAAAGGTTGGACATATACAAAAACTATAATAAGCAATGCAGGCGATACTAGTTTAAGACACACTGTAGATAATTTTACAAACAGAGAATGGTTTCAGTGGACAAACGCAGATTTAAATGATTCAGATTCTGTTATATTACAAAATCAATATTTGTTACCTGTTATGAGTACTAAAGGACAAAGAATATTAGGCAACAATACTATGCCAGTATTTAAAGTATATCAAGATGTAGGTTATGATTCTGATGAATTTGGAAACAAGCTTCAAAACTTTTTTGCTTCTTACGAGACAGCCAATTCAGAAAACATTACTGGAGATGGAAACGACAATATTTTATACAGTGATAAATTTGATTCAGATTCAATTGTACAAAGAAAATATAGAAGAGCACAAATAGCAACACAACATGGTACTTACGATAATGGTGTAAACAAACCTATTGATAGTTGGTATAATGAAATTAATTTGCCTTCAATATGTACTAAAGATGGTATGTTAATTTTAATTTCAAATTATCCATTTAATGGAAGAGTAGAAATTTTTGTTAAAGGAAGTATTGAGTAATGGCCAATCCAAACATTGATTCAGATTTCAGCAGAGGTTATTACCAACACAGAAGAACATACAGTTCTAATGTAAATGGAGATGGAAGACCTTTAGCTTCTGATATATTAGAAGGTGAAATTGCTTTAAATTTAAACACGCAAAAAATATACACCAAGAAAAACGCATTTACAACTGTAGATTATAACGCTAAGTTATCACAACTAGTTACTAAAGCAGGAATATTATTAACAATAACTCCTATACCATTTGCGTATGTTGGACAAAAAGTTGGATTAAATTTCAACAATGGAACAAAAACTTTTTATAATATTGACTCTGATGATTCTACTGCTGTTACAAATTTTATTACGGGTATAGCTTCACATATAAGTAGTAACTATCCAAAGGTATCTGTTGTCAATGGAGCAGCGTTGGGAACTTTTGGTAAAGATACTCAAATACTTATTTTTAATAACGATTCAGACAATTCAATGTCATATGATTTGGATTCAGATTTTGTTAAGTTTGTTGATCATAACTTAACTAATGTTTCAAGATATATACAAGACTCTGCAGACGACACAGATATATTTACAGGTAGTGGAACAGTTACACCAAATTCGTTTATACAAACTTTTAAAACTGTTGGATCAGTCACATCTGTTACTACTTCAAGTCGACCTGTTTACAAAGATGTTACAACTTCCAACAATAGTTATTACGTTACAAACTTAATAACATCAACTGGAGGGTTTACAGAAGGTTCAGATAAATTTAGAGCTTTTATTGATACAAACAATCCAGTTATTTTAGATTTAAGTCAATCTGTTCCAGCAGTTTCAAACACACCTCCTATAGTTAGTACAGAATCAGGTAGTGCTGGTAACAGTGGAGACTTGTGGATTCAACCTCCTGGTATTCAAAACGATAGCGAACCTTCATTTTTATATTGGTTAGATTTATCAATTATTAATAGTACAAGAGCACAAAACAAAGCACGTGCATTGAACGATTCAGATAGAACATCAAATGGAATTGTACTTTATGATTCAGATGGAGCTGGTAATGAAAGATACGGCGAGTGGAGACAAGTACAAAGTAATTCATTTTTAATTACAAGAAATTTAGGTACAACATCACAAATTCAAACTTTTGATTCTGATTCTACAACTATATTTAACGGTAATTTTAATGTAAAGGATGGTACATTAAGAGCAGGATCTAGATTTGAATTTCAAAATGAAATGTTTACTAAAACAAAAAGATTAAGAATAAAAGATGTTAATGGTACTACACAATTTACTATGGTTGGTTTAGACTCAGATAATTAAAAAAAAGTGTATGTTTTTACTATAACAAATAAAAAGTAGGATATTATGACAGTAAGAAGACCTTTTAAAATAGATGGTACAACAGGACTAAAGGAAATGTCTGACGGCGAGTTAGATTATGTTTCCTATGTAACACGTGTAGCATATGCTGCATTAACAGATGGACCAGGGCACGTAACAATTAATTCAGCTCCAGCTGGGTATTCTAGTATAGGATCTGTTACAGATGAATCTAGATCTGTAGGAAGATCTTCAAGTAACATTGGCAATGTACACGGTGTAGATCCATCAAACTCAAATGTATCTGCACCAGGAACTTTAAGTAGTGTAGCGTATACAGTATCTCAAAATTATAACAACAGTAATGATGTGCCTTCATCAATAAACTGGAATTTAGGACCATTGGTAGCTGTTGATGCTTCCTTTAATAACGTCCAACCTTTAGGTTACATCGATGGTGTTCAAACTTTACAAGATGTTTATGATACCTTAATTGATCCACTTGTACAAGATATAGAAGGTGGTGGCGTTGGTATTTTTAAATTAGCTACATCATCGCCTGGTGGTGATTGGACTAGTACAGGACATTCTATGGCTAACAGAGCTGTTAATCCAGCTAACTATTCAGGTCCTGTTACAACTACTTATACTCTTTATAAAAGAACTTCTGAAACTTCGCCATCAGTTGTTCGTCCAGTAAGGACTGACAGCAACACTGGTTTTAAAGAAATGTCAGATGCTGAAATAACTAATTATACTTTACCATTATTATACAACAGAATCAATGAAGGTAATAGATTAGTTTATACGTTTGGTGCTGATTCAACAGGCATTGATGCAGGTTCATACACAGAAACACATTACGATAGTAGTACAGATGCATCGTTAGCACAATTAGTTTCTAGCCACATATATTATAGAGCTGTGTCAGGTTTAACATCAAATGTACATTACTTAAGGTTACACAATACATAACAGCGCATAGGATTATATTATGGAAAACATTATTTCAACTAAAACAATTTACGAACCAGACTCAGCAATTTTTATAGATCAAGATAAAACTACAATTAATGTTAGAGTTAAAGAACAATTTGTAGTTAAAGATTGGTCAGGTAAAGAACATCCTAAAGAAAATACATTTATTAGAACTATAAGAGTAGAACCTTCTGATTACTTTACTGAATTTTTAGAACAAATTTCTTTAGAAAGTGTAGAACAAAATACATTAAAAACTAATGAGTTAATTGAAGAACAAAATAAAGAATTTGAAACTAGAATAAAAAAAGAGATTTTTAATGAGTTGTCAAGTAAAATACCTACACAGGTCAACCATGACAATCAAGAAAAGTCTATGTTTGACATTACTAACATTTCTGATGATATTCTTTTTAAGCTTAAATTACAATCATTTGAAATAGAAAAAGTTAAAAATTCAACTAACAGAGAATTAAAAGCTTCGTTGAGAAAGTCTTCTAATTTTATGGAAACTGTTGCATATACAGTTGCTATTATTCTTGACAAATAAATTACCTTCTGAAACATTTTGCGCTTTACCTTGGCTACATCTTTCAACTAGACCAAATGGTCACATGAGAGTTTGTTGTACAGCTAATGCTAGCGCTGTTAGTGTTAATGCAGATTCTAACAATAAAACAATCTCTGAATCTGGTGTGTTGAAAAGAGATGATGGAAAGCCAGCTAATCTTGCAACAACAGGGTTATTAGAATCATGGAATAATGAATACATGAAAAGTATTCGTAAAATGATGCTTAAAGGAGAACAACCTCAATCTTGTACAAAGTGTTTTAAAGAAGAAGAAGCCGGACACAGAAGTAAAAGAATATGGGAAACACGTAAGTGGGTAAACGAATTAGGTATTGATGATATTATAGGCAATACAAGAGAAGATGGTACTGTTGATCCTAAAATTAGATATATAGATCTTAGACTTGGATCTAAATGTCAACTTGCATGTGTAATGTGCTCCCCTCATGATAGTTCTAATTGGGTACCTGAATATAAAAAAATATATCCTAAGTTACAAAATAATCAATTAAAAAAGTCAATGGTGTGGGAAAAAGAATCTGGTAAGCTAGCTTGGTCTGGAGGTTCTTACAACTGGCATAAAAAAAATCCTAGCTTTTGGAAAGAACTATATGATCAATTGCCTCACCTAAAACAATTGTATTGGGCAGGTGGAGAAGCTCTTATAATGGACGATCATTATACTTTATTAGAAAAAATTATTAAAGATGGGTTAGCTAAAAATATTGAATTGAGATATAATAGTAATGGTATTGAGTGGAGAGAAGATTTATTTGATTTGTGGAAGCAGTTCCGTAATGTTATATTTCATTTTTCAATAGATGATATAGAGGACAGATTAGAATATATAAGATACCCAAGCGATTGGAATCAGATAGAACAACAAATCCACAAATTAGATAATTATCCTCACGGCAACTTATCACTTACTACTGCTTGGACAGGAATAGCTTTAAATATATATTATTTACCAGAATTTTTAAAATGGAAACTTAAAAGTAATTTCAAACTTCTTAACAAATGGCCAAGTGGTGCTGGAATGTTTTCGTGTCATCTAGCTTATTGGCCACCTCAATTGAATATAAAAGTACTTCCACAATGGTTTAAGAACGAAGTATCACAAAAATTTGATGAAGAATTATATCCATGGTTAAAAGAAAATTGGAAATTGTGTACCGGTGTTCAAGATATCAATTACGATAAGTGGGCTGAAAGTGAATATGGTTTAAAAAGAATCCAAGGTTTAATAAATTTTATGAATGCAGAAGATTGGTCAGTGAGATTATACGAAACAAATGAATGGTGCTATAAAGTATCTAAGGAAAGAAATATAGATTTTAATAAAACATTTCCGGAAATGGATTGGCTTGAGTGGTATAAATGAGCAACTTGTGTGTACTTCCATGGATACATATATCTGAATCAGTAAGCGGTTGGTTTAAACCATGCTGTAATACCTCTGCACATTTTGATATACCAAAAGGTTCAAATATAAACGAAGCTTTTAAATCTAAGGAATTAGAAAATTTTAGAAAACAATTAATGAATGGGGAAAAACCTTCTATTTGTAACGTGTGTTGGAAACAAGAAGAAAAAGGAATTAAAAGCTACAGAGAAAGATATAATAAAAAATTTAGATATTTGTTTGATAAAGATAAGCCTGAGTTAAAATATTTTGATATTAAATTTGATAATAAATGTAACCTACAATGTAGGATGTGTAACCCCGATAGTTCAGATCAAATATGGAAAACTATAAAACAATACAATAAGGATATGAAATTACCAGATTTTTTAGATAGAGATTTTATTAGTAAAGATACAACTATTTTATCTTATAAAGATAAAAAACAAGAAATGTTTGACAATATTGATAATATTAATGTCTTTAAAGTAACAGGAGGTGAACCTTTCATATCAAAAGATTTTTTAGATGTTATGGATAAATTAATAGAAACAGGTAATTCAAAAAAAATACTTTTAGAACTTACAACAAATGGTACAAAATTTACTCCTAAGTATTTAGAAAAATTTTTACATTTCCGTCAAATATCTGTTAACATTTCAATAGATGGTGAAGGTAATACTTATGACTATATAAGATATCCTTTTAATTGGAAATTAATAGAAAAAAGATTATTAGATTTTTTTGATTTTGTTGAATCAAATAACTTACATTTAACTAAAAAATTTAACGTTAAATTTAGTACAATAGTTAATTCGTATAATTATTTAAATTTGGGAAGTCTTTATAAAAGACTAGAAGAATACACTCTTGAATATCCATGGATAACTTGGTCTCATTTAAGAGATAAAAAATATATACCTAAAATATATTTTGATTTTAATCTTAAACCCGTTAATTCATGTTTAGATATTAAATATCTTCCAAAACATATCTTAGAAGAAGGTATAAAAGACTTTCGAATAAAAGGTAAAAATTATATTTTTTTAAATGAAGTTGAACAATGTATAAAAAATTTAGTATATGATAAAGATAAAATAAAAGAATTTGTTCAAGTAACATTAGACTTTGACAAAATAAGAAACCAATCATATAAAACATTACACCCTATGCTAGTAGAGTTTATAAATGAAAACATTTGAAGAATTAGAAGAATTTAAAAAATTCTTACCCAATGATAATTTTTGTACTGCACCATTTATGCATACACATATTAATGTCAACAACAGAGGTTTTAAACTTTGTTGCATGAGTCATGTTGTTGGAAGGTTTGACGATTTAGACAAAAAACCATTAGAAGAAAAATTTAACGAATGGTGGACAGGTAAAGAAATGCAAGATATTAGAAAACAATTTCTTGATGGTAAAATGCCTAGTGTTTGTTCATGGTGGTGTGGCAAATGGGAAAAAGAAAAAGTAGCTTCTAATGCTGATAGATTAGCCTTTGCTAAAAAATATAAAGAAACTTTTGGACATCTTAATTTTAATTGGTCTGTAAAAAATGGTACTGAAGAATTTAAAAAACCTATAGATGTTGATTTGAGGCCTTCTAAATTATGCAATCTAAAGTGTAGGTCTTGTAATTCTATATGGTCTGATAAAATAGAAAAAGAAGTTTTAGCCAACCCTGAAATACAAGGTTGGTCTCATTGGGATAACGTAACTGGATCTAAAGCTAATATTGAAAGAGCTAAAAAAATTAATTGGGAAGATCCAAATTATGATATAGTTTCTTCTCTTAACTTAGATAAAGTTTTATATTTAAAAATGTCTGGAGGAGAAACCTTATTAGATACAAGAGTTTATCGTATCTTAAAAAAAATAGTTGATAATGGCTATTCGAGTAAAATGAAATTACATTTAATAGTCAATGGTACTGTTTTTCCTGAAAGAACAAAATTATTACTAAAAGAATTTAAACATGTGAGATTCAATCTTTCAATTGATGCAACAGAAAGTACTGAAGACTATTTAAGACACGGAACAAAATGGGAAGATAAATTAAAAGTAATTGATGAGTTGTTTAAGTATGGAGACGTTGGCATTTTATGTACAATGCAACCTGTTGTTTTGTGGGAAATTAGAAAAACGACTGAGTATTTTTTATCTTTAAAAAACAAATATGGTAATAAATTGAAAGGCGTAATGTATAATTCTATGGTAGATCCTTGGTATTTACATTCTGGTTGGTTAGATAAAGAAGATAAAGATATAATTAGAGACGAAATTGATCAAACAATATTTTTTAATAAGATGAACAAAGATACTTTGTGGTGGTTCGATACAGTATATACAGAACTTAATTACGATTTTAAAGAACTTAATAAAAAATATGCAAATGATTTTGTAAGATCAAACATTGCTCTTGATAAAATAAGGGGAACTGATACATTAAAAATTGCTCCTTTTTTAAAAAAATATTACGATAGGTATGATAAAAGTTATATTACAGATACAAGTATTGTGAGACCAGCAGCTCAGTTTATAAAAGGAAAACCTTATGCCAAATACAATGGATAATAAAATAAAAGACAAATTACGATTACAAATAGAACTAACATCTAATTGTAACAGTACTTGTCAAGGTTGCAGTAGATTTGTTTCAAAATCAGACATTGTAAATCCAAATATTAAAATAGGCAATAAAGGTAACATGACTGAAGATATGTGGAAAAGTATATTTGACGATCAAAGAATAACTGATAAATTGAATACTTTATCTTTAACAGGAGCTTATGGAGACTTTATGTTACATCCAAAAGCTTTAGAATTTATCGACTATGCTTTAAAAAAATCTAAAAATATAAAAAATTTTTTTATAGAAACAAATGGTGGTTTACATAATACAAGTTGGTGGAAAAAATTAGCTAAGTATGACGTAAAAGTTAGATTTGCTTTTGATGGAATAGACGATGAGACTCATCAGAGATATAGAAGAGGAGTAAATTTTAATAAAGTTTTAGAAAATGCCAAAGCTTTTAAAGAAGCAGGAGGGCATACTACTTGGGCTATGATAGAATTTCAACACAATATTCATCAAATAGAACAAGCAAAAAAAATAGCTTCCGAATTAGGATTTAAATTTACTTTAAAAAATAATAGAATTATACAGCATACAAATTATAAAGGTGAAGTTAAAAATGAATACAAAGATAGAAAACCTTTAGAAAGAAAAAAAGATTTGAACAACGAAGGAGTAGAATATGATGAAGCTAACAAAGAAGAAATTTTATCATATGCTAATAAATTAAAATTTAATTCACAAAGAGAATACGACAATTTTTCAGATGTAACATGTAGATGGGGACTTCAGAATAAATTTAATATAGATTACGATGGTAGAATTAGTAGATGTTGTTTCTTTAGTTCAATGTATCATAGGCAGCCTGATTTTACAGATTATAATAAAGGTCCTAATTTTTATAGATCAAGAATGAAAATGGAAAGAAAAAATGGATACAATTGGTACTTAAAAAAATATGGATTTGAATTCAATTCTTTGAAAAAAAATAACATATATGATATTTTAACTCATGAATTTTTTACAGACGCATTACCTGATAGTTTAAAAAATACAACATTTTCTAAAAACAATCCAAGAGTAACTACATGTCCTAAATTTTGTGGAGAAATTCAAACTGAATATAAAGTAACTAGAGGATTACAAATTAATGAATAAGAAACCTTTATGTGCAGCTCCATTTTTAGGAATGTTTTGGAGAGGTAATCCAAGTAAAAATAATACATTTGACGGTTCATATAAACCTTGTTGTGAGTCTAACAATTTCCAAGAAATACAAGCAAGAAAAACATTTAAACATGAAGATGTTAAAGATTTTAAAAAAGATATTTTCAATAACAATTTTGCTAAAGAAATAAGATCTACTCTTATGAAAGGTGAATTTCATTCTATTTGTCATTTATGTAAATTTAAAGAAGAAAATGGTCAAAATTCCAGAAATAATTATTTTGAAATAGCTAAAGATATTGAAGAAATATATGGTTCATTTGAATATGATATTGATAAAGGAACTACTCATGATAAAATATTTTGGTTAGATTATAGACCTTCAAATTTATGTAATTTAAAATGTAGAATGTGTGGACCTGCTAACTCATCTTTATTTGCTGAAGAAATAAAAAACCTAGATAGTAATATAAAAGAACAATTTAAGAATAAAGTAAAATTAACAGCACAAGATGTACATATATTTGATAAAAGAAAGTCTAAAGATCAGTTATATAATATTATACCATTAGAGCATATAATTTATTTAAAATTATTAGGTGGCGAGCCATTAATTATGGAAGAAGTATTTCATATGTTAGATAAATTAAAAAATAATAAAAATACTAATATAATAATTACAACTAATGCTACGAAAATAACAGACAAAGTTATAAAAATTTTTAAACAATTAAAAGTAAAACGTATACATTTTACAAATAGTTTAGATGGTATTGGAGATGTTTATGAGTATATTAGATTTCCTGGTAAATGGAATAAAACTTTAGAAGGATTTGAAAAATTAATTGATCTTAGACTTAATAATTTAAATACAAAAGTTTCAATGAGTATAACAATGGTTATACAAATGTGGAATATTTTTAATATAGATCAAATAATTGATTGGTGCATATCTTTATATAGAGCAAAAAAAATTGATAGATTTTTATTTTCAATTGTATCCCAGAAAAATTTAAGTATAGCTATTTTACATGACGACCATAAACTTTTTATTTTAGAAGTTTTAGAGCAAAGTTTTAAAAAGTGGAATATGTCAGAAAAAGAAAAATTAATGTTTATAACTCCTATAACAAATATGTTAAAAGTGTATATTGATGAGGATGAAATTAATGAATTTCGAATACAATTTAGAGATACGACTTTGTTATTTGATAAAATTAGAAATCAAGATATAACTTTACTAGATAAAAAATATTTAGAATATATATAGTGTATAATTATAATCAAATTAAACAAGTTCATTTAGAGTCAACACAGCTTTGTCAAGCATCATGTCCTATGTGTGATAGAAACATGAATGGAGGCAATGTTAATCCTTATCTTAAAAATAAGTCATTGACACTAGATAATGTTAAACACCTTTTCGATAATAAATTTTTAAATCAACTTGATAATATATACATGTGTGGAAATCACGGCGATCCTATTTTTGCACCTCAATGTTTAGAAATGTTTGAATATTTTAGAAGTAATAATAAAAATTTAAATTTAGGAATAACAACAAATGGTGGGGCTAGAAAACCAGAGTGGTGGTCTGATTTAGCTAAGTTGAATGTACATGTAAATTTTTCTGTAGATGGTTTAGAAAATACAAATCATTTGTATAGACAAGGCGTTGTTTGGAAAAACGTTGAAGAGAACATAGATGCTTTTACTAGCGCAGGAGGTAAAGGAGATTGGACTTTTTTAGTTTTTAATTACAATGAACATCAGGTGGAAGAAGCAGAAAGATATTCTAAGTTATTGGGTATTAATAAATTTATAGTAAAAAAATCAGGTAGATATCTTACTTCTAATTTAGAAAAAAAAGAACAACATCAAGCAGTTTTTAGAGAAGGTCTAGGAACGCTTTTAAGTAAACCTAAACAGTTAAAATATAGAAATAAAGAACTAGAAAGAGATATTGATATTAACAAATCTCTTGAATTTTTTGACGTAGTACCTAAATGTGTTCAAAAAAAAGAAATTTACATATCAGCTGAAGGTTTAGTTTTACCTTGTTGTTGGACTGCTGGTCAAATGTACAAGTGGTATTTAGATCCTAAAGCTTCAGAAATATGGGAATATTTAAATGGTTATAACATTAATGCTCTTGATAGCTCAATTAAAGAAGTGATGGAAAGTGGTTTTTTAAAAAAAATTAAAGATAGTTGGAAAGGAAAGGATAAATTAAAAGTATGTGCAGTTAAATGTAACAACAAATTTGATCCTTTTTTAGCTCAATGGAATTAAAGAATACTAATTTTAAAAATATTAAAATAGACGACAAAGAAAATACAGTTTACAAATTTTTAAAAGCTAAAAATAATTCTGCAATTGAAGAGTTTGATTTTTTTAAAAAACATGTATTTCAATTAAGTAGAAGTATAAATTTTATTCCTAATATTACAGTTTGGGAAAGAAATGAATATAACTTAGTTATAGGAATGAATTTAATAAAAAAATCAACAAGTTTAAAAACTGTTTTAAAAAATAATATTTTAATAACAAAAAAAAATTTAATAAATTATTATCGTTTCATGACTTATGAAGTTCCTAATAGTTTTATAAAATATTCAACAAAAAATTTAAAAGATGGTTGTATAATAAACAACGTTGAAACAGGAAGCTACTACAATTATTTGGAAAATATTCTAATAGATGATAAAGGTAAATTTTGGTATTTGCCTTACTCTTCGCTAAAATATGTTAAGGAAATAAAATCAGTATTAAGTTATACAGACAAATTTACAAAAAGAGTTACTTTTGATTTCTACAACAAATTTAATAGAAATCAAATATTAGAAAAAACGAATATACAAATAGAAAAATATAAAAATCAAATATTAAAAAAAGATCAAATTAGTAATACTATAATTTCACAATTGGAAAAAGAAAGAAATAACTTACAAAACGAAAGAATAAAATATTCAGAGTTACAAAAAATATTAGGAGATAAATTATTCACCCAATACTTTGGAGATAATGATGATATATAGAACTAGAAAAATGATAGCTCCTAAAGATTTAAATGCTATAGGTGTATTATTTGGAGGAAGAGTACTTGATTGGATTGACGAAGAAGCATATATCTATGTAGTTGTCAACTTGATAGTAGAAATGTTGTTACGAGAACTATAGGAAAAATAGATTTTATAGCTGGCGCTGAGCATGGTGATATAATTGAAATAGGAATGGATACAATAAAATTAGGAAAAACTAGTATAACAATTAAAGCTACTGTAAGAAATATTAAAACTAAAAAAATTATTACTGAAGTAGACGATATAGTGTTTGTTAATATAAAAGATGGAAAACCACATCCACATGGAATTGAATAAAAGCAAATATAATTTCAACGATATACCATTTGAAGACATAGAAATGGTTGGTCAGCATACTATGGTAACTAGAGATTTGTTTACAGTGTCTTGGTTATTAGGTAGGTTTTGTAACTACAATTGTTCTTATTGTTGGCCTTATGCTAGATCAAGTAAAAAAGATCATAGAGATACTGAACTGTGTTTAATGACCATAGACGAAATAAAAAGACAAGCGAGGGACAATGGGTTTAATTCATTTCATTTTTCACTTAGTGGCGGTGAACCTACTTTTCATCCAGGGTATTTGGAAATACTCGAGCATCTTGCTGATGACTCTAATAATTGCAATTATACTTCTATACATATGACAACTAACTTATCAAGGAAAGGACCTTGGTGGGATAAGTATTTAAATATAGCTAAGAAATTTAACAGAGCTTCAATTACAGCTTCTTGTCATAGAGAGTCAGTTAACACACAAGCCAAGTTAGAAGAGTTTAGAGATAAGTTAGTTTACTTACAAGACAATGGAACTAAAATTACTATTAATCAAGTGATGTTAGTTGATACATTTTGGCAATGTTTAGAAGACGCTAACTTCTTTGCAGAAAAGAATATTAATGTAACTCTTAAACCTCAATCAGATCCAACAGCTTCTTTTGTTGTTGATGGTTATACTGACGAGATGTTAGACATATTACATAATGGAATGCCTCAAAAAGTTGAGGGTAAACAAATTTTTCAAGTTGAAATGAGAGACTCGAAAAATAAAATATGGTGGATGGATCAAGCTGAAAGATTTAATGCTTTTAATTTTAACAAATTTGAAGGATGGGAATGTTCTTCAGGTTATAGATCAATAATAATTAGAGAACCAGATGGTAGTGTAAAACGTAGTTATAGTTGTAGAGATGAACCTTTAGGTTATATTCATAAAGGTTTTAAATTATTTGACAAGCCTAAAATATGTTCGACTAAAACATGTGTATCTTCTGCTGATAGTAAAATACCTAAACGTAAAATAGGTACAGGTCATAAATTATGGCCACAATAAACTTTTTCACATTTAAATGGGGAGCTAAATATGGCCCAGAATACGTCAATAGACTTTATGGAAGTTTACGGAATAACTGTAGTCACAATTTTATACTTAATGTTATTACTGACAACGTTCACGATATTGATAGCAATATCAATATTATCGATTATACCAGCTTTGATCCTTTTCATTATCCAAAAAATCAAATCTTTACTCGAGAAAAACTCGTCTTATTCAACAAGTTCGTAGAAGGTAGAAATTGTTGGTTAGATTTAGATATATTAATACATGATAATATAGATGAACTAATTGAACAAGAGTTACCTAGACCTAAATTTATATGGAACTACTGGAATGATTATAAAGAGCGTTCAGAGAAATGGTACGGTAAAGGGGTGTCTTGTCACGTCAATTCCTCCGTTGTAATGTGGGAAGGTGATAATGGTAGGTACTTGTATGACTTACTTGTAGACAAAGAAAAGGAAGCTTTCTTTACATACAAATCTTTAGACAAATTTTTATTTTACCAAGCTCATAGAAAAGGTTTACTAGATTATTGGGACGAAGGTATAGTTAGTAACTATAACAAAGAATATTTTAAAAGAAAAGGCAAAATAAGTATATTCAATACTTCACATATTTTGTATAATAAAGGTATTACTGAACAAGCATTTGAGTTAGATGAGGTACAAGGATGGGCAGAAGAGATCTGGAAAAGTTATTATTAGATTCAATCATTAACAATGGTTACGAATCTATTACTTTAGTTGCTTGCAACGAAAGAAGTGAACTTGTATACAAGTTATCAGGTTTGGGTATACATGTTGATATTATAGATTATGATCCTAAATTTGAAAATCCAAAAGATGTTATTTTTGATAAAGTTAAATTTAATGAATTAGTCGTTGACTTTAATGCTGAAAAGCATTATCCTATAGGTAAAGTTTATAAAGGTGATTTAATTATAATTGGTGACAACGATCAACACAATGGTGATTGCAACCCAATTGATAATGTAGATATATTAATTGAACAAAATAATATAACAAATGTTGATTTCAGCTATAATATAGATAAGTGGTTTGTTGTAAAGGGAAACAATGCAGATTGAATATTCTGAAATGATGAAATGGGTTAGATACAATCATCCGGAAAAAATGAATAGATGGATGGATTCATTATCGCCTAATCAAATATTATGTAAACAATGGTTAGTAGATAGTTTAGATAATGTTAAGATACCCCTAGATGAAAATAATCAATTTAAGATTGAAATTATAGGAGGTTGGTTTGGGTTTCCTCTTATTGAAATGTTATTAAAAAAATATAAAAATTCTATTAAAGAAATAAATTTATTTGATATTGACAAAAGCGCGACATTGTTTGCTTGGAAATATACTGAACTTTTTAATTTAAAAAATATAAAAATTTTCAATATAAATTATTTTGATTATAAAGAGATCAGAAGAACTCATATGGTTATTAATACATCATGTGAGCATATGCCTGATATGTTATTAATGCAAGATTATTATAAAATACCAGAAAGAACATTATTAGTACTTCAATCTAATAATAAAACTAATGAGACTGATCATGTTAATTGTGTAGAAAATTGTCAACAGTTAATTATTCAAAATGATATTTCTGAAATATGGGGTGGAAATAAAACTATGAAAACTATAGTTAATGGTAAAAAAGAATTCTGGAATAGATTTATGGTAATGGGTAAATGGAATGGTTGATATATTATTAGTTAATACAGGAGACAAGTATCCTCAAATTTATACTGATAATATAATTTATATGTTAGATAGAACTGGTACAAAGTATGATAATGTTCATATAATTACTGAAGAACAATATGATGGTGTGTGGAACAAACTTCAATTGTTTAGAGACTTTAAGAAAGGTCCTTATCTTTATTTTGATTTAGACGTGTGCTTAACAAAAAATGTTGAATACTTACAAAGAAAACAATTTACGTTATTAAAAGCGTGGTGGAGAGAAAAGTATCACACACCATTAAATTCCTCAGTTATGTCGTGGGAAGGAGATTATTCTTTTTATTATAATATTTTCAACTCAAATCCAGATTACTATATGATGAAATACAAAGGTATTGATCAATACATTTATGAATTAGACATGAGTTATACAACATATGAGCCGGTGTGCACTTCTTATAATTGGCAAGGGTTTAATGACAATTGGGGTGTTACTATTTTTAATCAAGCATACGACAAAATGAGGGAGCAAGGACCATGGTCAAAGTATATGCTGTTCGAATAGGTAACAAATATGGAATTGAATATGAAGAATATTTAAAAGAAAAAATTCCTGGTATAACATTTATTAACAAATCTGTGAATCCATTTATTTTACAATGGAACAAATTAAGATTTATGGATTTAGATGTTGACGAACCTATATGTGTAATAGATGTTGACATTGGTTTGTTTAATAACTATATGGAATTGTTTAACTATCCAATTGAAAGAGGAGAGTTTTTAAGTATTCCTAGTTGGTGGAAAGATACACACAAAGAACAATACAAAATTAATGGAGGTTTCTATAAATACTACCCTAAAGAATGTAAATACATTGTCAACAGATTCAGAGAAAAACCTGAATATTATACAACTAAATATATTGAAAATCAGACTACAGTTGGACCAGTTAACGGGGAACAGTACTTTGTCGAAGACACAGCTAGAGAAAATCTCGAGGTCAGAACAGTCCCAGAATGGTGGGTACAGCGAGCGTTTAAAGGCGAGTTTTTTCAAGACGGTGAAGTAAAACTAGTTCATTATAGTTGGCAATAAAAAAAATAATAAATTTACTATAATAATATTATGATAAAATGGAAATCAAGAAAAGACCTGCCTTCGTTAATTAAACTTAATTTAAAATATGATATTGATAGGTTAACAAAAGATATAATAAACTACCTTAGTCTTTATAACGAAGATAGTATGGAAGAAGGTCCTTATAAAAGTTTAAGAGATGCATATGGTTATAATTTAACACCTGCTGCGTATGATGGTAAGACAAATTCAGATATAGATAAAAATTTTGATTGGAAAAATATACCTTATAAACAAATAGCTTTAACTGATTTTGATCCTGATTATAAAATACCTTTAGATAGAAATTCAGGCAAAAGATACGATAAAGGTTTTATGAAAAATGATAAAAGATTTGATGAAAGGGCTTATAGTAAACTAAAAACAAATTTACCTTTATATTTAAAAGAAGTAATTGAAAGTTTTGGAAATAAAGTTACTAGAGTAGCCATTACAATTACTGAACCTGGCGGAGGTATAGCGCCTCATAGGGATTATGATACTACTTTTTCTACAAGATACCATATAGCTATTAATACAAACATAAAAGCTACAATGAATGATGTACATGTACCTGCTGACGGATATGTTTGGTTTATCAATTCAGGTAAAAATCATTGGGTAAAAAATGAAGGAAAATATCCTAGAATACATTTAATGATAGTAATAGACTCACAGGAGACTCTTAATTGTGAATGGTTGGAAGTTTATAACAACTGATAGTAAGTCATTAAATTTTGAAATAAAATATTTAACTCATAAAGCTATTAGTAATAAAAAAAATAAATTATCTAATAATTATTTTAAAATAAAAGATGATATAGCATGTACAATAGGATTGTATTATGAGCGTCCTGTATCTATAAGTTTTATACATGATAGGCCTATTTTCAATGGAATGTTAAGAGTATTATCTAGATTTTATTATGATGATGGTATAAGTATTTCTCAATATAAAGATAGAAAATTTATTAGACCTTCAACAGAAAGTATGTTAAAGAGTCAAATAAAATATTGTAAAGCAATAGGCCAAAATAATTTATTTTTTTCTCGAGAAGATAAAACACCTCACATTGTAAGACGAATGTGTAAAGCAATAAATTTTTTAACAGATGACAATAAATACCAAGTAACGCAAAACGATTTTCAATATGTAGGGTGGATAGGTGAGTTATGTTTACAAAAACAGTAGATAATTTAAACGATTTAGAAGATTTTTATGATGGTAATATTCAGATTCTTATAGTAAAGAAAGCTGATATTGATACAATACACAAAGTAGGTACACTTGAAAGTCAAGATCTATATGGAAAAAAAGAAGTTCCAATTGGTACTGATGATAAGAGTGAAGATCATGTATGGCAAGAAGAAGATATGATGTGGCATAATGATAGAGCGTATTTAAGTGATATACATCCTTTCGTTGGTTTGTATTGTAAGGAAGCTGAACAAGGATCTAGTCCTACGTATTTTTGCAACAGTATAAGAGCATGGTCTCAACTTGATGAATCACTTAAAACAAAAGTTATTGAAGAAGGTCCTGTTGAATTTTCTGTAAGAAACTATTTTGACAGATCCGCGTATCCTCATGATTTTAGATCACCAGTATACAAAAGAGCTTTTCTAATGAAATCGAAAACTAAACAATCAATATATCGTAATGATAAATTTGGTGAATATATATTTTTTAGTCCAGCGTATGCTGGTACTGAATATTTTGATGAGTTAAATAATATCTTTGAGGACAAAAATAATATACATGTTCATAATTGGGAAGCAGGTGATCTAGTTATTTGGAATAATATGACAGTCAGTCACAAGCGTGATCACACACCTTCACACGTTAAGAGAAGATTGATGAGATATGCATTTCACTCACCTTAATTTTAAATATGATAAAGAAAGATTAATAAAAGATCTTGACACAGTGGATTACGTAGACTTTAAACTAAATAATGTGAAAAAAGCACAGAATCCTTTTTTTATACATGCACCTGGCTGGCAAATTTGCAGAGACATAGATCATATTGAAGAGGTCAATAGGATATCAACTTACTTTCGAAAACTATTTGAAACAAAAATTAGGACACAATTTTTTAAACAGATGCCGGGTTGTGAAATACCGTTTCATACTGATGGAAGACCAATGTGTTCAATTAATATTCTACTATCAGAAAATAATTCACCCATAACGTTTGAAGATATTGGCGACGTATATTACGATTGTGCACTACTTAACATAAAAAAGAAACACAAGGTTAAATCAAGTAAGACAGAGAGATGGTTATTTAATCTTAGTATTTTGGATAAGACATATGAAGAATGTATCGAAAGATTACCTGACACACTTAAAAATTGACTATAACGTCGATAAACTAATTTTAGAGTCAGAACTTATAGATTTTAATCCTCTTAGGATTAAAAGTAAAAAAGCAAAAGGCACACCTTTTGAGAACTTTCCGTCTTGGGAGTTTGGCCACATGAAGAAACCTTTTGGTGACATCAAAAAATTAACACAATATTTTGAGAGTTTGTTTAATGTTAATATCGATCCAAGATACTTGAAACAACATGCAAACACTGAAGTTCCTATGCACAGCGACAATGGAACTCAAACATGTATCAACATCTTACTTTCAGATAATTTTGGACCAATAACGTTTGAGGATATCGGTGACATTCAGTATGAATGCGCTCTTATCAACGTAAGTAAGAGACACTCTGTAAAGAAACACTCAGAAGAAAGACTACTGTTAAAACTCAGTATATTTGATAAGACTTATGAAGAGTGCTACAACAGACTACCTGCGAGCATTATAAATGTTACATGAAAAAATATTTAAAGATAACAGATCAGCGTATCCAAAAGAGCATCAATTACCAATTAATAGTCTCTTAACGCTAAATCACCCAATGGTTCCTAAGATAGTGGAGTACAACGACAAAAAAATAATATATGAGTACGTTGAAGGAATACCATTGAAAGAAACCGATATGAAATCAGTAGAAGACATGATGTGGGTGCTGTCGAAATGTATGGATTTTATGAACACCTTGACTCGGATCAAGGACAAAGATTTATTTTTATTTGCCGAGGACATACATTCACTTAACTTGATAGTAACTCCTGATAAACAACTTAAGATAATTGATTTAGACCAGATAGGATTTTATCATAAAAGTAATGTTTATCGATATCTCAATAGAAATTATTTTTACATAGTAGACTTTTTTAGATGCAGAAATTATACGTAACACACTTAAATTTACAATATGATAAAGAAGAACTTAAAGACGAAGTCAGTGAACTTGATTTTCAGCCATTTGCACCAGAACAATATTATTTTCGAAAAACATGGCTAAAAGCACGACTAAAAGAAAACATCGTTATGTATCCTCATATCGAAGACCTGCATAAACAATTACCCGGCAGTATCATAGTAGCTTATAAACAATACGCAAACACAAGTGTACATATGCATGTTGATCCTGCTACAGAATGTTCAGTTAACATCGTCTTATCAGACGACTATGCTCCTGTTATATTCGAAGATTACGGTGAAATACACTATGAGTGCGCGTTATTTAATACAAGCTTGAACCACGCTGTTCCAAAGTATTCAGAAGAAAGACTTTTACTTAAGTTTTCTTTTCTGGACACAAGCTATGACAAAGTTAGAGAGATGTTAAATGATAAAATCAGACTCTGTACTAAATAGTCCGAACTTGTCCAGTCTTTCATACACCTCTTCATAAGGGTGTCTTAAGCAAAATTTAAGAATTAGTCTAGGATTATTATCAGGCTCAACACCATGTAGTATATTTCCAACGTCTACAAGTATTATTTCATAAGGAAAAGGTTTGTGTTCAAGGTGTATAATTGGTGTTGTGTCTAGAAGATTAATATTTATTGATACCATATTATCTTCATCTTTATGATGTCCTAGTTTTGTATTTGGAAACTGATAGCTAAACCTTGGATAATTATTCATACCATAAATACCTAGTTCATTTTCAAGCTCAAATAAATCTTTTTTTAGTTCATGTTTATCTGAGATGAATAACTGATACCAGAATAATTCTTGTCTCTTTGGACATAACCAATGCCATTGACCATATTTTTGAATATTATTATAGAACAAATCTCTATATTTTTTTTTATTAATTTTGTATTCAAGATGTTTAAGCATAATATATTTATGTTATAACCGTTATAAATAATATGTTATGGAAAAAGAAAAAGAATTACAAAAAAATTTAAAAATTGAAAAAAATAATCTAGAAAAGATTATAACAAATAGGAATGACGACTATACCTATGCTAGAGAAATATTGTATACATCTACAGAAAGATTACAAGATATTTTAGATGCAGCAGTAAATTTAGCACAAGAGTCTGAACATCCTAGGGCAATAGAAGTTGCTACCGAAGCCGCAAAAGCATTAGGAGATAATGCTGCAAAAATGATGGATCACCATTTGAAAACTGAAAAGTTACAAAATCCATCGGGCGAAAACAAAAGTATTACAAATAATAATCTTAATGTTAAAATGAACACTAAAGATTTGTTAGAACTTCTTAATCGTGACAATTGATAATTTAATAAAAAAAGATATATATAATCCAGATTTCCACAAAGGGTTTAAAAAGTTTGGAGACGTATATGTTAAAAATAAAAAAACATTAATTGAACATATTTCAAAACAAAGACATTATCACGATGCTCCTACTGAACAAACTCATAGTGATTTGTTTGAAAAAAACTCTACTGGTGTTTCTCATTACATGGGAAATCCAAACGTAAAAGCAGCATTCGTTTCTGTAGATTATACACCTGATCAATTAAAAGAATTTCAAAAGTGTAGTCAAGATCCAATTTATTTTACTGAAACATATATAAGAATTATGTCTGTTGACTTTGGTTTGATTCCTTTTACTATGTATCAATTTCAAAGAAATATGATAAGTACTTTTAATGACAATAGATTTACTATTTGTAAACTACCAAGACAGAGTGGTAAATCAACTACTTCTGTAGCTTACATTCTATGGTACTTACTTTTTAATCCTGGTAAGGTTGTAGGTATACTAGCTAACAAAGGTGAGCTAGCTCAAGAAATGTTAGGAAGATTAGCAACAGCATATGAGTCGTTGCCTTTTTGGTTACAACAGGGTTGTATAACATATAATAAAAGATCAATAGAACTTGAAAATGGATCAAAAGTAATTGCAACAGCATCGTCTGGATCAGCAGCCCGAGGTATGTCATTTTCATTGTTATTTTTAGATGAATTTGCTTTCGTTCCACCTAATGATGCTGAAGATTTCTTTCGTTCAGTTTATCCAACTATTTCCTCTGGTTCAGATACAAAAATGATAGTTGTATCAACACCAAAAGGTATGAATCATTTTTATAAAATGTGGATGGAATCTACTGAGAAAAGATCTAAATTTAAACCTATTGAAATAAATTGGTGGGATGTTCCAGGAAGAGATGAAGATTGGAAACAAGAACAAATATCTAACACATCTGAAGATCAATTCAGACAAGAATTTGAATGTCAGTTTATTGGTTCATCAAATACTCTCATAGCACCAACAAAGTTAAGTGCATTGACTTATATGAATCCAATAAAAAGTCAAGAACATGTTGACTTCTATGAAGATTCAAAACCTGGTCATAACTATATAATGTGTGTTGATTCTGCTAGAGGTGTTAGATTAGATTATAGTGCTTTTGTAGTTGTAGATATAAGTGCAGTTCCATATAAGGTTGTAGCTAAGTTTAGATCTAATGAAATATCTCCTATGATTTATCCAAACTTTATTGTTAACATAGGTAAATATTATAACAACGCTTGGGTTTTAGTTGAAGTTAATGACGTAGGACAACAAGTTGCTGTTGGCGTACAACAAGAATTTGAGTATGAGAATATTTTATCTACTGTATCTAAAGGTAGAGCTGGTTTTCAATTAGGTTCAGGTCCTGGATCAAAATTAGGAGTTACAACTTCACACTCAGTAAAAAACAATGGGTGTTCAAATTTAAAGTCTTTAATAGAAGCTGACAAACTTATTATTGAAGACTACGATATATACGTTGAACTTACAACGTTTGTTAGAAAAAGTGAAGGCAACACAGGTTCGTTCGAAGCAGAGCCTGGTTGCAACGATGACTTGGTAATGTGTTTAGTATTATTTGCATGGGCAGCTGGTACCGAATATTGGAAAGAGTTAACAGACACAAATGCTAAACAGCATATGTATAAACAAAAACTTGGAGAACTAGAAGAAGAAGTCATGCCAATTGGCTTTTTACCTTATGATGAAATGATCGACAAGCAAATTGATAATAACGGTGACGTATGGTCAACCGTCGATGAGCCTGTAGTACCTGAATGGTATAATGATTTGTACAGATCAAATTTTTAACGGATTCAGTTTAATAAATAAAGTGTCTGATCAGAGGTAAATAAAAGATGGCGCGGCAGCTCAAGTATAATCTCAATAATCGTGTATTGACTATTGAGAACATGTTAGTAGATAAACTAGATTTTCAGAGTGATTCTGATATTAGTGTATATACAATGGCGACAGG
>Ga0222717_10000414_pt1 | contig 37019 bp, 51 predicted proteins | sample C33_18DmetaG_FD_165053 | JGI IMG/M metagenome (GOLD analysis project Ga0222717, IMG submission 165053) | Estuarine water microbial communities from San Francisco Bay, California, United States - C33_18D | ecosystem: Environmental > Aquatic > Marine > Unclassified | place: USA: California... | reverse complement strand
GTGTTATTAGTTGTGTTGCGAATTAGAATCATTAAAGAACAAAGCGCGAACATTTCAGAAATCATACGCGCGCGCGAAACTTTGTTTTCGCATGCTATGTACCTAAGTATCCAAGGCTAACCAGTAGGATAATAGTTATTTCTTCTTACGCTTTTGAATCAGAGACGTTTGCTCCAGGTAAGTCTTTAACATCCACACTTGATACTTGATCAATAATTTCTTTAGCTTGTAACATATTAGTTTTATCATTTGGCGCTCCCCAACTTACGCTCATTGTAAGATCTTGTTTAATATCTGATTTAATCTTATCAGCAAAGACGTTGCTTGCTAACTTACTTGCAATCCATCTAATGTGCTGCCACTTCTCTTTAATAAAATGCATTTCTTGATTGCTCTTAGGTATTTCCATATCTTCAGCAATCTTATCTAGCAAAGTATAAACGCCTGTCTCTCTTGCGTTTCTTATTTTCTTTTGTAAACTTTCATCTTCTCTTTGTGCTTTGTAAACTGCCGATAAACTTGGTAAAGTTTTATCACGACAGATCTTACTCAAAGGCTCTCCCAGCTCTAACCTTTTTATAATTTCTTCGTATTTAGAATCCATTGTTTAATCTCTTCATCTGTCTTGTTTTTAAAAGGCAATAAATTTTTATAAGCTTTAATTTTACCTTCTAATGTTGTAGCTCCTTCACACATTCCACCATGGAACCTGCAGCGATAAAATCCGCTCTTTTTTAAATATCCTTTTGCTCTGCATTGTACTCCGCTATGCCTAGCAATTGATTGACATTGAATTTTTTTTAAGGGTCTACCTGCCATAAGAAATATGGCGTATTTTGCTCCAGTATAACACTCTGTTTAATTTATTTTGTCTATCTTGTCGAGCATGTTTTTATTAATTGCTTGTTGTTCCATGTTAATTAAAGCGCTTACATATTTTTTTTTAATAGTATGACGATGACATCCAAATTGCTTAGCTAGCGCAACCCAGGAAAATCTCATGGCTCTAGCCCATAATAATCTTCTATCTTGTAATTCAACCAGGATTAGTAAATCAATAGCTAAATCCCAGCATGTCATTTGTTTTGGATTTGCTCTAAGCTTTAAAGGAGCTTTCTCATAATAACCTATATCCTTTTTATCATAAGACATTTCCAGTAGATCCCACATAGCAGGAGATCCTGGAGCTTTCGGTTTAGACATGAGACGCTCACACTGCCCAGCAGACTCAAGTATTTCAATTAGCTTAACTAGCCTTATCTTCATAATGCCTTATGTTTTTTGCAGCGGCATTAAACTTTTTTCGAGGCTTGATCACCTCCACCAGATCCTTAAACTTATGCTTTCTAATTTTATCTCCGTTCGTATCCCTAAATTCTGTAAAATGACCCTCTTCCCCAATAGCGTTTAATTTCCTTCCTTTATACGTAAATGTAGTAATAGGATGATTTGCAACCCCCCTGGAGTACGATGTTCTATTATAGAAATTCCTATTATTATTCTTCCTATAATAGTTATATTTAGTTTTATTAATATCAGTCTCCCCCGACACATAATTTGATTTATTTGACACATAATTATCCACAATAGTTTTCTTTCTAGTATCTTGTAACAATACTTGCTTAGGTAAATGATATTCGTTTGTAGAGCTTTTCCGAGTTACTCGAACATAACCCAGCTTTGCAAGGTTAAGAATGCTGCGGTAAATAGTAGAACGACTTAAACCAATAGCTTTAGAAATTGTGGCATGGCGCGGAAAACAACTTCCAGAGTGTCGGTTCATATAAGATACTAACTTAAAATAAATAACTTTATCATTAGGTGTAAGCTCTTGATCATTTAAAACATTATTATCTCCAATAAAGAATAAGCTCACTTTTTAACCTCACAAACCAAATCGTGTCTTTCTTTCAATAATTGCATAACTTGTACCCAACCATCTGGGAGCATGTGCATTTCTTCAGACTTCCAGGGTGAAAGCTGTTTTATTCTAAATGAAGTTATTGCTGAACCATCTACTTTATAAAAAATTAAAAAAGAAGGTAAACCAGCCATCCTGGCTAATGCCTCAGTTGTAGTAGTAGCTTTCCATTGTTGCCCGACATCAAAAGCAGTTTCTGCCAAATACAAAGGTTGCTTGCATTTTAAACAGATACCAACCGCATCAATATCTAACATGCCAAACCTTTCCTCGAGAGATCTATGCCACAAAGAGTAAGCAGTAAATTTAGCATCCTTAAAATATATTTTTCTAGCCACTACAGATCCCCGTTTTTTCTTAATTGATTTAATGGATCTTTATAATTTTCTATTTCTTTTTTAAGTTTTTCTATTTGATTTCGTAGATCTGTGTTTTCTGAGCGTAAAGTACCATTTATATCTTTGTGTGATTTATTAATTGTTTCAATGTTATCTCTTTCTTCAGATAATCTATTAATCTCTTTTTTAAGATCATTTATGACATCAACACATTTAGGCAATTTCTACACCCCCACATACTAATAAAGTTTGTCCCTTCCAACCTTCTTTCATAATATCATTTGAAGAATGATCTATATTGCAGCAGCCAGCGCTTAAGTTATTAGGATATTTATCAACCCAAACAATATAAGTTTTACAAAATTTTTCGTGATTAGTTTCAGCTAGAGCTGTGTCATCAAATAATAACCAAAAGTAAAAACCAGCCATTATTGCAATTAGTATTTTCATAACTAAATCAGCTTTATCGTAATCATCCATGATTTTGGTATCGTCTCTATTGTTCCAACTTGAAGTGTTCCATCTTCATCGTAGCTCCAAGATCCGAAGAGTTGGATTTTGCTTTTTGTTTGATTAAACTTCCTACCCACCGAATAACAGATAGCGGGTTCGAATTTTCTAGCTTTGTTGATTGACACCCACTCAGAATCAGAAACCCAATCATGAGTAGTGATTTCAACCAATGGATAGTCATCAATAGTTCCTTTCAGTTTCTTTTTTTTACTCATAAAAACTAGAAGGCTTAACTTTGCCATTTGTTTTAAGTTTAATAATATTCATAAATTTTGGTCGCGGTGTTCTCTCTCCCTTACACCATCTAAATACAGTTGATGGATCTGTACCTAAAAGCTGTGCTAGTTTTTTGTGTGAGAAATTTTTACTTTTTCTAAATTGATCTAATTGCATTGTACCTTCCTTTATTCCTTAATATGCATATTTGCTAATTCGTCAATGCGAAAAAAGCATATTAGGTTGTATATTAAGGTTCTATCTCTGAATTATGGGGATAAAGGATTATGCAATTTTGTGATGTTATAATAAGGGATTGATTGACATATACACTTATTTACTTCATATTGACAATATGACACTAACTAAACCAATTATACAAATCGTAAAAAACAAAGAAGATCACAACAAACAAACAATGGCTTTACTTAAACAGTTACTTGATAATGCTGGAATGAACCAGGCGCAGTTAGCTCATCAACTTAATAGAGATAAAACAACTATTAATAGATGGAGTAATGATAGTAGGGAAATTACTTTTGAGAATGCAAAAAAAATAGCTGAAATTTTAAAATGCCATCCAATAGAAATTTACGAACCAAGCGCATTTACAGTTTTAAAACAAAATTGTAGCTGGGATGGATTAGTAAGAGATTTAAATAAAGATGAGCAAATTAAAATAAAAATACCTTACGAATTTTCTAATGAAAATACAAAAGCGGTTCAAATGGATGCTCCTGGCACGCCTTCCGATAATGAAATATGGTTGTTTGATATACCAAAGTCAAAAAAAATAAGTAAAAGTATATATGGAAATGTTTGCTACATGGAGCCAAGCGATAAGTTTATTAAAAATAATAAAAAGAAATTAAATACAGATGGAGTCATAGGTAAAACTAATAAATTTCATCCACTGATTGCGTTTATTCAAGTAACTGGAAATGGTAAATTTGATATTGTAAACAGTTATACAACCAAACCTTTACACCCACTATTAACGAATTTGCAGTATGACGATTTAAGTTTAGCTGTACCCGTAAAAGCAAGATGGGATCCAATATTAAATATAAATCTTAAATAGTCGATTAGATCCGATTAGATCCGATTATACCCCTTTATACCCGATTATACCCTTAAGGTTGCCAAATATCCATATTTAGTTTAAATATTGTTCTTGATTCGTTTTATGAAATTAGAACAAAAAAAAGATGCATTTTTAGAAGAAATTAAAACCTTCCCATCGTGGGCAGAAGTTTTAAAAGTTAATCACTGGTCCCCTACCCAATTAAATTCAATGATATGTCTCTGGGCATATAAATATTTATACCTAACTCAGCAAGAAAGACGAGAGCTTCCTGGTAGTGCAAAGATGTTTACTGGAACAGCTTTAGGTGAAATGTTAAAACTAACTTTTGGAGATTACGAATGGATAAGTATTAAAGGCAAAGGCTTACAAAAAATAGAAGTTAAAAAAGTAAAAGATGTTTTAAAAACAATTTTAGAAAAAGGTAATCCACCTAACGTAAAACCATATAATGATTATAAGCCAGAGCATGATCTTGATAAACAAGATTATGAAATGACAAGAAATGGCTTAGCAGCATCATACGATACTTTAAAAAACGCTATGAAAGATGTAGCTCTAACTGGGGATGTCGAATGTGAGAGATCTGTACTTTTAAATCTTAAAAACGCAGAGCTGCCAGTGATTGGTAGAATAGATGCAGAAAATTCTAAAGCATTTATTGAATTTAAAACAAAACACAAAAAAAGAAACAAACCTAAAAAAGACGGAACAACTTCTTACTCTCTTCCGAATATAAACCAAGGCTATTTTGGATGGAATGATCACATCTTGCAAGTAGCTACTTATTATTTTGCTAACGAAGGTAAAAAGAAACCTCATCTTGTTGTAATGAATGAGTCTAAATATAATATTTTTACACCTGATAACTGCGAAGATTTAAAACCAGAGAATTTAAAAATTCATATAAATAAAATGGATCGTATTGCTTGCGAGCGTGAAAGCATTATGAGTAAGCATGCAGGTAAACATACCTGGGTCCAGGAAATATCTCCAGACTTTACTCATTTCTTTTGGAAAAATATGGGAGAGCATTTAGTTAAAGCAAAAAACTTATGGAAAGAAAACTTATGAGAAAACAATTAAAATCGAGAGGAGTAATATGGCATATTTATCATACGATCCTGGCAATAGAGCTAGGCATAATAGTTATTATAGAATCAATAGAATTAATGAGGGGTATATGAAAGAAAATCCTAAAACAATAAATTACCAAGCCATACTCTTGGAAAAGAAATTCGCAAGAAAACAAAAATCCAATATTATTTACTTAGTTTTAATTGGATTTGTCATTTTCTCCCTACTAGCAATAAAAAAAAGCTATGCGAATGAAGTTAGCCAGGCGACTAAAATAAGTTTGCACACCGCAGCGGGTGCTGTTTCTTTTTCAAATCGCCTGGATAATGGAAAGGATTTATGGGTCAAGTAATCGATATTAAAAATTTAAAATCAGATCTATTAAATCTTAAAAAAAAGGGAGAGATCTATTCTATTAGTAATGATAAATTTGCAATCAAGCATGCAGCTCTAGAAAAGTTAGCTCAAGATTATTCCGTTGAAACGGAACCATTTTTGCAAAGCTGTAATTTAGAAAAAGGCTGCGTTGTAGTTAAAGCTGTAGCAACGTACAGAAAAAAAAAATATTTTTCATTTGGTGAAGTGTCCCCTTTAAATAATGATTTTGAATATCCTGTAGCAGTAGCAGAGAAGAGAGCTATTGATAGATCTATTTTAAAAGCTTTAGGTGTTCATGGAGATTTGTATTCAGATCAAGAACTTTCAAATAAAAAAAATACTAACTATAAAGATGTTGGCGTGGATCTTAATAAATCCTCTGTCATTTTAGAATTACTTAAAAACGTAAAATCACTTGCTCACTATGAAGAGCTTAAATCTAAAAATGGAAAGTATATTACGGAGTTAAGTAGTAAAGACCCAAAAAAGTATGAGCAATTAAAGAAAGCTTTTTTGAATAGAAAACAGCAATTAGTGAAAGGATAAATATATATGGCTGATTATGATAAGAAACCAAAAGATCCAAACTGGGTGGCTACATTTAGTTTGAAAAGAAATCCTAACAAAGTGCCTGGTGATAAAAGACCAGACTTAGTGTTGGTTGATAGTGAAAAGAAAAATGAAAAAACAGGATTACCTTATAGAAAAAACTTTACTGTTATGGGTACATGGGTAGAGGCATCTTGCTACATACAGGATAATAAGGATCTAAAAATAACTATTAAAAAAACAGGAACAGCGCCAGCAGCTGCAGCAGCAGCGCCAGCTCCAGGTGGAGATATTCCGTTTTAACTTATGAAGAGATTTGGATTAACAAAAAAGCAACATGACGTTTTTCTGTTTATTAAAAAGCAGATCTCTAAAAATAGTATATCGCCATCTTATGAAGAAATTAAGGTGGCGACAAAACTTAAATCAAAAAATAGTGTACATGAGTACATTAAACAACTGATAGCTAGAGGATGGATAACAAATCTAAGAGGGAAAGCCAGAAGTCTAAGACTAACGACAGCTACCCCTTCAAAAAAATACAGTTAAGTCCAGATCCAAATACTAATGAAGTGATCTCAGACATCTTAACTAGATGTAAACAAGGTATGGATAAATTTGGAAATACCATGAGATCCCTAATGTTGAAAAATCCTAAAGATGCGTTATATTGGTTACATAATTCTTACGAAGAAAAAATAGACGATATTAGATACACCAAAGAAGCTATTCAAGCATTCAGAAATTTACACGAAGAACATAAATTACTACAAATTAAATACAATAAATTAGAAAAAGAAAATAAAGATTTAAAGGAGCATAATAAATTATTATATGAGCATCCGTAAAAAATTTGAAAAGATTTGGAACGCAGATTGTAACTTTATTGCAAAGCAACAATTTGATTCCTTAGACGCAGCTGCCAAGCAGGTAGTGCCAAGCTCAGCTGCGGTAATAACAGTATCAGATAATAATATCCGATACCAACATAGCACCATAAAGGAGGTGAATTATGATAACACACTACCAACACCTGGAAGAAAAAATCCAGGAGAAGGAAAAAGAGAGAAAAAGTCTCAACACAAAAATAGCGAGACTTAAAAAGAAAAACGGGGGGATCTATCCTCCTGGAATAGCAGCTCTCTCTAAGATGGCGCATACTAAATTAGTAGACGTAATCCAGCTGCAAGATGAGCAAAGCAGAATAAACGCAGTTTAAGCTCATCATTTATAAGTTATTAATAACAAGCTAAGTCTTGTAATACCCTTTCTACGCCATTTTAAAGATTTGCCTAATTGTCAATTAATTGCTTTCTTGGCATTGACATATTGACAAAAATGCATATATTTAAATTGTAATGTTCAATTACGAAAAATATCAAAAACAAAACCTGGGAGAAAACATGACTAAAAAACTAAGTCAAGCTGCTCAAGTTGCTAAGCTTTTAAAAAACAAAGCTAAGGATCTTGGCATGAAAGTTAAAGCTGGTAGCTCTTACTTTGCAAATGGCAATTCAGTAACAGTAAAAGTTTTAACTGGTACTAATATTAATCTTAAAAAATTAAAAGATTACGCTCTTATGTATGAGGCGGGATCTTTTGATGGAATGAATGACATTTACAATTATGATAATGTTAATGATAGCATTCCACAAACTAAATATCTTTCTGTCGATGATGACAGAGCGCAATACATCGTTAAGGATCTTAAAGGCGATAAGTACGATGACTACACTTTCAGTGTTAATGGTGAGCAAGTTAGAAGTTATTATCAGTGGGTCCAGGAATTAAAAGAAGTTACTAACGATCAAGTAGGCTTTGAGTGGTTCTCAATTTTTAAGACTGCTGTTTACAATCTTAATAATGCTAACAGTAATGGCGTTACGTTTCCATTGGGTGGCAAAGTCTTTCACATTTCAAAAAATAAAACTAACCAGGAGGCTGCTTAATGACAATCTCAATTAACTATATAGATCCTAACAAAAGAAAAGTTCAGACTCTTAAGATTAAAAAACTAAATCTTAAAACACATAAGGGTCAGTTCTTGATGGCTTATGCTAAAAAATTTATTTTACCTTTTAACAAGTACACTACTTATCAAAGTAATGTTTGGAATTATAAAGGTAAAACTTTAAATTTTAAAATTGATGGTAACATAGTCAGACAATCTAATTCATCTTATGGTAAAAATGTTATCAAGCTTAACAACACTGTCTTTTCTTTAAATAATCATAAACATATTATGTTTCAGTTCTTTAAGAATTTACAGAAACTAAAAAAAGATCATTTCTTTGGAGCTAAGTTTAATCACTACTTCCACAGAAACGATGATCCTTATTTTGGTACACATCTAGCTAAGCCGCAGGATTACCAAATCAAGTCGGGTTACACTGATGTTAAATTAAATACAGGAATGAAAAGTATTTATGGTCAATGGGAAAGTAAAGATCAAGATAATACTTGCAATCTTGTAGATAATATTTGGAACGATCAATTTATGTGTTGGTTAGATCCTAAAGATCCTCAAGATAAAATTCTAATCGACAATCCAAATGGTGGAAGTTTTCAATCTAACAATAAGGAGGCTGCATAATGGCTGAAGTAAACGTAAGCGCTGCGTATTCTGAATTAGAAATGAAAGGATATGCTGTAGAGAGTCACGACCACCAAAGCGGAGAGTTTCAAATTCTTTGCGATGGTGCAGATGATAGGAAAGGTGTTGGAGATTACTGGCAAAGAGGCAACACTAGAAATAAGGAAATTGACGACTTTGGCATTAATAAAAAAGTTGTTAAAATTTTAGATAAACATGGCATGTGGGCAGAGTGGATAAATGCTGAGATCGCTGCCATCCATAAACATTAAAGGAGGATCCGTAATGGCTAAAAATTGGTTTGATAAACATCTTGTTGTTATGACTTTAGATGATGACAAGAAAAAAGAAAAAGCAATAAAGGCTGCTTTAAAAAAAGCAATAGCAAAAAAATTAACTGAGTCAAAAAAAAAGAAGGAGGTTGCGTGAAGATAACTAAACCACACGAAAACATTATTAAAATTTATTTAGATAGTGTTTCTGAGAAACCAAAAGCTCTTAAATATTTATTGGAGCAAGGCTGCGTTAAAACTCAATATGTTGAGCCATTATTTATGGCAGCTCCAGAATACCTGGGTCAATTACTAGCTAAAGATAAACCAGCTGAGGGTAAGACTTATGCTTTAACTGGTGGTCCAAAAGACAAATGTATTCTTAATGGCAATACCTGGAGCGAAAGCGAGGTTAAGGTTTGAAACACAAATCTATGAGTCAAATGAATAAAGAGAAAAAGCTTAAACCATTTTGGAAAAAGCTATTAGTTACTAAGAAAACTGTAGAGCAGGATCCAAAAGATAAAGACACTGAATGGGTAACACTAGATATTTATAATCATAAGGAGGTACAGAAGAATGATAAGACAAGCTAAGAATGGCGGTAAACATAAGATCTATGCTAAAATAAATGGCAAAGAATACACTGTGGGATCTTTCCCTTTAGATAAGAAAAGACTAGCTAATAATTTAGAGCATCATTTAAAGGAATGTAATGAAGAAGAGATTGTATCTAAATACAACCTACATAATAAAATTAAAAATTCAGTAGCTCCCGAAGAGAGAGTTACTTTTAAGAATGCTTTTAAACAATATTATAAATCTGTGCAAGCTGAGCCAGATCTAGAGCAAAAGACTAAAGACGGATATATTGCTATCCTGGAGTCCCATATCCAGCCATACATAAGCAAAACCTACTTGGATGAGTACAAGGCAGCAGATTTTAAACATGGAGAAAAATCAACTAAGAATGGCTTATTAACCAGCTGTAAGATTAGTAATGGTGTTAGAACCGATGAGAGAATTGGTAAGTTAGTTGTGCAGAGAGCGCTGCAATATTTCAAAAAGTTTCTTATCTATTGCAAAGACAACGAATGGGATATTGAAATTGAAGAGATCCTTAAGTTTGAATTTAAACCTAGACAATTAGAGAATAGAGCTGCAGCTAAAGATAGTTGGCTGCCTAAATCTAATGAAGTATTTAATATGATCCATGCTGAAAAGAATCCAGGCAAGAAAGCTTGGATCCATACCTTAGCAGAAACTGGAATAGAGCTAAGCGCTGCTTTAGGTATTTGTTACGAAGATGTTTACCAGGATGAAGAGCAAGGTTTTTATGTTATTGATGTTAAACACTCTTTAGATGGTGATAGTAATTTTAGACCAGACTATTTAAAAACTGATAAGAGAAAAAGAAAAGTTCAAATTACTACTACTCTTTATAATCTTTTAAAAGCTTGGATGGATATACAAATGAATCCTAAAACTTTTGCAAGAAAATATAGAAGAGTCTTTCCATATAGAAAAGAATATGCAGCAGATATAGTTAAGTCAGCTGCAATCAAAGCTGGTGTTCCTTGGAAAAAAGGAGTCTCACCTTTTAGAAAATTTAGCGCGTCTGTTATGTATGCTAAGAAAGTTTTAGATGATGCATCCTTTGCTGCAAGATATGGCTGGGATAAAGAATTAAAAACTTTTAAAGGGTTTTACCAAAGACCCCTATCAGACTTGAATAAAAACAAAAGAACCGCTGCTCTTAACAATCTAATAACTAACGGAGAACAATATGAATAAAGAGCAATTACTTCAAAGAAGATTTGAGATTAAAGGTAAGATAGCAAAATTTTTACTTTTATGGAGATCTGTTGAAGAGACAACACAAACAAAGCAATACTCAATTTGCGATGTTTCCTTCCAGCAGGGTCAAAAATGGGAGAAAGCAAATAATGGAATATCAGCTGATAAGTTTTATTTGATCTGTGATACTAAAGGTTATGATCCTTTAGTAATTTTAAACTCAGATCCTTTAGATTTGTTAAATACTAAAGATAAAAAAGGAGCTGATATATTTTCTACTAAAGGTAAAGATAGATTGATTGCTAAGTGTAAAGAGATAGATAGAAATATCTTAGATCAATACGGAACAGCAAAGCATTATAATAGTATGTTGCCTAAGCTTGAGAAAGAAATGGCATATCAGAATACTTTTAAACAGGCATAAAAAAACGGGGGGAGAAAACCTCTCCCCCTTCCTCACTTAAATTTCTTTAAAATTTCTACACAAAATCCTACACAACTTATTTACAACCAAACTAAAAGTTATGTTATTGGCGCGCTCTGGAGGATTCGAACCTCCGACCCTCGGTTTAGAAAACCGATAGCAAATTCGAATACTATTAAAGCGTACCAACGAATACTACCTATTTAAGAAATAAAAATCTAAATAAATGTAACGTCAAATAAGCCTTATTTTACAATAGTGTTTCAAATTGAAACATAAATTTTTACACAAATCTTACACAAAATTATTTGTTCATTAATTCATCATCCTTTTTCATGCATTGATAATGAGCTTTAGTCTTATCAGCAAATGCTACAAAGCTCTCTTGATTATTCATGTCGGCTTTACAATACCTGCATGGTCCAATGTCTATTACTACAACAGTTGGTTTTTTCCAGGTTTTCTTTTTCAAGCTAATCTTATTCCGCCACACCTTCTACAAATATTGCCAGACTTAGAATTAATATTACATCCGCAACGTGCAGCCCAAAAACGCTTAAACCATAAAATTATTTTTTTAATCATTTCATTATTAATTTTTTTATAGAATACGATCCATCTATATTTTTTTCTAATTCAGCCATTGAAGTAATACATTGATAACTTACATTGTTATTTGCTTGTCTCATAGAGACACGTTTTCTAGCTAAGCATTCGCTAATCGATTTTTGAATACGAGCCTCTTTAATTTCATTATTAACCAGGAGTAGTAGAGCTATAATTGTTTGTTCCATTTAATGATTTCCGTTTCTTAATTTATCTATTTGTTTTTGTAGAACATTTACTTGTTCTTTTATGTGGTCGATATTAACTTTGTTGTATCTGCTAGCCTCAATTTCTTTTTCAATACTTTCTATTTGTTTTGCAAGATGTTCGATCAACATATACATTTCCAAATTCTTAGGCTCTTGCTCAGCCTTCTTAAGAAGATCAGCTTGGAATAAAGTATCAGCAGTTTCTAGTGAGCTAATTCTATTTTCTAATTCAAAAAAAGAAACTGTTGCTAAAATTGCACCAGCCACAATAGCTAAAAGGTTCTTGGCTGGAAGCTGTATCCCTGTGTTCTCTGAAAGTTTAAGTGATTTCATGAACCACCTCTATTTCTTTTTTTCCAGGATCTTCTTTTATGTTTATTCATACTTGAAAATTTAGGTTTCTTTCTCCTTGTTACGCTAGTACGTTTAGCTATTCTCTCATGTGGTAATTTATTTGCGTCAAACCTTGCTTTAGCCATTACTTCTTTTTACGATCAAGCACCGATTTAGTTATTCGTGTTCCAAAGCTAGCAGAAAAAACTATGATAACTAAATACCATACTGAGTCTGGCAGCTCATTAATTATAGATACCCACTCTCTAAAGTTTTCTCTGGTCCCAGGGAACCAACCCGTAGTAAGCATACCAATTAGCCAGAGCATTAAGATCTCATCTTTATAAGATTGATCCTGGCTTTTAATTCTAGTTATATCTACATCTTTAGCTGCCTCTATTTCAGCAGCTCTAATTACTTTTGTCTTTTCTGCTTTATGCTTAAAGTGATCTGTTGCTTTATTAATAACCATTTTAGTTAATGGGTTATTAAATATTTTTAATAAATGAATCATGCGCAGCTCCTCATAAGCTCAGCTAGATCTTCACATCTTTTAGTAGTTTGTTTATGCCAAGCTGAATCGAGCATTTCATCTGCTGCTTTATTATAATCAGCAGCTTTAATTCCAGCCCACATATTTTTAAATTTCATGACACGCGGTTTACCAAGTTGAAAACACATTTCACAAACGATGCCTTTAACTGTTGTAGGTACTTCTACTTCTTCAAGTAATTCTTCAGCAGATACAAGAGCAATTTCAAAGTCTTTGTCAAACAAAGCATCAAGCTCCTCCTTAGAATATTGAACACCTTCAACAAAGTTATCGGAAGGTAGTATAAGATGCCCATAACCAATAGTAGCGAAACCCAAACTATCGGAATAAATAGTATCTCTAAACCCTTCATGTTCTTTGACTCTTCTTTTAACATCTTCCATAAATCACCTATCCTTTCGTGGGTCAAAGTTAAGAATTTTGACACCTAGTTTTTGTTGCTCTCTAGTTTTAGCTCGATAAATCTTTGTTCCAGATTTACGATAGTTTTGAGTCTTAACATCATACGTTTTGATCTCATGAGTTTTAGTATTTAAAGTTAGAATATCTATGGGTCCAGTACCGCCAACAGGAACAAAGACTATTAAATCTGGATCCTTGGCAAACTTTGCTTGCGCTAATAATTCGTTACTTAATCCAACAGATGCTGTTTTTCTATTTCGTGAAGTAGTAGAAGATTGAGCCAAGTAGACCTCCAATTAGTATTAAAATTGCAGCGGCTCCCTTACCCCGATTCATATCGGCTTTAAGTTCTTTCACATCTTTACGCATTTCATCTAAAACTTTAAATATAGTTTTCATACGTTCTTGACATACCTTTTCATGGTATGAGATTTTTATGTCGGCAGATGTTTGATTAATTATTTTTTTTTTCTAGGCATTATTTTCTTTCACATAAGTACAGTTAAACTTAACAACGATTTCGTTTTTGTTAATTTCAGATTTGCCTATTTCTTTTGTTTTATCTATTGCTTCTTCATAACCCGATATTAAACAATCGTAATAACTATCGTGTTTTGATAATGGAAAAGGATCTAAGCAACCCCCATGAATACTTGAACACAATATCATAGTGAGCAGCACTTGCATTAGTATTGTAAGCTAACGCCTCTAATTCTAGCTTCTTTAGAACCACTTGATTGATTAGCAAGAGATATTTTGTATTTTAAACTTGTACCTGCTGTAACAGCTAAGTCATTTACTTTAGCCATTTTAATTCCTGTTGAAAAATCAGGTAAAGCTGTAAGTGTTGCTGTTGTAAAATTAGAACCACCATCTGCTGATAATTGTAAAACTATATCTGTGTTTAATGCGTTAGTTCCTGCTTGGTCTTGATAAGTAATAATAGCACCCATCTTGTTAGTTGATGATGAAGCTGTAATTGCATCAGAAATTACATTACCTGTGGCACTTGTAACTGAATTTTCAATATAAGAATAATCATCATTTGCAACATTTCCACCATTATAAGAAGTTTGAAAATTTCTTAAATTACCGTGAGCATCACCATAACCAAAAACTGCTCTACCAGTTGCAGGAACATTTGAAATAGTTGTCACCATATTATCAGGTGTACCAATAACACTACCATTCCAGCTTAATGGTCTAAAAACTATTGTGTGTGCTGAACTGTCGTGTGTTATTCTAAAACCAGTCCAAGCATTTGTATCATTATAATATCCTGCAACAATTCGACCACCATTACTTACATCAAGAGATCTTGCACTAGTACTTGTACCACTGTCATAACCAGTATAACTTAAACCTGATGTGCCAAAAGCAGTTTGTGCATCTGATGTTAAAAGTTTATTATTTGACCAATCAGAACTTCCATTACCATACCAACTATGGTCACTTGCACTAGCAAAAATACTAGGGTCTGCACCTGCTGAAATAGATGTATCAGTAGTAATCATTAAACCAAAACCCATATATTGCATTGTTGCGTGATTACCGTCTTGATTAGAATTTCCAACATACATATTACATTCCCAACTTACTGATAAATCCCATAATTGATTTATTAAAGTACCAGAATATTGAGTTGAGTTATTACCAGAACTGTTTGCAACTGAGCCACTTCCAGTCCAACTTGGAGTACTTAATGTTCCACTTCTAGTTGATGTTCTATGAAGTGATGGAACAAATTGAGTTTTTGAAGTGTATACAGAAGCTAAATATTCATCAACATTGGAAACATTTGTTAAATTAATTGCCGAACTATCTTGAAAAACATCAACAAACGTAGAATTAGTATTATAAGCAACTTTGTTTTCGTTAGATGCTTGTCTAATAGCTAAAGTAGAAATATCATTAACAATTTTATTGTCATCAAAAGATGTTGCGTGTTGAGATACAGCGCTGCTTGGAACCCTGGCATCGGGGATAGATCCCGAAGTTAGGTGGCTTGCATTTAGATTAGTTAAATTAACAGCTGGTACGTTATCTAAGTTTGCACTTTTAACGTCTCCGTTTGCGTCTAATAAGTTTGCTAAATCTCTTGCTTTTGTCATAATTTATTTTCTCCTCACCTTGCGTTGCATGGTACGTTGTTACTTCCAACTAATGGTGCAGATGCAATCGCCATGAAGATATATGTATCACCTCCACTATTCCAGGCATTTGAAGTTGTACCTTTTAATTTAAAACCATTAGAAAGAAAATCAACTCCTTGTGTTGTTGTGCTTTCTTCGGCTGCTGCGTCATTAGGATAAAGTCTTTTTAGAGTTTCATTATAACCATCTCTTTTATTATCCCAAATTATCCAGTCACCTACACCACTTGTTTTTTTAGCAATAATTGTAGCTGGGGACATTCCATTAGTATAGATGAAGCTTCCGTCAGTAGACCCGTTCCCGACATAGGAACCCATAGCTGAGAATCCTTTTATTGGTGTAAAACAATATGCTATATAATCACCACTAGCATTTACTCCGTCACCAGCACCACCAGCTACATAAAATACTGATGAAGTTGGGTCTGTGTCTTGCCAAGCTGTTGATGAACCTGCCGCCGCATTTGTTCCATTTAAATATATTTCACTATTGTTTCCAATAGCTGAATGATACACCATCCAAGAAGTACTATTTGCTAACGACTTAATTATAATCATAGACGGCTTTTTATTTAATCCATGACCAATAGTTGCGTTTCCACCACTACCTGTCCATTTAACCACACTAAATCCTGATGTTGTATTTGCTGAAACTGTTGATGTAATACTTCCGTCTGTGTTTGAAGAACCAGCTCCGTTGCCACGCCAATTCCAAACTACATTAGTTGTTCCACTATCATTAACATTACCACCTGCTGAACCCATTGTAAAACCATCACTATCAAAAGATGTAATTAATTGAGCATCAGTTGATTCAGCATTGGTTAAACTTGGATAAATAACTTTGCTACCACCTCTTACTGCATCAAATATTCTTCCGTCTTGTGAATTACTTCTGCTTTTTTGCCATATCCATGATGGCTCAAAACCTACTCCTGTTATAGATTGTGCTGAACCTGTACCATTGTAAAGTACAGTATTAAAATAATCCGAACTCTTATTTATAGTTGTATAAGCCATTATAAGTTTAATCCTTTTGTGTTGATTGCTGAATATCCTGTTGGTGGTTGATAAGTAAATTTAGATGCACCATCTGTACCTGAATAACCATCACCACTATTTGTAGTTACTACATTTGAACCTGAGTATTGTCCATTACCAAAATTAAATCCTACTTGTGTTCCATTTCTTAATCTACAAGCAGCAGTATAATTTGCACCTGATGCTAAAGTAAATGCTGCATAAGTTCCACTTGCACCTGAGGTTGGTACACCTGAACCTTGAAAAACACCATTAAGACTAAAATATAATTTTGAATTATCTAAATCCATAGCAACTCCTACAATATCATTGTCAGCAATAGCTGAACCATAAGCAGTATTTGTACCACCACTTGTTTTTTGACCACTAACATTGTAACCAAAATTTAAAGCATCATCGTGAAAAGCGTAACCACTTGCACCATTTAAATTACTCCAAGCCATATTAACTATACCAATTACTACTGTTCCTGTTCCACCAAATACTTTAGCTTCAAAATAATATTTACCTGATGATGGAGCAATACTTCCAAAACAAGAACGACTAGAATTAGATGCATAATAAACTGTATTACCACAATTATTTACAACTACACCTTGACCAGTTGTTTGATTATATAAAGTATTGATATTACAAAAATTGTTACTTGGATTATCTTCAGTTTTAGTTAGTGTACCACCACCTAATGTAAAATTATTAGAGTTACTTGATTCATCTGTTAAACTATTACCATTTTTAAGAATTAAAAATCCATTATTACCCCAAGCTACACTAGGAGTTATACTAGTTTTTATTTTCCATTCGCCAGTAGTAGAATCTGTTTCTCCAAATATTGTTGGAAGTTCTTGTGTACCATCCACAAAAGCTACATAAGACATTAATCCATTAAAATTTTGTCCAGAAGAAGCAGAACCAATGTTGTATGTAATTCCATTTCCATTAATTTCTGAAGAGGCATTTTCACTAGGATAAGTTGCTGTTGAAAATGAAGTTTCTTGTACTCCATTTACATATAATTTTATTCTATCCGAAGCTGTTGATTGTGTTGTATCTACTGCATAAACAATATTGTAGAACGCATTAGGATCTCTAAATTTTCTATTAGTATCTAAGGTTGCTATAACACTTCCACCTGATTTCCATTGTAACTTTAAATTTCCGCCATCAAGATAACAATAACTGTAATTATTACCATCATCAAAAGCACCTGCTAAAGATTGAGTTCCAGATGTGTCGGCTATTTTACACCAAAAAGATTGTGTAAAGGTTTTTCTGTTTCCTGAACCTTGTGTTCTTGTTAAATATGTATTAGCCATTAATTAAATCCTCCTGAACCTGTTGCTCCAAAGCTAGAAGTAAAACTAAAAGCTCTGTCTGTTGTTTGATTTTCTGCATCCGAAATTCGAACGCTAAAATTGTACGTAGTTGGAGTTGTGCTGCTTCCTCCAAAATCTGTTGTTGCTAAAACTCCCGCTGAAGAAAGAGTTACGTTAGCAGTTGCAAGATTAGATCCTACTTCTGAAAAAGTTATTGCGCTGTCTGAAGAACCAGCAAGCGTTGCTATTGTTCCACTAAAGTTTCCAGCAAATGTGCCTAATGAGCCAGCCGCACTTGAGAACGAGGGTGCTGTAGATGCTGTTAAAATATTATTTGTAGATCTACCAGCGTTACCATCGGGATTTTCTACTCTTACATAATAGTTACCCGTTGCTAAAGTTACGTTTACTGAAAGCGTTGTAGCATTTGTAAATGAAACTGTGTTAGCAAGTGTAACTGAGCCATCAGTTTTTATAAACTCAACTATTGGTATGGATACAAAATTAGTTCCAGTAATATTAATCGTTGTAGCTGTTGCAGGAGCTATCGTTTGTGATACGTCAGCTACAGTTGGTTTTGTTTCTGTTGCATCAATAAAACTTAAAACACCCGATCCGTTGGTAGCTAAAACTTGACCATTTGATCCTGTGCTAGTTGGTAAAGTAAAACTTAAATTACCAGCGTAAGATCCATGAGCTGCACTTTTTAATTCTGTATAATGGCTGTTCTGAGAACAGTTTAATCTTAAAGCTCCGTCTGTAGAAGATCCATCGCCTCTAGCTGTTAAACTGTTTGCCTCAACAACAGCAGTAGTAAGTGTTTTACCAGCCATTGTTGTTGGAAGTCTTGCATCATTAATTGTTCCTGAGTTTATAGCTGAGCCAGCAACCGCAGCTACATTAAAGGTTCCATATCCAACAACATCTAAAATATCTCCCGCAGATGCAGCACCAGATAATAAAACTACAGAAGTTCCAGATGTAATATTAACATCTGCTGCAGATAACCTAACGCCATTTAGATAGACATCCGCAAACCCCGCATCATAAGCAAGTGTATTTCCTGCTGTATCAGAACCAGTAAATGTTGTTTGACCAGCTGTAGCTGTGTAATTAAATCTAGCCGAAGTTCCATTAACTGTAGAACCAGCTGCTGCCCATCCACTAGATTTATAAACTTTTAATTCGTTAGCTGTTGTATCAAAATATAGATCTCCGACATTTAAAGAAGAAGTTGGAGCCGATGATGATATTCGATAAACATCTGCAAAGTTTTGAACAGCTGCTAAATTTGTATTAACACTTGATACTGCTGCATGAGCATTTGCTAAGTTTGTTAAATTAGTAATTCCAGCAAGTGTATTAATATTTGCAATATTAGTATTAAGACTATTAATATTTGCAGAGTTTGAATTAACTGCGGATACTGCAGCTGAAATATTATTAACCCCAGTTATAGCTGCGCTTATTCCATTCAATGCTGAAATTTCAGAATTTAATCCAGCTAAAGTTGTTATGTTAGCATTTGCTCCAGCAACAGTTGCTATATTATTTGTTGGTGAAATTTGACCTGCAACTGTATTTACATTTGTTTGATTAGATCCAGTTAATGCTAATTGTCTCCATTGAGTATTACTTAAGTCATAGACTTTCATAACATCGTTAGTAGTGTCAAAATAAATTGCACCATCTACTAAAGCTGCACCATCATTATCTACTGATGGATCTGATGATTTAGCTCCTAAAAATCTATCATCAAAAGTATCTAGAGCTGCCTCGGCTGCTGTTTGAGCTGTTTCTGCAGCTGTCTTTGCTGTCTCTGCTGCTGTCTTAGCAGTAGTTGCCTCAGACGCTTTAGTCGTTGCAGTAGATGCTGAAGAGGCTGAGGCTGTCGCAGAATTTGCGGATGCTGTTGCAGATGATGCTGCAGCTGTCGCTGAGCTTGCTGCATTTGTAGCCGATGTAGTTGCAGATGCTGCATCAACTAATAAATCCCATTTAGAGCTATCAGTATTTGTAGTTAAAGGTTGTGAGCCAGATGAAGTATGGCTTGTATTAGCCATGAAGATATTATTTGTAGAAGTATCTTTTACAATATCTCTAACCGCATAAGTTGTTGTGGATGCCCAGTTACCTCTATTAGATCCAATAGTAGTGGTTACTGATAATTCACCAGATGTATCAAATCCTAAAATTTTTCCAGCTCTGTCTGTAGATCCTACTGTAAATTCAGTAGATGTCATTGTGTTAGTTCTGGAAAGTTTTATAGATCTATCTAATTCTTCTTGTAATTCTTGTTGTTGTAAAGTTAATTTGTCAAGAGCGCTTTCGTGTGTTTCAGCAGGAAAAGGATCGTTAGCAATATAATCTGTTTCTTGCGTTAATGATGTGTCTCTTAATAATACAACAGTTACACCATTTGCTGGCGCAGTTGAAAAAGTTACTGTTCCTCCAGCAGATCCGTTATCAGTAATACTGTAGTGTGTAGTTAAAGATTTTACTGTCTCAGTTCCTGTAGCTGTTCTTTCTATTACTTTTAATTCAGCAGTAGTATTTATAGGAAAATTATATGTAAACGCAGTTAAGCTGCCATTAGCAGAGTAACTGTTTTTTGTATTTATACTACTTACTGTCATTGATCGTATCCATTTAATTCATTTCTAAATTTTTCTTTCGCAATATTAATCGGTCTTTTGAACATGCCATTTATTAGCAGTTCTTCAAAAACCTGTGAGCGAATGTTTGAAACTTCTTTAAGAATGAGCGTTTTCTTAAAATAATCGTTAGGCGCGTTTTTATATTCTTTTGAATTTATAAATTTTTCTAAACCTTCCTTTACCATTAATCCACCTATTCGTCTATACTCAGAAATTTCCTCATGATTAAGATCCACAGTTATTCTGTTTCTAGGTAGATTAGTTAATAGTTTCTGTACCGCTTTATTCCTTGTATTTTTAGCTTTTAAAACCTCCATCTTTAAAGGATCTAAAACTAGGTATTTTCTTATTTCGCCAATAGGTGGCATCACTCTACTTAATTCTGTAAATAATTCTTTTGATATATCTGGCTTTTGTTTTTTTCTTATAAATCTATAAGCGTGTTTTTTTCTTCCGAATATATCGTAATCTGAAGGAGCATTTTCCCCCATGCCAGGAGTATTGTTTTTAACATTTTGAATCATGCTGCCAACTTCTACAGCGTTAGAAGTAACTTTTGCAGAGTCGTCTCCGTCAATAAATTGTTGCTCCCATCTTGCTATTTGTCTTGTAATACCTGGAGTAGCTGCACTCTCAAATAATCTTTTACCCATTTTTTTCCATTGAAGTAATTGATCTTTGTCTCCAGCAATCAAACTGAAATATTCTTTAGATTGCTTTGTGTAACTTTTATTAAAAAAGTTTTCACCGATAGATATAGCTAAGGCAGAAAAGGCTTTCATTAAAGCCTCTTTGTCTCCACCTTGCTCCCATACCTCTCTACCAACCTGCATAATGTCTATTGCCTGAGAAAGCATCTGACCAAAAGGATCTACTCCATTATATGAAATTACTGTATCTCCTATAAGAAGAGAATTTCTTGGCATGTCTAAAGCTTTTTCTATAGCGTAAGTTTTATCTGGTAATTTTTTATTTGTAGAAATATTCTTTATTGATGCATTGGTCCCTGTACCTACTCCAAAATAACCAGCTGAACCAGCTGATAAAATAAACATAGTACCTATAGAAAGTTTAGCATTTGCTATATCTCTCTGCGCACCGCCTGCTTGCCATTGTGTTTTCCAATCAGTTAAAAGATTTAATATTGGAGTACGTTCAGATGCATATCTTAAAATGTTTGTAGGTGTTTGAAGGAAAGTAATAACATATCTTCCAAATGGTAATTTTCTAATTTGTTTAACACCATGCGCTCCTTGAGAAAGTAAATCTCCCTTTTGACCAGTAGGAACCTGGAACGTAATATACTGTGCCTCTTTAAAAGCTGCCTCTTGAGCCTCTTTACTTGGATGAGATATAAAGTTAGCAATAAAAGCTCCTGCATCTTTTTCAGCTAATCTTCCCTCTTTCATTAACCTAAAAGCTTTTCTATAACCTAACGCATATAGCTCAGATCTATAAGCTACAGTTTTATAAAATACGTCTCCAGCATTTAGTGATTTAAGAGGTATACCATTTAAAGTAGCAATCTTTCCTATAACATCTACGCCTTTTGCCATGAAGTCATTTTTAATTCCTAAAGTTTGAGAATTAAAAACACTCATTGGAGCCTCAACCTTTGATCCAGCTACTAAAGTTTGTTCACCATTAAGAGCTTTAAAGAACATTTCAATAGCCTCTCCATAAGCCATTTTCATTCCATAGTTTAAAGCATATCCTTCGAAGTGAGCTACACCATCTGTTTTATTAGTTAATCTATTAAATGTAGATGCGTAACTTCTTTCGAATGAACGATTGTATAAAGTAAATGTGTTACCTGTAATATTTTTAACGTGAGTAATTGGATTTGATAATATTAAATTTATAAAACTTTCGTAAGTAGCATCCCTTAATTTTCTTCCCAATCCATCCGATGTAATAAATTTACCTCTTTTGTTTTTAGGTAAAGTTAAAAACATTTTAGCTGTTTGAGCAATATCTTCACTACCACCCATTTTCTCAATAGAAGTAGCGATGTTAAGCTCAGCAAAAGCTGAATCTTCAAATCTTGTAGATTGCGATGTAAGCTGCCATTCTCTTAAAGCTCGACCAGCATCTGATCTTATACCAGCTAATTTTTGATGAAGATTTGCAACAAGAGCCATTTCTTGTTTAAACATTATTTTATCTGCGTCTGTTCCGTTGATAGCTTTTTTTGCAAGCAATTCTAATTGCTCTGCTTTATAAATATAAAAATCTCTGAAAGCTCTAATTTTAGCTGGTGGAGGAATTTCCCCTGGTTTAGTAGATAAAAAATCAAATTGTAACTTAGATCTATCATTACCAACTAGATTAGCAAGCTCATCAATATCAGCATCTTTTGTTTTAGTAGTAAGTTTATTCTTATAAAGTTTTTCGTGAGCCGAAATCATATCGATTACGCTTTGATCGCTATCAATATATTTTATATTAAATGTATCTAAGTGTTTTGAATTTTTATAAACACTTGTACTTTCTGGCTTAGCAAGATTTAAGATAACTTTTTCTTCTTCAAGAGAAGGTTTAATTTGGTAATTATTTTTTTTAGGAATAGCTGTTCCCTCACCAGCAATTATATTTCCACCTTCAGCCTGGCTTGCTCCTTCTGCTGTTTCAAACGCCTTATCTGAGGTAATAGATTTTTCTTTAACAATAGTACTTTCGTCTATCTTCTTAGGTTTACCTTCAGATTTTTTTAAAATATTTGTTGTTTCTTTTAAAATATTAGAAACGATAGGTTTTGTTAAATCTACAATAGGTTCAACTATTGTCTTTTTTATTATTGGTCCAGCCATTTTTGTAATTTACTGGGATAGAAAATATCCCATTATCCTCTCTATTATACTAATAATTGTTTATTGTGTAGTGTTAAAATACTTCAACACCTTTTTTTTCTGTTTTAATCACAGCATTTTTCGTAATTGTTCCCGTCTTAATTGTTGCAGATCCGTCTGCAGCAGGAGAAACAAAATCGTAAACATTCTGTATTTTACTATCTAAATCTTGATTGAAATATTCATCTGGAATTAATCTTCCAGTAATTAAACCTCTTTTTATATTTTTTATTCGAGCTGTATTAGTAGGAGCTTTAGCGTAAACTATTTTTACTTTATAACCATCCTTAGCAAAGTTATTAATAACCTTCATAACCTTTTCTTCACTTTTACCAATAATTGGATAAACAATATTATCGCCTGCATCTTTAGCTTTATTTAAAACTTGTTCAGCTAAATATTTACCTTCTTCATGAACGCTGGATGTTGCTGATAAATTTTTCTTACCTAATAAAGCCTCTTTAAAAATATCAGAGTCTATAATTTTTGAACCAAAATGATCAGCAATAACTTTACCTTTAACTGATTTACCAGTAGCTGGAGCGCCTATCATGATATGAATAATTCTATCTTTTTTAACAGCTCCACTTCCATAAAAATTAGCAATAGCATTTTCATAGCCTTTTATTTTAACTCCATCAAAATTAAATTCTCTATTTTTTTGAAAAAAAGGATCTCTAAATTTATTTACAGTAGAGTCTAGTTCACCATCTTTTTGCTTCTTAATAAGATTTTGTACATTTGTATCTTGTTTTATAGCTTCAACAGTAGCATCACTTGGATTGTCTGAATTTTTAACTATTTTAGTTGCTGTAGCTATATCGTCTGAATTTGGATTTGTTTTTTTAATTAAACCACCAAGCATTTTTTCATCTTGTTGTTTAACCATGCCTTCAGAAAATTCTTTAATATCTTTTTCTTGTCTTAGATATACTTGTTTTTCAGATCTGCTCATCTGAGATATTTTAAAATGTTTATAAACTTCTTTTATTTTACCAAATAATTTTTCAAATAATAAACCATCTGCAGCTCTAGCAGTAAAATTAGATAAGCCTTCAACACTTAAGCCTGGCACTTTTGCATCAAACTTTCTAAGTGAATCTAAAAATTTAGAATCATTTAAAGCTTTGGCATATATATCGCTAACTAACAATTCTTCACTTTTAAAACCCATACCAGATGCAAACATCCATGATAATAAGTGTGCTTGTTTTACTCCTAGCCCACCTTGTAAAAGTTTTGATCTTGCAAGGAATAAATATGGAGCTGCTTGAAACATATAAGTAGTTAATTGATTACCAAATGTTTTGTCTCTTTCTGTATCTAACTCATGTACTCTTTTAGATAAATCTCTTAAAGACATTTTAAAAGGTGTAGGAGCAAGATTTGCCTCTGCTATTTCATCTATAAAAGGTTTGATGCCAGGGAAAGTTTCTTCGGTTGCACCTACTCCATTTTCTAATCCTTTAAATATTCCGTAAATAGCATCTGGTAATAAGTTTTTTACAAACTTAGGTAAGTTTTCTGTAAAAAATTCTTTAGTTACTTCAGCACCTTTAGCTAAATTTTTCTGTGCAGCCTCACTATAGAAAGGAATGTTAGTACCAGGTATTGTTCTTTTTTCATTCATGCCTGGATAGAAGGATGCAGTATCAGCTCCAGACTCATCTGCCTTTTTAAAAGCATCTGAGTTAAGAGTGTTCTCATGATCGTATATTGGTTTTAATATACTATTTTCTAAGCTTTCAGTTAAAGTTAAATCCATTATTTTTTAGCCTTCATTAAATTTGTAATAGCAAATTTTAATCCGTCTGTTTTATCACCAGCTGCAAAATTAAGTCTTTCTTCTGGTGGAATTTCTGGATCTGAGACAGCATACTTTAATCTCATATTAAATAATTTTTGAGCTTTACCAAGATTATCCATTTCAAATATAAACTCAGAGTGTGTTAATTTTTCGTCTCTATATAATTCAGCCATTTTAGTTTTAGTATCTATGAAATATGTAGATCCACCAGCTGCTTTAATTTTAGATGACCAATTTGATTCTTCTTGAAAAGAAGGTAAAGGAAAGATTGACATATTAGGAAGAGCTGATCCTGGATTTAATTTTTTCATTACTTGAAATAAAGCATCTTCACTATTGACACCATCTGTCATAACAAGCTTATCAAAAAGTTGCATAGCTTGAACAGCAATAGATTTTACTGTTCTTGCATCTTCTCCTATTTCATATTGATAACTTTCGCTTGCAAAAAAGATTGATTTTAATATTCCATAATTATTTTTATATTCATTATAAAGAACAGTATCTTTTTTAAGTTTATTAATTTTAGTTAAAGCTTTACCTGTAGCCTCTGCGCTTAATCTTAAAAAAGTAAGATCTGAATCTTTAACTTGTACCTTTTTTGAAAGAGCTTGTAATTCTACTGGTGAATCTGCATTTGTAATTTCATCGTTAAGATCAATAAGTATTTGCTCTTCGTTTAAATCTACTGTGCCAGCTCTATAAGAGATAAGTTTGTTATACATTGTTTCATCAATGTCATTATTAACATAAGCTTTTTTAATATCTTTGTAGTCAATTAGCTTGTCAGAAAAATCTGGATTTGTTGAGTTGTCGTGAAAGTGTTGTATTCTTACAGCTATTTCTGCAAAATTATTAGCTTGATCTTCTACGTTTTTAGCATCAATAATTTGTTGATCTTTTATTTCAGCCTCAATGTTAGATGCATGATTTTCGTAAGCTTTTTCTAAAATATAACTTGCTGTCTCTTCCGATTTAATATCTTTAAGAGATCCTTTTGGATTATCAATAATAGACTTAGGATCATTACTAGCTAAATGGATTGCTCTGTTCTCCTGGATCTTTTGATTGTTCTCTTCTTTTTTTTTAATCCAATCAGCAGGTTTATAAAATAATTTATTATCTTCGCTATTAAAATAGTTATTAAGATAACCTAAAGATGCATTAACTTCGTTTCTATTTTTAGATGTTGCTACAATTTGTTGATGTTTATTTAAATCTATTTCATCTGTAGCTAATTTTTCATCAATAACATTTTTAGTAATTGTTTTTTGTAGATCTATACCTAAGCTAGATTGTTTGCTTGCAAACCAGGAATTAACTTTTCTTTTAACAGAAGTGTTTTCTTTAAGCAGAGCTTGATCCTTCATTAACTTAGTAGAAAAAGTAAATGTATTGAGATCGTTTAAGTTATTAGATCTTTCATAATTAAGAGTTAATTGACCCATGTTCTTTTCTAAGGATGCAGCAATAGCAGCTGATTTGTTTGAATCTTTAGTTTTTTTAACTACTGCCCATAAATTTACTGCTGCGTCTGCTGCGGTTCCGCTTGCTTTACTAGCAGAATATACAGATCTAGGAGAAACGCTTAAAGATGTTGCAGATACATTAGTTGATTTTGTATCTATTTGAGCTTGAGATTTATAAAGTTTAATAGCCATTATGTGTTCATAGCTCCATATACAGTTGCTCCAGTGTTAAGTAGAGATTGACCAGCATCATAGTAACTTTGTCTTTTAATGAGTTTACCTTCCCATTGTGCTAACATACCTTTTGCCTCCGACATTAATGCTGCGTTTTCAGATCTTGCTCTTGCATTATCTGCATTAAATTTTAAAATTTCAGCATCTGTTCTAAGCTCATAGTCATTATCTAAAAATGCAACAATAGGAGTACCTTCCATAGTTACTCCACTATTAAGATAAGATACTTCTAATTGATCTCTTATTTGTTCTGCGGTTTTATCAAATTTTGGTTTTTCAAATGTTTCGTAAAAATTATAAGCTTGATCTTTTTCTTGTCTTTGAATATCAGCGTCTCTTCGCATTAGGCTATTATTATAGCTACCTAATTTCTTTGCTGCTTTTCCGCCCTGTAAAATACTAATAAATGACATTAATAAACCTTTGCATATAAATAATGATCTGATCCGTCTGGAGCATAATTTTTCATTAAACCTTCTCTTTTAAATCCTAACCACTCTGCAAATCTGATCGCTGTTTCAGAATCATGTTTGACAGCAGTTTGAATCCTTTTTAATTTATTGTTAGTTGCTAATAGATCTGTTCTTCTTTTAATCGTCTTAGCGCAAAAAATTGGATACTTTAATATATCCCTTGATGCTAATACCCACCCCTCAGCAACGCCTTCCCAGAGATAACAGATACCTCCTGCCGCTATAGGTTGATTGTTGAGTAACCCTGTAAACGACATACCAATATCTTCTACACTAACCACATATTTTTTATGTTCTGGTCTAAGCTCTAACGCAACATCATTCATACCTAAATCTAGTATTTGTTTTGCGTGTTCAGCTTTAAAAGGTACTAACTCTATTTTAGACACTTTCCGTTTCTAGTCTTGGATAAATTCCAAGAATTGTCATTGGCAGCGCCTGTGGTTGTTTAATATATACTAATCCTTCTGTACCATAATCTGAATCAAATTCTATAAATTTATCTCCAGTAAATAATGGTACGGGTAAATCCATACTAGCAGAGCTATCTCTGAAATCTATTGCAGTTAAAGTATCTGCATCGGGTCCAACACTTGCTCCTACTGTCTCATGAAATCTAACAGATAGATCATAAATTCTTTTTACTTTAGTCTGTGTTGTTTCTTGATAGCCTTCATCTAATCTCATGGTTTGTAAATCAGAAGTATAGCCTAATCCTGCATTTACTTCTTCAGCCTCTGAATCTAAAGTGATTGCACCAGAGCTAACAGTTTTATTATTTTGTGCAGCTCCTTCTCCTATAATAGTAACACTCTCACCTTCTAAATGAGTTAAGCCACTTATGCTAGTAGTAGGATCTCCACTATAAGATAAACCAGAATCTAAAAAATGAAATGCTGTTAGATCTGAATTAAAATCAAAAGGTGTAAAATATTCTACATATCTTACAGTAGATCCATTTATGTATCTTTGAATAATAACCCAAACTTGATCTTCTTCTTCTCCAGCAACTATTGCTACACTTTCTACTTTAGCATTTGTTAAAATTTTATCTGTTTGCTCTGAAGAATGAGCAGCTGTTATATTGACTTCAGTTAATAGATCTTCTTTTGCATAAAGTTGAAATTGATTATCATCAACCTTACCAATAAAATATTTTGTGTTTTCAGCTAAACCAGTAATAGATGTTCCTGTATTATCGTAATAAACAATATCACCAGTTTTAAATCCATGATTTGCAGAATAAATAATATCTGTATGAATATTAACACCTTGAAAAATATGTTGAGTTACATCTGAACCAGGAGCTGAAGTTAAACTAATTGCTGTTCCAGCGTTTGCTCTTGTTAATGTAGTAGCTAATTTTATTGTGTTAGCATCTACTGATATAACAAAATATAAACTAGAATTATTTAATCCACCAATAGCACTCGATGCAGCATTATAATAAACTGTGTCTCCTGTAACTAAGCCATGGCTTGATAATGTGATTGTATTATTTGTTGTGTTCACATTAGTTGAGTTAGAAGTAAAAGCAATTTTCTGCTGCTTAATTGTTTTACCTGTATCAGACTTACCGCCAAAAATATGACGATGCCATGCTGTTACTTGCTCTAATCGATTGTATGTAAGACCTGCTAACACTCCATCGGTTCTTACACACCAAACTATGGAATAAGGCTCCTGCTGATAATCCATTTGTGTAACGCCAGATTCCGTTATATGTTCCGATAAGATAGTCATGTCTGGAGCCTGATAACCATCTGAATCAAAATTATATGCTAGCTCTCTTATCTTTCTCTTCGCTCTCTGAAGAAAGATTGTAGCGTTACCAATCGATAGCGCATCCACTCCTGCACTTCCGTAATTAGATTGTTTTCTAATATTTATATTTGTAGGTGTAATAGCATCTTGAGCTGATCCAGAGCTTACAGAATACTCACCCCCTGTTGTCATAACTATTAATGTTCTTGTAGCTTTAAGAGCTTGAATAACATTAACTTGATTTGACGCAATCGTATAAATCATGGCATCACTAGCATTTGTACCGCTAGTCATATTTTCATAATCACCAGATTTAGAAAAATATAAAGTTTGAGGATTATTGTTTGTTGATGCAAAAACTAATCTTTGTTCAAAGAAAGATACACAACCAGGATAACCAGTAGTATCACTCCATGCACCTAACTTCCAATCCTCTACTGAATTAGTGTTGTCAAACGCTTTTAAAATTTCTATCGTTACTACAGTTGCAGAAGTAAATCCTGTAATCTTTCCATGACCATTTGAAAAACTTACAAATCTTCCAACATCGGTACTAACAAAAACAGATGATGATGCAGTTAAAGTTACACCTGTAGCTACCGCAGATGATCCAGGAGTTAATGTTGTTGTTGTAGTGTTGGAATCTAAATAGGGTCCATCGGTAAACTCTACTTCAGTTAAACTCCAGGAAGTATGACCTGTTCGTGATAATTTTCTAGGTTTATGATTTTTATGCACCAAGTACATGACATCGGCACTTTGAGCAAATTTAATATCAAATAATTCTGCAGTTAAATAAGGTGATGATATTTCATAAGCAGAACCACCAGATGTAATTTGACCATTATCTTTAAAAAATCTTATGTACTGATTACCAAATTCTAAAATGTAAGTTTGTTCAGTTGAAAATTCAAAAGGTATTAATCTTGATTTAGCAGCGCTAGTTTTAATGCTGCATACATAATAAGTACCTGGTCGCCTTGTAACGGGTCCATGAGGTAATACTACAAAATTTTCTAGACGAGTACATCCATTAAAATATTTAGCAAAATCTGTACGACCTTGCATACCTGGTGATAGCTCCCCAGCAGTAAAGCTAGGAACTGATAAAAGTTGTTTTGGCATTTTAGTATCTACTGTTTATAAATTCGTCTGCTTGAATTTGATCTGTTGGTCCGAGTGTTTGATCTGTATTGTAACCACCTTCGCTAGCGTCTGTGTGTCTAGCCTCTGATAATTTTAATACATATTTCTCATTAAAAAGTTTTGCAGTTTGTAAATTAGCTGTTATTGAAAATCCCATGTCAGCAGCAAGAGCTGCAGAAATAGTCTCTCTTAATAAAACATCCATTTCGTTTGGATCTGTTACTCTTGAAATATAAATTATTTTAAGAGCAGATTCATTAATTAAAACTTTTCTACCTTCTATTTTATGATTTGAATCATAAGCATTAATTCCTAATACTCTTATGCAATCACTTGGTAAAGTAAATGCATGCTTAAATCCCCAATCTGGAGTAGAAGAATCTGCAGCTAAAGTAACTCTTTTAGTTAAACAATTCCAGGGATGAGATCTAAATACTGCGTCTCTTACAGTATTATATCTAGCGTTACATAATCTTCCATTCTTACTATTTTCTGTAAGCGAAGTTATAGCGCTAGCTCCTAACTGGTTTAATGCTGAGTTACAAATTTCTATTACTGATGCCATTTAATTATCTCTTTTTGTTTGGAAAACCAGCTTTCATATTTTTATATGCTTTAGCTGATATTGTACTTTTCTTTTTTGATCTTGATGTTCCTGCTTTTTTTCTTGCGTTTATATTTCTATATAAGCTCATGTTTCCTTTATTTTTTTCTTGGTTTGTTTTTTGGTTTTTTTGGTGGTCTACCTTTTTTAGATCCGTATGTTCCTTTACCTTTTGGCATGTTTTCCTTTTTATGTTTGTGTGAGTAAGGGAGGCAGTTTCCCACCTCCCTAGGTATAGATATTAACTATCTATTATTCATCGCAAGGTACTTGGAATACTTTTGATTCTTCCATTCTAGTAGCACCTAATGCCATAGAGTAGTACACTTGAGTCGCATAAGACTTATCGTCTCTTTCAGAGATTTTAGCTTTAACGTCTGCACCCAAAGCCAACTTGATTGCGTCTTGAGTAAAACCAAAACATAATCTGTCGTCTGTGTTTGTAGAATCGTTATTAAGTCTAGTAGACATAATGAACTCAAATCCTAAAAAGCTATTAATATCGCCTTGAGCGAGAGCCTTCACAGTATTAAAATCTGAAGATTTTACTTCTGTTGTTGCTAATAGATCTTGGATTTGTTTTGGTCCACATAAAAAATATCTTTTTATGCTAGGATCAATATCGCCATTGTCAAAGAAATATTTAGTTTCTAAAAGTTTAGCGATTGTTAGTCCATCTGCTTGCTGAGTAGTTGCGAATTTAGAGGTTGCTGGTAAAGCTACCGCTGTTCCACCTGCTACGCCAGTGTCTGCTGATCCACCTAAAGCTGCAATTACGACATCATCGATTGATCGATTCATCGCTGCTGCTGCTGCTTTAGCATAGTTTGATGTAGGGTCTGTTAGCATTCTTACTTTGTCCAGATCGTCTATAAGATCTGCCCATTCGTAATCAGCTAAAGAAACTCTACGTCTGCTGTGTGGTGTCGTTACTTGAGGTGTTGCGCCATGTCTTGTTGATCTTACAGATGCACTTGTTGCTCCTATTTGATCAAAGAAAGCATTTTTTCCTCTTACAGATTCGACATCAACAGCACCTCTTAACTTACTCCCCATTTGTTGAGCAAGCATCGTAACATTTGAAGAGTATTGTTCTACAAATGCTGTAGTTATTTGAGTAGACATAATTGTCTCCTTCTATTGTTAGTGTTGTTGTTGTTGTTGTTTGTCGGAAGATTATCCTTGCGGGTCGCTCCTCAATTTTAGATCTTCTGGATCCCAGACTATTCCTGGTGGCAACTAGGGTCTTGCGATTATCCTAGGTATTTTTAGCTATACAGAACTTTTTTGTTCTCGTAAAGCCAAAACCTCTTCTACTGCCTGTGAATGATTAGGATGTTGTTTATCCCAATAAGCAGAATCTGGAGCTGTTAATTCTCCAATTTGTTTGTCGATTTGTTTAGGTGTTAAATATGTTGGTCCAGATGCAGTAACAAACTGATCTTCACCCATTTTTTCAGCTAAGTTTGCAAATGCTTTTATAATAGCAGGATTGTCTCCTAACTTAGATCCATCTGCCATTGGAGCATCTAACACATCTGCAGCTACATATTGTTTTGCCATAGCACTAGCTGCTTTAAGTTTTTGATCAAAAGCTAAACCAAACTCTTGCTTTAAATTTGCAACAGATTCTGTTCTTGCTTTTTCTGCTGTTTCATCTTTAGCTGCTAGAGTTGCAGTTTCGTTTGTTTGGTACCACTTAACCATTTCATTTGCTTGGTGTGGAAGTAAACCCATTTTGTGAGCTTGTTCTTTAAAAGAATTTAAACCTGCTTGGTCTACATCTTTTACATCAAATTTATATTCATCCGCAGTTTTTGGTCTACCTAGTTTTTCATAAACTGCATCCCAATCTTTGTCAGTTGCAAATTTATTTGGAACTGGAATTTTATCAGCTCCTACTAATTTTTGCGCATGAACATAACTTTTAGCTAAGCTTTCAATATCATTAATATTTTCTAAAGACTTGTCTGCTCTTATTTCATCGGAAAGATTTGATTTCCAATCTGTGTTTGGAGTTTCTGTTTTAGGATCTCCAGATAACATAGAACTATCATTTGATACTTCTGGTGTTACTACCTCTTGATTTTCGCTTGACATTTTATTTCTCCTTTTTGTTAAGCATGTTACTAATAAACAAGACCACTGATCTTGCTCCTTCTAAATATGCGCTTTCATGACTATCGCCTTTAATGTGTGTAGTCGTATGATAGCTGCATCTTTTCTTAAGATCGTCTAGCACTCGTTCTCCTGCCTCGGATCTAAAAGTCGTTTTATAATCTATACCTAATTGCTTAATATCTTTTTCATTCACCAGCTACCGCCTTAATAGCTGGAGCTGCTTTACCAGCTGCCTCTGCCATTTGCATTTGTTCTTGCATTCCTTGCATTTGTTCCGCCTGTTGTTTTTTCTCTTCTCTGATTTGCTCTACCTCAGCTCTAGATCTTAGGATCTTAGCTGGTAAACCAATAACGTCTTTTAGATGAGCTACTAAACCATCGACATCTAAATAATCGAAAACAGGAGCTACATTTTGTACTGCTCCAAATACTTCTATACCTCTCATGATAGAAGATAGATCTCCAGATTTTTGAGCTTTCGCTATTGGAGATACATATTCAATTTCGATTTGTTGATCTTGTAAAAATTCTGGAACTTGTTGAAACTTACTTTCTTTTAATAAAATATTAAAACATCTAGTAATTAATGGTTGTAATAATTCAGATTGTAATCTACCAAGAACGGGTCCCAATATTCTCATCTTCTCTTCAGATTTTTGCATGACCTCGGTAGCTGTCATGTTATTTCCTTGAACAGATAATAATTGATCAACAAAGAAATTTTCTCTGATTGCTTTTCTTCTTTGTTCCTCCATGTTTAATCCTAGAGGTTGATTGCTGCCAATGTTTAATGGCTCAATTCTTTCTCTTGTTCCAGATCTGTAGAAGTTTAATCCTCCTGGAACTGTTCTTACAGGTAATACAAAACCATCATCTGGAACCATTAAAGGTGGATCTATTTGTTTTTGAGCTGCTTTAATAGATACCTTAGACATTGTATTTAACATTTTAACATCTGGTAAAGCATTCATCGCAGGAGATCTTCCGTAGATTTCGTTTGATGCTTTTAAATATCTTGGAACTACATAAGGAAAATTATCAAAACCACTTTCACTTAATAAAAAACCTGTTTCTTCATGAACGTAACAGCTAGAAAAAGGTTTATTAGTATTGTTTTCATATATGCCTCCCATTTCATTCGGCATAACAGCATGTAAGATAACAACATCTTCTTCTGGTTTTTTAATAATAATATCTTTTAAGCCATGAGGAAATTCCGCTTTAGGAAACATTACAGGTATAGATCTAGCTTTTAAATTAAATTTTCTAATTACTGTATCTACTGTTCCTTTTTGATTTTCTGAAATAAATAATTCTGAGATATGTACTGTTTTAAATCTTAGATCATCGTCTTGATCTGAGTTAATAAACATTCCTGCAGTACCGAAAGCAATAAGATCGTGATACAATTCAAAAATTTCTTGTTGGAAGTTAGATCTTGAAAAAGCTTGCAACATTACTTTATTACAGTTTTCTAACCATTCCGCAGCTCCATCGTCTTGATCAATTAAATCGTTTCTAAATTTAAGTGAGAACCAAGCTGAAGTTGTTGAAGTTAGCATTCCATGTAAAGATGCTGCTAATAATTCTAAAGCATGAGTGGCTGTGCCATCGTAGATTTGTTCGTGCCTTTTATCTCCTCTTGTTCTTTTAACATTAATGTCTGCTTTTCTTGGCAGCATGTAATCTGCAACTTCTTGCCAATGAGACTCCCATGTATTTCTAGAAGTTTTTAAAGATTGATAAGTGTCGAGAACTTTTTTTGCTTTAGATGTAATATCCATTTTTTATCCTAATAATGTTTTTTTCTTTAATTGTAATTGACCAGATCCTAATCCCTGGGGTCCAGTTAAAATCATAGAAGATCTACCTTTACCTCTATCAATAGAATCTGTAGACGTTGCCTGAGAAACTTCTGGTTTACTTGGTGCGGGTGTTGGCGCTGGTGGTGGTGCTGGTGGTTTTGGTGGTCTAACTACTCCTCCCATATTATTCTCCTAATAAAGTTTTTTTAGTTACTGTTGCATCAGACTCGTCTCCTGTAGCTGATGTTAAAATTGTACTACTTCTTCCTGTTCTGTTTCTTCTTAGTCTAGCTTCTTCTGCTGCAGCAGCTTTTCTTCTTGCCTCATCTTCATAAGATGGAGATTCTGGTAAAGCCTCTACTGGTGGTACAGGTGGCATAGCTGGAATTTTAGGTGTTAAAAAACTCATTTTATCGATCCATGTATTGTGTAATCGCTAACAGCGATTGTTTGATTAATTTTACTTTTTTCTTCGTAGTCGTTTATAGATATTGCCATATATCTCATGGCATCGCAGGCATGACTTGACCAATCATGAACTGGCTTATTATTAAACATTCTCATCTTCTCATTATACTTTCGATGATAATGTTTTAATGCATCTATTAATTTTTTTGATTTATCTAAATTAAAATAGCATCTAGGTAAAACCATTTTTAAACTATGTATTCCATCTTCTAATGGAAGTTTAGGAAGTATTCTAAAATTTATTCCCAACTGATAAGCTACGTCTCTTCTAGTTTTACCAGACGAAAATTCTTGAACGTCTATATCGTGAGGTGCAAAATGCTTATCATAAATATAATCTTTTTCTTTTATGACCTGGATATAGTGAGGTAGACCCTCTCTTCTATTTTCGTAAAAATCTATAATCTTAATTGCGTTACCATGTTTTTGATAAAAGACTATAGCAGTAGAATCTCCGACTCCAATATCCCAAACTGTATTAACTAATAACGTAGGATCATATTCCATCAATGTTATGTTTTGCTTATCCTCAAGCTCTTTCATAATATTTCCGTAGATAGATCCTTCAATATTAGCAATCCAATCACACTCAAACTCCTGGCGGTACTTTGTATCGCCCATGGCTTTCTTAGCAGCGTCTAATTCTTCTTGATCTATAATCTTAGTATCAGTTGCAGCTGCTGTATAAGCATACCATTTAGGATCTGCTAAAGCTTGTTGGTATAATTCATAAAATAAATTAGACATTCCTGCTGGCGTGCCGATCATATATGCAAACCCCTTACGATCAGAAAGAGCTGGTCTAATTATTTCATTCCAAAGCTTAGGTTCGATCTGAGCTACCTCGTCAATTACGACTCCATCTAAAGCTAATCCCCTTAATGCATCTGGATTCTCAGAGCTTAAAAGTGTAATTCTAGCTCCATTTGGTAAATCACATCTTAATTCTGTTTCATTAAATCTTGTTGTTGGGATGGGTCCCGCAAACATTTTCATATAATCCCAGGCAATAGACTTAGCTTGCTTATAAGTTGGAGCTATATAAGCATATCTAGGATTAACCATATTATTTTGTAGAGCTGCACGAATAAGATGGTTTAACATACAAACTGTTTTACCAAATCTTCTGTGGCAAGCTAGTACAGCAAATCTATAATTATCTAATTGGTTATGTAAATTTTGTTGTAGCTCCCTTGGAGTGTACGGGATCTTAACATGCATTATAAAATTATAGCTATAACAATAATAACACCTGTAGCGATCACAACTTTTTTATGATCTTTCCACAAATGTTCTAACTGATCAATTATTCCAAGTATATTCATATTTTTTCCTAATGGATTGTTGGTATATTAAACGTGTCATCCAGGGAGTGATAGTCTACCCCAGACTTTTTCATTACTTTAGATGCAAAAGATTTTGAATGTTCCTCGTTTTCAAAACCTGTAAAGTGAACCACTAAGCTATTTGTTTCTGGCTGAAGAAAAACTAGAGCTGTAATAGATTCCATAGCAGCGGCTGTCTCTGTTTGTGTCTCTAATTCGGGAGATATATATATATTGCGCCCGCGCCCAAAATTTCGGGGTATACCCCCTTTTTTATTTTGCGTTTTTGCCTGGCGTTTTATAGGCTTTTTATTAACCATTGGTTTCTTAAACCGCTGGGAAGTAAGTCTTTTAAATATTTTTTTAATCATTGTGTTATTAGTTGTGTTGCGAATTAGAATCATTAAAGAACAAAGCGCGAACATTTCAGAAATCATACGCGCGCGCGAAACTTTGTTTTCGCATGCTATGTACCTAAGTATCCAAGGCTAACCAGTAAGATAATAGTTATTTCTTCTTACGC
>Ga0222717_10000410_pt1 | contig 37107 bp, 32 predicted proteins | sample C33_18DmetaG_FD_165053 | JGI IMG/M metagenome (GOLD analysis project Ga0222717, IMG submission 165053) | Estuarine water microbial communities from San Francisco Bay, California, United States - C33_18D | ecosystem: Environmental > Aquatic > Marine > Unclassified | place: USA: California... | reverse complement strand
CGACGACTTCAGTTGGTCTATTGTAGCCGTTGCTATTGTGGCGGTGGTCGCTGGCACCTTCACCGTTCAAAAGCTGCGAGGCCGATCATAAACTACTTTCAAAAAAAGCGTCAACCTTTGGTGCTCTAACCACACACATAAAAAGCCGCCAGGACAAGAGGTCACTGACGGCTAAAATTGGAGAGAGCGGGTGAAGGGAATCGAACCCTCGTGTCAAGCTTGGGAAGCTTGCGTTCTACCATTGAACTACACCCGCTGAAGCGAGGCGTTAGTCCCAGGAAGACACGTTGTCTTTGATGTCATCAAACTTCTTATCTTGCCCGGAGCTATGGACGAAGATCGGACGCTTGATGCGACCGGAACGACCAAATTTGTCGCCATAAATCGAAGGAATGGTGAGTGAAGAGTCATCATCGGCATCCATGTAGACTTCATACATCTGGCCCCAAGCATCGTTGAGACGCCCCGTGTCTGGATGAAAGCCTGGGAGGTTCTCTTTCTTCGCCATCTTGGAAGGCTCCCAGAAGGGAATCTTACGACGGTTGAGGTCGTCCGCTTCAGCAGAGTCCGCAGACATCAAAACATCCATGAGATCACTGTTCGTCTCGTAGGGACCTTCACTGTCTCCACGCACAGGATAGGCATAATATTCGTTATAAAAGCCTTTGATCGCATTCTGCAGCTGCATGCAGTCATTCTGCACGGTGGCGGAGCGAGCGCGGTTCATGACATTCTTGGTCACTGGCACCGAAATGGAGGCGAGGACGGCAATGATTGAAATCACGACGAGGAGTTCGATTAGAGTGAACGCGCGGGAAAGCGGGCGGCGTAGGGAGATCTTCATAGGTGTTGTAGACGGTTTCTTCTAAGGTAGCATGCGGGCCTAAGGCCAGGCTAGTGAATTTGTTGGTCCCTCTCAATCCTGAGGGCGGGGACGGATGCTTAGCCGTCAGGCTTCCTTTGACAAGCAAGTAATGAACGAATTGATCGAGGAGAAACTGCTCAGACACCTGCGCCAGAGCGACTATCGCCCCCAGAACAAGTCCGAACTTTCCCGCGCGCTAGAGCTCGATTCTAAGGATCGTCCCGCCCTGCGCGCGTGTTTGAAGCGGCTGGAGGCGTCTGGAGCTATCGTGCGAGCCAAGAAGGGGCGCTACATCCTCCAAGAAACCAGCGCTCAGACAGTTGTCGGAACGTTTCGGAAACGGCCCCGAGGCGGTGAGCTGGTAATCGCCAAATCAGCTGGCGAAGGCCCAAAGGTCACTTTGAAGCGCCTGAACATTCCCGAAGGCCACGAGAGCACCGCCTTGGAGGGCGATCGGGTGCTCGTCCGCTTGCGCCGCCCCTCGGCCTCGGAGAGAGATCCGGCATGGCTGAAGCACCTACCTAAGGACAAGCAGGAGAAACTGCGCCAGCGATTTCAGGACGAGCCCCCGCGCCTAGAAGGCGACGTGATCAAGGTCCTAGAACGTTCTGCCCGTAAACTTGTGGGCACCCTGACCGTGGGCGAAGGGTGGGCTACCCTTGCCCCCGATGATGAACGTCTGCCAAAACGGATCGATCTCCACGGCATCGCGGTAGACGAGTCCGTTTCAGGCCACAAAGCCCTGGCCAGGATCGACTCGTGGGAATCCCTGGGCCAGAGCCCTCAGGGAACGTTGCTCAAGGTTCTAGGGAAACACAATGCACCAGGTGTCGACGTGCTCGCAATTATTCACAAACACGGTCTACCCACGGAGTTTCCCGAAGAGGTGCTTCAGGCTGCCGAGAACATCGACGGAGACCTGTCGGAAGACGCCCTGGCAGGACGCGAGGATTGGCGCGATGCTGAAGTCATCACGATCGATCCGTTCGATGCTCGAGACTTCGATGACGCCATTGCCGTCAAAGAACTCAAAGACGGCGGCTGGGAGCTTGCTGTTCACATTGCAGACGTGTCTCACTACGTAACCCCGGGGAGTGAGCTCGATCAGGAAGCTGAACAACGCGGCAACAGTGTCTACCTTGTAGACCGGGTGCTTCCCATGCTCCCAGAAGCGCTCAGCAATGGCATCTGCAGTCTTCGCCCAGACGAAGATCGGCTCACCTTCTGCGCCATCATGACCTTTGATGCGAAGGGCGCTCAACAAGCAGCGCGCTTCACACCCGCCGTGATCCGCAGCCAACAGCGCCTGACTTATGAGGAGGCCTATGATCGTCTTCAAGAACGGGGATCAACAGATCCGATCACCGCGTGTGTTCAACGCGCTTGGGCCCTGGCCTTCTTGCTTCGAACGCGACGCTTCTCTGCGGGCAGCCTGGACCTCGATTTCCCGGAAACGAAAGTAATCCTTAATGACAAAGGCAAACCTCGCGAAATCCGCGTGGTGGAGAATGACAAGAGTCACCAACTCATCGAGGAATGCATGCTCGCCGCCAACGAAGCCGTGGCTGAAACGATCCAGCAAGCAGCCAAGCCATCGCTCTATCGGATACACGAAGATCCCGATCCAGAGAAGCTGTTAGAATTTCGTGAATCAGCCAACCGACATGGCTTTCCGGCTGGGGACTTGACGCACCGCGCCAATCTCCAGAGCCTTCTCAAGGAAATACGTGAGCATCCAGCAGAGTACGTTCTGAAGCTTGACCTACTCAAGAGCATGAAGCGCGCTGCCTATCATGCGGATTCGTTAGGGCACTATGGACTCGCCAAAGTTCATTACACGCATTTTACCAGTCCGATCAGGCGTTATTCCGACTTGGTGGTGCATCGCGTGCTCAGACGTTTGATAGGCCAAGAAGACCAGACGCCTACGCCCTCCTACCGGGAAATGGGCGAACTCGGACAGCACCTTAGCAACACAGAGCGCTTAGCGGCAGAAGCCGAGCAGGACACAAAGCGGCTCAAGGTGATGGAGTATTTCGAACGGCGCAGTCGCGACCTTCCGCCTCCTCGATTCGACATCGTGGTCACGGAAGTTTCCCGCATGGGGCTCTTCGTCGAAATACTCGGGTTCGCCACACGTGGGCTCATTCGAATGGCCGATCTCCCTGGCGAGGACTACTACCGCTATGATGCAAGGCAACTCTGTGTGAGCGCGAAGAAGGGAAAGAGCTACCACGTGGGCGATCAATTCGAGGCGGAACTCTTCCGGGTGAACAAGAAACGAGGACACCTCGATCTTCGTCCTTTGAAGTGACAGAAACGCTTTAACTCCTTAAAATGGCTGGATGAAACACTGGTTACTCCTCATTCCCATTGCACTCCTTGTCGCCCCGCTCGGCGCCGCAGATTCCGAACTCAGATCGAAAGACAGCTATCACCCATTTCGCCAGGTTGATTCGGCAGAGGCTTGGGAAACCCGAGCAGCGTCGTTGCGTCGACAAGTTCTCGTGGCTACTGGGCTTTGGCCCATGCCAACCAGGCACCCGCTCCACGCGGTGGTGCATGGGCTAGTTGACCGAGACGACTACACGGTCGAGAAAGTCAGCTTCGAATCCTTTCCTGGCCATTACGTCAGTGGAAGTCTCTACCGCCCCAAGAACCTCAAACGTGGCCAGAAGATTCCTGGGATTCTTAGCCCACATGGCCATTGGACGAACGGCCGCTATCACGATCACGGAACCAAGTTCGCTAAAGAGTTAGAAACCGGCGGTGAACAATTCCCGTCGGGCCGCCATCCGTTGCAGGCGCGCTGTGTCCAACTTGCCCGCATGGGATGTGTGGTATTTCACTACGATATGGTCGGGTATGCCGATAGCATTCAACTAGATCACCGTAAGAGTTCCATGCCTGAGAATGGGCTCTTTAGCGTCACTGCGGAGCTGCGCCAGCAGAACCTCATGGGCATCCAAACCTTCAATTCCATACGAGCCCTAGACTTCCTCGAAGGACTTCCTGGCATTGATCAAGACCGAATCGGCGTCACGGGTGCAAGCGGTGGTGGCACGCAAACGTTTATCTTAGGAGCCGTAGACGACCGCCCGGACCTGCTTTTCCCAGCAGTGATGGTGTCGACGGCGATGCAAGGCGGGTGTGTCTGTGAGAATGCCAACTACCTCCGAGTGGGAGCCGGAAATATCGATCTCGCAGCTCTCACAGCACCAAGACCCCTCGGCATCACGGGTGCCGATGACTGGACGATAGAGATCGAAACCAAGGGCAAACCTGAACTAGAGCAACTGTACTCGATGCTCGGCAAACGCAGCCATTTCGACGTCTTTCCATTTCTGAGATTTAAACACAACTTCAACGCCGTCTCACGGCAAGCGATGTACGGCTTTGTCAATACTCACTTCAAACTCGGCCATGAATTGCCAATCAGAGAGCAGCCGTTCACACCGCTCTCCAAAAGAGAAATGGGTGTGTGGACAACGGCGCATCCCGCTCCATCCGAGCGCGGAGCTTCCCACGAAGAAGCCCTTCTCAAATGGTGGGCAACAGACAGCGACCTCCAACTCGCAACCCTACGCTCACGCATGGGAGACAATGCTCAAGCTGCTGCAGACTACGTCAATCTAGTCGGCGGCGCCTGGGAAACAATGATAGGGCGCTCGTGGGATGAGGTAGGACCGGTAAGCCACGAACTCACCTTGAAGGAGGAGGTGACAGACTATCTACTCATGGAAGGCACTATGGAGTCGAAGGCTCACAACGAGTCCGTTCTGGTACGTTACATCTATTCGGAAGGTTGGAATGGAGAAGTGATCTTGCGCTGGGCTTCCGCAGACGAGGTCGAGACGTTCCCTAACAGTGCCACGCTCATTCAAGACGGATTCGCACTCGTAACGATCACGGATGACGTATCCAAAGCCGCCATGAATCAACCAGAGGCGTCGGGTTACACGTTTGGCTACAATGCAACCACCTTTGCTAGGAGAGTACACGATATGCTCACCGTGGTGAAGGGCATGCGTGAAATGTCAGATGATTGGAAAGTGAGCAAGGTGCATCTGCAAGGAAACGAAGGTGGTGCCGCGATCGCCCTAGCAACGCGGTTTCTCCTCAGAGCACAACCGTTCATCGGAGAATCAAACGTCAGTCTGGGCGGAATGCGCTTTGCAAATGTGACCAGGCTTGATGATCCCTGGTTCGTACCTGGAGTGGTGAAGTATGGCGACATCGAGTCTCTGATTCTCTTGAACCAATCGTTCTAAATGCGAACCGGGTTCCCTCTTTCCAGAGAACCCGATTCACAACTAGTTTATTTCTAACAATCTTCTAGCGGCGATAGCACCATCCACGTGACCGCGTCGTGTAGCGGGTGGTGCGACGTGGCGCATGATAGTAGCGGCGCTGAGGGTAGGCGCGGCTGGTGCCACGATAGTAAATGGAACCGTTGCCATAATGTGGATTGACCACAATGCGAGCAGACGTGTAGCCCCGACTACGACGCACGGGTGCCACATAGCGACGCTGCGTGGTGTGATAAGATGGCGTGTAGTGACGACCGTAACCGCTGCTATACCCGTACAAACTTGAACTACGGCAATGCTGTGCAGCGGCATCTGTAGGACCAAAGGCAACGAAGAGCGCCAAAGCGCCAACGCTGGCTAAGAGGGATTTGAGGAGTCTTTTCATAAGAGGTAAGTATTGGATTCGCCCGATTGGACCCTCAACAGGGGCTTTGTATTCATTGGATTCTTTCTTTCTTTCAGGCCCCCAGTCTGCGATAGAATCCTTCATGGTCCGCATCTTGCGGACCCAATCTAACTATGAGTTCAGCCAACGAAGCCCAGAATCTGCGGATCGATCCTGCCACACTTGGGGATCTCGATGATCTCGTTGAGCTGGTCATGGAGCTGTTTAGTTTAGAGGAAGACTTCCAGCCGGACCGACGCAAGCAACAACACGGTCTCAAATTGATACTCGAACAGCCTAACCGAGGCCGTATCTTCGTCATTCGCAGCGAAGATAAGATCATCGCCATGGTCAATCTACTCTTCACGATCAGCACGGCAGAAGGCGGCATGGTAATTCTGTTAGAAGACTGCATTGTCCATCCCGATCATCGTAGCCAAGGTCTTGGCAGCCGCTTGATCAAACATGTTTGTGAATTCGCAGAACAACGGGGATTCCTGAGGATCACGCTGCTGACTGATCGCATTGTCACCGAGTCCCGTGAATTCTTTTCCAGACACGGATTCACGGAATCTAACATGGTACCCATGAGGCGGATCATCACTTCAGAAGATAATTCTTCCTAACACCACTCTAAGCATATGCTCTTTCTTTTTGGTCAGCAAGGCATGCCACCACAGGTGCCCTTTGATATTGCAGACGGATTTGCCATCACACTGATCCTCATGCTATTCATGGTACTCGGTGCCGTCGCTCTCGTAGCTAGGCACTTCCGTCGGCGGGAGAAGTGGGCTCAGGAAGAAGAAGCGAGGGCCTTCAACCAACTCTTGGGCAATGAGCCTCCCGAGAAACCAGAACCCTCACGAAAGACTACGGAAAGAGATTCCAAGAACGATTCGTGGGAACGCGATCCAGACTGGTGGCAGCGCGAGAATCCTTAGCCAAGCCTTGTCGGCACGCGGAAAGCACGCTTTCCTGGAGACATGTCTAACTACATGATCGCCAAATTCACCGATATCGAGGCGGTGCCATGTCCATGCGGCGAAGCAAAACGAGCCTTCGCCACGCCCGACAATGAACTCGCGACCATGCATGTGGTCACGATCAAAGAAGATAGTGAGACACACTACCACAAGAAGATGACTGAGATCTATTACGTGCTTGAAGGCGAGGGGCACATCGAGCTCGATGGTGAAATTCATCCTCTCAAATCTGGAACCGCCATCTTCATCAAGCCCGGCTGCCGCCATCGGGCGGTCGGCAAGCTGAAGATCCTCAATGTTCCAATCCCCGCCTTCGACCCCACTGATGAGTGGATTGATTAACCTCCCTCTTACTATTTCATGACCGAAGATCCTGAAGCCTTTCGCCAGCGCGTGATCAAACTCGCCCAAGAACTCTATCCCAATCTCACTCTCGCGGAACACCCTGAAGCAATCGACGTCGTTCTAGCAGATGAACAGCAAGTTAGCCTGCAGAATATCCGTGCAAACTACAATCTCTCGGAGCGCCCTGACGACGACCTTCGGTCTCTAGTTGAACGCCACTTTGGCCAGCTCTTGTCTCCAGCCATTCCCAAGATCGAAGACCTGACCTACGACAGCATCCAGGATAAGCTCTATCCTCAGGTCATGCCCGCTGAGTATGTGGAAAGCGCTCCGCTTCGCTTAATCTCCTTTCCACTAAGCAATGAGGTGAGCGTTGGCCTCGTCGCCGACTTTCCTGAAACCTATATGTACTTACGTGAGGTTGATCTTCAGCGATGGGATGTCGCTGCCGATGATCTCTTCGACCAGGCTCAGAAGAATCTGGAAGAACTTACACAATCTGTGCAGCTCCAGCTGGCAGGTGCAGACAAAGATGTCTTCGTCGCTGTCGCCAGTGGCGATGGCTACGATGCTGTGCGCATTTTGATGCCAACGTTTCAGGCATTTCTTGCTCAGCACTTGGGCGAGACGTTTCGCTTTGCGATTCCAAACCGCGACTTCCTCATCTGTTGGCGTTTAGACTGCGAGGATAGTTTCCACCAGCAGATCTCCTCGCAAATTGTCGCAGACAGCAGCGAGCGGCCTTATCCACTCTCGTCTTCGGTGTTCGTTAGGAATTCTGAAGGGAATATTCACGAGCAAATACCTATGAACATCACGCCTCCTCCGAAGGATGATCAATCGTCACCGTCAGACTAATACCGCCGCGCGCAGAGAAGGCCCCCGTGATCGATAGCTGTCGCGGTTCACACACGGCAATGAGATCATCGGCAATGCCATTGATGATGTCTTCGTTGAAGCGGGGTTCATTGCGATAGGATGCGAGGTAATACTTGAGAGACTTCGTTTCCACACAGCGCTCATTTGGTACATAACGAATGACGACATGCGCAGTGTCGGGCTGACCCGTCACGGGACAGAGCGAACTAAATTCTGGGCAATCCAACTCAATCCAGTAATCCCGTCCTGGATTCCGGTTGGGAAACACTTCTAAAGTGTCACGAGAGGGACTTGCCGGAAGCGAGATTTCTGAGCGGCCGAGCAAAGTCAGCTCTTTAGGTTTAGAATCAGTGTCCGAATTCATGACGGAAGCATTCGGTCACCTGTTGCGTTTGGCAAGGATCACGATCACGCTCGTTTCGCCATGCCCGTTCACGCTCCGGACCATCCGACCATCGCCATCACAATGGGAGACCCTGCTGGCGTGGGCCCGGAGATTTGCCTCCGGGCTTTGGCCAATGAAAGCCTCACCTCAGTGTGCGAGCTACGCATTTACGGCAACCAAACTATTCTTCAGAGAGTTGCGGACGCTACAGGCCTCAAGGTTGATCCAATGGACGAACGGATCATCGATTTTACTCACATCGATGTCTCTGAAGTCACCCCAGGTATTGCGAATGGTGTCACTGGAGCGGCCAGCCACGCCTACATTCAATCCGCCATTGATGCAGCACTAACAAACGACATCGCTGCTATTGTCACGGCACCGATCAACAAGGAAGCCCTTCATGCAGCGGGTATCGCCCACCCTGGCCACACGGAGATCTTCGCTGAGCGATCCTCCTCCGACCGCTGGTGCATGATGCAGTATTCTGAACCGATCACATGCACCTTCGTCACGGTACATGTTGGCTATTCAGAAGTCCCCGCGCTGCTTACACAGCAACGTATTCTTGAAGTCATCGAACTCACTCACGAGAGCCTGACTAGGATCGAAGGCAAGGCGCCGCACATCGTTGTCTGTGGACTCAATCCGCATGCAGGCGAACACGGCTTATTTGGGAATCAAGAGGAAGAGCGCCTGATCGCCCCAGCAATCGAAGCGGCACGTCAAGCGGGCATGAGCGTCGAAGGCCCACTCCCTCCAGACACGGTCTTCGTGCCAGCTAAACGGGCGACCACCGATGCCGTCGTTTGCATGTACCATGATCAGGGCCACATCCCCGTGAAGGCTCTTGCCTTCGATTGTGCCGTTAATACAACACTGGGTCTTCCTATCATACGCACTAGTGTCGATCATGGGACGGCCCTGGATATTGCCTGGCTAGGCAAAGCCAATCCCGGCAGCCTCTTCAGCGCGATTCACTTGGCGGCCCGCCTATCAAGGAACGAGGCTCCGCGTTGATCTCGGCCAACTTCCTTTTCGCCAGCGCTCGCATCGAGCGCACTCTCTCGGGGTATTGGGAGCTGAGATTGTTGAGCTCTCCGGCATCATTTGCCAGGTCATACAACTTTGGCCGTTTCGTAAGGAAGAGCTTCCAATCACCTTGCCGAATAGCTTGAAGCCCCTCCTTTCCGTGCCAGTAGAGGAGGTCATTGCGGGGATGAGGGCTTTCTGATTTTCCCAACAACGTCTCCCACACATCCACCCCATCAATAACAGGGCTACCAGTCGTGTGTTTCTTCAAATCGATGCCGCACGCACTGGCCAGGGTTGGAAAGAGGTCCATCGCGGCGATCATAGCCTCGCATGTTTCACCTTTCGGAAGCACCTTGGGAAACCTAAAGATACAGGGCACTCGAGTCCCCCCCTCGAACGCAGACCATTTCTTACCACGGTAGGGCAGCGCTTTGGATTCCTTGGTCAACGGCTCGGGACCATTGTCTGACAGAAAGGCTACAATCGTCTTCTCAGACAGGTTCTCTTCTTCAAGCGCATTTAGGATTTCGCCAATTCGACCATCCATTTCTTCGACCACATCGCCATAGACGCCATAGTCAGACTTTCCTTTCCAATCTGGGTGCGCCTGCACTGGAAAATGTGGTGCGGTGAACGGAACGTAGAGAAAGAACGGCGATGCCTTCTGTTCACGAATGAACCTTACTGCTTCATTCGTGAACTTCTTGGTCAACTGTCGGTTGTCGAAAGGATCTTCTGCTAGAGTCGTATTTCGCCAAAGCTCAGTCGTCTGATTGTTGCTTCGTTTGATGTAAAAGGTGTCCTCAAAACCCTGCTCCATCGGCAGCATGGGAGACTCATCGCCAAGATGCCACTTGCCCGTCATCCCGGTGGCATACCCTTCTGATCGAAACACTTCCGCCATGGTAAGTGCCTCGGCCTGCAAACCCGCACCCGGATTCATCAGATAGCCAACAACGCCTTTCGTCCATCCAAGCCGTGAAGGATACGCGCCCGTAAGCAAGGCCATGCGCGACGGAGTACACACCGTCGCGCCTGCATAAAATTTCGTGAGATTGACACCATCCTTGGCCAACTGGTCCAGCACTGGGGTCTTGATCTTAGGGTGACCGTACCCAGACAAATCATGGTAGCCAAGGTCGTCCGCCATAATGAGTACGACATTGGGCGACTGCCCGCGAGCCACCAACACGAAGGTAACAACCAAGACAGCAAGGACGTGAATAATAAGCCGCATTCATCCTTGAACCGCTCGATCGTGGAAAGTTGTCCCAGTAAGGAATCGCCAGCCTGGCGCTGATCCTGCTAATTTACCGCCCGTGACGAAGCGCGCTCTCCCCCTCTTGCTCCTGGCTCTTATCCTCGTTCTCCCCATGTGGGCCCAGCGAGGTAGGCGGGGCTGGCAGGACTACCGGCGGGGCACCGATCGTGGCGGTGTACCCGAATGGGCCATTGATCAAGATCTCCCCAAAGATGTCTTCACCTTCGCCCGTGTCCGCTACGATTCCTGGGGAAGACGCAACAAGTGGGCCACGGACTATCCGGAGAGTGACTACAACTTCTCCTACCGCCTCCAAGAACTCACCGCAATTGAGGTTGCCAACGATCCTGTTGTCGTCGGATTGACTGACAAAGAACTCTTTCAGTATCCCTTTCTCTACATGATCGAAGTCGGCGATCTCTCCTTCCATGACCACGAAGTGGCCGCCTTGCGCACCTACCTCCAACGCGGCGGCTTCCTCATGGTCGATGATTTCTGGGGCGAGGAAGAATATGAGAATTTCGCCTTTGAGTTAGCCCGAGTGTTCCCGGATCGGAAGCTCCAGGAGATTCCTCTCAACCATCCGATCTTCAAAGGCGTCTTTAGTTTGGACAAACGTCCGCAGATTCCATCGATCAATGCCGCGTTACAAGGACGGGACGAAGGCATTACTTGGGAAGGTTGGGATCCGAAAGAGCCACACTATCAGGCTCTCTACGATGATAACGGTCGCATGATGTGCATCGTCTGCCACAACACTGACCTAGGAGACGGCTGGGAACGAGAGGGTGAGAACCACTGGTATTTCAAAGAATTCTCGGAGAAGTATGCCTACCCACTTGGCATCAACATCATCTTCTACGCCCTAACGCAGTAGATTTAATCGCCGCTGGGGACGCCAACTTCATCGTTGCCTGAATCAGTTGCGGTTTCGTCCTTGCTCTTGTCGTCTGTGCCCTCGGCAGGCACCAGTTCTGAACCCGTTTCGCGATCGTTCTGCTCGTCCTCAGCATCCTTGGCAGGCTCTAGCTCTCCGGGAGTTTCAATGTCAGTCTCCTCAGGTGCCGAAACTTGCTCGGTCTCAACAACAGAATTCTCTTCCTCGGGCTCTAAAGCCGTATACAAATCAGCAATTTGCAAGGCCAACCCCTCTAGCTCAGCGTAATACTCCTCATTCTCAAGTTGATGACGACGATTGCGGAGGTTGTCAATTTGCGCTTCTAACACATTCCTTCTCTGACGCACTTCAGGCGGGATCGCTTGCTCCTCAGGACTCAGCACGAGTGCCCAACGTTTAGCGAAACTACCATCGGGCTCACGCTTGGAGGTCCCCCCTTCACGGATGGCATCATAGTCTTTCAACGAAGTTCCTCGACCATCGCCGTTGTCATCAAGGAGTGGGGTCTCTGTTTGGATTCGCCCTTCCTGCTCATAATACTCTGCAGTCTGGCGAGCCGCATATTGAAAAACTTCGAAGACGGAGTTCTCTCCATCATTATTGAAATCCGTCTCGGGATTCAGCAAGGCGTCAGCCATGTAGTTCCCAAAGGACGCGTAGTTCACTTCAGTGCCACTCTTGGTCGCCGTCACCGTGATCCGATTCTTCTCGCTGAGAATCGGAAGAAAGGCCCCACTGGAAGAGGCGGTATTGACGACAATGAGAGGCCGCTTAAAGGGCTTTAACCATTCCTTGAGATCCTTAGCCGACAGATCTGGCCCCGCCAAATTAAAATAAGCCTGACGGCGGTTGTAGGTACCATGCCCAATCAAGATCACCCAGAGTGGAACGGCCAAATCTTTAGGGGACTCTTTAAAATAGGTCTTGATTGAGGCCAATGAATTCTCATCATACGCATCGATAACGGCAGCTTTCGCCTTCCCTCTTGCCGCAGCCACTTTCCATTGGGCCAAGTTATCCATGAACGCCTGCCCATACTCTTCCTCGCCCTCTGCGCCAACCACAATGAGCAACTCGTTAACCGGTGGTGGTGCAGACGGGTCGTCGTCTTGCGCGACAAGCGCAGTTATACCAAGAAGAAGGAGGATGAACGCGTGCTTCATGAATTTCTATGGCAGGCCTTTCCAACGTTTGAGCCCCCACTCACCAGCGAAACAGAGGAGTGCAAGAAGAAAGAATACTGGCAAATGCCACAACGGACTCGTCCTCGTTTCCATGACAGGGAGTGGCTTCTCTTTGAGCTTCTCTACGAAAGATGCGAGTTCACTTTGCTCAACGACTTCTCCTCCGCTAGCCCCAGCAAGCTTATCTAACAAAGCCGCGTTTCCTGAGAGATTCTGAAATTCTTCTAACCCACTATTCACGGTCCATCCCGTCACCGCTTCGCCCAAGGGCTCATTCTCTTCGTCCTTCACCACGGTTCTGGCACTATAGAAACCTTCATTCACCGCCGTGTAGTCCGTGACATAGACACCTGGATCCTGACTGGAAAGAGCAGCACGGAGCTCGCTTGTCTTCCCTTCGGGATCTGTAATCTCGATAATTACTTCGGCGGTGCTATCTGGGAAATAGGCACGGTCATTGACCTCAACTTCAAGACTCACCTTGGGAGGAAAACGAGAGCCATCGACCGCTGACTTAATCGCCACTGGCTTGGGTACATCGGTGATGACCCAACGCATGAGCTGCCGATAGAACTTATTGAGATCGCCCATGAACTCAGGATGATCGGGATTACTGAAACCCCAGCGCCAAAGGTCGCCCGCCGTCAACGCCACGGACTTGCCCTTGCCAAACGACTGCGTTACTAACAAAGGATAGTCTTTGCCATTCTGACGGTAATACGAAACTAGGCTAGAGCCCGGCTTCTGATCTCCCACGGTGTTCACAGTGGAAAGAGCCGGGATATCTGCAAGACGCGCTTCTTCGCTACCACGCTCAGAGCGCAAGCGCACCCATGGTTGGAGCCACCCTTCCCGGCTCAAGTTAACCTTGCCCGCTCCCACCTCGCGATTGGTCGGCGCCCCATTTAAATAGATGGGGAGCATCTCTCCAATGGGCGTCTTATCATACTTGCCTTTGGCAAAAGATTCACGACCACCAAACATGAGAACACCACCGCCGCGCCGAGACACAAACTGCTGGAGACGCTCTTGCTGATTGAAGGTGAAGAACTCGGCCTCCATTTTATCGATCACGATGGCGGAGAATTGGAATAGCTGATCGTCTGTCTTGGGAAATTCCGCTTCGAGATCGAAGTCATCGCTTGGCTTCATTGCGATAATGACAGGCTTGTCATAATCCTCGGTGTCCTGCTCGCCACGGAAGCCACGGAACAGTGGATTGCTACTCTCACCCTCGCGGCCTTTGTATTGGAACTTCGGCTCCCGCTTGGCGATGCGAATCAGTGAGGCGAGTTCGACCTCGTGATCCTCCGACAATGCACGTTTGAAAAACTTAAACGAAGGATCGGGGCGACCTCCAATGTAAAGCACGCTGTAAGGACCATGCGGCATGACCGCGACAATGCTTTGCATGTTGTTCTTTGTCGTCGCTTCTTCGGGCTCCTCTTCCTCCTTGGACGTCTGCGAGACCCGAACTTCGTAGAATGCTAAGGGATCTTCGACACCTGGTTTGAGCTGAAAGCTTACCGTCTCTATTGCAATCGCTTGGTCGGAATTGAGCGTTTGCGAATCCACCTTGTTGCCTTCTTTGTCATAGACCGTGACTTCAACCGGTTCGTTCGCCACCTGGTTGAGTACGACCTCAGCATTCACCGTAACGGGAGCATCCTCGAAAGCACTCTGATTGAGACTAACCTGACGTATCGACGTATCGCGCGTGCTACTCTCACCCGCGATATTGACAGGATAAATTGGAATATCTCCTGTCGGCAACTTGGCGAGCTTCGCATCGAGGTCATTCACATTGCCATCGGTGAAGACAAAGATTCCAGCGAGTGGGCGATCCTCATAACGTTGGCTAATGTCATCAAGCGCCCCGTGCAAAGAGGACGAACGGTCTTCGAAATTCAGCGCTTCGAAGTTGTTCACACGCTGCAAACGCTCTCCAAACAGAAAGCGGTGCACCTTGAATTCTTCGTTGAGATCTTTTAGCCAACCTTTCTCTTCAGACTCGACGAGATCCTTCTGAACCAACTCACCCCGCGGCTCGTCAGCACCAGTATCCTTGATCTGAAGACTCTCACTGTTATCACCGACGACCAGAAATATGTTCGCCCCCTTCTTGGGCTCTTTGCGCGCCAATAGGGGTTCCAGAACACAGAAGAGAAGAAGCAGGATTCCCAGAATCTTCAGCAAGGCGGCAGCCCACTTCCATCCGCCACGCTGTGGAAAGCGCGCGTAAGTATAGATCACCGCCGCGATGCCTAACAAGGCGAGACAGGCAGCCCAGACAAGCTTGTCCTGTTGTTGAAGAATGAGGGAAGCTCCCAGAAAGACCATGCGTTTCTTTACTCTCCTTTGCCGAGGGTTTCGTAATATCGCTGCACCAACTCTGCAAAGGCATCGGGCACGGGATCACGATCAATTGGAGCAAGCGACTCCTCGTCTTCGAGACGCTCAATCTCTTCACCAAGATCTTCATTCAACTGGACAAGAGGCCCTAACACATTCTTCTGAACAAGATCCCACGTCGGCGGCGTATTCTCAAGCTTCGCCTCTCCTCGAATTTCTCGCGAAGTTCCTTTCACTCGGCTCACCTGCTCACGCAGCTCAGGATTCTCTAGCACTCCTTCAACGTCGGCTAACTTATCAATCCACTCACGGTAGCCATCAAGGAAGATATCGCCGTCGAAAGTCCCACCACCGCCACCGTTGCGGTTACCTTGGGCGCCTTGGCCCTGACCTTGCGACTGAGTGGGCGATGGCTGCTGAGGCTGCCCATTCTGAGCCAACTGCTGCCCTTGCCCTTCACCTTCACCTTGCCCTTGCCCTTGCCCTTCGGAATTCTGAGCTAACTGACCCTGACCTTGGCCCTCTCCTTGACCTTGGCCCTCTCCTTGACCTTGGCCCTCTCCTTGACCTTGGCCCTCTCCTTGATCTTGGCCCTCTCCTTGACCTTGGCCCTCTCCCTGGGAATTCTGAGCTAGCTGCCCCTCGTCTTGGCCTTCTCCTGGTTGCTGGCCCTGACCCGGTTGCTGTCCCTGACCCGGCTGCTGTCCCTGACCCGGCTGCTGTCCCTGACCCGGCTGCTGTCCCTGACCTTGACCCTGACCCAGCTGCTGTCCCTGACCCGGTTGCTGGCCTTGTCCGTTCTGGGCTAACTGATTCTGGTCTTGTCCTGGTTGCTGGTCTTCACCTGGTTGCTGGCCTTGGCCCTGACCCGGCTGCTGCTCCTGGCCTTGACCCGGCTGCTGGCCCTGACCATTCTGGGCTAACTGATTCTGATCTTGCCCTGGCTGCTGCCCTTCACCTGGTTGCTGTCCCTGGCCCGGTTGCTGGCCTTGCCCTGGTTGCTGGCCTTGCCCCTGACTCGGCTGCTGCCCTTCACCTGGCTGCTGCCCTTCACCTGGCTGCTGTCCCTGACCCGGTTGCGGGCCTTGTCCGTTCTGGGCTAACTGATTCTGCCCTTCACCCGGCTGCTGCCCTTCACCTGGCTGCTGCCCTTCACCTGGCTGCTGCCCTTCACCTGGCTGCTGTTCCTGACCCGGTTGCGGGCCTTGTCCGTTCTGAGCTAACCGATTCTGGTCTTGTCCTGGTTGCTGGCCTTGATTATTCTGTGCCAACTGGTTCTCCGTTGGCGCTGCATCCTGCAAGCGATCAATGAGATCCTGCACTTCGCGCTGAGCCACCCGAAGTGCCTCTGTTTCGTCACCAAGGATATTACGAGCGGCATCTTCGATCCCTTGAGTAAGCTTAGCGATCTCTGCAGAAGTCTGCTGGTTGAGCTGCTCGGCACCAATAGTATCGGGGAACGTCCTCTCCGAACCGTCTAACATATCGGCAGCTTGCGTAAGCTGATCAGGCAACGTGTCTGCTTTGGCAGCACGCAACGCATCTTCCAAACGTTTCGACAAACGTGGCTCGGGGAGCTCCGCTGCCATAGCAACCTGCTTCGTGTCTTCGATGAGCTTCTCAAGTTCCACCTTCTGTTCTGCCATCGTCTCCTGTGCCTCAGTGCCCTCATCCTGTAACGAAGGGCGCTTGTTCTGGCTATCATTCGCATTAGCAAGCTGTTGCTCGATCGCATCCTGACGCTCTGCGATATCGATCGCTTGGTCTCGCAGGGCACGCATCTCATCAGCAAACTTGTTCGCGGCCTGCTCACGCAACTCGTTGTTCAACTGCTGCATCTGTTCTTCAGCACGCGTCGCTTCTGTAATCGCTTTGCTGTTATCGTTCTGCCGCATGGCATCCGCCGTTTCCTGCAACTTCTCGCGAACGCCATCGAGTTTTTCCCGAGCTTCGGCCAAATCCGTTCGAGTCTCTGACTTGTCCATGTCTTGTGCTAAACTATCCACATCGCGCAGCATATCGCGTTGCTGATCGCGCAGACGCTTCAGCTCCCGCTCGAGCTTGTCTTTCTCCTCCTCGTTGTCGGCCACCTCCAACTCGGCTTCAAGTTCCTTTAATTTGTCCGTTAGCGCTTCCTGACGCTTCGCCAATTCTTTTAAGCGATTCAGATAGGACAAGGCCTCTTGGTTCTCTGCTCGCTGCTGGGCGAGAGCCTCTTGGTCGGCCCGATTCTCGTTCTGGTAACGGTCCTTCTCGTCATTGAGCTGCATGTTCTCCATCTGCGGGTCCTGACTTCCACCGCCACCACCTCCGCCTTGCTGCTCCTCGGCTTTCACCACTTCCACGTTCCGTCCACGCAACTTAAGCAACGCATCATAGCCTTTCATCTGATGCTCGAGAGCTTTCTCGCCATTCTCTACCAGAGACACATCCTCCTGCTGTTGCCATGCATCCAGCGCCGCGATGCTCTGCTCCATCTCGGCAATAGCCGTGTCCGCAAACTGTTGGGCCTCGCCATCCTGCAGCTCGCCGCGCATCTCCATGGTGCTCTCAAGACTAGCTGTTTGACCGTCCTTGATCACACCGATATCTTCCTTCTGTTTGGCCGGGTCTCTCTGAGGGGACTCAATCACTCGGTGAGTAGCCGCGATGATATCCTTCTGCTTGGCCGCTTCTTCCTGAGCGCCTCCTCCTCCGCCTCCGCCTCCGCCGCCTCCGCCAGCTCCTTCGCGGTAGTATTTCAGGAACGGACGGACTTCGATGAAGTAGATGTCACTCTTCGCCCGGCGAAGTTCACCCTGGCGGTCTTTATCCTCAGCCCAGAAATAGTAGGAAATGAGCTGGTCTTCCTTAGCCCCGAGATCTTCCAAGGCTAGCAAATGATTCATTTCGACACTAGGCTGTGGCTCGGACTCTGTCCCTTCGCCCAACTTCAGCTCATTCTCTTCTTCCTCATACGTGTAGCTCAACCCATAACTGAGAACGCCAAAGTCGTCCTCAGCTTTCCCTTTGAGAACCACTTCTTCGAGGGCAGACGCTTGAATGTCGCGTTTAGGAATGACTGCCGTGACTTTTGGTGGCTCATTCCGTAACACCGTAAGCTCAAGCCGAGTAAACTCTTTGTTAGGCCTCCCCGCATCATCTTCAAGAGTCAGGACAAACACGTCACTCTCATGTGCCGTCATCCTCCCAGAATAGAGACTCGCATCATCAGAAGACACGGTCAGAGCCACTTCTTCCTTACTCCGCTCACCCACAAGCGTTATCTTGGACACGGGCTTGTTGAGCACCAGTTCAATCTCTAACAAACTATCCTCAAACGCCGTCACTTTGCGCACGTCCTTCATCACCTTTGGCTCGCCGCCGACATAGCTAGGCGGAGTAATGGTCACATTAGCGCGATTCAATCGGGGGTATTCAAACGTGGTGATCTTGAATGTCTCAGTCGTTTCATCGCCATACTTGATCTTATAGACAAAGTCCGCGCTGACCTCGGGCAAAATGACGCCGAAGAGGGGATCTTCCAAGCTCTTCACCATGGGCAAAAGCTGCAGCTCATCTTCGGAAGGCCCGTGTTGCAAGGCCGCCGCAACAGGCAAAGTGTCCTCTCCAAACAAAGCACTGATCGGCAAACGAGTCCCCTTCTCCACTTCTGTATTCCCAGGAGTGACCTCCACCGCAGTCGCGGGGATCTCTTCATCCGCCACGGGCTGCTCTCTGTTCGCTAATTTGTTCGGTTTGGAGGACGGTAGGATGCCAGCAGGCCCGAACATACCGAAGCCTATGAGCAGTGGAAGAAACACGACCAACGCTGCTGCGCGACGCGACCAACGGCTTGCCATCTCAGCCTTGCGCATCTCTTCAGAACTGACGTCCTCAACCCAGCTCTGCTCACGTGCTTGATCAATGGCGTCTTTAATGACGCGATCCTGAAGGTAATTCAGTTCGCCCGTCTCTTTGTCAGGCTTCTGCTCGACCGCCGTAAGAAGCAGCGATTGAAGGTCCGGATGACTCTCCTCAATCTTGTGCGCCACCTCATCCACATCAAAGCTAGGGTCTAATGAGCGTCCGCCCCAGACCCAGCAGACAAAGGCCCCGATCAGTAAAGTGAGGCATAACCAGAACGACCACCAGTTCACAACGAACAAGAAGATCAGGAAGATCGAAGCAAAGCCGAGTAAGATCCACGAAAGATGGGTCTGCTCTTTCCAACGTTTCAAGGTCGCCTCTTTCTCTGAGAGACGTTCCAGGATTTGAATGATGGCTTTATGCATGATGCTAGCGTGGTTTAGTTAGACACCGCCTTCGCTAGGGGCGGCTTTGGGTTGAGCGCAACGAGCAGAGTAAAGTATTTCAACGATCAGTAAGATCATGACAAGGTAGAGAAGCCACATCCAGACTTTCTGCTGGGACTCCTGCTCTTGCACGGATAACTTTGCCGGTGGAATCTCCCCTTTCGCTCTCCCCTCAGCGCGTTCTTCGTCAACTTTGAGGAGCTGTTCAAGCTTATCACCCTCGATGGCAGCAAGCCGGCTTTCCTGGGTGGGGACATTCACAGCGGCAACGAACTGCCGGGTTGGGTAAGCAATCTTGTAAAGGCCTGGCGTATCCGTGGCATCAAAACTCGCCTCGTCCTCAGCGACCCCGACCTCTTCGCCATCTGGCAAAGTCACGGTCTTCTCGATGCCGGCATCCAAAGGAATGCTATCCCCGATGAAATAGGCCTGTTTCGAATCTCTACCAGAGGGATCCTGCGTGAGGATGGCATAGATGAGCGGAATAAATTTCGTCGAAAGGGCGAGCTGGCTATCTTCACGATCCCAACTCGAGGTCATGACCAAAAGCGAGCCCTTGCCCACAGGTACTTCAAACCACGCTGGCTCACCACTATCAAAGGACGCGAGGACGCGCGCCTTCTCTAGATTGTCAATGTCCAACGTCCGGTGACGCCAGAAATGCACTTTCGTAAAGTCCGCAAAACGCGCTTCGGAGAATCCTTGAAGGTAAGGGTGTTTCCGATCTATCTCGCCTAACAAGGCATAGTCTGCGATCTTGGCTTCCGATGCTGGGAGTTGATCCAACTCCAGCAACTTGGCCAACGCTGGGACAGAATTGAGTGAACGTACCATGAAAAGACCACGACCACCTTCATCAAGGTATTGACGCATGGCATCCATCGGAACGTTCCCCAATGGATCTGACACAACCACGAAGTCCAAGAGACTCCAGTCTATCTTATCGAGCGGATCAGCAAACTTCTTCAGCGTCAACTCTGGCTTAAATGTCGCCGTCTCAATCAGAGCACGCTTGAAGAAGAAGAGCGGCGCTCCTGTTCGGTTGGGATCTTCATCACTATGATAGAGAATACGGAGCGGCTTGGCCACAGGTGGGCTCTGAAAATAACGATTATCGAAATCAATGTCATCGCCGTCGAGCTGGAGAATCGGTGCCGTCGTACCCGTTGTCGTCTTGGGTGCCGTGAGAACCTCTGTGTCTCCAGGCGGCACTACCACACTCAGGGGCTGACTGGCTGGAGTGCCGTCAGCATTCTGCCAAGCAATTGTAAATCGAGACTCCTTCGAATCACGATCGTTGCTCAATCGAAAGCGATCTTCCTGTTTCTGTAGCTCTGCGATCCCGGTCGATCTGGGTAACAGCTGTAAACTAGCATTAGTCCGCCCTCTCTCACCAACACGCTCTTCCGTCACCTTCACCTCCACTGGCCACTCATACTGCCCGAGCGCCTCTAGATTGGCACCCTCCTGGACATCACTGACAAGATAAACTTGGCGTTCGGCCGGCGACTCCACACTCGCATCTTCGAGCGCATCTCGAAAAGACTCCACCGCTGTGATCATCGCTTGCCCGAGATCGGTGCTCTGCCAACTGGGCTGAATCGACTCCAACTTCGCGAGCAATGTAGCTTTGCGCTCCGGTTCCGCAGGTTCACGCCAAGCATCGAAAGAGTGCAGGAGACGGGTAGACTGGTCAAAGGTGAAGACCTGGACCTCATCGCTAGATTCAAGATCATCGATGATCGCGCGGGTGCGCTTCAACGCGTCCTCCCAATGCCCCTCCTGACGCATGGAGGCGCTGGTATCGATGAGAATGACGGCTTGCTGACTCTGCCCCACGAGATCTTTCATCAGGTCCTGCCGTAAGAATGGTCGACCAAAGGCGAAAGCGATGAGAGCCAGGATCGCGCAACGTAAGAGCAGCAGAAGCAGATTCTCCAGCTTCGACCGTTGCTGCTGCTGAATCTTGGTCGGCTTAAGAAAGCGCAACGAACTGAAAGGCACCACTTTCTTCAACTCGCGGTTACGCAGGTGAAGCAGAACGGGCAAACTAAGTGCAGCCAAGCCTAAAAGATACAACGGAAAGAGGAAACTCATGCGCCGCGTCGACTCCGGTTGAGTTGCGAACGCAAGCTGAGGAGGCGATGCAACGTCTGGTCAAAGGGGACGTCTGTAACGGCCTTAACAAGGTCAATACCCAATCCTGCACAAAGTTTCTCAACGGCGGCCTGATGAGCACCAAACTGCTCTTCGTAATGCGCCCGCGCACGCTCAGGATCTAACAGAAAGCGATCTCCGGTTTCCATATCTTCAAAGACTGCATTGTCCTTAAAAGTCCATCTCGCCTCTGCCGGATCGAGAATCTGAAAGACGATCACATCGTGACCACAGGATCTCAGGTAGGTAATCTGTGAAGATATCGACTTTATATCCTCTAACAAATCCGAAAGGATGACGACCAGCCCACGCTTGCGCAGCATTGGCGACATATCACCCAACGACTTTTTAATGTCTGTTCGGGTACTCTTCGGCTCAGTTTCTAACGCAACGACCATCTGATGCATTTGCCCACGCCGTCGTCGCGGTGGCACATAGGTGTTTATCTCATCGGCGAAAGTCACGATCCCAACCGAGTCTCCCTGAGAGAAGAGGAATTGGGCGAACGTGGCTGCCAATGTCGATGCATAGTCAGCCTTGGTGTAGTCCAGCGTTGAGAATTCCATCGATCGGCTTTGATCGACAACAAGATGGCAAATCAAATTCGTCTCGGCTTCGTACTTCTTAATGCAGTAACGGTCACTTCGCGCATAGAGCTTCCAGTCAATGTGCTTGGGATCGTCCCCCTCTGCATAAGCCCGGTATTCACTGAACTCGACCGACGATCCATGGTAAGGACTCCGGTGGAGGCCTTGTGTATAGCCTTCGAGGATACGGCGGGCCCGTAAATCAAGCGACTTGATGCGCATCAACGTCTTTGCGTCGATGTGCTTCGTTGGGTCAGCCGACACTGGCATGGCCGTTTCTTATTTAACCTCAGCTAACAGTTTCTCTACCACGTTCTCAACAGACACGCCGTCCGCTTCTGCGCGATAGTTCAACAGAACCCGGTGGCGCATGACCGGCTCAGCCAGCGCGCGAATGTCGTCTTGGGTAACGTGGGCCCGCCCCTGCAGAAGAGCACGCGCTTTCCCTCCGAGCACGAGGAACTGTCCTGCACGCAATCCCGCCCCCCAGGACACCCAGTTGTTGATAAACTCCGGCGACTCCTTGCCACCTGGTCGCGAGAGCGTTGCCAGTCGCACGGCGAAACGCGCAACGTCGTCTGCCACCGGCACTTTGCGCACAATGTCATGGAACGCACGCACTTCGTCGGCTGAGAAGAGAGTCTCAATCTCGTAATCCTCCGTTGCCGTCGTCTTCGTAATCACGCTCACCTCGTCATCCTCGGAAAGGTAATCAACATAGACATTGAACATGAAACGATCCAGCTGGGCTTCCGGTAAAGGATAGGTTCCATCCATCTCGATCGGGTTCTGTGTGGCCAAGACGAAGAAAGGCTCCTCAAGCGTGTAACGGACACCGGCTGCCGTCACCTGATGTTCTTGCATCGCTTCTAGCAGAGCGGCCTGCGTCTTCGGAGGCGTTCGATTAATTTCATCGGCTAACACAATATTACCAAAGATAGGGCCTTTGACAAACTTGAGCGCACGGCCACCGCCCTCGGTCTCTTGCAGAATTTCCGTACCCACAATATCTGCAGGCATGAGGTCCGGCGTGAACTGAATGCGTGAGAAATCCAAATTGAAGACATCAGCAATCGAGCGCACTAACAACGTCTTTGCCAATCCTGGAGCACCGGTCAGCAAGCAATGCCCTCCAGCAAAGAGCGCGATCAATAATTGATCAATGACCTCTTCCTGACCTATGACTGCCTTGCTCAATTCTGAGCGAATCTTCTTACTGGCATCCGCCAGCTTCTCGACGGCTTGGCGATCTTGTTCGTAGGAGGCAGATGCTGTCATAGGTGACTAGTCTCGTTACGGGCGCTTACGCCGTCAAGACGTAGAAACCTCGAGCCTGAACAAGGAAACGAGGACGGTTAACTACCGTTGTAGGCCGTCATGGCGTGATCCAGACCGTTCGCCATGCCATCGACGACAGCATCGCAGGCACGATTAAGCATTTCGGTAACTACTGGGCGCTCCTCCACCGTGAACTTCCCGAGAACGTGGCCGACGACCCGCCCCTGCTCGCGCTCAGTCTCCTGACGCCCAATCCCTACCTTTAGACGCGGAAACACGTCCGTCCCAAGGTGCTGGATGATGGATTTGATCCCATTATGCCCTCCTGACGACCCACGAGCCCGCAATCGGAGCCTTCCTAGCGCCAGATCCATGTCATCATAAATGACGAGAATCTCCTCAGGGGCAATCCGGTAGAATCGACAAACCTCGCTCACCGCAATCCCACTATCGTTCATGAAGGTCGAAGGCTTGAGCAAATAGCTGCCCGCCACCTTCAGCAAGTCCGATTCCAGGCGGCGCAAATGCCGAAACTCGGCCGGCCCTGCGGGAGCTCCATCTGCTGGAGGCAAACGCTTGGCAAGCTGATCAACGACAAGAAATCCGGCGTTGTGCCGAGTGTCTTCGTATTTGGGGCCCGGATTGCCGAGACCAAAGATGGCTCGGATTGGGGTCACCGTTCGAAAAGATTAAGCCTAAGCCGTTTCAGCAGCGGCATCTTCAGGTGCGGCGTTAGCTCCAGAGGCATCGTCTTCATCAGACTGGATGGCTCTCAGCTCAGCGACGATAGCGACGACAACATCATTCGCCAGCACAGCGGACACGCCTTCTGGCAACACGACGCTTCCCACGTGGAAAGGCTGACCAAGGCCGACCTCGGTGATGTCACCCTGGAGTAATTCAGGAAGATCTGCAGGCTTACAACGCACATCAAGGGATTGAAGCTGTTGATCCAGAAGGCCACCGGCCTTGATCCCTGCGGCTTCGCCAATGAGCTGTAAAGGCACAGATGCCACAATCTCTTCGTCTTCGCTGACGCAATGGAAGTCGATGTGGTTGATCGCACTCGTCAGCGGGTGGTGCTGAACGGCCTGGATCAAAGCAAGCTTGTCCTGCTCTTTGGCACCATCGATATCCAATCGAACGAGGATGTTCTCAGAAGCACTGCTAGCGAACAGGTCACGGATTTCAATCCGGTCCAAATCGACCGCATAATTGTCCTGCTTTCCACCATAGACAACGCCTGGGACGCGCCCCTCGCGACGTAGTTTCTTGGTAGCTGCGGTACCTGAGCCTTCGCGTTTCTTTGCGTTGAGAGAATGAATATTGGCCATGGGTCGTTCGAATTAAAAGTAGGAGAGAGGAGAGGGAGCGTAAACAAACACATAAATGAGCCCCATCAAGCGAAAGGGCTTCACAGCCTATTCGCCGTCGCCGAGAGCATAACGGGTGAAACGGCGTATCACGATATTCTCACCGAGTTCAGCGATCTTGCCCTTGAGCAAATCACCCACCGTCTGGTCAGGATCTTTAATGAAGCCCTGCTCAAGCAAGCAAGTCGTGCTGTAAAACTTGTCCATCTTGCCCTCGAGAATCTTCTCGATCACGTTGGCAGGCTTATCCTTCATCTGCTCTGCGTAGATCTCTTTCTCCTTGGCAACGAGGTCAGAGCAGACTTCCTCACGAGAGACGCAGGTAGGCTGGGCCGCCGCAATGTGAAGGGTAACATCTTTCACAAAGGCCCGGAAAGAATCCGTCTTGGCCACAAAGTCGGTCTCGCAGCTCACCTCGATGAGCACGCCAGCACGATCATGGTGGATATAAGACGCAATCACGCCTTCCTTTGCGGCGCGTGAGGCTTTCTTGTCAGCAGACTGAAGGCCTTTCTTTCGAAGGATGGTTTCTGCTTTCTCCAGATCGCCGTCAGCTTCTTTGAGCGCTTCTTTGCACTTCATCATGCCGACGTTGGTCTTCTCACGGAGGGTGGCTACGAGTTTGGCGGTGATTTCAGCCATGGCTTGTGTGTCAGTTAGAATTGAGGTCTTGAGATAAAAAGAGTTGGAAGCTGGCGAAAGAACACCAACGACTATCAAGGAAGGGAAAACTAAAGTTCGACGACGTTGTCGTTTCTTTAGACGTCTGCGACGACTTCCATCTCGGCGCGCTTAGCCGGAGTGAATTTACCACCACCCTGAGTCGCAGCGATCACAGGATCAATCAGCTTCTGCAAGATAATACGGATCGATCGGAGGGCATCGTCATTTGCCGCTATAGGATAAGCGATAGGATCTGGATCAGCATTGCTGTCCACTAGAGCGACCACGGGGATATTGAGACGCTGAGCTTCTTTCACCGCGATGCACTCACGGGCAGAGTCCACGACAACCACGGCGTCTGGCGGATTCTCCATGTTGCGGATACCCTCGAGGTTCCGAAGGAGCTTTGTGCGCTCACGTCCAAGAGCTGCGAGCTCCTTCTTACTCATGGCCTTCTTTTCCGGAGACTTATCGAGCTTTTCTAAGTAATCGAGACGCTGAACGCTCTTTCGGATGGTTGACATGTTGGTCAACGTGCCACCGAGCCAGCGATGATTGATGTAGAATTGATTGCAGGCATCGGCAGCCTCGCGAACAGACTCCTGAGCCTGACGTTTGCAGCCTACGAATAGAATTCGCTTACCATTAGCTGCAAGTTCTGCCAGGTAACTCGCAGCTGCATCGATCTGCTTCACCGTCTCAAAGAGATTGATGATGTAGATGTTGTTCTTCTGCTCGAGCAGAAATGGCTTCATCTTGGGATTCCATTTCCGGCGCTGGTGACCGTAGTGGACACCGGCTTCGACGAGTTCTTCGAGTAGTTCCGTAGACATAAAGGTTGTGCGTAGCGCTGGCAGGTTGAGAGCTTTCTTAAGAAAGGAAGTCAAGAAGAAAGCTTAATTTCCCCCTATCCAACGAGCGGCCAAGTATAGGCAGACCCAGTAGCCTCGCAAGTGCCAATCGAGCACATTTTTGAAGGCGAGCAGAGGCCCATGGAAAAAAATCCATAGGCCTCATGGAAACTAGGAGGCTACGTCCTTACTCAACCCCTATCAGTTCAACATCGAACACCAACATACCCGCAGGAGCTCCCGGAGGAGGCACCTTGCCGTAGCCGAGCTCTTCAGGAATCCAGAAACGACGCTTCTCACCCTGCACCATGAGCTGCACACCCTCGGTCCAGCCTGAGATGACCTGGTTAAGGCCAAAAGAGGCTGGTCGGCCCCGCTCGACCGAACTATCGAAGAGCTTACCGTCCGTGGTCCAGCCTGAATAATGAACCGTCACTGTGCTCGTCGCCTTGGGTTTCGTGGTTCCAGTGCCCTCCTTGAGAACTCGGGATGCCAAACCGGAAGCGGTCGTTGACGCCGTGTCTGGGACAGCGGCTACGTCTTCAGGGGTCTTTGGAGGCTCGGGAGAGAGATTCTCGATCAATTCGACATCAAAACAAAGCATGCCACCGGGACGACCACCGGCAGGATTCTCGCCATAGGCCATACCAGCAGGGATCCAGAAGCGGCGCTTTTCACCCTCAACCATGAGCTGAAGGCCTTCAGTCCAGCCCTTGATTACCTGATTCAAGCCGAATGTCGACGGTGTGCCACGCTTCACCGAGCTATCGAACATCTCTCCGTCTGTCGTCCAGCCCGTGTAATGCACCTTCACTTGGTCGGTAGCTTTTGGCTTTCTGGTGCCTGAACCTTTGGTCAACACCTTAGAAGCCAATCCTGAGTCCTCTTTGATAGCATCTTTGGGAGGTGCAGCGACGTCGGCAGGGGCTTTCAAGTCTTGGGCGTTCACGTTTGAAGAGAGTACACTGGCAACGGCGCTGATGACGAAGAAGCGAGCGAGAGTTGGAAGTTTCATGGTCTATGGTTAATTCTTGATCTTGGAAAGCGCCTAACCTGACCTGAGGACGACAGTTGTCAAACTCAGCGATCATTGTAGCCCTGAGGGTGGCTCTGGTGCCATTCCCACGCCGTTTTGATAATGGCCTCAAGCTCGGGGAACTGCGGCTTCCAACCTAAAGACTCGCGTATTTTCCAACTCGAAGCCACGAGCGTTGCCGGATCTCCTGCACGCCGAGGCGTCACCTCAGCCGGAATTGCATGCCCCGTAATTTCCCGCGCAGCCTCGATGACTTGTTTGACCGAGTAGCCCTGCCCGTTTCCTAAGTTGTAGAGCTGGCTGCCACGGTCTAGGCCTTCCAAGGCAAGAATGTGCGCCTGGGCAAGGTCGAGAACATGAATGTAGTCTCTTACACACGTCCCATCAGGCGTATCGTAGTCGTCGCCAAACATCTTAATGCGGTCGCGCTGCCCCAAGGCCACCTGCAAGACAAGCGGAATCAAGTGCAGCTCGGGAGCGTGATCTTCACCTCGTTCGGGTGCCGCCCCAGCCGCATTGAAGTACCGCAAACACGCGTACTTCAAGCCATGCGTCTTCTCTAACCAATACAGAAAGCGCTCAACGATCGCCTTCGATTCACCATACGGGCTGCCCGGTATAATCCGCTCCGTTTCCGCAATGGGCATCTTCTCGGGATCATCGAAGAGATTGGCAGTCGAGGAGAGAATAAATTTCAGCACCTTGTGTTCGACCGCACTTTCCAATAAATTAAGAGCGTTGGACACATTGTCGCCAAGGTACTTGAAAGGACTCTCCATAGACTCCCCAACCAGCGAGTAGGCCGCAAAGTGCATGATTGCCTCCGGCCGATGCTCTTTTAGTATCGAATCGATCTGAGCCCGATTTGCAAGATCCGCCTCGACAAAGACAGCTTCCTCGGGCACCGCCGCACGATGCCCCTGGTAGAGATTGTCCAGCACAACCACGTCATGCCCAGCGCGCACCAATTCAGAGCTCGCGACGCTGCCGATGTATCCGGCTCCACCGGTAACGAGAACGATCATTACTAACGCAGAGCCAAGAGGTGACTCGCCACTGCGTCAATCGAATTTCCATAATCTGGTGACCTGCCTGTATTACTGGTCGGCTATGCTGATGGATTGACAGCAGATTGAGATTGGGGCAGGAAGATTAACGATGAGTCGCCCTGGGATCTTGCTTCTAGTTTTGATCGTGCTCGCTGCTCTAGCCGGCCGGGTATTGATCCATGTGCATGACACCAACACCTCAGATGCCAGCTCTTCGTCGACAAATGCTGATGGCGCAACGCCAGGTGGGACGGACCCTGCGCCACCCAAACCGCTGACAACGACAGCTGAAAGCGGCGCCGCAGGAGCTATGGAGAGCCAGCTACTGAACGAGGCATTTCAGATTTCCAAAGCGAGATCACTCACCTTTCCCGAAGCGTTAGACTTTGTGCCAACAAGTGCGGCCGGTATCCAGAAAGCGTGGCAGAATGAACGCAACTCCCAGTTCCCATCAGACACTTTGGAACGCTTGGGGCTGACTTGGCAATTGTTAGGAATTCTACCAGAAGACGAAGATCTTACCGCCAGGTATCGCCTACGCTCCAGCCTTTCAAGAGACGTTCTGTATGATGCTCAGAATGGATCTCTTCTTCACACGGAGACGATCGAAACGAAGAAGCCAGAACCACGAGAGTGGTTGACTCGGCAATTGATGCGACTCTTGCTAGACCAGAATTTCCGCTGGCGTGAAGCTCTCATTCCCGCAGAGGTGAACTTGGATCGCATGCTAGCACAACAGGCCTTTGTCACGGGAGACACCACCTGGCAAACGCTTAAATTTACAGAGACGGACGCCGTGGCCTCTCACGCCTGGAAACGTACGGATACGTTAACCAACAACTGGCCGAAACCACTTCGAATGATCGAGTTTCTAGGAATGCGTGATGGCGTGCATTTCTGCCAGGCCGTTTCTAGCCAAAACGTTGCCCTTGATTCGATCTACCAGCAATTGCCGACGTCCACCGCACACATTCTCCATCCCGATCGGTATTTAGAGACGCCGCGCTGGAATCCTCAAAAACTGCGCTGGGCGCAGCTGGACGTTCATAATTCGGAGCCCGTTTGGGACAATGTCATCGGAGAACTCCTCATTCGATCTTGGTTAGAATCAGTAGCTCTACCGGAGGACGCAGGACTCATTGCTGCGGGCTGGGAAGGAGACGGCGTCTTGCTCTACCAGACGACCAGCGGCACCCCCCAGCTTGCGTGGAAATCTGCATGGCGAGATTCCTCGCACGCTGATCGCTTCTTCAACCTAGTGCGAGCTCAGGCCCCGAAACTGTTTGGGGTGAGCATCCCAACTCAGCAGCAGCCGAAGAGCATCACCTACGAAGATCTCCTTAGTCTCAAGATTCAAGCTGAGGACAACACCGTAACCATCATTCGCTGGACCGAGGACTCCTGGAAAGAGGCCCTTGAGAGCCTTGCCAGTCGCTCAAGCTTCGAGAAGAACAAACCTTGATCGTGCGCTCATCGCGTGGGACGCTCTTTTAAAGTTCTACAACGAACTGTTGAATCACATGGCAGCCAAACAAGTCTTCTATGAGGGGCGCGTTCAAGGCGTCGGCTTTCGTTACGCCACGAAACGCGAGGCCATGGGGTTTGACGTCTGCGGATGGGTTTCGAATCTGCCAGACGGCCGAGTAGAAATACAAGTGATGGGCGACGATGACGAGGTCGAGGACTTCCTCGTCGCTGTTCGAGAAGGTCAAATGGGCGGCAATATTCGAGGCGAAGAAATACATGATGTCGCCAACCTCGAAGGTGTTCGCGGCTTTAGTATCCGCTAGAATTATGCCCGCCACCATTGATCCACGCCGCATCTTTCTCGGTTACCTATTCTTCATCTTTGGCGTTTTACTGACACTTTACCAGTACTGGCACCTCATCAGTTACGGCCCCATGCTTCCTTGGCTCCGCCAGATAAGCATTATCGTCGTCAACATCATGGCTGTCTATATCGGCGTGGTGCTCGTCTACCCATGGCACACGCGCAACCGCAATGAATACGCTGGCCCACGCCATTTTCAACGCATGATGGCTGTGAGCCTATTATTCTGTCTCGTCACGATGATTGGACTATCACTGTCTTTAATCATGGGTCCTGAAACCCAGATGCCGACGACGGGCACCATCGGCACAGATATCTTCGGCCCCGGAATACCAGACACGCCGGTGAGTAGCTTTCCATGGGCCAGCTACGCGATCGCTGGAAATTATATGGTGGGCTACGGAGTGATCGGCGTGGGCCCGTGGATCATCCGCTGGTTGCTCAATCAAGTCACGGGTAATGCAACAGCAGCGTCTCCTGAAATCAACGAACGTGAAACGCCGCAGCCCAAGCCCGCGAGGAAGAAAGCCTATCCGATCGAGACGCGTTTCGTAGTGGGGCGCGTGCGCAAGAAGAAGCGCGCCACCCGTAAAGATTCTGAGGACACAGCGCAAGACTAGCAAGCGCTTAACGGTCAGCCAATTTCCTGAAATTGTAGAGCAGCCACTCTCCTAAAGTGGATCACGAACCAAGGCCGCTCTTCCGCCTATCGCGTTACTTGGCCACCACGATGATCTTCTTACGCTCTTTCTCGGAAAGCTGAGCAAGATCGACAACTCTATAGAGCTTCTTGCGTTCCATAACCAATCGCTTTTACTTTCCCGCTTCAGACTGATAATCCTCGATGATCGCTTTAAGCATCACCAAATGAGCAAACGTCTCATCGGTTGTTGCTCAGGCCTCCTGGACAGCTTTTAACGCGGCCAAGCGCCTCTTCAGCATTCTTCTGAACAGCGAGATACCCCTCTATCTTGCGCCGTTCATCTTGTTGATCATCAGACTATGCGACGGTGAAATCAATCAGGGCGGCGGTGACGATGGCGAAGAACAGAACGACGAGGAAACTCATAGCAGTCCTTTGGACACATTACAATACGTTACGCTCAATGTTCGATCACTCGTGCGAACGATCCAGGCCCTCGAAGAAGCCACGCGCCCAGCAGACACGACACAAAACTAAGCTTACGCGACACCGTCGTCTTCCCACGGTTCATCGCCGAGGTGCTTGCTCTCCATGAGGTAATTCTGGACGTAATCTCGAACAGAATCTTGTAGTGGTGTGAGAGTTTCCGGATAATTTGTTGCTTGGAAACGGCTCATGTCTGCCTGAGTAAAGTACTGATACTTTCCTCGGAGATGATCTGGCATGTCGACAAAGTCAATCTGACTGGGGCGACCAAGCGCCGCAAAGATGGCTTGCCCAAGTTCGAGCCAAGTCGCTGCCTGCCCAGAGCCAATATTGAAGAGACCACCGGCAAGTGGCATCTCCGCTAGGTGCAACATCATCTCCACGGCGTCCTTCACATAAAGGAAGTCCCGCTTCTGTCCTCCATGCGGATAGTCCGGATGATAACTCTTGAATAGCTGCAACCGCCCGGTCTCCATGATCTGGTGAAACCCCTTGTTCACCACACTGCGCATGTCGCCTTTGTGTTGCTCATTAGGACCAAACACATTGAAGAACTTCATACCTAGGATACCGCGACTGATCCCTTTCTGAATAGCGTGGCAATCGAATAGATGCTTCGAGTAGCCATACATGTTTAGAGGACGATAAGCGTACAGATTCTCCGAACCATCGTTCATGCCGTCACTCCCATCACCATAGGTGGCTGCGGACGAGGCATAAACGAATCGGTAGCGCCGGGAACTCGCCCACTGCGCAAGATCACGCGTGTAAGCAAAGTTATTTCGCATCAGATAATTGCAATCCGTCTCGGTCGTAGATGAACAGGCACCCATGTGAAAGATCGCGCCCACTTGACCGAGAGCATCCCCGGCCACCTTGGTGGCGTCGAGAAACTCATCGGCATCCATGTAGTCAGCATACTGCAGAGGAACGAGATTCTTCCATTTCTCGTCATCGCCCAACCGGTCCACGATAAGGATATTATCGATCCCACGGTTATTGAGTGCCCAAACGAGCGCGCTGCCAATCATGCCAGCTCCGCCTGTGACGATGTACCGTCGTTTGTTGTCGTATGCCATCGTGTTGAGTTAGAGAATCGAAATAGGAACCACTTGGGCAGCGGCAGGGGGCCCTCCGGCGCGCTGCACCTGAATCTTCTGAAAGATAATACAGGCAAAGCCCACACATGCCAAGAGGAGAACAAGGCCTTCCCATCGCGCGATGGTCTTCCGCGTCAACAAGAATGGAAAGAGCAGCAAGGTCAGACCAGCCATGTAATAAGGTTCTATCGTGGTGAGTTGCGCCGGACCATAAACGACCGGTTTGACCAGCGCCACGATGCCTAGAACTGCCAAAGTGTTAAAAATGTTCGATCCAATAACATTACCCGTAATGATGTCCCCTTCCTTACGAAGAGAAGCAACCACAACAGTGGCAAGTTCTGGAACGCTCGATCCGAAAGCAATGAGAGTGAAGCTGATGATGGCCGCGGATACGTGAAAAGCCTTGGCAATCTCAGTAGCACTATCGACTAAGAGGTCCGATCCATAGGCGAGAAAGAGAAGGCCGAAGACAATAAACACGAGCGCCTTCCACACAGGCATCTCTTTGGCAGCCTCAGGATTTAGGTCTTCGAGAATCTCTGGTGTCCCACCACGCTTCTCCTTCATTTGCTTGATCGACGTAATCCCGGACAGAACGAGAAAGGCTATCAATCCTCCAAAGAGAATGCCGCCTTCTACCCGGGACAGTTGCTGATCCCGCAAAAACCAGAGCAATAGACCGGTGGCGACAAGAAGAATGGGCATTTCACGAACTACAATCTGCCTCGACACCTGGATCGGTCGGATCAGTGCTCCAATGGCAAGAATAAGCGCAATGTTAAAGACATTCGAGCCCACAATGGTAGCGAGCACAATGCCACCTCCCTCATTTGGATCCTCTTTTGAGAGATTAGCATCGAGACAAACAAACAACTCGGGGCTGCTCGTGCCAAAGGCCACCACGGTAAGGCCAATGATGAGGGGGGCAATTCCGAGCTTGAGGGCCAGCTTCGAACTGCCGTTCACCAGCCATTCTGCACCAAAGTATAAGAGAACGAATCCGGCAATCGCCTGAAGGACGAGGATCGTCATCGACTTAGAAACGCGCGCCGCTTCTGCAAGCTAGGCGTCTTCATTTTCCGCAGGATCCTCACTCTGAAAGTCATGCGGCGCCACAACTCGAAGAGACACTGATTGACCATCTCGCTCAGCGGCGGCCATTAGGAGATTTCGAATCGCAGACACGGTGTGGCCATTCTTGCCAACGATCTTGCCTACATCGTCCTTGGTAAGTGTAACGAGAAACTTGTGATGCGTTCCGTCCTCAGACAGTTCATGGGCGATCGCCCCTTCTTCAGGCTGCGCAATGAGTTGCCCCATGATGTATTCTAGGAACTCGCGAAGGGCCGTCGACGAATCCATGATTCCAATCAATGAGAAAGCCTTAGCCTTCGTTACCAGCATCTACCGCTGCTGGCGCTTCTTCAGCCGCTGGAGCTTCTTTAACGACAGGACCAGCTTTGCGAGCCTTCTTGATCAGGCTGCGGACGGTGTCAGATGCCTGCGCACCTTTAGAAATCCACTCATCTGCTTTGCCAACATCGAGCTTGTAGTTCACAGCATCTTTTGACTGAGGATCGTATGTACCGATCATTTCGATGAATCGGCCATCGCGGCGTGAGCGGCTATCTGCCACGACAATGCGGTAGAAAGGACGATTGCGGTTTCCTTCTCTTCTGAGTCTAATTGCTACGGCCATGAAATGTGTCTGAGGTGCGTTTCCCAAGGTTGCGCAAGAAATGCCATCGCCCAGGGAGCGGCCAAAGTTGTGCAGCCGACCCCGTTTGCCAAGCACTTTTTTAAATGGTTCGCCAGGCAGGATCGAGTCCTCAATCAGCTCCATATATTCGGCCCCGCATCCCCAGGGTAACCTTCTCAAACAACCGCCGCTGGACCTCTGCCGGAACTCGAATACACTCCATGCTGGTTCGGGTTCCACGTTCAAAGTTGCCCACATGAATCCCAACGCCCGCCCAGGTCAGGCGCAGCCAGCAGGGCATCGGCGTGCCAACGAATCGGCTCCCAGCCGGCTTCTTTATCAACCAGCTTCGAGGAGTCACAACTTCCCCTGTAGCCGCACTGACATAGCTTCCATATTTGTTGGAACTTTTGTCTTCACGTTTCTCGAGCACGCGGAAGGTACCAGCTGGCGAGTCCTTGCCTGACTTTCCAGTCGGGTAGTCCGTCTCCAAAAACCGCTCTCCCCAAGGATTAACCAGAGCCAGACGCTGACTCGCCAACGAAATCTGAATCGAGCCGCTTCCGGGCTCAAACCCTTCAAAGGCGGCTTCGTCTAACACCCACTACGGGGAATCCGGCAAGACCATGGAGCCCGAGTCAGGCTCAGCAGGATTTCCGGTGATGCTACACGACACCCGCGAAAGCAGCACCAACCACGTGAAGACCAGGCGCAGGAACCAAGACATCCCAAGATCTACTCCAAGCTAGGAGCACAAGGCAATCTTAAATGCTAATTTAATAGCATTTTATTCGCTCCATTACCATAGAATGACTTTTCTACCTCAGAGCGATCATCATTGAAGTATCACCCCGCAGTATTTTAGTCATCGACCTTGGAGGAATCCACCTCACCGATGATCTCACCAACTGGTTAGATCGCACCATCACTGAAGATATTTCGACAGGCAATTCGGGAAACCTGGCCATCGCGGGCTCACGATCGAGCAGGCAGACGGTTCTTCACTCACCTACAGGCTCTAAGTCGAGACGGATACGCCGAACGTTTCAATCTTGGCACGCACAATGCTTGGTAGGAAAGAGATAGTGAGTCAAAGTCTCATGAACTGTGCGGCCCGACAGTAAGCCAATTTCTAGGGAGTTAAGGGGTTTTCTTCCAGGTTACCTGCCGGGCCGCACGCCTATCCCCTTCCTGCTCAGCAGCTAACGGTTGAGGACCCGTTTCAAGTAATTTCCCGTGTGGCTACTCTTGCAATTCGCAATCTCTTCAGGCGGTCCAGCCGCAAGGATGCTACCGCCGCCTTCGCCACCTTCTGGTCCAAGATCAATCACCCAATCCGCACACTTGATCATGTCCAAGTTGTGCTCAATGACCACCAACGTGTTCCCAGCGTCTCGAAGTGAATAGAGCACACGCAAGAGTGTATCCACGTCGCTAAAGTGCAGTCCCGTCGTCGGTTCATCTAACAGATACAAGGTTCGCCCGGTCGCTTTCTTGGCCAGTTCTGCTGCAAGCTTCACCCGCTGCGCCTCACCACCGGAAAGACTCGTTCCCGGCTGGCCCAGCTTCACGTAGCCCAGGCCCACTTTCTCCAGCGCCTCTAGTCGGTCGTGCACCTTCGGCACATTACGAAAGAAACGTGTTCCCTGAGACACGGACAGATCGAGAACTTCCGCAATGTTCTTGCCCTTAAACGTCACTTCCAACGTTTCGCGATTGTAGCGCTGGCCATTGCAGGTCTCACAGGTCACGTAGACGTCATTGAGAAAATGCATGTCAATGCGGATGAGACCATCCCCCTGACAATGCTCGCAACGGCCACCCGGTCGATTGAAACTGAAGCGTCCGGCGCTGTAGCCACGAATCTTGGAGGACGGGAGCGCCGCAAAGACATCCCGAATGGCATTGAAAGCACCGACGTAGGTCGCGGGATTCGATCGCGGGCTGCGCCCAATGGGTGCTTGGTCTACGACGATTGCTTTATCGATCTGATCGAGCCCTGACAGGTTCTCATGCTTCCCAGGCTTGTCCTTGGAATGATAGAAGTGCCGAAAGAGCGCCCTTCGCAGAATCTTATCGACCAAGGTCGACTTTCCCGATCCGGACACGCCCGTCACACAGGTTAGACAACCGATTGGAAACTGCGCTTCCACCTCCTTCAAGTTGTGCTCGGCACCCCCATACACCGTCACCCAACCACGCGGTGAACGCCTCTCCTTGGGAAGCTTGATCGTGTAGCGCCCAGTGAGGAATTTCCCCGTGATGGAATTCTCGTCTTTCTTGATCTCGTCGACCGTCCCTTGAGCGATAATCTTCCCTCCCAACGGCCCTGCAGCAGGACCGATATCGATCACGTGATCCGCTTCTTCAATCGTTTCCTCATCGTGTTCAACAACGATCACACTGTTTCCCAAGCCCTTCAGCTCCTGGAGAGTCTCTAACAAACGCGCGTTGTCACGTTGGTGAAGCCCAATGCTTGGTTCATCGAGCACATAAAGAACTCCAGTGAGACCAGCACCGATCTGTGTGGCCAAACGAATCCGCTGCGACTCGCCCCCCGATAGTGTCCGACTTTCACGGTCCAAGGTGAGATAGCCAAGCCCCACCTGATTAAGGAAATGGAGACGCTTGGTGATCTCAGCCCGCACTTCTCCAATAAACTTCGCCTGTTGGGTCGTGACCTGAAGTTGCTCCACCCACGCAAGTGCCTCTTGAATCGAAAGTTTGGTGAAGGCAGAAATGTTATGCTTCCGTCCGCCTGCGTCTGCTAGCATCACTCCCAAGATCTCGGGTCTCAAACGCTGACCTTTGCACTCGGGGCAAGTGTGATCACTGGTGAACGCAGTCAGGGCCTGCCGCATCCGCTGGCTCTCCGTTTCCTCTAACAAACGAGCTGCCTCGGGAGCCAATCCTTCAAATTCAGGCACACTCGATCCCTCTAACAAGACCGTCTGAAACCCCTCGTCAAGGTCCTCATAGGCCTTGGACAGGTCCACCTTCATCACCTTTGCCAATTCCTGAATTCGCTTCTCGTGAAGTTCCCGGACTTTCTTCTGGCCCACCCACCAGCTCTTGAACGCACCATCAAGCACCCCCTTCTCTGGCTTCGTGATGATGAGATCTGGATCCACCACCGCCAATGTCCCGAGCCCCTGACAGGTTTCGCAAGCTCCA
>Ga0222717_10000408_pt1 | contig 37147 bp, 51 predicted proteins | sample C33_18DmetaG_FD_165053 | JGI IMG/M metagenome (GOLD analysis project Ga0222717, IMG submission 165053) | Estuarine water microbial communities from San Francisco Bay, California, United States - C33_18D | ecosystem: Environmental > Aquatic > Marine > Unclassified | place: USA: California... | reverse complement strand
TACTCAGCACCTTGAGCTTATGGTTGCTAAAGAAGATTGGGGTGATGAAGACATGACCGCAGTTAATACAGCTATCAGCGCAGGTAATGGTTATACCGCGTCTTAGAGGGAGAAACAATATGACTAATGCACTAGATTATATTAATGCTTTAACGGCCCTTGTAACAGCTTGTAGCGCCATCACGGCTTTAACTCCTACGCCAAAAGATGATAAAATAGTAGGTAAGCTATATAAGTTCTTAGAAATGTTTGCACTGGTAATTGGAAAGGCTAAAAAATAATGCAGGAGGAAACTAAAGCAGTGGTAGATGCAATAGCTGTCGGTGGCACAGTAGGTACGTTAGCTGGTTGGCTACCACCTTTAGCTGCTTTAGCAACCATTATTTGGACTTTTATTAGAATATTAGAAACAGAGACTGTCCAGAAACTTTTTAAAAAAGATAAAGAGTAGATATTATGAGCAATAAAAATAAAGCCTTAGCTGCTTTGAAGCGTAAAAAGTTTAAAACAGGCGGTAAGACTCAGACAACTAAAACTACAGCCGATACTACTACTAGTCGTGGCCCCGGAAGTCCCGGATGGGTCGGCCCTGTTGTTGACCCGCTAGACGATGTTGAAATTGATGATCCTGCAAAAAATAGTTTAGCAATTCAGCCAGAGCCTTTTAAAGTTGCGGCTGATAAAGTAGATAAAGTTGGTGTGGCTTTTAATAATAAAGCACTGGATAAAATATTAGCGCAGAAAAGTATAGACGCTACTTATGATTCTGAAACAGGTAACTACTCTTATAATGCTTATGGAAGTACTTTTGAAAGAACTCCAGCACAAATGGCCTTAGAAGCAGGTTATAACAATTTAAGCCCTTTTATGGGAGGTCAAAGTTTTCAAACTCAAGACGAAGACATATCAAAACTTGCTGAATTTGAAGACGATGAAACGGCTGTAGGCACAAAGGCATCTATAGGGGCTTCTGCTACAAAAGGAACCTCTACAACTAGCAAAGCAACAGCTGCCCTTATGGGTGAAAAAGTTGTAGATCATGATGCGGTTATTCAAGATGCTATGAAGCGACAGCCAGTGTTTGGCAACCCTCCTAAAAAAATGATGGAATACTCGTATGATGAAAAATCAGGCATGTATGTTATTGATAAGGCAGGGTGGGGTTTTGAGGGTGATGTTCGCTTTGAAAGGTTAAGCCCTGAAGAGTTTTATAAAAGAACAAACACCAACTCTAATAATTTTACAGCAATGAGAGCTCCTAAAGCCGCTACAGCATCTACTTACGAAGCCGATCAAATAGTAAGCAGTGCTACAGCTACTGGTGCTAAAAGTGATGCAGTTCTTACAAAAGCCGAAGCTGGTAAAGCGTCTCTTACTGAACGTGCTAAAGCACCAGCCCGAGATGCCGCTGAAGAAAAAAAGGCTATGGCTATTCCTGCTGCTAAAAGACCTAAAAGAAAAGAATATGCAGATGGTATAATAAGTACAGAAGAATACATTGTACAAAATCCTGATGATCCTGATGTAAGAGAAAGAGTTTTATCTGTTATGTCAGAAGAAGAAATTGCAGAGCTTAGAAAAATTGCTCCGGGTAGAGAAATACCTGTAGATGAAGTAATGAAAAGATTTCCTGCAATTAAAGAACGTGCAGTTCAAAAAGGTGACTTTGCTTGGAGAAGAGCACAAGATTTAGGAATGGCTCCTAAAGAAGAAGCGGCTGTATCTGATTATGATGCAATGCAAAAAGTAGCTGCTGGTGAAAAAGAAAGTATAGCAGACGCAGGAACTGCACCAGCCGCAAGTAGAGAAGGTGTTATTTCAGAGGGTGTTGGTACTATGACCTCTGCTGACGTAGCTAAACAGGCTGCTGGCGTTAAAGATAGGGAAGCTATAACAGAAGACTTAGAAACTAAAGCAGAAGCACAGCAAACAGATGCATTAGATCCTTTTACTCTTGATAGAGAAAGAGAAGAACAAACAGGAACAGCAGCCCAAAGACAAGCAAGTCAAGTTACAGGTGCACCTACAGATAGCGCAGCACAAGCTAGTTATAAAGGAGTTGATGTTGTTCCAGATGCTTCTAAAGAAACAATAAAAGATGTAGGTCAAGCACAGTTTGCTACTAGAGAAGCAGAACAAGCAAAACAAATTTTATCTCAACCTGCATCACAGCAAAAACAAGAACAGGCAGATGCTTTAGCAGACAGGAAAACCTTTACTGCTCAACCTATTTCTGATGCTGCTGCTAAAACTACAAACTTAGAAGAATTACCAACCTTTCAAAAAGTAGGACAGCGTAAAGCAGCTACGGGTGAAGCAGCTCAAAGAATTGCTACTGAATTAGGTGATGCTCCTTCTGCTGATTTAGAAGGCCGTGAAGCTATTTTAGGTGAAAAAGCCAGAGGCAACGCTGCAAATATTGATGGTGTACCTACGTTCGCAGCTTCTAAAATGCAAGCTATAACAGGACAAGAAAGAACGATGGCTGCTGCTGATATGGCAGAAGTTGTTGCAGAACTTCCTCCTGAAATTACTGCCGCAGTTTCAGAAGACCCTGCAACTGTAGAAGCTCAAATAGATAGTGGAGCAGATCCAAAGGTTAATGCTGCTGTTGCTGCTATGCCTCAAGAAGCTCTTGTATCTGTTCAAATGGAAAACCTTTTAGCTGGTATGGAGGATGGTAAGACTCCTGCGTGGGCTAGACCGGCTGTAGCACAAATAGAGCAAATGATGGCTCAGAGAGGCATGTCAGCGTCTACTGTAGGCCGTGATGCTTTGTTTAATGCTATTATTCAAAGTGCTCTACCTATGGCTCAGAGCAACGCACAGGCCCTACAACAGCGAGCACAGCAAAACCTTAGTAACGAACAACAAGCTAACCTAGCAGAATCTCAGCAGATTATGCAGGTTCGTATGCAGAACCTTGCTAATACTCAAACAGCAGCTTCTCAAACAGCTCAAATGGCCCAAGAAATGGCCGTTCAGCAAGGTACTTTTCGTCAACAAGCGGTAATAACTGGTGCTCAACAGGGTCAAGAATCTAGAATGATGACTGCTCAGATGGCACAGCAAAGAGCGCAGCAAGAGTCTACACAACGTCAGCAAGCAGCAGTACAGAATCTAAACGCTTCACAGCAGATAGAATTAGCTAATCTTCAAGCTTTAAATCAAGCAGAAGGTCAGAACCTTAGCGCAGAACAACAGTCTAAATTAACAGAATATCAGGCTATAATAAATCGTAATACAAGAAAAGCTGAATTCCAACAAGAAATGGAAAAGGTAAATCTTAGTTCTGATATTCAAGTAGAGCTTTCTAACTTACGAGAAAAGAATTTAGCAGCTAGTGAGTCAATGACTGCGGAAAACCAAGAAAGACTTACTCGTCTTAATACTCTTGTAGATTTTAAAAAGACTGATGCTGCTATGGCACAACAGATGGATTTAGCAAATCTTTCTAATGATCAGCAAATGCGTATGGCTGAGTTAGCTGATAGATCAGCCGCAGACGCAGCTAACTTTAGTACAGATAATCAAATAGAGTTGTCAAGGCTTCAGACTTATACTAAGTTTATGTCTGAAAACACTCAGCTATTACAACAGACAGAGCTTGCTAATTTTAGTAACGAAGAAAAGTTTGCGTTAGCTGATTTATCTTCTAAAAATCAAGCATCATCTGAAAACTTAAATGTTGCTCAACAGACACGCCTTGCTAATCTTGAAGCTAAGTTAAAGGTAGGAGCTTTAAACGCTCAACAGCGTCAGCAAGTTATTACTCAGACATTTTCAATAGCCCAGCAAACAGAGCTGGCTAATTTAGAAGCTCGTAACAGAGCTGATTCAGAAAGTTTAAGCGGTGAGCAGCAAGCTAGACTAGCTACTTATAATGCAAAAGTTCAAACCACTATACGGCAAACTGAGCTTAATAACCGTATGGAAGAAGTTAACTTAGACTCTAGGTTAAAAATTGAGTTATCTGAGTTAACAGAAAAGAACGCTACTTCTCGCGCTAACATGTCTTCTGAACAGCAAATGCGTTTAAAAAGAATAGATACTTTAGTAGACTTTAAAAAGACTAATGCTCAGTTAAGCCAGCAAATGGACTTAGCTAATATGTCTAATGAACAGCAAATGGAAATAGCCGAGCTAGCCGATAAAGCTGCTACAGACAGTGCAAACTTTACTGAAGCTAATAGGTTTAAACTTACACAGCTTCAAACAGCAGCACAGCACATGGCTCAGAATACTGAGTTTAGACAGCAGACAGAGTTGGCTAACTTTAGCGGGGCTGAACGTATACAGCTTGCTAACTTACAGGCCATGAACCAAGCGTCTTCTGAAAATTTAAGCGCAGAACAACAAACAGAGTTAGCTAATTTAAATAGTAAGCTGACTATAGGTATTAAGAATGCTGAACTAAAACAGCAAGCAATATCTCAAACTTTCAGTGCTGATCAACAAATAGAGCTTGCAAATCTTGAAGCTCTTAATAGAGCTGATGCAGATAGCATGTCTGCGGAACAGCAGTCAAAGCTTGCAACGTACACTGCTAAGGTACAGCGCACAATAAGACAAACAGAACTAAATCAAGACATGGAAAAAGCTAATCTTGATGTAAGGCTAAAAAGTGAGTTAGCAGAATTATCTGAAAAAAATGCTACTAATAGAGCTGACATGTCCTCAGATCAGCAAATGCGTTTGGCTAATTTAAATACTCTTGTAGACTTCAAGAAAACTGACGCAGCTATGGCTCAACAAATGGACATGGCTAATATGGCTAACCAGCAGCAAATGGAGTTAGCTAACTTAGCTGAAAAAGCTGCTACAGATTCAGCTAATATGACTGCTGAAAACAGTAGAAGGCTTTCAGACTTACAAACATTTGCTTCTGTTATGTCTCAGAACGAGCAACTTGCTCAACAGGCAGACCTTGCTAATCTTTCAATGGAAGAAAAAATTAGGTTAGTTAATTTGTCTGAAACTAATAAAGCTGATTCAGAGTCTATGACTGCTGAAAATGTTGCAGAGCTTCAAAAGTTTGAAAAGAAAATGGGTGCTGCACAGCTTAATGCTAACTTAGCGCAACAGATGGGTTTGACTAATCTTTCTAACGAGCAACAAGCATCTATGTTTAATGCTCAAATAGACGCTAATTTAGACATGAAGCAGTTTGATGCTAATCAGCAGATGGCATTAGCTAATAGTCAATTTATGAAGTCAATGACTATAAAAAACCTAGACAACAAACAGCAAGCGGCTATGCAGAATGCTACTGCAATGGCTTCTATGGATCTACAAGCGGCTGATAGTTTAACTAAAGTGTCTATTGAAAACGCTAGAAACTTTTTAGCTATGGATATGGCTGAGTTAAATAATGATCAACAGGCTGCGATGTTAAGCTCACAGCAAGCTCAACAAACTTTGTTATCTAATTTTGCAGCCACTAATGCCTCAAAACAATTTAATGCTACCTCTGAGCAGCAAGCAAATCAATTTATGGCTAATCTTGGTCAGACAATGAATCAGTTTAATGCTTCACAGGCTAACGCCATGACGCAGTTCAATGCTTCAGAAAAGAATAGGTTGGCTGCTATAGACGCAGGTAATGCTTTAGAAGCTGATAAAATGAATACTCAGATTAATGCACAAGTTGATCAATATAATGCTGACAATGAACTTAAAAGAGAGCAATGGAATGCTGCGAATGAACAGGCAGTAGAGCAAGGAAATGTTGCGTGGCGTAGACAGGCTAACACTATAGACACTGCGGCTCAAAATGCTGCAAATCAATTAGCAGTTCAACAAGCTTTTTCGTTAAATGCTACAGAGCAAAACATGTTATGGCAGCAGTTAAGTGATGAACAAAATTATTTAAGGCAGGGTTATGAAAATGAGCAGCAAAGAAGAACTACTTTGTATGCCACAGCTTTAGCTAATGAAAGTGACACAGGCCCTGCTGGGACTGTAAATTCAATTGTTACTGCAATAATAGCTGCAATGGGAGGAACTTAGGATGGGATTTTTTAGTAAGCTTTGGAAGGGCGTTAAGAAAGTTGTTAAAAAGATTGGCAGGGGCATTAAAAAAGTTGTGGGTAAAGTCGGTAAGTTTGTAGGTAAACTTGGCATTGTAGGGCAAATAGGAATGTTTTTTCTCATGCCCCATGTGGCTGGTTTTCTCATGAATGGACTAAGTACTGCCTCAGCAGGACTATTAAATTTTGCTAATGCTACGTCAGGATTAGGAGGTGCTTTAGCTAAAGGTTTAGGAACTGTATTAAAAACAGCTCATAGTTTTGCAGGAACTGTAGGAAATGTTTTTGGTACTATTACTGAAGGAGTCGGTAATTTTGCTAAAACAGCCTTGAATAAAATCCCCGGTATTACTATTGACGGAGCTGCTACAAACTTTTTTGGTAATGATAGTGCTTGGTCTAGAACTATGGATACAGGTTCTAAAATTCTTGATCCCTTTAAAGGGCAAACTAATTTTGGTAAAGACACTACTTTTGCAGATGCCTCTAAAGAAGTTGGTATTAAAGAAAGTACATTGCGTGAGTTAAATCCACAGTTTGGGGGAGATGTAATTCCAGCAGGCGCTAATATGAGTACGGACTTTAGCGCACAGGGTTTTGATAAAGCTTATCAGTCTGGAAAATTACCATTTCCTAATTACCTTGAGCCTGTAAAAACAAGTAGCTATCTAGACCCGGTTAAAGCAACATTTCCTAATCTTTCTACGGAAGTCCCCTCTGAAAAAACAACGGGTTCACTTTTGTCTCAGGCAAAAACAAGTTTAGGAGAAAGTTTTTCCGCAGATCCTTTAGGAACAATAAGGTCGGGAATAGACATAGCACAGCAGGGTAAAGACTTAGTAACTGATGAAGATTATTACCAACCACAGCGAGGTCAAGTACAAGACTTTGGCAACGCTCCTACCATACAAACACGCCAAGTGGCTGGTGTAGATACTTCATGGATGCAGTTTGGTACTCCTGCTTATCAATCAGGCTACTCAAACTATGATCCTTTTGCTTATTTACAATTCATGCAATCACGGACAGCTTAATTATGGATGAAGAATACAGAAAAGTAATAACTAAAATGGACAGACCTATTCCGGGGTCTTCGTTAACGGTCCCTGTAGAAGAAGCTACTTGGCGTAAGCCTCCTGAATATACATCTGTCCATAAAGCTTCAGAGTTTATTTTTGAAAAGGTTACGGAAGAAGAAACATATGTAAGCTTAATGAATGCTATTGATGATGGAAGTGCTATCATGGATATTGTTCAGGTTTTAGCCTTTCAAGGTTTTAACCAGAACAAGTGGAACCCTGATTTAATGATGCTTATCATTGAGCCAACTGCGTATATTTTAATGGCCTTGGCAGAAAGAGCTGGTATTGATTATACAATCTACCGTGGCGAAGAAGAAGATGAGCCTTCTGTAATGGGTGTACAGTTAGCTAAAGAAAAATTTGATAGGATGAAAAATGCCAAAGAAACTTCTCAAATTCCTGACAATGTTATACCACAAGATATTCAGGAAAAAATAGAAGAAATGCCAGAACCTAAAAGTTTACTAGCGAGAGATTAATTATGGGTATTGAATCATTAGGTGAAAGCCTGTTATCGGGCCGTAGAAAAAAACAAAAAAAAGAAAAGCGCAATCAAACGCTAGGAATGGTAGCGGGTCTAGGTACTATTTTTGCTAATAAAATGTTAGAAAAAAAAGCAAATGATTTTTTAACTAGCGAAAATTTTTTAGCAGAAAAAAGACAACAAGAGGCTACATACAATAGAGCTGCTTCTTTTAGGAAGGCCCATGAAAAAGCTATGGAGGCTGTAGGAGGCCCCCAAAGTTATTATACAACGCAAAGGTATAATCAACTTGTAACTGATTTTAATAGAACTTACGATGAAAAAGAATATAAAGAAGGTAAAAATGGATTGCTTTGGAAAGAAGCCGAAGCTTGGGCAGCGAAGGCTACTCCTGAAATGGATGCAAGATACGAAAATTCTTTTAAAATTAGATCCGCAGCAGATTTAGAAAAAGAATTTTCTAAAAATTCAGGGCCTAAAAATGTTCTAGATTGGTTTTCCGAAAAAACTACAGGTTTTTTTACAGGTAAAGACTACGATGAAATTCGGCGGGAACGCATGGAATATCTTCAAAAATCTAGAAAACTAAATAAAGATGCTATTAAAGACTCTCAAAAAATATTAGGAGCTAGTGCATCTGTAGCTGCTATTACAAACTTAGCAACAAAAATTAATGATTTTAGAGTTACTAAAGATGATTGGATTACTACTTCTACTAAAGAACAAGATTATACAATTAAATTAGACAGCGGGAAAAGCGTAACTACTAAAGCAATTTTTGTTGAAAAGACACACCCATTTAAACCTAATTTAAAAGTAGGAATGTATGTCCCTATACAAGGTAATGAAAGATCAGAAGAGCTTGTAAAAGCAGGTAACTCAGGGAAGGGCATAGTAAAAACTAATTCTAAATCAGCTGAGTTTGACACGGGGCTGGGCTATAGCATGACAACGACTACTACGGAACATGCTTTAGGTTCTGGGGAAGTTATAAGTACCATTACAAATAATACACCAATACAAGATGCTGCTAAAATGTCTATGAAAGCCACTCCTTCACAAATAGGTGTAGCCATGAATTCTTATAATTCAATTGCTAGGAATATGCCTAGCAGGCATGGTGATCAATCAGTTGCAGAATCTCAATTAGTTGAAACTATTTTAACAATGGGCAGAGGCTACGGAGCTTCTACGGATGTTGTAGCGGCTAAAAAAGAACTTATTGCAAGGCCAGTACATGGCTATACAGTTGCTTTAGAATCTAGATTTCCAGAAATAGGAGTTTCTAGCGCCTCTGCGCTGGCTGGGGCAGCTTTTGCTAATTACGTAGGGGGCTTTAAAGCTAGAGATTCAAGCTCGGAAATAGAAATTGATACATTTGAAGAGTCTCCTGATTTTGACGAAGTAGATTTTGAATCTAGCACAGCTTTAAACCCTGCTAATTTTTCGGCTGCTGCTGGTGTATATGCTTTAGATGCTTTTTACAAAGTATCAGAGCAGCGAGGTAATGAGGTAAGACTTTCAGACACACAATTTGATACTATTACTAAATCGGCTATAGGTGATTTTGCTAAGCTTGGTAGCAAAGCTAGGCTTGCTTTTCTTGAAAATTTTCAAGGATACGAAGGTATGCAAGAAGAGTATAAGGATACTCCGGGTTACAGTATTAGAGAAAACTTTGTAGTTGTTCATCAGCTCGCATTATTATCGGAATTACGGGGGTCATAATCTATGTCTACATACGATCCAGAGTTTATAAAGAAATTACAAGATCCTGCTTATAGGCTCAAGGTTCTTCAAGGAGCAGGTACGGCTGTAAAAACTCCAGAGCTTCCTGATAATTATGTAGAAGAAGAAGAAGAAGAAGAAAAACCATCTGCTATTCAACCAGATGCAAAAACTTATACGATTACTGAGCTAAGAAATCAAGAAGATTTTCAAGCTGATGGGCTTAAAGTTTTTAGATATATTTCAGATAATAGAAATGTGTTAGAAAATGTTTTATCAGGTCAGCAAGCTTTAATGACTCCTCAAATTCCTAAAGAAAAAAGAGATTATAACCAAAAAGGTTTTGCTCCTGATATAGTTGAATTTTTAAGAGATGAAGAATATAAATTAGGTACATTATTTTCAAATGCTGCTATATTAGAGAATGCCCCTGAAGATGTTTTAAGAGCTTACAGAAATATAAAACAAAAGTTTGAAAACTCAGACATGGAAGGTGCTCATGAGTGGTTAAATTGGGGCGCAGATGTAGGGACAGATTTAGTAACTGATCCCGTTAATTTACTTTCTTTACTAGCTATTCCTTTTTCAGGTGGTCAATCAGCAACCGCTAAAACAGCATCTCAACTTCTTGCAAAAGAAGGAGTTAAGAAAAAAATAACTGAAAGACTGGCTCAATTTGCTACATCTAGAGAAACCGCTAAGGCAGCAGCTATTGGGGGAGCTTGGGCAGGTCTGGCTGATTATGGTGTGCAGTCAAGAGACGTAGCAGTTGGTAACGCGGAAGAGGTTAGTCTTCTTCAAACAGGTCTTACTACAGTTGCGGGGGCTATAGTTGGTCCTATTGCTGGCGTAGGGCTTGGTGCGGTAGGTAAAGGCATTAAGAAAGGGGCAGGGGCTGTAGCTGGTGGGGTTTCTAGAGGAGCCGAGGAACTTAAAAGATCTTATGACTATGTTTTTAGAGGTTTAGATAAAAATAATTTAAATAGAGCTGTTGATCCTGAAGAGGTTGCTACTAGAGATTTAGCTGAAAATGGATTGGGAGAATTAGTAGATAGAGAAGCTCTTTCTTTTGATGCTAAAAGACTTGGTTTTAGTGACGAAGGCTCTGATTTTATTGAGGGGGTTTTTTCAGTTATAGATGATCCTCAAGAAGTTATTAAAGTTGTAAACACTTATGGCAGGAAAGAAGGTCTAGGTGATGATGCTATTGAAGAAATGGTAGATACAATTTTTAGAAGTGAGGGGCCTCCTACTAGAGGTAAAATAGCTCAATCAATGGTTAACACGGGCCACTGGATGCAAAAACTTCCTGCTTGGTATGGAGGTAAGGTATCTACTTTCTTAGATCCTTATGTTAAACACTCTCCTATTGTAGCAAAGCTTCAAAAGAATTTTAGATACGATCAGCAGAGATCCATATTAGGCGAGCGAAGTTTAGAAGGCGAAGACTACGCAGAAACTTTAGGCGATATATTTGGTAGGCATTTTGTGCGCTATAAAGAAACTATGGACCCTATTTTAAAAGCTACTAATGTTTTAGGACGTGATAAATCTTATCAAGCATTAACGCGCTCCATTCGTGGTACTTTATCAGGAGATGAGGTTATAGACACGGCTGCTCTAAATATTAGGAAGCAGTTAGATGACACCGCAGAAGAGCTAAAAGATTTAGGTCTTTATGAAGAAGCAGATTTAATTTCTGGTAATTATTTTCCAAGACTTTGGAATCGTAAAGTTATTAAATCAAATCAAAAAGAATTTAAAAGTCTTCTGTTAAAAGTGGGCGAGGCTGAAACTGAGCAAGAGGCTGATGATATTGTATTAAGTATGCTCAGTAAGCAAAATGATTTTGGAGATGAGGGAACTTTATCAAATTCTTTTTTAAGTAAAAGAAAATTTGAAAATATTACTGATGACACCATGTTTGAAAAGTTTTTAGATAACGATGCTAACAATGTATTGCAAAGTTATTTTAATTCTATGAGCAAGCAGATGGCAAAACAAAAAACTTTTGGGGCTACTAATTTTAGAGGCTTAAAAGATTTGTATTTAAAAGACGCTCAACGAGAATTAATGGATGCAGGAGAAGGTGATTTAGCTGAAAATGTAGAAAAAGATTTATATCGTGTTTGGTCTGCTCAAACAGGAGAAGGTGTAAGCCAGTTTGGTAACGATAAAGGCAGGTTTGTAATTGATACTATTACAACAGCAACGCGAATAGCTTTATTACCCCTCGCAACTTTAAGCAGTTTAACTGAAGTAATGTTGAACATGAGCCGTGGTGGTATTATAAGTACAAGTAAGCATTTTGGAAGTGCTTTAAAAGAAGGGGCTAAAATTCTTACATACGATACAGTAGACCTTTTAGTAAAAAATCACGGCCTTACTAGGCCACAAGCATTTAGAAAAATGCAAAGGTTTGGAATTGCTTTAGATCAATCTGTAGCTGATCAAGTAGAAAGATTAAGTGGTGACAATGTTCAGCATTGGCGTAAGCTTAATAATGCAGCCTTTAAAGTTAATCTTCTAGAGCCTTGGACTAAAACTGTTCAGTTAACAAGTTTTAATGTGGGCAGAGATATTATATCTAATAATTTAAAAGCGTTGGCAAAAACTCAAGGGGAAACTTTAACTCCTAGGCTTAAAACAAAACAAGATGAGCTTTTAGAATTAGGTGTTGATATAAAAAAAGGTTTGGCATGGGTTAAACGTACCGAAGGAAATGTTAATGTAGAAGATGATTTCATGATAGATCTTGATAAGAGCGCAGGAAGATATGTTAACGAAATAATTTTAAACCCTGACAAATCTTCTGGGCTACGCTCTAAAGTCCTATCAGGTAATCCTTTTACAACTATGCTATTTCAATTAACTGCTTATCCATCTGCATTTACTAATACGGTTCTTAAAGATTTAGCAAAAAGAACAACTAGGAACATAGCTAAGGGGGACGCAGGGGCTTCTGCACAAGTTGTAGGTACTGTACTGGCCTTACAAGCAGGGGGTATGTTAAATAACTATGCTCGTAATTCTATGTTTAATCAAGATGATCAGTACCGGTACAAAAGTGCTGGGGATTTATATATGGAAGGTGCCGCTCGTTGGGGCGGGAATGGTCTTTACCTAGATGTTTTTAACAGGGCTAAAGATTCATCTGCATATAGAGGTAATGTATTTACAGCAGCCTCTTCTGGTTTTGGTCCTATAGTAGGCGGGACTTTATCCGCAGTCCAAGCGGGTAATGTAGGTGCTCTTGTTCCAATGTTTACGCCCGGATATGGCGCTTTAAATAAAGATAAGAAAAAATTCATTCGTAAAAGAGCTTATGAAGCTGGTCAGGAAGTACAGGAATTTTTAGTAGAGCCTAAAAAATCTGCATATAACAAAGGCGGTGAAGTTCTAAATGTTCCTAATGTGCCTACTGAGCCTGATCAACGTATAGATAAGGTGACTGGTAGACCTTATAATCAGCAAGCTGGTGCAGCTTTTACTGATCAAGAAGATCGTCAAGATCCACTACAGCGCATGGGCTTTGGCAGAGGTGGCTATGTTTTTGGAGGTGTTATATCAAAAGGCATACAAAAGATTATTTCAAAACCTCTTAGCCAAGTTATTAAAGAGTATAGTAAAGGGGATGTTTCAGATGAAGTAGCTGAAGAAGCGGCTGAAAAAATACTTTATAACTTTAAAGGTTTTGATGACATGCCCGGAATTATTGATATAGAGCCTGAAATTGAAGACTATATTAAACTTGAAACTAAGGCGCTTCTTGAAGAAAAGCATGACTTGAGCATGGATCAAATAAAAGAACAGTTTCCTGAGTTTATAAATAAAAAAGGTGAGCTTGTAGGAGGAGAAGAATTTAGTAAAGCACGTAAGTATACTCCTGATGAAATAGAAACTAATACAGAAGCAGGTAAATACGAAGATGCCTTTGAAGAAGATACTTCTGATATACGTGCTGAAATACAAGATGTGTTAGATGCACTTAAACTAACTCAAAAAGATAAGAAAGATTTAAATGCTTTATTATTAAAGCAAGCAAATGTTAAGAGTGTAAGAGCACCTAAGAAAAGAGGTGGTAAAGTTGTAAACTCTTTAAGGAGTAAGTTAAATAATGTATAAATATTTTAGCATGGATGAGCTTAAATGTCAACACTGTGGTGAGCAAGGCATGGATGAAGAGTTTATGACCAAGGTAGAAGCCTTACGACATGAACTAAAGTTTCCTTTTACTGTTACATCTGCTTACCGCTGCAAAGACCACATCATAGAGCGCAAGAAGAAGACACCCGGAGCACATGCTTCTGGACATGCTATAGATATTGCTGTTACTGGCAACCAAGCCCACAGGCTCTTAGAAGCTGCACTAAGCATGGGCATGACAGGTATAGGTGTTAATCAAAAAGGCGCTAATAGATTTATCCACCTTGACGACCTTGAGTGGGATGAAAACCGCCCTAGACCTTGGGTATGGAGTTACTAGATGACTGTCTTAAACGCTCTCATAGGGCCTGTGACGGGCCTGTTAGACAAGTTCATAGAGGACAAGGATCAGAAGGCTGCGTTGGCGCATGAAATTGCAACAATGTCACAGAAATACGCGCAAGAAAGTGCGTTGGCGCAGGTAGAAGTCAACAAAGTAGAAGCTGCTCACAAGTCGCTGTTCGTATCAGGCTGGCGACCAGCAGTGGGCTGGGTATGTGTCTTAGGTATGTTTGGGAATTTCATTACTATCCCGTTCAGCAACTTTGTTTTGGCTTTGCTTGAGTTAGACATAGTTATACCTCTAGTTCCTTTAGAGACTATGATGCCTGTATTAATGGGTATGCTTGGGCTAGGTGCAATGAGAACTTACGAAAAAAAGAACTCAGTGCACAGAGATAAGTGATGACAACTATGGAGTTCATCAACTCTACTTGGCCTATATTCATGGGCTTTATTACTTTAGTAATTGTGTTGGCTAAAATGCATGGAGATATTGAGACTATAAAAGAAAAAGTTCGTGTCCTGTTTGAATTATGGAATAAAAAAAATGACTGATAAAAAATCTACGGTTAATAAAGCAGGCAACTATACCAAGCCTACCATGCGTAAGAATCTTTTTAATAAGATTAAAGCTGGGAGTAAAGGCGGAAGCGCCGGTCAGTGGTCAGCACGTAAGGCTCAGATGTTAGCTAAACAATACAAAGCTAAAGGTGGAGGGTACAAGTAATGCTAGTTGAAATTGCAGCAGCGAATGCAGCATTTCAAGTCATCAAAGGAGCATTAGAAAACGGTAAAGAGCTTTACGATGTAGCAGAACAAGCTACAAATTATTTTAATAACAAATCTGCAATAGCTAAAAAGGCTGATCGCTCTGGAGGCTCTGATGAGCTTCAGTGCTTTATGGAGCTAGAAAAGATTAAAGAGCAGGAAGCATGGCTCAAAGACCACATGGTTTATGCTGGTCGTCCAGATATGTATGAGGACTGGTTAAAGTTTCAGTCTCAATGTAAACAAAAAAGAGAACGAGAAGAGCGTTTGCGTAAGCAAAAGAGAGCGGCTGATTTAGCGTTACTTGGATCAGCATTGTTGTGGGGAACAGGCGCTTTAGTGGTGCTTCCTTTTGTACTCTACGTAGCATTTAAATTATTTAAAATTGTATAAAGGAGAGTGCAAGCAATGGCTATTAGAAAACCACAGAAGTCTTTAAAAGCTTGGACAGCTCAGGACTGGGGTACTAAGTCTGGTAAGAAGTCTAGCAAAACAGGTGAACGGTATTTACCTAAGAAGGCTAGAGAGTCTCTAAGCTCTGCTGAGTATGCTCAGACAAGCGCAAAGAAACGTAAGGATACTAAGGCTGGTAAGCAGCACAGTCCACAGCCTAAGAAGATTGCAAAGAAAACTAAAAAGTATAGAAAGGTATGATGCGCTTTATTGGTGTAACATTTTTATTATTTATACTGTCTTGGCTAACTAAAAAAGAAGAGGAGATTCTAAATGGCAAGTCCTAGAAAAGGAAAGGCAAAAGTAAAGGTAACTGCTAGTGGTAAAAAGGTTAGCTATGGTCAAGCTGGAAAGGCTAAAGGCGGTGGTCCTAGAGTTAAGCCGGGAACTTCTAAAGGAGATAGCTACTGTGCAAGGAGCTTAGGTATTAAGAAAGGTTTGTCTAAAGCAAAGCAGAACGATCCTAATACTCCTAACAACTTGTCACGTAAGCGATGGAAGTGTTCAGGCGCTAAGTCTAGGAAGTAAGATTACTTAACCACCTTCACATCTAGGCGCTCTGCCTGTACTGCTTTCTGAGATACTGCTAATACAAAAGATGAGTGCTGGTGTAGAAGGGTTGTAATTACTTCAATGTTTTCTTCAGCCAGTTCAACGCTGGCTAAGGCTGCAATAATTTCTGAGTTTATTCGCAAGGTCATCCCCAACCTTGTTTCGGGTGTAAAGAATACTTCTTCCATGTCATAACGCCTGTAATTGTTTTTCTAAATGCTCATGTAAAGGATCTAACTTAACGTGTGCCTCTCTTAATATATTACGAATATAATTTTGAGTATATACATCCAAGAATACGTTTGTAATTTCAGAGTCGGGAAAAAAACTAAGCTCTGTACTTAGCCTTCCCCGCTCATCAATTATAACCTTGAAGGAAATTAAATTACCCTCCTTCATATCTCACACACTCCTGCAACACAAGCAAGTGTCTGAGCGCCTTCAGTGTTATCATCTAGCTCTTCAATATCCCACTCCATGTCTTTAGGCATTTCTTTTAAAAGCCTTTGATATGTATCCTTAGCTATCTTCTGGTACGGAGCTTGTTTATATACGTGCTCTGCTTCAGGAAGAAAGCTAATGCCGCTGACGCTATCAAAGTTTTCCCAGATCCACTGACACACAGAGTAGAAGTTATCATCGTTATAGTAACAAGTCATAGAAGGTTTATGCTCGCACCAGTTATCTTGATAGATCTTCCAAAGCTTTAACTGCTCCATAGCGCCCATGCTTTCTACTGTTATCGCTTTGTTAGGAGCCTTCTGAGGAAAGCTGAATACCCAGTTAGAGTTATTCATTACGTCTTCTTCGTGAGGAAAGCCCTTGTCAATCATTGCTGTAGCAAGTGGATCTTTCTTATCAGCTCGTACAGTCCTAATATAATACTCACTAAAGCGTGGATGAATACCGCTGGCGCTGTCAGTCAACTGTGAAACAGTTCCTGAAGGCTTAACACAAGTGATAGCAACTGATTGATTAACTCCTAGCTTCTTGGCCCAATCCTTGTTGGTAAGTATTGCAACGTCTCTAAGGGTCTCTAAGAGCCGTCCTAAAGCCTCTTCACCCGTTGACCCATTAGTTAGCTTGCAGTCCATGATGCCTGTCATTGAGACACCTAGAAGAGCTTCTTCCTCTGTGTTCTTTTTCCAGATGTTACGTAGGTAACGGAAGTCAGTCATGGTGGATTGAAGCGTTCCTAAGATTGTAGCAACCCGCACCTTTTCTACAAGGGTATCTTCTGTATCATCTGCTCTAACAATAACTTCTGATAGATTACAGAACTGATAGGGTCGTAAAATAATTTCGCTGCAAGGATTAGTACCAAACTTATAAGTAGCGTCTCTTCGTTCGTTACGTGCTGCTACTTTCTGAGCTGCAATACGGCTGAAGATACCACGTTCACCAGACTTAGAATCATACAGACGCTTCATTTCAGAGGAGTAAGTATCAAAGTCAGGCTTCTCAGAGTACACAGCACTGTTGTTAGCCAGTGCGCGTTGACCGTTACCTAAGTACCACTCACCGTTCTTAGCGTTAGCCATGCGGTTGTCAGTCACATTACTCAGTGAGATCAGAGCAGAGCGTCTTACACCGCCTACAACAACGATGTCAGCAATCTTACATACTAAGTCATGACACTCTAGTGACGTTAGCTTGCGGCCTGTAGCAGCTTTAAACAGATCAACAGTAAAATTAAACAGGTCTGCTAAAGGCTGTGGTCCACTGGCTCTGCCACCAAAGGTCTTCAGTCTAGCTCCAGCAGGACGTACCCTAGTCAAGTCACACTTAGGAATTTTGCCAGCATATAGGAGGCTGATAAGCTCTCTGAAGGCACTTGCCCAGCCTACCTTACTGTCAGACACTACAACCGTGGAGTCAGTCTCATGGAAGCTGTCGGCCACCTCTGGTAGTTTGCTTACGTAGTCCCGCTCTACGCTGAAGCCTACTCCTGTACCACACAACAAGATATACATAAGCTCGTCAAAAGAGCGGGGACTGTCAATAGGAAGATAAGAGCAGTTAAATCCTGCAACATTATCACGGTGTAAGGCTGGCCCTGCTGTCATCATACAGCGCATAGAAGGCATTACTTCTTGATCAGCGATAGCATTAAAAAGCTCTTCGGCTTCTGAAGCACCTAGTTGATTACGCTCTACAAAGAAAGAAAGATAACGGTTGACTGTTTCAGCCCACGTTTCTCTACGTCCTTCCTCATCTAAGTAACGTGCGTACCTACTCTTGTGAATGTATTGTTGATATTGATCCATCTTTTTTTTCAAACTCCTCTTTTAAAAACGTGTTATATAGCTTTGTATATTCTAGGTATCTCATTTGCTGGGTGTCTGACTTATGTTCATCGCAGTATTCAGCGTACATCATGCCACAAAAAATTTCAAACCTTTTCTCTTTGTCCTGCATCTCTTATATCCTCTTTAGCTTCTTGCTGATTAAGCTCATCAGTTCTTAAACTTTTAAAGTTTTTCTGAGACTTTGTAGCCTTACCCTTGTATTTTTTATTATACCTGTCGCGGCGTTCAGTTTTTCTATCTACGTAATTTTTATCCATTGCTCCCTAAAACCTCTAGCAATTTATTTTCGTACCAGTCTGCTTTTTTTAAATCTTCTATTCCGTTTTTGTACGGAAATCTCCAGCGGTACTTCAGACTGTTCCCGCGTAAGTAGCCTATAAATTCTTCTTTTGTTAGCATTGCTTGAATGCCGTCTATACATTCTATACCGCCCTTGTTGTAATGTATGGGACTGTTAACTAAATCTTCTCCCTTTTCTTGTTGCAACCACCTAGTATTGTTCCAATCTTCTGGCTTGGCATCGTCTATACTTATTTTTTTCTTAGTGCTTTGTTTCATTCCAACTCCTCCGGGTAGTCTGGGTTTTCAGTTATGACACAAGAGCTGTCAATCCATTTTTTAGGGATGCTATAAACACTGTACCATCTAAATCCATTGGCTTCTGCCCACTCTGCATGAGATCTTTTAGTGCCATCCTTTCTTCTCTTAGCCTGCGGCATAGGTGCTGAAGGATCTGCAAACAGAAAAACTAACTCTATGTTTTTAGGCAGGGCCTTCTTAACCCATACATATTTGTTGTGCTCTGCATGATCCCAGAAACGACCCTTAGCTTCTAAGAAGATTGTATTCTTACCAATCTTTTTTATGAAGTCAGGGTGATAGGTATGTTTAATAATGTAGTCAACTGTATCAGAATGTATGTCCCATTCTTTTAAAATACCAGTATGTAGTTCGTACTCCCAGTTAGAGTCATATCCTTTAATGACACCTTTCTCGGCAGGTCTAACAACTCTACGCTTACGTGCTCCTGATTTTATTTTCCCGACCACTCTATATCCTTTAGGGTTATGGATGAAACATCGTAGCCCTTGTTCATTAATTTTTTAATATTCTTTTTAGCCCAGCGTACTGTATAAAAAGAAACCCACTTTGATTTTTTAGCAATGAAATATTTATCTTCTGGTAGAAAGTCACTAAAATTTTCAGCAGTAATCTTGTGTGCATCTTCTTCAGGTACAACACTAATAAGCCAGTCTATAATAATTTCTTTTGCTTTTACATTAGCTTTTTTTGATTGTTTACCATTCATGTATTTCATCTACCTTTGGTTGCACCCGTACTTTAGTAAAGTATACAAGACCTTTAGCATACCTAAAAGCCCTCAATCCTTTACCGTTATTAGAATCTTTATGGCATTCTTTTTTATGAGAACAGTAAGCACAGTTCTTAGCTATTCTCATATTTCCTGACTTACCTTCAGCCACTGGTGGGTAACAAAGTTCAGGGGGTTTGCTCAAGTCTAATTTGTGTTTAAGATCTTTGATGTGTTGTGACATATTTGGTTTGTCTAAATCTTCAGGTTCATGAAAACAAAGCTCACCTGTTTCTTTATTGATAACTAAAAAACCAGAGTTAGCAGTGCCTTCTGCTTCTTCATAAGCAGCCAACTGAGCTATGTAACCAAAAGGATCATCTTCTCTAAGGATACCCTGCCTAAACTTACTAAAAGAAAAGCCAGAGGCAGATTTAATATCCACCACCTTACCATCAATTTTACAATCCATGTGGCCCTTGATGCCCTCAATGTCTACTTCTTTTTGTTCATCAGAAACTTTGTGTCCCGACATGCGGACTAACAAAAGTAATACTTCTTCTAGTAGGTGGCCGTACAAAAACTTAATAAACAAAGAAGGTTCAAGTCTTTTGGCTGTTAGTTGATTCTTTTTATCAAACCACAACTGCCTAGAAGGTTTACCAATGTTAGACATTCTAAGATAAAAACCTTCCTTTCTTTTCTGGGGCTGCGCCCAAGACTTAATGGCTGCTTTAATATCCTCACCAAACTTATCTATAATTTCATCAGATAAATCTAAAGGACCATCATTAAGACCATCTAGTTTTGTATAAATATTTTCTACTATATTCATTTTCTGTGCCTTACAAATCTACATTTGCGAGTGTTTGAATTGTAGTGTACATACTGTACATTAAGTTTTTTTTGAATAGGGGTTTTTCCTGATAGCCTACCGTCCTTGTAAGACTTAACATCAATAAAGGTAGCATTGCCTTCAGGGTCTAATGCTACTATATCAATAGGGCCTGTGCAACCACAGTTTTTAAACACATGGTAGCCTAAGTCCCAGAGCCACGTAATAGCGTAATGCTCTGCTAAGTCTCCAATTCTGTTAGGGTCGTGACTAGGTTTCATTATTGTTTAATGTAAGTTTGTACTCCCACAATCCCTTACTTCTGTTACCCCTAACCCTACGATCTACAGTATGTAAACCGTACTTAGCTTTTCTAAAATCCCGGAGGTATGCAGAAGCACTGGCTTCAGGAACATTAGTTACGTTAGATATTTCTTTTAGCGTCTTCCAGTCGTTACCTTTCATAAACTGAAAAACTCTAGCCATGCCTGTTTTTAATCTTTCATAGTCATACTTATATACAAAAGGATTTTCATTTTCAAACAGTTCTTCTTGTTTCATGTTAGTGTGTTTCACTCCAGTTATCTCCTATATTAAAATAAACCTTTTTAAAAAATCTTTTATTCCTTTAGCAACATAATGTTTATTAAACAGTTGTTTACTATAGTTTGCCCACCTCCCTGTTGTGTAGTAATAACAGTAAATTTTTTCCTTATTGTGTATCCAGAACATACTGACACGATCATCATATACAAATTTTATGTCTTGTTCTTCAAGGTAACTTATAACATCTTCAAGACTTTCGTTTGTAGTATGTTTAAACTTTTTTTTGCCTTTTTTATTTATTCCTTTGTAACTCCAGTTGTACGCGCTAGTGTGTCTCACTCCAGTTATCTCCAGTCTTATACTCCCCATCTAGTGGGCATTTAAGTTCAAGAACCTTACCGGCTTCAATGATAGCTTCCACACCTAGTTTACCTACTGTGTCAGCTTGGTCTTCTCTTACTTCTATTTGCCACTCATCGTGTACGTTAGCGACAAAGTGGGCATCTAAATCTTTAATCTTATCGTTAAGTATAATCAATGCTTGCTTCATTACAATAGCACCAGCCCCTTGTAATAATGTATTAAGTGCAGAATGTTCAGACCTAATGTAAAGCTTACGACCATCTAGTGCTTTAAGATAGCCCTTTGCTGAAGCTCCAGCAACTCTATCTTTAAGAGCCTTGAATGATGGGAGATTACTAATAAATGATTTTCTAAGGTTCCTTCCAACACTCTTACCTCCTCCAGCCACTGTTCCAAGCTTTGCATCTCCTGCTCCGTATAGTAGTGCATAGATGAAAGTCTTAGCCTGATTTCTTGATTCAAGTCCTGCAAGTTTTTGATTAGTGGTGTGTATGTCTCCATTAAGGATTTCATTTGTATACTCCTCATCGTTCATATAATGGGCCAGCATTCTTAATTCTAACCCTGAAGCATCAATTCCTACAAGCTTATACCCTTTAGGTATTGTCCAACATGCTCGACACTCTTTACCGTAGCTAGAACTAGAGCTGGGTATCTGTGCCATATTAGGATTACGGTGTGTCATGCGCCCTGTAATAGTGCCGTTATGATTAACAAAACCATGGACCCTAAAGGTATCTTCATCTAGTTCTTTGAACCAAGAACTAATTTGAGATATTCTTTTCTGGATCATAAGGAACTCAGAAATTACTTCTGCTTCAGGGATGCCTTTGATCTGCGACAAAATCTTTTCATCTATCTTAGGCTGTCCCGTAGGGGTATGCTCTAAAGGTTCCCATCCAAAGTCTTGTAGGTACTCTCCTATCTGTTGTCTAGAGGCTGGATTAAAATCTTTAACGTATACCCTTTCAACAAATGCTTCTGTTTTAAGGGCAGTATACTCTTCGTCTGTAACCCTAGTATTTTTTCCGAAGTTATCTACACCTGTTTTCAACAGTTTTTTCTGAGGACTATACCTCCGAAATATTTTTCTTACTTCTTGCTTGGGCTTAAAGCATTCATTAATTTTATTTACAATCTCAGCAAGTCTGCTGTTCAAGACACCCAATAACTTTGTAGCTTCTTCAACGTCAAACAAAAAACCATGATCTCTTTGCTGAGATAATATCTTATTTGTTTCATGCTCAAGCACAACGCTTTGACGAGAGAATCCTTTAGACTCTTTCTTTAAAGCTTTATAAACTTGATAGTTAAGATATACATCCTGCTCACAATACTTGAGCATCTCAACGCTATAACTATCATACTGATCAAACTCAATCTTAGGAGATCCTAGAGCATAACCCCATCTTTCTAAGCCATGGTTCCCCTCACGAACTGGATTAAATAATCTTGAAAGAACAAGTGTGTCTACAAGTTCTTTGTCCATTAAGTTTAAACCAGTTAGCTTATTGATTACTGGAATATCAAAACCAATAATGTTATGACCTATTAGCTTGTCTGCTTTTAAAAGCATGTCAAAACCCTCAGATAATTCTGAGGGACCATAAGAGTATTGTTGTTCTGTGTCTACGTCAAGGGCAGAAATGCACCATATTTTTTTGGCATCTAGCCCATCCGTTTCTATATCAAAGACTAATGATTTCATAACTCCAGCTCTTCAGATGACTCATCTACAAATACTTCCCTGAGTCTACCACTATCTTTATCATATAACAAGTGTGTTGCCATCCCTACATCTCCTGTGTATCTAGATTTAAGTACACGCATGTGTGTTGTGTTTGCCTCTTGCGGATCTTCTGATTGTTGATCACGTTCCAGTGCAATAACACAATCAGATACCTGAGCAATACTTGCAGAGCCTCTGAGGTGAGACAGTCCTACAGTAACGCCTTGCTCATGTCCCTTGTTCCCCTCTACTCTACGTAGATGTGATACTAATATCATACCTACATTTGTTTCTTCAACAAGCCTACTAAGAGAACCCATGATGTTATCAATGGTAGTTCTTTCATCACCAAAGGCAGCACTCATAACTAACATGTGCAGATGGTCTACGACTATCCACTTACAGTTACAGCCTATAATCATGTACCGAATCTTAGATAAAATATCATCAAAGTCGGTTGCTCCGTAGTGAGCGTGAATCCATAAACGATTTTCATTGTCTCCTTTAAATACTTTATTAGCAAGCTCTGTATACTTATCGTCTCCGTACTGCTCCCTAATTTGTTCTATGTATAATCTTTCATTGGCTTCAATAGACAGTATACCATCTGCCGTTCTTTTCCAGTTCTCTTCAAGGGCAATAATACCTACATTATCTTGTGTCTCGTTAAGTAGCCAGTGCTCAAGCTCTCTAGTAATACTAGACTTACCTAACCCAGTACCACCTGTTAAAGTAATAAGCTCTCCTCGCCGCATACCATATAGCTTTTCATTAAGGCCGCTCCAAGGATAAGGTACTGACTCTATCTTTTCACGGTTAATTAATTTTTCTAGGTTATCAGTTAAGTTAAGTACACCTGCTGGTGTATAGATGCTAGAGGCCCACCAAGCAGTCACATAGTTTTGATGGAGTCCTTGCCTTAGCATGTCATTAGGATCTTTGTAGTCCTCTGACAGTGTTAATATCCTAGCCTTACCGGGAGTTAAAAGCTTTGCTACTTTACGAGCAGCCTCCTTACCTACCTTGTCATTGTCAAATGATATGACTACGTTATCAAACTTTTCTAGGTACTCTAGATTTTGCTTGACATCTTTAACAGAACCACCAGCACCATTCTTTACTGATAGCACAGGCCACTTAGAACCAAGCAACTCATAAGCTGCCATAGCATCACACTCGCCCTCTGTTAAGGTGACGTACTTACCACCAGAGTTGAATGCTTGCTGACCAAAAAGGCCAGACTCTTTTGCCTGACCCTGCCATGAAAATAGTTTATTAGGCTCTCTTACCTTATAACCACTGATTTCGTTTGCTGTGTAGTAAGGATAGTAATGCTTAACTATTTCTCCTTTACTATTTACTACTGCTTTAACGCCGTACTTCTTTGCTGTTGCTAAAGAAATCTTACGATCCCTAAGCTCCAAGTATTCTCCATCTATATTATTCATTGAGTTATTCTTATAGGTTTTAAAATCGCTAACGGGTTCACCATTCATGGCTTTCTCATAGTCTCTAAAATAAGTTTGACAACTAAAACATTTAGCTGATCCGTTGTCATTTATCTGAACGGGGTCGCTGCCACCACATTCAGGGCAAGGCTTTCTAAAGGCAACAAAAGACATATTAACTCCTGATATAAAAAGAAAGGGGGCTTTTACACCCCCTATTATTTAAGACTCTGCCTGATCCTCTTCGGCTATTAAAGCTTCGGGATCTAGATTCTCTTGCAACATACCATTGTATGTTTTAGCTGCTGCGTTGAGAACGTCAATCTTTTTACTAAGCATTTGAACTTCAGACTGTACTTCAGCAAGATAATTAAAAGCTACTTTACCAGCATCATTTAATTTTTCTACATCATACAAACCATCATCAGTTTTATATGTGAACTGTGTCATAGTTCATCTACCTCCTCTTCATCTTCAATAATATCAAACTCGTCTAAACCGCCCTTACTAAAAGAAACTAGGCTTTTAACCTGTACAGCTTGTAGGTCTAGTCCTTTATACAAAGTACCTTGGCGAGTCATTTCCCACTCTTTATACTGGACACGTACAGTAGATCCATTACCGATCTGACAGTCCATCTCATTTTTCATATTGTCAATTAACTTAGGTGCAGTTCTAATCATACCATTAGGTCCATGCACTTTACGCTTAACAACAATGGTTGGGCCTTCTTCTTTATCTTTAACAGTAAAGCCTCGGCTCCTGAAGTCATTAGCAACTTCATTATCTACTACTACATTAATACTGTAGACAGGTTCATAGGTTGTGTTGGGGGTAGTGACACTAGCCCAGTAAGCAACTCCATCAACAATAGCCATCGTATTTTCTCCTATAGGTTTATGGTTTGGGAAGTATAAGCGATGCAAAACTTCTTGTCAAGCATACAAATTCTTCCAGTTTCTAGGGCGTTTGCCCTGCCTACTAGAATGCCATGTCGCAGCACTCCAGTAAGTTTCTTTAAGCTCTTGTTTAAAAGAACTTAATCTTTTCTTGGTTCTGTTACCTCCTACAAGAGGTGTTAAGAAACAATATTTGTTACCTACTTTTACTTTAAAGTATCTCCAACCTTCAATGTATAATGGTACAATAAACTCATCACTTCTTTTAGGGTTTAACAGTTGTTCTTTTAGTTTTAAAATATCTTCTACAAACATTACCAGTCTCCTAAGTATTCAATAAAATCTGGAATCATGTTGATGATGTCATCGGTGCTACAAGAAAGGTCATCGTTCACACTCATAAGAGTATCTGAAACAAACTCAATAAACTTTTGTTTCGTAACATCATTAGGAGTACGAGTACCTAAGCTCATAACAAAAGCATAAGCCCATGCGTCATCTACTGCTGAGTAGAAATCTGCCATGCCCTCAATCCAACCTTCCTCGTCTGCTGTCATACACCTTCTCCTGTAAGATCTCCAGTCAATATAGCATCATCACCCCAACAATAGATAGTTACGCTTTCACCTCTATCATCTGTTATCGTAATGTCCCAAGTATCTTTAGACTGTGTGTCATCCGCTAAAGATCTCTTGATATTAATTTTAACAGTGTCGTGTACAAAAATCCTAGTGCCTATTGACATAATTCTCTCCAAGAATACTCAACTTGTGGGGTGTTGTCTAACTCTTTTTTAATCCTGTTTGCTATGTGCTGACACTCATACTGTGCATCAGAACTGGATCTTAACTTAACTACCCTAGCAAATGCAACCAGTGATCCTGTCCATATCCACTCAGTCATCATAGACTGCGGTAGAATCATACGAGCCTGTTCAGGGGCTACACCAGAAGCAATCATGTTATCGTAGATAGTCTTACAAGTTTCCATGAGGCCCCAATACTTTGTATCCCAACGCTCCTCATCTATCCCTGTAAATGTTTCTAATAATGAACCTTGTTTCTTATCTGGCGCACGTTTCCTCCAAGCTTCAGGTGCATGAAACTCTGGCTCACTATCTACATACCTACGACTCGTCTCGTTCCAGACCATGCCGACCTGATGCTTAACCAACTGCCTTGCGACAAATACCGGAGCCTTAATCCTGAACTGTGCTTGAACGTGTCCAAAGGGAGTCCAGTGATCATGTGCTGCTAGGTATCTAATTAACTTCTGGTCTGACTCCTTAACTTTAGATGCTATTTTATCAAAGGAAACTCTGGCACTGTTTACAACAGTCAAGTCCCCGCCCATCAAATCAATCAATTCTACTTTCATAATGTCACCCATACATAAAGAAATAATAAAAATATAACGGCAGATGTTTTAATATAAGTTCTTTCGTTCTCACTTAACTCACCTGCTGTCATGTCTGTCCAAACCCCTTTAATTAAAGAGGTCAATCTGGCTAAGGTATTTTTGCCTTTGTCCCGCAATAAACGCATGTGCTTCTCCTTTAGGTAGTATGTATTTTAAAACAGTTTCAAAGCATTCAACCCTCCACTCATCGTTATAAAAATCTTCTTTATGATCAGCGTTTTCAGGATCATACCCACTGAATGTTTCAAGTAATCCCGCATAGGATTCTTTAACAAACTCTATACCGATTGCATCTATTGTGTCCCAGTCTATATCAAATTTCATTTTGCATCCTCCTTAATTTTAACTAGGAACGGCATGATTAAATCTATAGCTTCATCCAAAGCAGATCTATACCCAAACATATAGTCAAGAGGATAACCATCTAGATCTTGTTCTCTAAGCTCCATTAACTCCCATATTAATTCTTTCTTATTCATACGTTCACCATCTCATCCTTTATAATTAACTCCACAACTACCTCACCATCAGGGTAGAACTCGTATGCTCTAAGCAGCGCATCCCTTAAATTTAATATACCTTGGAGCTGTTCTGCTGGCTCTTCATAGCATTTAAAAGTAGTGAAGCAAGCAATTATATCCTTCTTTCCTGTCTGTCTATAGACGTTATTTATATTCTTATACTCTCTTGTGTAAGCCTGAAGAATATAGTCTGCGTCTAGTTTAATCTTTGCTGTATCAATTTTCATTACGCTGCCTCCCGAAAGTTAGAAATAATTGTATCACGAACAGTCTCACCACGCTTATAAGATATAGAAGCAATGTTTACCTGAGAAGATTCCCTTGCTGCTGGAGCATGAGTAGACCAATCAGTAAGTGTATTGTATACAGCCCATTGATTCGTACCCATCTTCTTAGAGTAATGCGTAGTATATTTATCCCACATATACATCAAAGCAGTATTGCTATATATCTTAGGTTGTAAAAGCATCTCGTTTATATGGGCTGTTGGGTATTCTTTATGCCAAGCAAACACTGCCTTTGCATTAGCTGCTTTAGCAAAAGCAAAGAAGGCATCCATATTATGTACACCAATCTCAGACCAGACAAACCACTTGTCTACCTCATCTTTAAATATATCTACAGCTTGATACATAATCTTAGCGGCATGGTCTACATCTAATTTCTTAGTGTGTCTAGATTTATACATGGTAGCTGCACCATTAGTAAATACTTGACCATTCATACAAGCCCACTGATTGGCTCCTGTTGTAGATATAAAGGGGAAGGTGCCATCTAGGCTACTAACAGTTAAGAATGTTAGGGCTGCTTGATCACCATCTGGAGTCCGTAGTTTTACATCTGGTAGGGTATGTTTAACAAAGCACTTAGCACCGTTATGTGATACTTGTATGTCTTCGCTAAGACCTCCGAGGTCTAAACCAGATTTATTAATACAATCTCTTTGGTTATCTATCATTCTCTTATAAGATAAATCATATAAGTCTGAGTAACGTGAGCCGTGTATACCCAACTCTTCTCCAGTATCTGTTCTATATATTACATGCTTGGATGCTTTCTGAATACCAGACTCAGTAATATAAGTAAGAGGCGCTTGATCAATATCAAAATCAGCAGGGCCGTAGTCAGCAACTTTGGCGTTTTCAAACATATTAATTACGTTGTTCATACTATTACTTCCTTTTGTTTTACAGTGATTGTGTAACCTAGTTTTTTAATATAAAGTATTACCGTAGCTGTTTCTTACGTCTATTAATACTTGCTTCATTGTCTATCCTATGTAATCTATTACCTGAAAAAATATAAACTCCATGAAGGTCGTCAGGTTTAACTCCCTCATATATATAATAGTTGTCACTGTTTTTTTCTAGTTCCTCCTGTGCTTGTGATAATGTATTAAACTTTTTAAACCTCCTTATAGTGTGTTCTTTATAACCTTTAAAATGAATAACTTCTATGTCTTGTGTAACCCAAAGTGTTAAGCTCATTAATAATCTCCATAAGCTAAGTAGTCTTTTTGTTCTTGTTCAAAAGCTTGTTCCATAATTCCAAATAAAACATCATTAATACTTTCAAAAGGTATTAGTTTATTATTAACATCTACATGAGAGAACTCAATATACTGTTGTTGAATCATGTTAGGTGGTTCGTACTGGGGAGGCTCATAATAAACAAGACAAGAACCTTTTACTTTACCTACATTAAACTCTAATATTTTATTATACCTCATAGTCCTAACTCCCTTTTCATCCACATTACATTAATTGCTTTCTTAGGGTGGCGCTTAACTTTTCCGTCTACTACTCTATAATAATAACCGTGGTCAGCAGTGTCTGGTTTTTTCTTACAGATGAGAATCTCGTCGCCATCATGAAAGTTCTTGACAAAGCTTTTTAAAGTTTTATTAACAAACCAAATCCCGCTACATGAATCAACCCTAGTTGCGTAATACATTGTTAGCCCTCCTGAGTTAGATAAGTATAGTGTACTTCCGAGGCATGGAACCCGTCAACCCATTTACTATTAGATCCTGAGTCGTTAGCCAAGAATTCACACCAATTATTCCAAAGAAATTCTGTGCCATACTCATGGCAAATCTTAATATAATTCCTTTTCTTTTCAATAAGTAACGCCTCCTTCTTAATATTTTTATCATACTCTAAACACTTTGGCTCAATGCCAAATAACTTTACATTATGACTATCCATACACCCAACTAATCCAGCAGTTAACTGACAAACAAAGCCAGCTTTAGCTAATCCAAGCCCCGGAATCCTAATGAATATTTTCATAAGTGATAATGCTTTCTCGTCATCGTTCTTATGTGAGTTAATTACTGCCAGCATTTGGCTATAAATTTTATGCTTGTGAGTCATAATATACATATAACCTTTGGCCCTAGTTTTGTTTTTAAGAAACCTAGAGTCTAATTTAAGATTTTTAATATCTATTAGCTGAAAACCTACGGTCAACCAATTCATTCTGATTGAACAAATAACCATAATAACAACCCATGCCATATTATCGGCAGATCTTTGTGCATAAGATTGAACTTTAGTAGCGTGAGTTTTATACATTATATTGTCTCCACATTTAATTCAGTTTCTATCCAGACCTTGGCACCACAGGACAGTGGCTTGTCTGGACTATATATTAACTTAGCAACTACATTACCTTCGGCATCTTTAATTAATGCCTGATTACATTTTCTATTTTGTTTATAATCTTTAACAGTAAGTACTGGTAGATCAGCCCCTCTACTATTAGCTTTAATGTTATGCTGATTAACATGTAATATAGTTTTCAACTGTTCCTCCTTTTATTTAACTCCATAGAACAATAAAGAATCTCATCTTGATATTGTCCTGCCTTTGGATTGTCAGGCATAGCCTCTAAAGCCCTGCTACAATCAAACATAATATATTTTAATGACTCAGTTTCTAAGTCACTGAATCGCTTCATGGTTTGGCTATGCCACTTACCAGATCCATCGCCATAAGAATAATACATACTCACTCTCCACCATTAAAATAATATAACATACCGGGAACTGCCCCTATTATTACACCTGATAAGGTGCTAAGTACCATTATATCAAACTTTATAATACTAATTGTCCAAGCAACATATATAAAAAACAAAGCCGAACTAAACGCAACGCCAATAAAAAATTTCATAAACCACCTCGTAATATTAATTAAATTCAGGTGAGTAGTTTATTCACATACTCAGGTGACTCAGGATTACTTCGCAGTTAGAATTTCTAAGATTTTATCCATCTTAGATTCTAAGGAATCTACCCGTTGCTCTAAAGTCTCTGGAGACTTCGTAGTCTCTTTTGCTTTATTCTTAGACCCTTTGGGTCTACCTCGGCCCTTCTTAGGAGCCTCTACAACCGCTGCAACCTTCGGTTGAGCCTTTGGTGCATCACTAGGAATCTTAATAGTAATTAAGATGTCTGAGGGAACCACAGTGGCTTGAAAAGCCAATTGCACATCGCCATGGGTCATCTTAGAGTTCAATACTTCTCCGAAGTAATGACCTACAGCACCTCTCATCCTGTTAAACAGGACATAACGATCTTGTGAAGTTAAATTTAACTTCGTAGCGAGTAGGTTAGTGTAGTGTGAGCATACAGCGTTGAACTGTTTGCCAGATGCCAGCTTGTTGTCATCGATGTTGTATGTGAATGTCGCCATGATAAAACTCCTGAGTTGCCAGACAGCGAAATTGCTGGAGGCCATATCAAGCTGGCAGATCCGGTTTTGATTGTCAACAGCTTTCTGGTGCGTGATTAATCATGATCGCATTATGCACATGTTAACAGGCGAAGAAAGCCTGCATCATGTGCACATGTCATCAGTGCATGTTGTGATCGTCCCTAGCAGTTGCCGAAACCCTTGTCAACATTTATTTTTTAGAACGTAGTTCTAGGGGTCGCCTGCATGTGTGGCTGTGTGCGATGGCAAACTTTTCGGCCTTTGTCACATGAATTATTTTCATAATCATAGATTATGATGGGGTTGTGTATGTGTATATACCTGCGCGATTGGCAGCTTTTTGGCGGGTCTGTCAAGTATTTTTTAACTACTTTGTAGTTAGTTCTGGAATTCTCATAGTATTATTATACTATGGATAGAAATACTCGTAAGTCTCTGAAAATCCTCGGAGAGTTTTAAAGAATCTTTAAAACTAACACACTAGGGAGTCCTCTGGGACTCTATCAAGCACATAAGAATTACAAAGTAATTTTATTTAATATTACTTTAAAGAACTTTAAAGTATTCTGGAGTACTCTGGAGTTTCTTAAGAAACTCTGAGGCTTGGACTCTGGAAATCTTTAGAGTTTCTTAGGAAACTCTGGAGTCCTCGGAGGGTGGGCAGGAGGCCAGTACCCCCCACCCCCATATATACTAAATGTTATACATTTTCGGAAACTCTGGAGTGTCAAGCAGGTACTTCTGGGCGGGGCTAATAGACCCACTAAGGGGACAACATCCTATAGGGATCTTATAGCTTCTTGTCCCCGTAGGGCGGGTATTTAAAGACCCACTAAGGTGTCAAGATGCTATAAGGGATATATAGGATCTTGACACCTTACTAACCGGACAACATCCTATAGGGATCTTATAGCTTCTTGTCCGGTTAAGGCGGGTATTCAAAGACCCACTAACCGAACAACATCCTATAGGGATCTTATAGCTTCCTGTTCGGTTAGTGCGGGTATTTAAAGAAGATAAACTTATACATATATCTATATGTAACCGGGGGGACCGATTACGTTAGTATATAGCTGAAAGTGCGTTTTGTCAAGTTAAATTTACTACTTGACAAAACCGCTATAGGCTCTATAATGATGAGTATGAATAAAGAATTAACAGATAAACAACACTCTTTCTTAGAACACCTAGTGGAACAAGGAGGTGATCCGAAGAAGGCAGCGGAGTTGGCTGGGTACAATAGTGGTCATTATCAGGTTGTAAAATCATTAAAAAAAGAAATATTAGACATAGCTGAAGGAATCCTAGCCCAGTCAGCTCCAAAAGCTGCTTTAAAACTTGTAGAAGTAATGAACTCTGATGTGCCTATTCCACAGGCTAACATGAGGCTACAAGCAGCACAGACAATCCTAGACCGTGTAGGCTTAGGTAAATCAGAACGTATAGATGTAAGTCATAAGGCTGAAGGAGGTTTATTTATACTACCTTCTAAACAAGAGGTTATTATTGATGGAGAATACGAGGAAGCTTAAAGGTCATGTACCTTTCGGCTATAAAAAAGAAAAAAAAGAATTAATACCTGTGCCTCTAGAACTAGAAGCATTAGAAGATATTAAACAAGCAGTAATTAATAAGCAGTTATCTTTACGTGATGGCTCTATGTGGTTAGAGCATAAAACAGGTCGTAAACTAAGTTATCAAGGTTTAAAGAATATAATTGACAATGAAAGATTGGGAAATTAATCCAGATAAGTATCTTAAAGATGAAGACAATAACTTTATCTTTAAGGTAGATGGTACACCTAGATTAAAAGGTGGTAGACCTAAAGGCTCAAAAGGCAGAGGATATAATTATCATAGTCAAACTAAGGCTAAGTTAACTGCTAACCGAGTTATAAAAGATAAACAAAAGAAAATAGCTAAGACTGAATCTAAGCTACATGCTTATAAAGAATCTTTAAAAAACACAAAGCAAACAATAAAAAAGCTAGAAAACTCAGACTCCGATAAAATTATAACCCCCGAAGAGCTATCAAACACCCCCAAGCAAGTTCAACAAGAAGCAAAAGAAAATGTTATCTTTGCTCCAAATGAAGGGCCTCAAACAGAGTTCCTCGCAGCAGCCGAGACAGACGTTCTGTACGGTGGAGCAGCAGGGGGTGGTAAGAGCTATGCAATGCTCGTAGATCCTCTCAGATACGCTCACAGAGCCGCACACAGGGCCTTAATCATTAGACGTTCAATGCCAGAGCTACGAGAGCTAATAGACAAGAGCCGAGAGTTATATCCCAAGGCTTTCCCCGGTTGTAAATATAGGGAAGTAGAGAAGCTTTGGAACTTCCCCAGCGGAGCTAAGATAGAGTTTGGCTTCCTTGAGCGTGATGCAGATGTATATCGCTATCAGGGACAAGCATATAGTTGGATAGGTTTTGATGAAATTACTCACTTACCCACAGAATTCTCTTGGAACTACCTAGCTTCAAGATTACGTACTACTGATTCAGAAATTGTTCCTTACATGCGTTGCACTGCTAACCCCGGTGGCGTGGGCGCTCACTGGGTAAAGAATAGATATATATTACCATCAGAACCTGATACAAGCTTTGTAGGCAAAGATGGCCTTACAAGAAAGTTTATACCGGCTCGTTTAGAAGATAATCCTTTCCTAGCAATGGATGGTCGTTATGAAAAAATGCTTAAAGCCTTACCTCCTACACAACGTAAGCAATTACTAGAAGGTAACTGGGATGTTAATGAGGGCGCAGCCTTTACTGAATTTAGTTTAGAAAACCATGTAATACCGCCATTTCAAATCCCGATTTACTGGGATAGAGTTAAAGGAATAGATTATGGTTACGCCAGTGAGTCAGCTTGTATATGGGCCGCTATAGATCCAAGTGATGGTACTCTTATTGTTTATAGAGAATTATACCGTAAAGGCTTGACAGGACAGGATTTAGGCACTATAATAACAGAGATGGAAGTAGAAGACCCCTTCTCAGTTCAAGGTGTACTAGATACAGCAGCATGGTCCCGTACTGGGACTACAGGCCCTACAGTCGGTGAAACATTAGTAAGACAGGGCCATAAGCTGCGAAGAGCAGATAAAAACAGAATACAAGGTAAGATTCAAATCCACGAATACTTGAGGCTACAGCCAAGCGGAAGACCAAGATTACAGATTTTCAGTAGCTGTCCTAGCCTGATACGCGAGCTTCAAAGTATTCCTCTGGATAAGACTAATCCTGAAGATGTCAATACTCATGCGCCTGATCACGCATACGATGCTTTACGGTATCTTATTATGTCAAGGCCAAGAGTAAATGACCCACTAGCACAGATGCGGCACTTACGCATGGAACAAGCATACACACCTGCAGATGCAGATTTCGGATATTAATATATGTCAGATGAAAATAGCTTAACAGCTAACGGTCTATACTTTGAACAAGTAGAAGACGAGCAAGGTATGCAATTGACTTTAGAAGAGTCCTTGCGTAATAACTTTGTTGGTCTTCTTATGGATCGTTACGAACAGGCTGAAAGTGCTAGAGACATTGATGAAAGGCGCTGGTTAACTGCATATCACAACTATCGTGGTTTATATGATAAAAATGTGCGCTTTAGAGAGTCAGAAAAGTCTAGAGTTTTTGTCAAAGTAACTAAAACAAAGGTTCTAGCGGCCTTTGGTCAACTAGTAGATGTCATATTCGGAGCTAACAAGTTCCCTATTGGCATTTCAGAGACTAAAATACCAGAAGGTATTAGCGAGTATGCCCATTTAGATCCTCAAAACCCTCTTCCCGGCATTGAAACTTCGGCAGAAGAAAACCCTAAAGGTGAGAAAGAGAAAAAAGAAAACCCATTTGATGTGGGTTTTGAGGGTGATGGTCGTGTATTAAAGCCCGGAGCTACTTATGGATCTGGCAAGTTTGATGTGACGCCTCTTGAAGTACAAGGAGCAAACAAGCTTGTAGATGGAACCAGCCCTAACCCAGCAGTAATGGAAGTTAGCCCAGCAAAAGAAGCTGCAAGACGTTTAGAGAAGTTAATTCATGATCAAATTGAAGAATCTAACGGCGCTAGTGAAATACGCAACGCTCTTTTTGAGTCTGCTCTATTTGGAACAGGCATCGTAAAGGGGCCATTTAACTTTAATAAAACATTAAGTCGTTGGGAAGAAAATGAAGAAGGATTTAGGAGATATTCTCCAATTGATGTGCGCGTTCCTCGTATTGAGTTTGTCAGCATTTGGGATTTTTTCCCTGATCCAAACGCTACAACCGTAAACGAAGCAGAATATGTATTCCATCGCCACCGTATGAACCGCACTAAGCTGCGTTCGTTGGCGAAGATGCCATATTTTAATAAAGACGCAATTCGTGAAGCCTTAATGCTAGGGCCTAATTACGAAGAAAAAGATTACGAGCAAGAATTAAAGGATGATCACCGTTCTGATGAAGCTGGTTCAGGACAGTTTGAAGTTTTGGAATACTGGGGAGTAATAGACGCTGAGTATGCTCGCCAAGTTGGTATGGATATTCCAGATGAAGTAGATGACCTAGATGAAGTACAAGTTAATGCTTGGATCTGCAATGGTCAAATGTTACGAGCAGTAATAAACCCTTTTACGCCTTTCAGGTTGCCTTATCATGCCTTCCCATACGAAAGAAATCCTTATAGTTTCTTTGGTATTGGTGTTGCAGAGAACATGGATGACTCTCAAAAGATCATGAATGGTCATGCACGTATGGCTATTGACAATCTAGCGTTGTCAGGGTCATTAGTCTTTGATGTAGACGAAACTGCTCTTGTGGGCGGTCAAAGCATGGAAATATTTCCGGGTAAAGTATTCCGAAGACAAGCAGGAGTACCGGGACAGGCAATTAATGGCCTGAAGTTTCCTAACACCTCACAAGAAAACATGATGATGTTTGATAAATTCAGACAACTTGCAGATGAACAAACAGGTATCCCAAGCTATTCTCATGGTCAAACAGGTGTCCAGAGTATGACGCGAACTGCTTCAGGAATGTCCATGCTACTTGGCGCAGCATCTCTTAACATCAAGACTGTTATTAAAAACCTTGATGATTTCTTGTTAAAGCCAATGGGTGAAGCATATTTCCAATGGAACATGCAGTTTTTAGAGTCTAAGTTAGATGTTAAAGGTGACTTAGAAGTAAAAGCCACGGGTACTAATAGCTTAATGCAGAAGGAAGTACGTAGTCAACGCTTGACTATGTTCTTACAGACTGCTCAAAACCCTGCTATTGCACCATTCATTAAAATGAACAAGCTAATTAGCGAGCTTGCTTACAGTCTTGACCTTGATCCAGATGAATTGATCAACGATCCAGAAGAAGCAGCACTAATGGCTCAAATTATAGGGATGCAAAATAATGTTGGACAGGCAACTGGCGCGGAAGCTGGCCCCACTGGTGAACAACCCGGACCTATGGCTCCCCCTGAAGGAGCACCTCCAGAAGGCCAAGACCTTGGAGCTACAGGTACTGGCGGTGGCAACATCGGAACTGGAGCTGTACCGCAGTCAGGGGAGGCTGAGTTCTCTGGCTAAGTTAGAGAGTTTAAAGGACAGCGTTAAAGAAGCAATGGAGAGAAAAGATGGGTAAAAGTATGCTGGACAGAGAAGAATACGTAGTAGGCGGGATTAGTAAAGGAGTTACTAAAGCAGTAAGTAAAAAATTAAGTGAAAGTATAGATTTTTTAAAAAAACATTATGATGATGTGACTACAGAACCTACTCCGGGTCAATTAAAAATAGAAAAGGCTACTGGCAGTCAAAGAAAATTTAGAGCTGGCGAAAGATCAGGTGCGCTGAAAACAGCCGCTGGCGCTGCTGGCATAGGAACAGTTGCTGGTTTAATAAATGACGACGATGATGTTGTTGTTGAAGCAAAACCCTCTAAATCTTCTTCTAAAAAGAAGAAAGAAGAAAAAGTATCTTACTCTTTATTAGATCTTCCTGAAGAAGGTGCAGCTACTTACGAAACAGAAGATAAAGTTATTTATACTAATAGTGCTTTTAAAAAAGCTGCTCAAAAAGCTAAAGGAAAAACCTTTAAGTATGAAGGAACCACTTACAATACTAAAGCTGCTTTAGACGCTTTAGAACGTCTTAAAAAAGCACCCGGCGGTGTAGTTACTGAAGAAATGTCTGACGAAGATAGTTTTCGTATGATGTATAACTCATATAAACAAGAAATGGAAGCGGCTGAGTCACCTGAACAACAAGAACGTATTCAACAAAACTTTCAACAGCAGACACAAAACATAGATCAAGCAGTAAAAATGTCTGTGTTTAAAGAACAGGACAGGACTATGAAAGCTGAAGGCGGTTCAATGCTTGTACCCCCTGAAATGGGTATGGAAGAAGAAATGCCTGTAGATACTTTTACACCTGAAGAACAGGCAATGGCTGAAGAGTCACAGGTTCCAGACG
>Ga0222717_10000406_pt1 | contig 37276 bp, 31 predicted proteins | sample C33_18DmetaG_FD_165053 | JGI IMG/M metagenome (GOLD analysis project Ga0222717, IMG submission 165053) | Estuarine water microbial communities from San Francisco Bay, California, United States - C33_18D | ecosystem: Environmental > Aquatic > Marine > Unclassified | place: USA: California... | reverse complement strand
ACGCTCGCGCCCTTGCTTGCGACGAAGCCAATAGAATAATGTACGTTGGTTTTGATGAAGAAGGAGTAGGAATTGACAGATATAATTACAATACCGATCAATTTTTATCTACTCTGACAAATTCTGCAGATGGTATTTCAGAAGATAGAATATTCCCTGGAGGTATGCTGCACGATGGAAATGTATTGTTAACAGCGCATCAATTTGATACGACAGGTGGTATTTCTAGAATCATTACCTCTGGGACATCTACTTTGAATGGTCAGATCCTCAGTCCTGGGATGGATGGTTGCTCAATCGTTAAAGCACCTTCATCAACAACTCCTATCTATGCTATAGGGCGCTCCGGACAAACCTCAGGAGTCAATAGAGTTGATAGATTAGATTCTACAGGTTTGATAGAAAGTGGTTTCGATGAATTAACAGGGCTAACAAGTGGTAAGATACTAAATATTATTTCCAATGAAACAAATATTTGGGCAACATCAAGTTTAGGTTGGAATTCATTTTATGCATCTTCTGTATTACAAGGAGAGCTTGTTAATGGTGGCGTTAGGTGGCAATATGGATATTCATTTGATGGCGATATTATCAATGATATCAAATTAGATGGAGATAAAATATGGGTGACTACTGCAGGCAGTGGTTTGTATAAAATTGACACAATACAGCGAACCTTGACACCTACATCCTCAGCTCTCCACTCACAAATGGATGGAATGCATATTGACGATGATGGGATAATGTATGTAGGACTAATGGGTGAATCTGGGACCTCTGCAGGATACCAATCGTTCAACACTAATACTGAAAATTGGGGTCAAGGCAGCCTAATAGCAGGTTTACCAAGTAATATTGTTAGAGACTTCCTAGAAGTAGGCAATCATGTATTGATTGCAACTAATGGAGGTATAGGTATGTACAATATGACAAGGAGTGGATGGGATTCTCCAATCACCTCTTATGATGGTCTCCCATCACCAGTAGTTGAGCATTTAATGCTCTTAGAGGGGCCGATACAAGGAAACGGTACAATATTGGCAGGAGGATTAGCAGGTATAACAGTCCTTGAAGAAGGAACTTATTCAATACAGAATACCATAGATTATTCTGACGGTTTAATTGGGAATCGAATTTCAGGAATGTTGTTTGCAGACTCTGTAACTCGAGAGGTAATAGTGGGTAACTCTACAATTATCCAACATCATAATGCGTCAATATTCATTTCTCATAATGGTCAAGGTGCAACAAGACCGGGTGTTGCTGCTTGGGATATTGATACAGATACTCAAAATGGAACATATCTAATAGATATGATACCAAGTAATAATGTTCTGAGTTTAGCTGCTGATTCTTGGGGCGTTCATGTTGCTACAGACATTGCTCCAGTAGTACATTGGAACGGTACAATGGGGCAAATGGAAGCAGGCACAAACCCATCTAATCTTTTATCATGGCCACCTGTAAAGATGGTTTCGAACGGTAACTATCTAGTCCTAATAGGCTCTGGCGGAATTAATCTTTTAGATGTAGGAAATTCTCACTCTGTAATTGCATCAACTTCAGCATCGGGATTCAATAATGCATTTATTGAATCTAATTCTCTATATGTTGTTGCAGAAGATGGGCTTCATGTTTGGGAAGGAAGTTTAATTGAACAGCCACGAGAATATCAAAGAAGAGCGGAACCAATTTATTCTATATTTGGCGGTAGGCAATGGGATATTACATCAACAACTCATCCAGGTATGTCTACGGTTTTAGTTAATTCTTCGGATCCTCTGTCAATTCCAAATGATTCTAATTCTCTTCCAGGAATTTTACCTATGTACAATGGAGCTTTGACAATCACAAGTCCAGTTACCTCATCTAATGTCTGGGCTCGTTCTGTTTCTTTGAATTATTCTGGCTCATGGGATTTAGCAGGAAGAAACCCTGCAATCGAGGCAGGATTCCAAAATGCTATTTCCAATGTAGGACCGGGCTCTAATTCAGTAGAATTACATGTACAAATGCAATCTCCAATGAATGGCACAATTAGTGTTAGAATGACTTATGATTGGGAAAGAGTGGAAGTTCCAACAATCCTGACATCTTTCAATAATCGTGGAAATGATGGTGGCGGAGTTCTTGAGGCTACATGGTTACCATCCGAAGATGCAGCATGGTACGGATATAGAGTCTATATCTGGGATTCTACATCTAACCCTGTATGGGAGCCCAATAAACAAGAATTAGAAGATTTCGCAGGATATATGCATGTTCCATTTTGGTCTCAAACTTCAGCCACAATCACTGAAGCAGATCATAATGGAATTATGTCAACACTGGTAGATGGCAATAAGTATCGGGCGGCAATCGTTACAGAATATGCCGATGGTTCAATTGGAGAGCCTATGTCATGGCCTTTCAATGCAACTCCAATTGACGAAGTCCCATCTCCTCCTGAATGGTTGACTGCAAATCCGATTTCTGGTGGTACAGCTGGAACCATTTACGCTGAATGGTCTGCATGTACTGAAATGGATCCTTCCAAGACTAGGCTCTGGGCAGTTGAACAAGAAATTACAAATGCATTAGCATTAACAAACAATTTTGATATCTCAGCAATTTCTGGAAATAATACTGTTCTACAACTAACTCCTGGTTCTACATATTGGTTCGCTGCTGTTTGTGTAGACGAAAGTGGTCAATCGGATCTACTTAATGCCACTATAGTTGGTCCAATAGTTACCGCCGGAGGGCTTGATGACGGCATTCCACCGATGCCTATTGAAGGAACCACTGCTATCGACGTTCCAGATGATGAAGGAGGGCAAATACAAGTTTCCTGGATCCCAAATCAAGAAGATGATTGTACATTCTATACTATATTTGCACTACCTGCTACAAGTTGGCAACCACCGAACAATGTAGATGGTTGGCCTGTTTCATCATATGTTTCAGATTGTTCAACCAATTCAACAATTATTTCTTCATTTGGGGAAGCTCCTTTCTTAGATGATACGACTTATTGGATAGGTGTCGTTGCTTCAGATGATTGGGGTAACCAAGATTTTAGCAACGTATTGGTTGTTGAAGCAACTCCTCAATCTAATAATGGCGGAGTAGGCATACCTCCAGCCAGAGTTGATGGCTTAGCGGCGTTCGATCATCCTGAAGATGACGGAACCGCTATTGATATAATTTGGAATAGGTCTTTGGCTACCGATTTCTCATTCTACACAATCTGGGTTTCTGATTTCTATCAAGAAGACCTAACAGAATCTTGGAATGATTGTTCAAATTCTCCTGAATCCTGTGGACTTATAAAATTAAATCAGCAACAAATTGGGGGCGCTTTCCAACTTCGAATGACAGTGGAGAAAGCACATTATGGAGATACAATTTCTCAATCTTCTTCTTCGGCAATAATACCAGAAGTGCCACTATATGTTACAATCACTACTCATGATATTCACGGTAATGTATTCCTCTCAGATATGCAGAATTACATGGTATTGGTAATTCCGTCAGATAACAGCGGAGATATATTCCCACCTTCAAGACTTAATCCTCCTCAGTTAACAGATCGTCCATCAGATGATGGAGACGGTGTATTTGTTACATTCCAAGAAAGCGATGCTTCAGATATTTCTGAATATTGGATATTTGCAGAAACAATCCCATTTAGTTCCTTAGTAAACCGTCAACCAGCAATGATTCTTGATAGGGATGTAGAGATGCCGGTTCTTCTTCAACAATTTTCAGATGGTAGTCCATTAGCCCCTAATATCATGTTCTGGGTCAGTGTAATCCCAGTTGACTCATCAGGAAATTATTGGGATGAAGGAATAAAAACTTCTTCAATAGCTCTGATTAATGAAAATATTCTTGACCCTGGCCTTCATATTCCTGAAATTGGCGGAATAATTGCTTATTGGGATAGCACTGGAACTAAGATTCAAATTGAATGGGATGATAAAAACGATCCTTCAATTGAATCATATTATATTTTCTTATCTTCAATACCATTTGAAGATACTCGTGATGCTGACACCTCTCAGAATGTAGCTAAGCCATATTCAAGTTATACATGGCAAGCAACTCCATCTGAAACGGATAATCAATACTCGGTAAATAACGAGAACTCCTACTGGATTGCTATAGTTGGATTTGATGGGGAAGTTCACCGTCTTGCAGTTGATCCTCTAGAAATACAACCATGGTCTGAATCTGCTTTTGGTTCTGATAGTGATGGTTTGGGTGATTCAGGCAGTACTTGGATTAATCAATTAATTGATGGTGATATGAATATGATAATTGCTCTAATTTCTGCAATAATGATGTTATTTGGTGGAGTATTAGTATTGAAACCTAAAGGTAGGTCTGCACCACAGCCATGGGAGATGGGAACCTTAGAAGTCGAACTCGAGGAACAAATGTATGACGAAGATTTCGGAATGGATGACGATTTTTCAGCAGATGATTCTATACCTGAAAATGTAGAAAATGTACCATTCGAAGAACCCGTAAATATCGATTCTTTAACTCCAACCCAATTAGATAATGAAGTTATGGATGAATTACTTGTAGATGAAGAAGAAATTGATTTAGATGACTTAAGTGACTTAGCAGATGACTTTGATTTGGACGATCTCGATGATATGGCTGAAGAATTAGCAGATATAGAAGATGATATCGATACCTCTTTTATTGATGATATTTTGTGATATCTCTTAGAAGAATTTGAAGAGATGTAAGTTTACGGCCATACATGACCGAAAACAGCAACCCCAGATTTGAGGTATGGTCTACAGTCGCTTGGGACGGCAAAGATTGTCTTTTAGCTGCGAATTTACATTTCGATAGAATGGAGAGACATGCCCGTCGTCTTAATTTTTCTTTACCCGATAATTTTAGAAAAAGTATTTTCACAAAATTGAAAAATCTAACTTTTTCTGAAACCTCTGTAGTCCAAGAAAATCAACCTCCTTATCTGGTAAAAATAGGTATAACCAATGAAGGAATTTTTTCTTTAATTCCTCGTTTGAACCAACCGTGGCCAAGTATATTGAAGGCAATAACGGTTTCTGCCCCAATCTGGGATGGAGAAATAAGAGGGACAAAACATGGTGACTGGAAACCATATTTTGACGCTAGAGAATTAGCTTTAGAGAACAATGCTGATATTTCCTTGTTAATTGAGAACGATAATTTAATCGATGGTGACAGATGTATGCCGATCATTCTTGATATAGATGGTACCGCTTATTACCCAAGAATCGAAGAAGGTGCTTTAGATTCGATTACTTTAGAACAAATTAAGAAATGTTTAGAAAATTCAGGAATCCCTATTAGTCCTGCGATTATAACTATGAATTTGATATTAAGAGCCAAGGAAATGATTGTTATTGGTAGTGGAATGGGTATCCAATCTTTGGGTGAAATCGATGGTAGGAAAATAGGGCTACCTCGCGGGCGATTATATGAATCTGCTATGTCTTGCTGGAAATATAGACTATCTAATGCATGGGAATCAATAGAACAAATGAGCTGATAATATGATACCAGAGTTTCGCACCTTTTCTAATTCTGTGGAAAACCCTATTGTTTCATTATTAGAAAAATACAGAGGTTCCGAACTTCCGAGTCATGACGAACTTATCTTAAATTCTGGTGGCCCTGTTACAGATTTATCCGGTTACTCTTTTCTTCCCTGCTTACAAAGCGTACGTATATTATTTTTTGAACCTCTAAGTGAAACTGACTTAGATAATTCATCTGCACTCCAAGGGGATATTAAATTAGGTAATAATAATCTACTAACCATATTAGTTCAGAAATATAATTTGTCTGGCTGGGATACTGTGAATGAGTACCAAGTTGAGACACTCGAAAAGGCAATAAAAATCGCTGAAAGTTTAGAGTTACCATACCAGAATATTGCTGATTACCCAATATTACCGGGAGGATTTACTGGCATTCTAGGTTATGACTTAAATAGATGGTCGGTTGGAATTAACTTAGATCATAATCCACAAGATGGAACCCTCTTAGGAGTTCTATGGAGATCTGATGCTTGGTGGATACATGATAGGAAGGCAGATCAATTAACTATAATTTCAGTCCCTAACCATCCTTGGTTAGAAGAAGCAAATAGTAATGGATTATCGATTATGGAGAATAATATCTTCTCACCATTAGAATCTTTTTCAGTACCGGAATCTGAAAGTGATGCATCCCATTCGAGAAAAGTTGATACAATTAAGGAAAGTATTCGACAAGGTCATTTTTATCAATTAAATTATGGAAGGAAATGGTCAGGCAATATGCCGAGCCATCCATGGCATGCATTTCAGAGAATGATGGAAAGTAATCCCTCTCCATTCGCATCATGGCTATATGTTCACGACCATGGGTGGAGCATTGCTTCAGCAAGTCCAGAGCGACTTCTAAAAACTAACAAAGGAATAATTTCTACTAGACCTATCAAAGGAACTTATCCTAGAGGAAAAACTCTTGAAGAAGACAGGAATCTACAAATTGAGATGGTTTCATCAGAGAAAGAGATAGCTGAACATCTAATGTTAGTGGATCTCAAGAAACATGATTTATCTAAGATTTGTGAACCAGGTAGCGTACATTGGTCTGATTTCCGTATAGAGGCATTATCTACAGTCCAACATTTAGTCAGTGGTGTATCTGGTAAGTTAATTTCTAATATTGATTTTGGTAAAATAATTTCTGCTTTATTCCCTGGTGGTTCAATTACCGGCTGCCCAAAAATTGCTTCGATTGCCGCAATAAATGAGATAGAAGAATCACCAAGAGGCGCATGGACAGGGTCGATAGGGCACTTCCACTCAAACTCAGGAATATCCGAATTTAATATCTTAATCCGCACATTAGAATCACATTCGGGACCAAACCAGTGGCATGGTAGAGTTCAAGCAGGTGGAGGTATAGTGATTGGATCTAATTCTTCTTCTGAAGTAGAGGAAGCACGATGGAAAGCCGCAGCAATTACTGATTCAACTTGGGGTTTTAGGACCGGTTTTTCGATCGAAGAACTACCTAAAAGAGACGTAGAAATATTACCTATTCCTGAGATAAAAGGTCCTGTAAATGCGCTTAAACTAAAGGGTCCTCATACAGGATCAAATATTGGTAACATTATCAGAGGTGATTCCGATATATCATTTCCAACCGATGTATTACTAATTGATAATTTAGATTCTTTTACGGAAAATATTGCAAATTCAATTGTTAAGTTGGGTTTCTCAGTTAGAATAGTTGACGGCCGCCCTAAAAGTCATTCTGATTCCACTACTAAAATCAAATATTGGTTAGAAAATTTCACTCCTAAAAGTATCATTATTGGACCTGGACCTTCACGCCCCGAACAATCGCAAATAACTATGGAAATAGCCAAGTTAGCAGTCGAAGGTAAAATTGTGACAGATGGAAAACACATCCCAGTACTTGGCTTATGTTTGGGCCATCAAGCCTTAGGCTTAGCTGTTGGTTGGGATTTGATTGAATCTCCGAAGGGAGCTATCCATGGAGTACCTTCAATTATTAAACATGATAAATATGGATTGTACACTAAATTAGATTCTCCCTTGATTTTAATGAGATATAATAGTCTTATTCTAATTCCAAAAAATGAATTTATGATTTGTGATGCTTGGGATAATGAAGAGAATTTAGTTATGGGAATTAGGCATCCAATATTCCCCGTCTTTGGAATTCAATTCCACCCAGAGTCTGTGGGAAGTCCTCAGGGCTATGAACTAATTTTGTCTTTCCTTGAACAGGAACCAGTATTAATAGACCCAATTTCTAATAATCGTCAGGTTAGAAGACCGTAGCCTTGAATTAGCAATCCATAGTGGGCAAGTTGAAAGAACATGGCATATTGTAGGTTGTGTAAACAAAATTATCCTCAGAATCAATTTGTGAGCGGTAATGGTCCTCGTTATCTTGTATGTGCAAGATGTGCAATTGAGCATGATCTCGCAGATGAAGATGAAGTCCCTCAGTTATATTCTGATGATTTAGTTAAAGCTAGATTTGCACTTTTTAGTAGAAGATATAGACTTTGGCTCGCCCTTCTAACTGGATGGACTCTATACTTTACATTGGGTAACGATATCGAACTCTGGTCAGGTTTATTCTTTATCGCATTGGTAATCGGAACTATCTCCACCCCTGTCTTGTATTTCTTAGGTTCAGCACGTTTTAATGCAGAATTATCAAAACTATCTCCTTGATACCAATTCGGGAATCCTTGAAATAGTGTATACCCACCTCTCACCTTAGAGGGAACAGAGGGTTCCCTATGAAAGCCCGCGAGATTGGATACGAAATTAGGAGGAGTTGAATAAATTAAAATAGTTTTTTAAGAAATAAAAAAAAGACGCAGTATAGCGTTTTTATAGTAATTCTTAATCAATATTCAACTCTTTTTCTAATAATACCGGCTCTCCCGAATAATAGTTTATCATAACACATGCGTGAGCATTATCGGAAAGAGAGAACAGCGGGTACTCTATAACTAAATTTTAAGGAAGTAAAAAAAATGAAGAAAACGAAAAATATGAGTATGTTGATTGCACTACTCCTAGTGCTAATGGCAGGTTCAGTCGGTGTACAAGCTGACGGTTCCGACCCACTCGACCCATCAGATGGTGGCGCCGATTGGGACGGAGATGGACTAACCAATGCCGAGGAGCAGGCTGCAGGAACAGACATGAACAATGCAGATACTGACAACGATGGATTACCAGATGGTTGGGAAGTAGCTTACGGGCTAAATCCTAATTCAGCTAGTGATGCGAACGCAGATCCGGATGGCGACGGCCTATCCAACTCCCAAGAGTACGCTGCGGGTACAAACCCGAATTCAAGCGATACTGACGGAGATGGTGTAGCAGACGGCTCCGATCCGTTCCCAAATGATCCTAATGATGGTTCATCATCTGACTCTGATGGCGACGGAATACCTGATGCGTACGACCCTGATTTCCCTGGAAATGACCAGGGTGATGGTGAAGGCGGCACTGATGGTGGTGGCGAAGGAGAAGATGGTGAAGGCGAAGGTCAAGGACAAGGACAAGGACAAGGTCAAGGACAAGGACAAGGTCAAGGTCAAGGTCAAGGTCAAGGTCAAGGCCAAGGCCAAGGTCAAGGTCAAGGCCAAGGTCAAGGCCAAGGTCAAGGCCAAGGTCAAGGTCAAGGTCAAGGTCAAGGTCAAGGACAAGGTCAAGGTCAAGGACAGGTCAAGGTCAAGGCCAAGGCCAAGGTCAAGGCCAAGGTAACCAAGGTCAAGGTCAAGGTCAAGGCCAAGGTCAAGATGGCCAACAAGGCCAGGGCCAAGATCAAGGATCACAATCTGGACAAGATGGTCAACAAGGCCAAGACAGTCAAGATGGATCGCAAGGTCAGCAGCAAGATAATGGACAAGGCCAGCAATCAGGTGGAGAACAATCTGGGCAACAAGGTGACCAAACTGGCGATAGTCAGAATGGAAACAACCAGAATGGACAAAACCAACAGCAACAAGGTCAGACCCAAGACTCCAATCAAGGACAACAGGGTCAACAATCCGATCAGCAGCAAAACCAACAGCTCGAGAACCAAGACCAGAACGGTGAAAACGACAACGATGGAGATGGCATCCCTGATGACTTAGACTTCGATGACGACAACGATGGCATTCCTGACAATCAGGATGCCAACCCTGAGGATCACGATAACGATGGTATCGACGATGCAGATGATGATGACGATGATGGTGACGGAATAGACGACCAAGAGGAAGTCAATGACGGAAATCCAAATACAGACATCTATGATCATGACAACGACGGTGTTAGAGATAACGTAGACTTTGATATCGATAATGATGGCATTGACAACTGGAACGACATTGGACCGAACGGTGAGGATTACTCACGCGATCATGATAATGATGGACTAAATGATGGTGTTGACACTGACGATGATAATGATGATATCCTTGACGTTGACGAAAATGATGGCGTTGTAGGCGTTTGGAGATACGATCATGACAACGATGGATACCAAGATTATTTGGATCTAGACGATGATAATGATGGTCTTTCCGACTGGTTTGAGCAGAATGATGGCTGGAGTAATACTGGCCAATTCGATCACGACAATGATGGCGTGCCTGATCATCTAGATGATGACGATGATGGAGACGGTATCTTAGATGCCGACGAAAACAGCGGAATCCTTTGATTAGAAAATTGGATGACTAGATTGTTTTGCTAGCCTGCAACATCCTAGATGTCATGCAGCGACAGACTCCCCTAGGGCGATTAAGTCCTAGGGTGAGTCGCAACCTTTTCAAAAATCAAATAATGTAGGTTGACTATCAGACTTCAGTCTATTAGAATTAGCTAATCTGGTAATTGCTCTTGAAATTCTCTTATCACTAAATCCTCTAGATTTAGCGAATTGTGTGAGTTTCTCTTCATTTGATTTAGATGAATCCGGCAATGGGTGAGAATGTACTGGATGATTTCTAAATAATTCTCTAATTTCTGCTAGATTTTCAGGTAAATCAAACCCTTTTTCAATCGAAACATTTTCCATTGTTCCATACTTTTTAATTAACTTAAGTCCGGTTTTTGGACCAATACCTCTAATTCCTTCATGGAAATCAGTCCCAATCATTATTCCTAGGTCGACCAATTGCTCATAATTTATTTCATGCATTTCTAGCAAATCTTGTAATACTATTTTTTCAGCTTGTAATACTCTTCCAAATTTTCTTGTTCCGTGAGATGTCAGATTTCTAATCATCACAGGCGCTCCATAAAGCAGCGTATCCCAATCTTGACTTGCTACAGCAAAAACTTCCTTATTTCTACATCTTACAGCGGCAGCTCCTTCTGCTTCCATTGGTGCTTCTAACCAGGTAACTCCTAAACAATCAAACAACTCCTGTGTTTCAGCTACCATTTCTCTAGTATATTCTGCAGTTTGTGGACCTAATTTCTTAGCTGCTGCTAGATCTCCGGATTCAATTGCAGCCTCCCATTTAGAAACTGCATTTATTTTCCTCTCTTTCCTAGTACCCAATGTTTCCATCTTTAGTTGATGAGGCTTACCATCAAAAACAAATACAGGATCAATTCCTTCTTCAATCATTATTGTGGCTCTATCTAAGAACCCCATTAAATGTGCTACCGGCTTCCCATTATACGATAATGGCTTACCATCTTGACCGGTAAGACTCGTGATGAATTGGTAGGCATTAAGAAAAACATCTACAGCAACTTTCTCTCCTTTTAGTTCACTTAAATCGATAGGTTGAGAAGGTGCTAGGTCTCTTAGATTACAGCCCATGGTTGTCCCGCTCCTCAGTTGATATGCTATGGCCGACGTCGAGGCATTTAGGGTTGAAGTCGTACACGCGTGAAACATAGGGTGCTGAAATGTCGCAAAGTCTCCTCCTTGGTAGTGGTTGGCATCCTCCTTTATTTCGTTCAGAAATTAATGCATTATTTGGAGATTTGAAAGTATTACATCCAAGAATAGTATTACTTGACGAATCAATAGATGACATTTTTCTTACTAGAGTTTCTAGAGCAGCTTTAGTAGATGATTTACTACATTTCGGCGGGCATTCCTATGATTCAGACTTCGACTCAATAGTTAACGAGATTTCTAATTGGTGCAAAGAAAATTTGCTTCCAGGAAGTTTTGCTGTTAGGAGTAAAAAACTTGGTTCGGGTATAGAAAATATTTCTCGTAGAGACTTAGAAAAAGAAGTAGGTGCAGTATTATTTTCAGAGAAAAACCCAGTCAATCTTCACGATCCGGATTTTGAAGTTGTCATTATAGTTGCAGGTGAAGTTGAAGGAGAAGTGCATAGGGATTCTCTTTTTACAGATCCTTGTATCGTTTGGGGAATTAGAGAGAATAATTGGGAAAAAACGAATTATATCGGCCGCCAACCAATGGAAAGACCATTCTTTAAGCCAATTTCTCTAGAACCAAGATTAGCTAAATTATTAATTTCACTCGCTCATAGGAAAGGAACAACTCCACAAAATTTTATTGACCCATTTTGTGGAACAGGAGGTATAGCAATAGAAGCTCTAATTCAAAGAATGGATATATTTGTCAGTGATTTAGATCCTACTATGGTTCATGGTGTCAAGAAGAATTTATCTTGGGCTAATGATAATGAGGAAAATATAATACAAGTTGAGAAATGTAGTGTAAAGGATATTGTAGATTTATGGGGTTCCAAAGAAAATAGCATATTTGTCTTTGACCCACCCTATGGGAGGAATGCTTGGAAATCAGATGATGGCTTGGAATTATTCCTTTCTGCACTTGAACAGGCACTAATAATAGATCCTAATTCAGTAATATCAACTATGTTACCTGCTGGCTCAGAGTCACTCGAGAATAATCCTGATACTGATTATATCGTAATGGGCCGTCCTTGGAGTGAGATTCAAAAAGAGGTTAACAAAAGAGGTTGGAAAGTTTATCTACGTTCTCCGGTAAAAGTTCACAAGAGTTTAGCCCGTATGGTTGTTGTTTGCCATCCGTTGCATTGAAATCAGATTACCCTCGCACAGACAATTACTGGGCTGTTAGTTTAGTGGATAAAATGGGGCGCTTCGGACGCCTTGCCCCGGGTTCGAATCCTGGACGGCCCACCATTAAATAGAAATTATTTATTCTGGGAGTTGTTATCTAATTTCTTTCTTTTTTGATTTGTTTGAATAATACTCTTGAGAAAATCATTGAGAATCCTAGGAATAACCACCATGGTATACTTGTTCCTCTATCAATGAAATATGTTACAATGAGTATTCCAAAGCCATAAAATGCTCTGAATATTGAAAAAGCGACAAATGATTTAACAAGCTTATTCTCGAGAAAACTCTGGGTTTTTTTTTCACTCATTAGTTTCTCTCCCATTTAGTGATAATATCATTACCTAATGTTATTTCTTCTTTCAAAACTAATCCTGCTTCTTCAAGATGACTTTTGTAGAAATAATCTTCATTTTGTGCATCTAACTCTATGTTAGAAATACAAAGATGGGCTGAATCGACTAATTTCTGTTCTAAGAAACGTTTCCAAGTTTCTAGCCCTCCTTCAACTAACAAAGTTTGAACTTCTAAATCGCCCAAGCAGTGTAGAATTTTTTTAACATCTATATCTCCATATTCTGTAGGTAAAACTATTCTATTAACATGAGCCTTATCTTTGGTTGTATCATATTTTTTGGCATTAATTAGGTATGTTTCAGCATCCGGAGTTGTCATTAATTGACAATCAATCGGAATCCGATTATTTGGATCGATAACTACTCTTTTTGGTACAATATCAGCAGAACCTTTTTTTCCTCTAACTGTTAATTTAGGATCATCTCTGATCACAGTATTTACTCCTACAATTATTGCCATAGAATCTCTTCTAATTTCATGAACCATTTCTAATGCTTTCTTCGTTGAAAATCTAACAGCAGGTTTTCCAGGATCTCCATCTATTCTACCATTATTATCTGTTGCCGCCTTAAGTAACACGTGCGGTGTTCTATGTTCGCACCAATGCATGAATGCTGACATTTGGGCGTAGCATTCTTCTTCAAGTAAGCCAATCTCAACTTCAATACCTTCTTTTGATAGCGCATCTACACCGCCTCCCCTGACTGTAGGATTTGGATCTGCAACACCGATAATTACTTTTTTTACACCTGCCCACATCAAAGCCTCGCTACAAGGAGGAGTTCTCCCAAAGTGGTTACAAGGTTCTAGTGTGACATACGCAATAGAACCTTGAGTCTCAACACCCCTTGCTTCAGCATCGGCAATAGCCATTTGTTCTGCATGAAGCCCTCCAAGATGATCGTGCCAGCCCTCAGCGATTATTCCTCCATCTCTAACTAATACGCAACCAACTAGCGGATTTGGGCGAACTGCAAAACGTCCCTTTTCCGCTAATTCAATTGCTCTGCGCATGAAAAACTCGTCTTGCATACGTCTCCCTCACGGCGTTCGAAGTATTCTTTATACAAGATTCCTCGCTTTGCGAGCATTCAAGTCTTAAATCCTCACTCAGATAGACGTGACACGTATTGCATGCATCCTAAATCCAAAGGCCCGAGATGGTTTATCATTGAAACAGTGGGACACATTTTTACCTGCACTAGAAGAAGTTGGATTTGAGATTTCGTTGTATAAAACCGAATATCCTGGGCATGCTACTGAGATTTCCAATAATCTTGTTAACGAGGAATATGAACTTGTAGTGGCAGTAGGAGGCGATGGAACTGTTCATGAGGTAGCCTCTGGATTGAGAGGCTCTAAGACACCTCTTGGTATTCTTCCTATTGGTAGTGGTAATGACTATGCTAGGGCGCATGGTATTCCAATTCCAAGAGGTAAAAAATACCCTGGAATGAAAGAAGCGATTAATATTCTAAGTAACGGAGTTGACCGAACAGTTGGTGCAGTTAGAGTTGAAGGGAGGCCCGCTATTGGGCATCATTCGATTCCAGATCCACAGCATCATTCAGTTGATGGAACTCCTGAAAAAGAAGGATATATGGTTCGCTGGAGCTTCCTAGAAGTTGATAGTGGAGTAACGTCGGTAGTTAATAGAATGAAAAATGAAGGTAAATTCAAGTGGATTAGAGGACAATTAAAATATACATTTCTAGGAATTAGTGCAGTTTTGGGGTGGAAAAAACAGAGCGGATGGATAAAAATCGATGATAATCCTGGAGAAGTAATTGAATTTTCAGGACTTTTCTGTCTATCCCAATGTCAAACATTTGGAGGAGGATACAAAGTAACTCCAGGAGCTTCTCCAGTCCATTCTAGCCCCTCTTTATTGCTAGCATTCGGCCTTTCAAAAATTCAAATGCTTATGGTAATGGGACCTTTACAGAAAGGGACACATGTTGGTAAATGGGGTAAAATAAGTATGCAATCTTCGTCTTCTCTCGAAGTTAAATCTGTAAACTCTCAAGGACAACCAACAGAAGAAAGCCACAATCCAACAATGTATGTCAACGTTGACGGTGAAGCGGTATTAACTACACCAGTGTCAATGAAGTATCATGATAATCAGATTACAGTACGCGGTGCTAAATCAATTCCTAATGAGTGATAGTGGCGCCGAGAGAGGGATTTGAACCCCCGCGTCCAATGGACAGTGGATTTCAAATCCACCGCAATACCGGGCTATGCGATCTCGGCCGCGCTCTATCGAATCACTCATTAGAAATGAACTTTACAATCATCAATTGTAAAATCCAGGTCTACACCATTCAGGCAATCCAGTGGTTGCTTCTGGGTGGGTTAATCCGATGAAAAGTATCATTACAATAATGAAAAATGCAGGAAATAATGCAGTTAATGTGAGTATTTTTGAATCTTCATCTCCCCATAAATGCATAAATATTGCAGCGATCATAATAAATTTTGGAAGCCCTATCCCTACTAAAATGAATAAGGTTAATTCTTTCTCAGTGTAACTAAGACCGGTAGTTTCAGGCGATAAATCTAAGCCTACAGCCGCTACTTCAATCAAAGTTAGAATCATCAATCCAAAAAAGTTCATCCAGTACAAATCTTTACCCATTATTGTTTTGTGTTCGCCCATTTTTTTCACCTCAATATAGATAGAAGAATGGGAATACTATTACCCAAACTAAGTCAACAAAGTGCCAGTAAAGACCGAAGTATTCGATAGATACTGCATTCTTTGGAGTGTAACCGCCTCTAGAAGCTTTGAGAGTCATGTAGGTCAATCCAACAATTCCTCCAAAGACGTGAACACCGTGTGTTCCAGTTGTCACATAGAAAGTGGACGCACCTACACTGATGTCTGCAAGCATTGTAGCACCAGTAACTGGATCAACCCAATCATGGTGATGATAATGGTCCGCATTAATCATATATCCTTCTGCTACAAGTGATTTAATATCATGTTCATGAATGCCTAAGAAACTAATTTCAGGTACATAGAACCCAATGAACCATTCAACCATTTTCAGAGTCAAGAAAATCACTGCCAAGAGCCATGTGCTTCCTAAATATCTAGTAACAAGCTTCTTTCTTCTATTTTCATCAATTTCTCCTACTGGTTTACTAGCATATCTTAGTGCTTGAACAATTGTGAATGAAGATACAATGAGAGCAAAGGTGTTTATCGCTCCAGGTGCAATATGCCACCATGAAGATGCGATTAGGTGGCTTGCTGGCTCAAAGCAAATCAAAGCCTCACCAGTCTCTAGAGTATACCCTTGTTCCACCCAATCTCCTCTTTCGAATACAGTCTGACAGTTTTCAATACCCGTTCTATATCGGATATATGTACTAAATAATGATGTAAAGACCATCATTTCTGACATTAAGAATACCCACATTCCAACTTTACGGATTTGAATATTCTTGAATGGTGTCCCTGTTGACATTGGTTCATATGTTCCATCGAAAGACATATCCTGTCTCCACCAGATAATCAAACCAAATAGAACTACTAGTAGACCTACCATCACCAAAGGTATGTAACTTGCATCAACCACATCTTTGTTGAAAGCATTAGCGAGCATGAAAAGGAATATTCCAAATCCAATACTCATCACTAACGGTGCCCATGAATTGTGTGGTGCTCCGTGATCCCAGTGATGTGGTCCCCACGCACTTGGATGATGGTGTTCGTCATGTTCTCCGCTCAATTTTCCACCTCCTCTTTGTCTGCAACCATGAGCCTATTGAACCATTCTCCAAGTTTACTAGGTTCATTTGCAATATGCTCATTTGCGTCCTTCAGAGTTGGTAAGTCATGCCATACTCCATGTTCAAATCTACCAAAAGAAGGAGTAGGTGGAGGTGATTCTGTCATCCACTCAAACGACCATCCGCCCCATGGATCAGCAGGCGCGTCTTTGCCTCTAATCAGCGATACTATTACATTGATTATCAGTAAAAAGTTGCTAAAGAAGAATAATATTGCTGAGACAGTAATGAACATATTCCAACCAGCAGCTTCTGGCGGTAGCGCTCCTATGACGGCTTCAGTAATGACTTCACCATCAACTCCTCTCACTTCATCAACTGAAATGAAGTATGTATGATGTCTTCGTGCCATACCCCAAACACCTAGTCTGTGCATTGGCCAAAACACTCCATTGTAAGTTATGAAAGCAGTTAGGAAATGTAAAACTCCCAGTCTTTCATCTAGCATTTTACCACTCATTTTCGGGAACCAATAATATACTCCACAGAATAGTCCAAAGACAGTTCCTCCAACTAGTACATAGTGGAAGTGAGCAACTACGAAGTATGACTCATGGAAATGTAAATCCATTGCCATACTTGGGAAGAACATACCTGAAATACCACCTAATGTAAATGTAACTAAGAATCCTAATGCCCACAAAGTGTGTGTTCTGTAGACTAATGATCCACCGTTCATCGTCATTAACCAATTGAAAATCTTGATTCCTGTTGGGACAGCAACGAGCATAGTGGTTAGCATTGTTACGAATCTAAGTGTTGGGTCCATTCCAGAAGTAAACATGTGGTGACCATATACAATGAATGAAACCACACCTATTCCTGCCATTGCGTAGACCATTGAACGATATCCAAACACTGAACGTCTGGCACTAGTTGCAATTACTTCTGATATAATACCGAAAGCAGGTACAATCACAACATATACTTCGGGATGCCCGAAATACCAGAATAAGTGACTCCATAGCAAAGGATCACCTCCAGATGCGGCATCATAGAAAGCAGTCCCAATTACTCTGTCTAAGTAAACCTGTATTAGTCCAACTCCGAATGCAGGAATCGATAAGAATAACATTAGGTTTGCAATTAAGATAGACCAGGTAAACAAAGGCATTTGCATCCACCCCATTCCTTCTGCTCGCATCACTGCTATGGTGGTTAGGAAGTTGATACCAGTAAGTGTTGATGATGCAACAAGTAATATTTGTCCTGCTACCCACATGGTAGTCCCTGAATGAGCAGTTTCACTAACGATGTAAGGCGCATATCCCGTCCATCCTGTATCTGCTCCTGTGCCTGAGAATACTCCCGTAAATATCAGAATCGCTCCAACAGGTTGTAGCCAGAAAGACATCGCATTTAGTCTCGGGAAAGCAAGATCAGGTGCTCCAATTTGTAAAGGGACCATCCAGTTAGCTGCACCATTGATTAGAGGCATTGCAGCAAGGAAAATCATTGTAGTACCATGTAATGTAAAAAATTGATTATATTGATCTTGTGTTAAGAAATCATTTCCTGGTTCCATTAATTGTATTCTTATTAGAATAGCCATAATCCCTCCAATTCCTAGGAAAAAGAATCCTGCCAAGAAATATAACGTACCAACTCTCTTATGGTCTGTTGTGGTTAACCAACCCGCAACCCAAGGCGCAAAGTTCTCCCAATCAAATGATTCAGGGTTATTTTGGTAGAATATGAATATTAGTACCGTCAACAATAGTACAAAACTAACTACGATTAATGTTGTCAATACGGTGTATGGATTTGCTTGTTCCAATATTACAGTAGGTGAAGCGACTTGGATGCTTAACCGATTCCATTCATCTCCACTCGTACCACCTTCTGGACTTCCGGCATTACCGTTTACTGAATTAACATGGAGGATAAATTCTACATTCCTATCGTTCGACGGCGCAATCCAATCAACTAACCACGTTGTTTGGTCATTACCAGCATCAGTATGTGATACTTCATTCGGATTCCATGATTGAACAGCTGCATCACTTGGAGTAATCTCTCCATCGCTCACCCATAGATTAAATCCACCTTGATTGATATTAGATGGATCTGCAGGGCCTCCGGTGAAACCAATTGTTAGAGTATAGACTTCCGAGTAGTTGTATGTCTCCGGTAATCCTTCTAATATCGGTACTACCGAATCACTGACAACAGCTCCATGACAATTACATCCCGAGTCTTTCACGCCAGCGACTCCGGTTGGTAAAGAAGTAGCAGAAGGTACAGCTACCATACCCATCAAAAGTACAACAAAGATTACTAAAGTCCTAGAAGCTATTTTTTCCTTATTCATTACTATCCCCCCCAATTAACTATGTACTGAAACAACCGCAGCCATTAGTGAATGTGAATCGCCACAGTATTCTGTGCAGAGTATTAATGAATCCCCTGTTTCAGTCATAGGAAGCCACATGGTTGTTTTCTGTCCTTGTAAAACATCTTCTTTTGTACTTAATTCTAAGAACCAAGGAGCATGTGTTACGTCTTCAGATTCCATGACAAGTAGATATGTTTCTCCTGCCTTTAAATTGATTACTGGTTGCATTCCATAGCCTTCAACCATTTGACTAGATACTGCACACAAATCGGCACTTAAATTGTAGTCTCTCTGACTAAATTCACTATTTACTGAAGGATTACATTCGAATGACCAAAACCATTGCTGGCCAGTCAATTCAATCACATGATAACATTCTGAATTCACGAATCCTGTATCTTCAAAGAATATATTGTTCGAAGATTGACCTTCTAAACATTCATCCCCTCTAGCTTCACTTCCTGGTGCTGCCCAAACATGATCTAAAGGCGCCCATGAGATATAAGTCAGATAAATAATTAGTAGAAATGGCAGAACTGTCCAAGCTACTTCTAGTTTCAGATTATCATTATGTTTTGGAAATACACCAACAGTCAAATCATCAACGTTACCTGCTTTTTCTCCATCTGTAGACCTATATGCGAATGAATGATGATACAGCCAACCGAAGGTAAAAACTCCAACGAGTAATGACCAAAGAATATACTCGTCCCAAAGTACGTTAAACAGAGGTGATGTCACAGCCATAGGTATCTCGTTTCAATGGGAATGAAACCCACTCATAAGTGTCGCGGATAACACCCCTTACTAACCTACTAGAAACAATCCTAAGAATAACTTCTAAACCAACTATAATCAGGAACTAATGAAATGCTTTATTGCTCTCGTCAAAATCCTAAATTTCCACACTTTTCCTCTGAGAATCATAATTGAAAGAGATGTTAATATGAATCGCAAAAAAAATCTCAGCATTAGGGAAGAAAGATTTTTTCTTGCAGCCAGAGCAATTAAAGAATCTATAATACGTAATTTGCCAATAGATGAGGGGGGCTCCAATTGTCCTATTCTTGTGGAAGGAATAAACGATGTAAAATGCCTTAGAGTACTTGGATTTTCAGGTATTATTGAAACTGTGAATAAGGGATGGGATAGGCCAAGAATGATTGCATATTTGTATGAAACATATGGTTCCGAATTAGCTATTGATGGATTACCAAGAATTATTCTATTGATGGATTGGGACAGGACTGGAGAAATTCTTCAAAAATCATTTACAAATGAATTGAATTCTATGGATGTAAAAATTGACCAAAATTTAAGGAATATTCTAGCAAATCAACTTAAATTTGAATGTAAAACGGTGGAGTCAATTATCGGTTTTTCAGATTCACTATTGGAAGTTCTTTCTCAGATTTAGAATTTCATTCAGGAAGCGATGCAGTTTTCTCTTTTACAGTGTTCAATACTAGATGAGTGATTGATCTTTCTACTCCGTCAATAGATAGGACATTTTTTGATAAATCATCAAGATCTTTTCGATTTTTAGCCCTAGCAATAACCATTGAGTCAAAGTCTCCAGTTACGTCATATACTCCGTGAACTCTTGAATCCGTAGCGATTTTTTCTTGGATTTCTATTAATCTACCTTTCTGTATCCTTAGTCCGATTACTACATTTAACTCCCAACCAATTTGATCAGGATCAAGAATCACGGAATAACCCTTGATTACGCCGTTCTTCTCCATTTTTTTTACTCTATTAGATACAGTTCCAAGAGACACTTTAACGAGTTCAGAAATCTTCCTCAATGATGTTCTAGCATCATCTTCTAAAACTTTAATTATTTTTTTATCAATTTCATCAAGCAAGTAATCACTTCATGTTGCCTATTGAGGATAGGCTATTGAACATATGCTAAATAATAATAAATTTTTCTAATCAAATGTTTAGTACATACTATTCTTCTTCATTTTTTATCAGAATCGGTAGGTTCCTTTTTGCCCTTAGTATTCTCCTTTCCTGCTCAGAAATCATTAGAGAAACTCTCCCTCCTATCCAGACGGGGAGGCAAGTATTTTCATTTTCTTCAATCAGAATATGCCCTCCTCTTATCTTATTCAATTCAAGGCTTATTTCGTATGCAGGGGGCTCTATTCCATTCAGTAAATTATCGATAACTTCACTACTTACTATCGACTTTCCATGTTTGATATTATCAATCATTTTCGGTGCTGCTTTACCAACAATTCTTTCTAATTTTCCATTTTGTAATTTTATGCTAATAAGTCCTAAGTGTATTACTCTAAGTGGTCTCCATCTTTTTCCCGGAATAAAAGTCCGACCACTTCTTTTACTCCTATCCGAATTCCAAATTCCTTTCGCTTCGGGTGTTGACCAGAGTATACTTTTACCTCTCCTCCAAAGATTTTTTTCATCCCATCCAAGAGTTTCATCTATTAATTCTTCAATTTCAGGTTTTATTGGTTGAGGGAAATTTTCTTCATCAGGTTTTATTTTTTCTGGCTCAAGAAATTTATCATAATCTACCTTTCCAACATCATAATCTTCATCTTTTTCCAAAACAGCAACGAAGAATCCTCCTGCATCTACATCATCATTCCAGATTCTCAAACATTTCCTCAATTCTTCTTTGATACTATTATTGATTGGAGGTGTTATTGAATTATTACCCTCAGTACCTTTTGAGATATTCCCCTCCTCATCTAATTGTGGCCAATCAGTCATCCCATTTCTACCTGGTAATTTTGTTAATAATTTAGATGCTGGTGACAATGAAATTCCTATATCTAATTTCAAAATTTCAGAAATTACTGCTTCATTTTCTATAGGGTCGAGAGAACACGTTGAATATACAATTCTTCCACCTGGTTTGGTTAGATTAACAGCTTTAACCAATAATTCTAATTGTAATTTATGTAATGTTTTTCCACCAGAGGGTAGCCATTTTTTCCAAACATCTGGATTTTTCCTAGTTGTCGCCGAACCAGTACAAGGTGCATCTACAAGTATTCTATCAAATCCTGATTTTGGAACTTTGGGTATAAATCTACCATCATGATGCACAATCATTGGAGTAATTGAACCATGTCTCTTAGTATTAGCAACAAGAGTATTTATTCTACTATTGGCAATTTCATTCGCCATTACGATTCCTCTACCTTCTAAATGTTCAGCAATTTGAGTAGTTTTTGATCCCGGACTTGCACACATATCCAGTACTAAATCTCCTGGTTTAGCATCTAAAGCAATAGCCGGAATCATAGATACTGCCTCTTGTCTAGTCAATCTCCCTGTTTCATGAAGCGCAGCTAAAATTATTTTCACATCTCCTTCTGCTTTACCTCTCGGAAATGGTAGCGTCCATGCACTACCCACTCCTGCGAACCATTCAATCTTAATCGCTCCAATTTCTTGAAGCCAATTTTCAACCCACTCAATATCATCTCTAAGTGGATTTACTCTTACAGTCTCATTCAATCTTTCAACAGACTTTTCAAGCCACTTTTCAGGATCCTTTCTCCAATTGCTAACTGCATTCATTAGAACACTATCCGCCGCAATGGTTTCCCATGAACGCTCGTCTATGTCCATACTCCGACGGTTAACTAATCACCCATGAATCAAACGGATTAGAGTTGTTGCTAATTTACGGTTTCCGTTAACTTATTTTCATACTGAAAACAGTCTACAAGACTTTTCTTTACCAATAATAGTTATACCTTCAAACAAACCCTCAAGGGTTGCGGTAGTTTCCGCATTTGGGATGCACATGACTAGACTAAGAAGACGTATAGCAAAAGAAACGGGAGAACCGATAAGAACCGATAAAGGGGGGGCTTCAAGAAAATTAGAAGAATTATTGCAAAGAGCCAGAATGAACGGAGCCAAACAGGGCCCATTAGTACCAGTTGAAGCATTAATCAATGTTGAAAGAGATGAATGGGTTTGGCAAGTAGTTGACAAAAGAGTTCTTGATGCATTAAGTCATAGATTAATATTTCAATCAGATAATGGTTCGAGAAGAGAGATACTCATGACTATGGGGTTAGAAACTGCAATGGATGCTGCTTCCTGTATTGTTGAACTAGATGGTGGGTGTGTTCTTATTGAGACTTTAGACCCTTGAAAAGGCAATTTTTTAGATTTTAATCTTTATTTTTTAGAATTCAATGATTCGCGGCGTTGAAATACTAAATGTAGGTCCGATTGACAATGGCAAAGGACAAGAAGGGAAGTGGAATCCAGCAAGCGGCTGGTCTGATTCGTTACTTCGATGAAGAATCTGAGGATGCAATTCAGATTTCAAGAGGTATGATTTACTTTGCTTGTATATCTTTTTCAGTAACAATTTATCTTGCGAATCATGGTGTTCTACACTGGTTAGCAGACACTTTTGGATTTTAACTACTCAGATTCAGTTAAATCTACGAAATCAATGTCATTATCTAGTAAATCACTTGCATTAATTTCTTTAGTATTTTGATGTTGATTTGCTGTAGATTTTGAAACTATAGATTCTATTTCTGATGATCTCACTTCGGTATCGGGATTTGCTTCCACCAATGCAGTAATCGCTCTTCCAAGTGCTCTTTCAACCGCCGGTGCATTTCTATCTAAAAGGGCTGCTCTAGCATCTTCTAAAGCAATCTTTGCATTATCAAGTATAATTTCTATTTCCGGGTCAGTACCTATTAATTCTTTAATTTCATTTTCAACAATTAATATTTCTTCTTCCATTTCATTCCGAGCATATTTGGACAGCTCTCTCCAACATTCCCCATGTTCAGTTAGAGATGCATTAGTGATTTTTTCAAACTTCTTAACCCTAGATGCTTCCCAAGGATTTCTTCCTAGCGCTGCCATTATATCATGTACGCATCTTGCTCTGAGAGACAGTGGGCCAATCAACTCAATTTCGTTATAGAAGCATTTTGCCCAAAGTCCGAATCCCCAATATGATGCACTTTTAATACTAATTTTTAATTCTCCTGAAGAAGAATTGAGAACCCATTGCTGCTCATCATAATCAGGTTTTTTTGAGAATTTAGGAGGGTCATGAGGTCCTAATGAACGCAGCGACACATTTGCGATATCACCAAGAAAAACAGTAGTAGTTTTACCTTGCCAACCAATATTCCTGAGATAATTTCCTTCATCAATTCTCATTTCTGGTTCTCCAGAAATAACTTGAGCAAATAATAAGCTACGATTTGGGTCACAACCAAGAGGTTTTTTTGGAGTAGCTCCTTCTTTCACAATTGTCCGTAGTGTCTTTCAAACATCAACCTACTGATTTCCCTGATGTCATGACAACAACTGCTAAGTTCCTCCAGTTTAACTTGATATCATGCCAAGGAGGAAGTATGGTCGTCTGGTGAAAACGGTAGAGCGACCACCGAATGACAATTGTTCTCGTTGTCGTTCTGGAAAATACTGCCCTATCCCTGGCCATATTGGTAACGATGCCTTAGCAAATAGGGATTGGCAGGGCCCAGAAAATGTCAATAAAAGAGAAAATAAAAAGAATCCTGCTAGAAAATAATTATTTTATTGTTGGTGCACTTTCAGTAATTTCCTCTGTCGTTTCGGAATTCTCTGATTCTAGTTCGGCGATACTGATTGAAGACTGCGCTCTATGGTAAATTTCTCTTAAGGTCTGATCACCAATTTCTAGATACACTCTTGTCGTTGAAATATTTGCATGTCCTAGAAGTCTTTGTATTGTTACTAAATCTGCTCCTCTCTCTAGAAGTCCGGTTGCAAATGAATGTCTTAAAACATGTGGACTTAATCTCGTCCTTGGGATATCTGAAGCATCAGCGATCCGATCCAATAACTTCTGAACAGAGCGGGGGTTTAATCTCCGACTTCGACTTGAGAAGAATAATGACCTTTGGTCTTTTTCTCTAGTACAATTTTTCAATCTAGCGTTTCTAATCGGTCTCCAAGCATCTAAAGCATCCAATGTAGCATTAGTGAAAAGCACAGTCCTATCTTTCTCTCCTTTTCCACCAATAACTAAGGCCGACAAGTCTTCTAAATCAACATCATCTAAGTCTAAATTACAGATTTCTGAACATCTCAGCCCAGTATCAAGCATCATTGTAATTACAGGGAAAGCAATAGGATCTTCAGATCGAATCGCAGCTAATCTGACCTTTTGCAAATCATTTTTACCCAATGTTCTGGGTAGTGATCTAGATCTTGCAGGTCTCTGAATCCATTCAGGGATAGTATATCCCATCCACTTCAATAAATGTGTAATTGCTGCAATTCTTGCATTGATTGTTGCAGGTCTTAAATCTCCAATTGTGTTTAACCATGAATCAATTCTACCATTATTAGGATTGCTTCTGTTAAATAATTCTGAAACTTGAATCTCTTTAATTTCATTCCAAGACATTATTTCCTCGTTGGGTAGAGGTGTTGTTGTGAATGTTTTTGCTGCTATCACATACGATCTTATTGTATGCTCACTCTTTTTTTCTGTTTTCAATTGTTGAGACCAGCATTCAAACCATGGCAATAAAGCCAATCGCTGAAGTCTTTGTGGTAGATTCTTTGTATGTATTAACAATTCTGCACCATTCAGATTTAACTCTTCATTTGAGTTTGCAACAACCTTTGAGATTGTTTTTTCTTCATTCTGTTCAGTCAATTCCCTCGCCTCATCGTCGCGAACGACGCGCATCCCATGTCCCTAAGGACAAAGCCATGAATCCCTGATTGGACTTGAATGCTTCTCTCATTTTCATAATTAGATTACATTTTGTAATGCTTATGAAAAGATGCCAATTCATGAATCTGCTTGATTTTTTTCATCAATATTACTAGATTGATGTTTCTGATTCATCAAAGAATGATTTTCTTCATTTTTTTGTAACAAATAATTCAATCTCTTCGACACCGCTCCTGCAACATTAATCTGTGATGCTTTTTCTATACCCTCTAATCCAGGGCTAGAATTAACTTCTAGGACAAGAGCCCCTCTTTCTGATTCAAGTAGATCTACACCAGCTATTTCTAGTCCTAAAATTCTAGCCGCTTTAATAGCTATTTTTTCGAAATCTTGATCTATTTCGACCTTCTCTACACTGCCTCCAAGATGAAAGTTTGAACGGAATTCATCTCCATTTGCCCTTCTCCTCATACATGCAACAACTTCCCCCCCTACAACCAATGCTCTGATATCTTTTCCATGAGATTCTTCAATATATTCTTGCACCAAAGGTCTCATTTCTCTTTCCAACATTTGGTAAACTAATTGACGAGCGTGTTGTTCAGTTTTTGCTAAAAACACTCCTGCACCGTGAGTCCCTTCTGTCGACTTTACCACGCAAGGAGTTCCACCAACTCTACTAATTGCTCTATTTGTGTCTTCCCATGAAACCACTTGTGCGGTGATGGGGACTGGAATATTTCCTGAAGACATCATTTGGCAAGCAATCAATTTGTCCCTACTCCTAGTTATCCCATCACTAGAGTTCATGACAATTACGCCCATTCTTTCAAACTGTCTGACTATAGTGACTCCTCTTCTGGTTATTGAATAGCCAATTCTCGGAATTACTGCTTCACATTCCACAGGCCACCCTCTGTAGAATATTTTTCCTCCTTTGTCATCAACTATCATTGTTAGAGATAGAGGATCCAATATTTTGACATCCCAACCAGCATTTTCTGCTTCTTCTGAAAGGCGCTTTGTAGAGTATAATTTTGGCCCACGAGATAGTATAACTAATCGAGGCCTCATAATTTGCCGCGAACGCCCGACCTTCTTGACTTCTTTGGCTGCGGAAATGGTATTTTCGTGCTCTAGTAGTGATTCCTTAACACAGATGAAGGAAGGTATTGAAAGACTTGGGTCATCAACAAGTCCTGTTATTATGGCCGACGGGGAGTCTTACACGTTCGACTCATTATCAAAAATGATGGTTTTTGACTTGAGAGAAATATGTAAAAAAGAGGAAATATCATCCTCTGGTAACAAAGCAGAATTAATTGTGAGAATTCTTGGCCATTTCTCATCTGATAATGATAATAACGATTTATTTCTCGAAGAAGCACCAATAGAAACTCAACCCAAAGATTCTCTAATTGAAGAAAAAAATGAAACTACCCGCTCTTCCAAGGAGATAGATGATGCGATAAATAGATTGATTTCTCGTGTTGAATCTAAAGATAGTTTAGTTATTGAAGATAATTCTGAAGAAAAAGAAGTAACAGAGGAATTGAAAATAGTTGAAGAAATAATGGAAGCAGAGATTTTTGAGGCAGAAATTATTGAAGAACCAGTAATCATAGAAAATGAAGAACCTTCTTTAATTTTGGACGAAGACGACCCTTGGTCATTAGAAAATAAAGAAGTAAAAACAATTGTTGACCCCCCATCTGAGGTAAAAGAAGACCAACCATCAATGACAATTGTGTTACCTTCAATGGATGTTTTTAAGAAATATTGGCAGCAAATTTCTGCAGTTATTGTAGTAGTTTTACTGGTAGGTGCTGGAGTTGTTTACTTCCTCTCAGCGGACTCTTCGTTCCAAGCTAGGCCATTAAATTATGGAGATTCAATGACATTCACTTTGAGTGACGGAGAAATTATTCTAGATGGTGATGATATGGTTGCATTACTGAGAGATAATTTACCAGATACCGCGATCACAGATGCCTGTAATAGGTTAACAGTAGGACTTACAGGAACTGGATCAATTTCAATTGTTGAAGGAGATTTGAATGAAATTTCCCATCCAATTGATAGGCAGTCTTCTGAATTATTAGGAGTAATTAATGCCAAAGACGCCTATGGGCGTTCTCATTTAACAGTACAACAAGAAATAATACATGATCTCGAAGTAGATCTTGAAGGTAAAACTTGGAGAGATACTAATGTATGTGGAAATTTAGGTTGGTCTTTACCGGGTAATGATTTACTGATGACAACCAATCTTTACGAAGAATTAACTGAAACAAGTCTATTAAGATCTGAATCAATTATTTCATTTACCGATGTTGACGATACTACAACAAATGCAAATATCGTAACTTTTGGCGCCGATGGTTTTGGAAATTTAGACGATATAGCCCCTATTCTGACATTCCCATTGGCTCCTATTGAATTGCATAATTTCTTTGGCGATATTAAGTTAAATTCGGGAATGAATTCTGACTCAATTTCCGATTGGAATAAAGATTGGGAATGGGTAGTTGGTTCAGAACAAAATAATGCAGAACACGGTCTAGTTTACCCAGTACAAATTTCTCATTCGGAAATTGAAAGGTGTCTTGGAAGAATGAATATCGACATTCTTGTAAAGAATGGAGTCCCTTGGGCAGTTGAACAAGAAGTTGATATCTTGATTAACAAAGATCAGAGTACTTCTGACTGTAGTTTTATCGAAAGTGCGGCCTTTGAAGCAGCACTGCCTGAGGGAGAATTAACTGTAAGAATGAAGATGAGTATGATAACTTCCGAATCTGGTTCAAAGTCAATTTCTTGGAGTTCAACATATGCAGGTAGACCGGGGCCTGGAGAAGACAAACTCAGTACTAATGCAAAGAAAGAATGGTCAACAGCGATGTGGGATGAGTCAGAAATCAGGTCATTTACATTAGAGGATGCAATTAGTTGCTTACGCGCCAACCATTCTAATCGGGATATTACAGTAGCAATTGATAGTGATGGATATATTTGGCAGTCTATTTATTCTCTAAATGAGGTGCAAGAATGGAATCTTTCATGGGTTCGTTCGGATGAAACATCAGGGTGGGCGATAGTTAGCCAATCAAATAATGCTTGTTCATTTGATGACGAAGGTCGTGATGATGGAGAAGTAATTTGGAACCAAGATGCCATTCCTTCAACTCACACATTAAAGAATCTTGAAGCCCGTATTCTAGATTCCAATAGATATCAAGACTTATCCTTGTCTTTGGGCGATAATCAGTGGTCTGAAGGAAGTAGTTTTGGATACAGACTTTCAGTATCTGAAGATAGCGATCTTCTTTCATTTTTACCTGGCGATCTTACAGAAGGGCAAGTAACAGTAGCAGGAAGTAGGGAATGGATAGACTCTAATCGTAAGCATAACATAAATTTTGCAATGGATGCTCAAACAGGAAGGATGCTCGCATGGGCCGAGATAATTGGCCAAACTTAAAACATCTAAATTTAGCAATCTGATAATTATTATAAGCGGCACATTCAACTTCCTTCTAAGCGCCGAAGGCGCTTGTATGTCTGCTAATGATGACAGTAATCTTCCGGAGGTTGAGAAGATTCCTCTGGTAATCGATGCTGAATTTACTGAGGAAGAAGAAATTCAAAGTCAAACAAGTAGTTTGCATGAAATGTCTTCTCAAAAAACAAGTAGACCACTGGATTTACCCTATCCAACCCCCACTCTCGAAGGTCGTGCAAGGGTAATTACTGTAATTAATCAGAAAGGGGGGGTTGGAAAAACAACTACTGTCATTAATATTGCATCTCAATTGGCATTGAGGGGGCATCGAATTTTAGTTGTTGATGCAGATTCTCAAGGAAACTGTGCAACTGGCCTCGGAGTTGATAAGAGTAAAGTTCAGAATACAACAAGAGATCTTATTCTTTCTCCAGAGACCGCTATTTCTGCTCGACATGCAACTGCAGTTGATGGATTACACATGATAGTTGGAGACAGAAGTTTAGTAGGATTAGAGCAGGAAATGTTGAGACAATTAGGTAGAGAAAGAAGGCTTTCAGAAGCTCTAGAGCCATTACTTCCACATTATGATATAGTAATTATCGACACCCCTCCTTCACTAGGTTTGGTAACTATTAATGCACTTGTCGCGAGTAATGGAGTTTTAATTCCAGTACAAACTGAATATTTCGCTCTTGAAGGTCTTGCAATGTTGGCAGGAACTATAAGAGAAGTTAGAAATCTTCTAAATCCACATTTAGGTGTTGATGGAGTTTTGTTGACAATGCATGCCAGTACTCTTCTCAATCAACAAGTAGCTTCTGAGATTTTTGAACATCTTCCTGAGTTTGTAATTCGCCCAGCTATACGCCGTAATATCAAATTAGCAGAGGCGCCGAGTCATGGTGTACCAATACACTTACATGACCCAAACAGTAATGGTGGCAAAGATTACCAAGATGTTTCTGATGAATTAGAAAAAAGATGGGGATTAAAGTAATGTCCTCTAAAGGCCTTGGAAGAGGGCTAGAATCAGTAGCAGAATTAGCCAAAGACGGGCCTGATCTTACTTCATATGTATCAGTACCAAAGTTACCTGTTGATTCTCCAAGAGTAGCAGTTTTATGGATGATTTTTGGTAGTATCTCATTTGGAACTATGAATGCATTAGTGAAATGGACATCAGTAAATGCCGATGTCTGGATGATAATTTTTGTTCGCTCACTAGTTATCGCCTTAGCAGTAGCTATTTTTGCTAGATTTCAAGGTATTAGCCTCAAAGTCAAAGATAGAAGAAAGATGTTTTTGCGATGTCTTACTGGATTAATTGCAATGTTGCTATATTTCACAGCATTATCATTAATTCCTATCGGTCAGGCAGTGACATTACAGTATACTGCGCCGTTATTTGTGGCATTACTTTCTGGTCGATTAATTAGTGAAAAAGTGTCATCTTCAGTACTCGTTCTGCTAATGACTGCCTTTATCGGAATAGTTCTGATAGTTTCTCCTGATTTTGATAGTATTGATTCCAATGCATTACTTGCTTTGGGTTCGGGATTATTCGCTGGCTTAGCATACATTTTTGTTCGTGATTTAAGAAAAACGGAGTCACCTTCTTCTGTAGTATTTTGGTTTGCCGCTTTTTCTGTTCTTGGCTCGATGGTTCAAGCAGTTCCAAACTTATCCGCTTTATCTCTAGAAATGGTTGCTGCCTTAATAGGAATAGGGGTGGGTGCAGGAGGCGGTCAAGTAGGAATTACCATGGCTTATCATAAGGCAAATGCCGCTTGGGTTAGTGCATTTTCTTATCTTACAGTGATAATAGCAACAATTTACGGAATTATTTTGTTTGATGAGATATTAACTCTGAAAATCGTTCTCGGAGGTTTAATGATAATAGGTTCAGGAATAGCATTGGCATTTTTTACTCCATCCAGTTCTGAAAGTGAAAAATCTTAGTCGAACCATTCAGAAATTTCATCAAGACTTTTTCTTTTAAGATTGGGTACTTTGGCATTTTCTGCTGGATATCCGACAGGCATCAGTAACATTGCGTGTTCATACTCGGGTCTCTCCAGCAATTCTCTCAAGAATTTCATAGGCGATGGGGTATGGGTCAATGTAGTCAGTCCCATATTTTGTATAGCTGCAATGAATAAACCAATGGCAATCCCACATGACTCTTGGGAATAATAAGTAGGTGCAATTTCTCCATTCATACGTTCTCTTTTAGATTGTCTAAATACAACAACAACCCATGGTGCATCTGTGATATGTTCTTTGATATGGTCTGTGCCTAAAGGTCGTAATAGTTCAGCCCATGCTTCTGGCATTCTTTCAGAATATGTTTTTTCCTCTTCTTCCTCAGCTGCATCACGAATTTTATTCTTTAAATCTTCATTTGATATCGCAACGAAAGTCCAAGGTTGTAAATGAGCTCCAGATGGTGCTGTACCTGCGGTTTTAATCGCCATTTCTATTAGATTACGGGGCACATGTTTCGTTGAGAAATGTCTAGTAGTACGTCTTTTATTCATCAACTGGAAAAAATCAAATGCATTTTCTGCCATTTTTTCTTTAGAAATCTGAGAGAACTCTAAATCAATGAAATCAGAGTCTTCATCATTCATATTTTCCCTCAGATCTTTGTATCATCAGTCCTGCAACAATTATTGCTGAAAGAGTTAGAGGAAAAATAAACCCAGGAACACTATCGTTTTCTTCTTCTGTCATGCAAGAAGTATCATTACCTCCCCATTCTTCTCCATCATACCAGCAATCAGACCAAATTTTCCAACCAAATCCTGTATCAGGGACTCTTACCACAGTATCATTATCGTCTATTTGATCAATTCTCCAATTCAAATAGCTTGCATCTTCATCTACAACTACTGATGCAGTCCATGTTTTATTGTCTGAAGTATTCATTTCAATTGTTTTAGGAGGATAACATACTCCTGAATTAATACATACTTGAGTAATCCAGTTTATTTGACTGATGTTAGTAGATTCATTTTTCAGTGTTAGAGAAATAGTAAATTCTTGTTCTTCATACACAACATTACTGTATTCCATAGATTCGAAATCAGTTTCATTCAGATTTGTGGCTTCATTAATTCCACCATCTGCAGCAATGACAGAGGATGCTAAAATAGCAACTGTAACCAATGCCAACAGTTTATTCACAACTGTTCGTAGAGATTCTTACAAATGAATCCTATTGATTCATGTTTCTAGTTCCCACAGCTCATCGCCGACCCAATGAATAGTCTTAATCGCCTTCCCCTTGGTCATTTTCATCATTTCATTACCGCTTACAATAGCCATTCCTATTGCGAGTGGTTTGCCATGTTGTTGATCTCTAATCCACATTAAATCACCCGGTTCTATATCTGGATCTGCTAGATGGACCCCTGCGCCCATACAATCCGCTCCATTCATCAAAAAAGGAATTGCACCATGATCTACTGCTGCCCAACTTTTTTCTATATTCCATGCCAACACTCCTCTGATTGTTGGATACCATGATTTTCCTGAATCAGTCTGAATCTGAAATGCCAATGGTACTTTATCGACTAATATCAAATCTCTTTCTTGAAAGTGTCCTCTTTCCAAGAATAAGTTAGGGAAATTTAGCTCAATACCAATTAAATCAGAAAGTTCTCGCATTTCTTTGCGAATTTGCTTCCATCTTACAGGTGTCCTACGCCGAATCCTCTTTTCACTCACAATTGCTTCTGAGAGCATAATGTCTATCAATATACTTTATTTAAGTCACATAAATCATATTTTTGACGTGAATTTTGACAGAATTTCATAACATACTTGATGTTGTTTAATCCAATCTATTGAAATAAGGGCGGCAAGTCGGCGGCTTGCATGGCAAAGTGGCATGGTATATCTCGACGCAAGGCAACCGGCGGACGCTTGAAGCGACCAAACCGCTATCGTGGTAAGCGTAGAACAGAGATTTCCAGTGAAGCACAGTATGCTTTCGTAGGGGATGTTGATGCATCTAAGAAGTACAGAAAAAATGCAGGTTCGCAGACTGTTAGAGTTACCTCTGCTCACACTGTAAATGTTCATTCAAAAGATGGCAAAACTACTCGTTCAACAATTTCAAATGTATTAGAAAACAGCGCAAATCTTAACTTTGTTAGACGTAATATAGTTACAAAGGGAGCAATAATTCAAACTGAACTCGGTAAAGTCAGAGTAACTAGTAGACCAGGTATGGACGGAGTAGTTTCTGGCGTTCTTATTGAAGAATGATTCAGTCGAAGCCCTCAAGTTTGCTGAATAACGCGGAGAGAGCGGTAGCATGACAGCGGACAAGTCGAAGATGACTCTCTGGACCAGATATTTTGACTCTAAATTATCTCGTTCTGAAGGTCGTCGAGTTCCTAAAGAAGCTTCAATCCCCAATCCTAGCCTAGACTCAGTTGTTTGGGCTGCAAGAGATTTGGGGCTTTCGAAGATGAAGCGAGATTTAGAGGCAAGCCATCCCTCCCGTCCACATCTAAATGAAGGTCGACTTATTCTATCGACTAAAGAAGCGATTTCTGTAACTAATGCGGATTCTAAAGAAGGAGTTATGCAGAGTATTGGACTTCGATTACGTAGACAGTATGTTGAAGCAAAAAATGATGAAACCCCCAATAAGAAACCACAAAAGAAGGGAGATAAACAGGTGCGTTCTCAAAGAAAATCATTCAAGGGCAAGAATAGTGGCCAAAGGAAAAAGCGTTTTGGCCGTAAATAATCAAAGTTCAGGGGTCCATCCGAATTTATCTTCAACTCTTCCATTCATTATATCTGTAAGTGCTGTGTATAACTCTTGAGTAATCTCACCAATTCCTCCATCACTGTAATGGGCAACTTCTCCACTATGCTCTATTGATCCAATTGGAGAAATCACTGCAGCGGTTCCTGCACAAAAAGCCTCATCTGCAGTCATAGCAAATTTAACATCCACTTTTGTTTCTTGAACTTCATAACCAAGTGACCTTGCTAATTCAATCGTAGACATTCTAGTAATTCCAGGTAAAATAGTCCCTGTAAGTTCAGGAGTATAGATTATTTTGTCTTTTACACAAAAGAAATTAGCAGCCCCTACTTCCTCAATATATCTGTGATTTACTGCATCAAGATAGATGATTTCTGCATATCCTTCTGATTTTGCATTTTTTGATGGCATCATTCCAGGCGCATAGTTTCCTATTGCTTTCACACCGCCAGAACCGCCAGGCGCCGCTCTATGGTATTCGTCTGAAACTTTCAAAGAAATGGGATTCATACCTCCCTTGAAGTACGGGCCTACAGGAACTGCGTAAATCAAAAATGTATATTCTGGAGCCGGAGCTACACCTAATATCGCACCACTTCCAAAAATCAGAGGACGGATGTATAACTCTCCTCTTCCACATGGCGGTAGCCAACGAATATTTTCTTTCACTACTTTCCTTACAGCATCTAGAAACATTTCTTCTGATACAGGTGGCATTCCTAATCTTCTACATCCGTCAGCAGATCTTCTTGCATTAAATTCTGGGCGGAACAGTAGAACTCGGCCATCTTCAGATCTTCTTGCTTTCATTCCTTCAAACAAACCTTGCCCATAATTGATAACACCAGAAGCAGGCGAGATTCTCAAATCTTGATAATCTTGCATGATGCCATCCTCCCATTCACCACCTTGTTCACATTTTGAAATAAACATCCTATCAGTTTCTGTAAAACTGAAAGTCAAACTATCCCAATCAATACTTGGTTTAGAATCATCTAACATACCAACGCCCTCAGTTAAATGTCTAGGGAGAGGGGACGGCTTTCAACGGTTGTGTTCAATCAAACTCAAAAATAGTATACATGAACTTCACAAAGGTTGGTATGCAAGCACTTAATCTCAGGCTTGGGTGTAACATTGGAATGGAGTGAAGAAGCCTGTATTATCTCGGGAGATAATCGTACTCTACCTGGAAATGTTGGTAAAACTGCAATTGAATTATGGTGCCGATCAAAGTCAGGTCATTCAGTATTATTACTGGTTAATGGGCTTAATCCATATCTTGAAATTTCAGACCCAAGTACAAATTCTAACTCTAAGTATCCTAGTTTATCTTTAGAATCGGTTTCGGATGATTGGAGAGTTGTTGGTTCACCTCTACCCCTTGGGAATAAATTGTATGAAGGAAATGAAAGGCCGCACTGGAGAGTTTTTGTTAAGGATACTACAATCGTTAGAAAGTTGCGAAGTGAATTGTCGACACAGGGTTGGGACGTTACAAGTTCGGATATTTTATTAGTTCATAGATTACTAATGGATTGTGATTTAGGTCCTCATATATCGTTTTCCGGGGAAGTTCTTTGGGTGGGGGAACGCGCACCAGAAGAAATCTCTAGGATTCAAGATGCAGATTCAGCATCTGAGAGAATCAAGGAACTCGGAGGAGCTGGATTATATCCTGTTGATCTAATAGTATCTTGCAATGTGTCGGATCTGAAACGTGTCGAACCATTCCCTACACCTTTTGTAACCTTTTCTTATGATTTAGAAACCAGTGTTAAGCATAATACAATTCTTTGTGCTGCTGCTGTAATTGATAGAAGTGGTGAGAGAACAACTCATGAATTTATAGGTTCAGAAAAAGAAATCATGGAGGGCCTTACAAGATTAGTTAGGGACGAAGATCCAGATTTTATTACTGGATATAATATTGATAATTTTGATCTTCCCAGAACATTGGAGAGGTCTGAAGAAAATAGCAATTCATTTTCAGAACAATCATCTATGTTTGGATGGGGAAGAGTCCCTTTGACAAATAAAGAAATAGGTGCCAAAACAATAGGCCGTGTATTCCCAAAACGTCAACAGAATCGAGTTTGGAGAATTTCTGGACGAATTCCTCTGGATGCTTGGTGGCAGGCAAGACAGACTCTTAGTCCGCAAAGAGAATCTCTCAGATATGTTTCTAATCTTCTATGGCCAGAACAGGATGACAAGCAGAAATTAGATGTTGATGCAAGCCAAATGGATATGGAATGGGCCAACCGTCCGGAAGAAGTTATGGAGTATTGTGTAAGAGATACAATTTTACCCTTGGATATTCTCGAAAAATTGAAATCAATCCCACGAAAAGAAGCACTAGCATCGGTATCTTCTACTACTGTAGAAACTGCATCTGCAGGTACAACCAGTCAATGGATAGATTCTCTTGTTGTAAGATTAGCAGATAGAAATGGTGTTGCCATCCCGATGACAAATAGAACTACTGGTAGGAGAGAGCAGATAGCAGGAGGTTATGTTCACGAGGTAGAACCAGGGGTGAAAAATTGGGTGGCTGTACTTGATTTCAAATCCATGTATCCTTCGATAATGATATCAAACAATATCTGCTCAACAACATTAATTCGAGATTCAACTACAGACCCATCACATTTTATTTCTCCAATAACTAATACTAGATACTTATCGAAAGATGAACGAATAGGACTTGTTCCATTATTATTACAAAATTTAATGGATAGTCGAGATAAATACAAGAAAGCATATTCACAAGCTCTTGAGAATGGAGATGAAGACGAAGCATTCCTAAACGATCAATTGCAATATGCTGTTAAAATCCTGATGAATTCTTTCTATGGAGTATTTGCTTCTAGTTTTTATCGTTTCACCCATGAGAAGTTAGGAGCTAGTATAACCGAATGGGCTAGATATAATATTACAGAAATCATTTCTAATCTGGAGAAGGATGGTTACGATGTGGTATACTCTGATACTGATTCAATATTTGTCTGTACTATGAGTGAAGATAATACTCCTGCTAAGAAACCAGATTCAGGCAGTGAACTATTGGCTTGGGAATCTGCAAAAGAAGAGACTATCAAACTTGGAGAGCAATTAGCAAGTCAATTTACCAAAGAAGGAGCAGAGTTGGAATTTGAAACAG
>Ga0222717_10000404_pt1 | contig 37399 bp, 58 predicted proteins | sample C33_18DmetaG_FD_165053 | JGI IMG/M metagenome (GOLD analysis project Ga0222717, IMG submission 165053) | Estuarine water microbial communities from San Francisco Bay, California, United States - C33_18D | ecosystem: Environmental > Aquatic > Marine > Unclassified | place: USA: California... | reverse complement strand
GTCATCTTTCACCTCTAAAGCTTGAAAATTATAAAACCCTTGCCATAAATCCTTATGTGCAGTCATTGCTCTAATATACATTAACTCTGAAGCTACTGAATCTTCAGGTATTTCAAAAAAATATTCTTTACTCATCCCACCACCGTTCACGAATTAACTCTTCTAATAGTTGTTCATATGTTAATTTAGATAAGTCTTCGTCAAAATCTAAGGTTAATGAATATCTTGCAGTATCTGCAAAATTATATATAGTGTGTGCAATCTGAGTGTTAAATAAGTAGTATCTTTGTGGCTTGTACTTTAACTCAACAATCTTTCTTTCTCCATCTTTCAAGCTAGCTAACTGTACATTATAAGCGCTTTCGCCTCGTTTCATAAAAGGGTTAAACATACTATGACTTGTGTCCCAATTGTTTAGGAGCATATTAAGTCTAACTCCTCTGTCTGTATCTATATGCCAGTCATAATATGAATGAGCTTCTAGCTTAGCGATCCCGGCTGTAAACGGGTGAGCATTAAATAAACGTCCCCACCAAGAATCCATTTCCCAATCATTCCCTGCCACTAAAACTTTAACCGTAGGTTGCCCTGCAAGATTATAAAAATCTCCCCATAAATCCTTATGCGCAGTGATTGCTTGATGATACATTTTGTCTGAAACCTTAGATTCTTTAGGTATCTCAAAATAATATTCGTTGTTGTTTGAATTGATTGTTTTTGCGTTCACACAAACCCTACTTAATTTTTAATCGTTATATATGATAACACAACAATGTAAATTATGCAGACTTTTTCTTTGATTTTTTAGTGGCTGTTTTCTTTTTCTTCTTCTTGAGGAATATACCAGGAGTGTTCTTGCGAACAGAACGATCAGAGTTTCGATCAAATGAACTGTTGTCAGCAAACGATACTATCTTAGTATTTTTACGAGTGTTTTTACCACCCTTACTTAATGGTTTAATATGTTCTACTGATGTACCGTCTCCGACTTTTGCACGGCCTTCTTTAATTGCTTGTTGCCGTGCTTTATTGCGTAATGCACGAAGTTTTTTTTGTTCAGGTTTAGACTTATATATTTCGTTTTCTCTTTTATAGTCTCTTTTCTTTTTAGTAGTTTTCTTTTTTGTTTTGTCTTGGCTCATATTTATTTTCCATTGTGTGCACAACTAGCAACAGGACACCAACGGCATCCAAAGTTTGGTGTTGCATTAAACACGTTTGTTTGATACGCAGTGTCAATCCTATGTGTTATTTTACCCCATTCTTCGAACATTTCTTCAACTTTTTCACTGTTGTAGTCTTCTTTTATTAGTTCTTTGCTTACTAAAAACATTAACGCTGACTTGATACTTTCTACTTCAGGGAAGTGTTTAAATACACCCACACTCATTAACGACAGTTGTCTTGTGTCTGCATATTGACTAGACTTGCCTGTTTTATAATCAATGACTGTAGCTAAATTTTTATCTTTGTCTATAACTAATAAGTCTAATACACCTCTCCACCACACGTTGTCATCAAAAAAACCACACGGCTCTAGGTCTTTGGTTAAACCAATTTTATGTTCACAATACTTGTCTCCAGGAATACGTTTAACTTTATCTAATATAGACTTAAATATATTAAACTTCTCAGGAAGTTCTACACCATCACGGACATATAATTCCGCTGCTTTGTGAACTTCGTTACCATACAAAAAGTGTTTTTGATTAGGGTCGGTTTTTACATCTTTTAAAACATACAAATGTTGATATTGTTTGGGGCATTTCTCAAACGTAGTTGCAGCTGAATAAGACCATGTTTTTAAATTAGACATTATTTTGCATCCATGTAATTGTCTCCGACTCCGATCTCGCAAGCCAAAGGTAAATTTGAGCACCATTGAGGAGCAGTTGTCATACACTGCTCTACATACGATACACACTCTTTTGTTTCTTCTTCTTTACAAAGCATGACTAATTCATCATGCACAGTTAATACTACTTTATATTTTTTTGATACGGCTAACAATTGATCGCCTATAATATCACGTGCCAAAGACTGTATACACCGTTGAAAAACTTTAGCAGGGTGTATATATTCTTGAATTATATTCCTGCCTAACTTTTTATCGTACACCCACGACTCTCTACCATCTTCTGTAGCTATTTTTCTTAGATTAGGTAAACCTAAAATCATACCGTTAGGTTTTAGCATGCCTTCTTTAGGTACGCTTTGTATTATATTGTCTGCGCCCATTGAATATTTTTGCCCTGCTTTTACTGCCATCAACATATCACCTGCATCACCCCATGCCCTTACTAAATCAGGGTTGGCATTTCTATACGCGTATACTATATTTTTAACCTCGTTTATATCTTTAACAACCCCGCCCTGTGTTAATATGCTATGCATTTTAACTGCGCCAACACCATAGATACCTGATAAGTTAACTACCTTAAATATAAAACGTAAGTCTTTGTCAACTTCGTCATACGCTACACCTGTTATATCTGATGCTGATTGTTTATATAAATCAACACCTTCTCTAATTAAGTTAACTTTGTCCGTAGACTGCGCAAACCAATACGCTAATCTAAGCTCTATGTTACTTAAATCAGCAGCGACTAATTTATATCCTTTTGGAGCACACATAGCTCGTCTGAGCTCAGATGTTCTGGGAAGATTTTGTAGATTAATCCCATCTACTCCACTCCATCTATGTGACACAACGGCCCCAGAATATTTTAGTGGAACTGCTAGCAATCCTCTGTTAGCTATATGTATAAAGTTCTCTGTGCGTGTTTCTTCTATTGTAGATTTATTTCCTATCCTTGCAGAAGCCAATGCTTGTATGTAGGGATCGTCATGAGTTAGTAGTGCTTTAAACCCTTCATCAGTTTTAGCAAAAGCATATGTTTCTTTACCTGTTGCAGGACTTGTCTTCATAGGGATTTTAATTTTCAGACTTTCAAGTATTTCAGCAAACTTAGGATTACTCATCAATGAGTCTTTGTCTACTGCTACTTTGTCTAATAGTTCTTCTTTTGTTGCTTTTACTTTAGCTAGGTGCCTTATCAACAACCCTTTGTTAAGTTGTAGTGCAGGTTCTGTAAACATACGTATAGTTAAATCAATAAGTTTTAATTCTGTTTTATTATATTTAGGAAACAGTTGATAAAATAAAGCATGTGTTAAATCCACATCGTTTTTACAATACAACCCGTAGTTATGTAATTCATTCACAGTAAATTGATTTCTATGTTTACCTAATGCATCTTGAACTTCTGTTCCCTTTGCCCCTAGCCCATATAGCCCTGACAAATTATTTAAAGATACTGATTCTGTTAGTCCATGCAGTAATGTTCCCATTCCCATAGTATCAAGCAAGCCTTTAGGTTTGATGTCAAATACCCAACTAAGTATTGCACCATCAAATCGCATGTTGTGACCTAATGCGAAACTGTTTTCAAAATCGTATGTTTGTAGAAATGATTTTATTTCTTCGTGACTGCCTGAGAACCAAACAGTGTCTTGATTATTTTCTTTTACTGCAACCCCTATAACCTCAAACTGCGGATCACGTATATATGCTTCTGTAGTGTATTTTTTTAAACCATACTCTTTAGAGTAGTATGTTTCAAAATCAATCGTAATTAGATTCAAACTTTACCTTTCTTATCAGTGACCGTATTGGCTCTTTTACAATACCCACGAATATTAAATATTCCTAATTCACTTTTTATAGCGCAGTACCATTTGCCACTATCATTAATTTTTGCGTCTTCACCACACTCACAACAAACAGCAGGTCCGACTTGATTGTCTTCTTTAATAATCATAATTTTCTTGCATAGTATTCATGATCGGTTTGGCATTCTTTTGTGCACCATCTTCTCTTATCATCTATTGGTTTTTCACACCAAAGACATTTACCTGTTTCGTTGACAGGTATCTCTACGTCAACTGTGCTTAAAGTTTCTTTAAGTCTGTTTTGAACTTCATCGTTTGCTCTGTCTACGTCATCACTCATACCATATGTCCTATGCGCCAAGGAGTTTTACCCATTCGTTGCTTTGCTGTAATGGGTTTAGGTAATTCAATTCCCCATCTTTCTAATACACTAACTGCAACTCCTGCATACAATGCTACCTTATTCCTTGTAGTGTTAGGTTTTCTTTTCATATAGTCTAACGCTCTTTGAATAATCTTTGCTTTTTCTTCTTCTGTATAACTCATTTTTTTGTTTCTAACTTTTCAATCTGTTTGTTAGCATACCATATCATTTTTTTTAAGTCTTGTATTTGATTTCCCTTGTGTTTACATCTAAGTAGGTATTTACCACATTGCCATAACAATGGGTCTTCAGGAAAGAACTCTTGTAATACATGTATTACTTCAAACTTTCCCATGGTGTAATGCTTTGGGTGATTCACTACATCTTCTTCTAAATCTGCTCTCATACATACCTTTCTATTTACCTTTAATATAGAACTCTAACATACTTAAATTAGTTTCGTCAATTAATAAAGCTTTACCTTTGGATTTTGTAATGTCTCTGAGATGTTTTTGTTGGAGTGCTGTGGGTTTGTTGCCATTGGCTTTGCACTCAATACCAATGAACTGACTTTGATAACACGCTATGATGTCAGGAACTCCTGAACTCATGTAGCCATTAGCCACAGGAAAAAAGTGATAGGCACCTAAGTCTTTCAACTTTTTTACTACTTGTTGCTTAACCCATTTTTCCGTGACTTTTTTGACCATATATTTTACATACTATACAAATTCCCGATTTCAAGAATTTGTAGTAAAGAAATCTTTTATTCGTCTTAGTATTAAACGACTTGTGTGTAGTTTTGAAACAAAACTTAGATACGCATCGTCCATCGCATTCTCTACTATAACATAAAAGATTCCGTCTTTCATACCTACACCTTTAACATGCTTTCGGTTGGGAGAAAGTTTAAGTATCGAAACTTTTTCTTTCTCTTCTTTAGTCATGCGAGCATAGGGGTGATCGTGCTTCAACACTTTCATATGTTCTCCATAATTGAGTTGACTTTGTTAACTACGTCAGCACGTAAATCTGAGTGTTGTCGTAGTTCAGCAGGGTCTACACCCATGAGTGATTTCTCTAGTTTAACTCTTACACTCTCAAGCTTCGGGTCTTTGGTGACATTCAACTTTGTAAGCAAGCCAGTTAAGTCTAGGGCATTGTTGACAAGACTGTCTCTAAATATTTTTTTGTCATCGCCACCTAATCTCTCTACGATATGTTCTACTGTCTTGTGAACTCTAGACCAAGCATCGTTCATAGCATTCTCAATTCGATCATCGTATGCTTTTTGATACTCCTCTTTAAGTTCTGTCTCCATATCATTGCCTAGGTTTACACGAAAGTCCCCTGCTTCAGGCACAGGCATAATTGTATACTTCAGACTGAACCTGTTAGATATTACATCAGTATCAGGATAGTCATCACGATTAAACAATTCACCTAGCCTGTAAGCCATAGCCGTTATGATTTGTGGATAGTTAGTAAGAAACGTTTTTACACGCTCTTTAAACAAATCCTCATAGTCAGTCAGCTGACTTTTGTAGTCAAAGAAGTTCGTCATAGGTAACAGTCTCGTGCCTGTATCTGACCATGGCAGTGTCTGTCTTGTATGCCAATCACGTATTTCTGTTGACAGTTTAGTAATGCGTTCTAATTCGCTTGCCCCTGCCAACAAATGTTTGTTGTAGTTGCCTGCTTTTGTCGTAGTGTTTTTATCAATATCAATTTCTTTTGATACACTCTTGTCTAACTTTCTTGCAGTCCATACAGATATGTTTAGGTCTATAAGAACTGAACTTGATGCGATACTAGTCATTATGTTCTCCTTTGTAAGTTTGTTGGTATTCAGTTACTTTGCCATCAATCATGCTGTCAATAAGCATAATTCCTGGATTGTCACTATTCATTGGAACCATAGTCCTGCGTATACCACTGAGCAACTTTTTTAATACGCAGTCTTTAGGACTCTCTTCATAATCATTGTCTTTTTTCCATTCCCACTTTATCTTATGAGTAGCAAAACCTTCCGTTACAGGTTCATCTGAACCTGATGCTATAATTTTGTCTACTTCCACTAAGGAGCCATTTATGAAATTTATATCTATGTCATACACCTTTGTGTCAGCAAGTTTGCACATAACTAAATACTGTTGTATGTCTTTCCATAATATGTGATTGCATGGAAAGTTATGAACCACAGTTTTATCCCAATGTTCTTGCATATGTGGATGGTCGTTTACACCTTTATCATTCCATATATCTCGTGCAATGTATTTAGTTACTGTATCACCACTAAAGTCTTGCATTTGATAATACTTTTTGACATTCGTAAGCTGTCTTTTCGTTAATCTTTTTAAGTCAAAGGTAGCCGTCATCTTTGATATTACTTTTAGATGCTTCTCTGGAACATGTATTCCCATTTTAATTCTCCTTTACGTTAATTGTTTTACCATGAGGTGCTTGCAAGTCAGTAGTCACTGCCCATAGAACAGGACTTTGCCATGCACCACCCCAACTATCTTCTACATAACCATCAGTCAGAACCAATACAACTTCAGGTTCTATGCGTTCAGCTTGTAGATACTCGTTTACACATGTGACATGTGTGCCACCCCCACCTCTCGGTTTGGTTGACTCGAACAAACTTTCAAAGTTACCTTGCTCATATGTCTCATGCCCTGCAACTTCTGTGTCCCAATACAATAGTTCTACAGTTTGGGGGTTGACATCGTTGCATACTCCAACAACTTCAGAGAGAAACATGTTTATCTCTTTCTGTCCAATAGATGCTGAAGTGTCAATGGCAATTGCTACCTTGCCAATATTTTCACCAATCATAGAAGGCATATATACATCTTGTCCTATGAATCTCCTATGTGGTCGCTTCCAACTTGATACATCTTTACTCTTGCATATGGTAGTAACAAAATCACGCAGTTGTTCTCGCCAATCTACTTTTGGTTTCAGTAGTTCATTGATAGACCTGTTTGCATTGCCCTCCATTTTGCCTCGTATGATTTCACCTTGACGCAATGCTTGATCGATTTGTCGCTCTGTAGTTTTGACTTCCTCCTCAGTCATTTCTTGAGCACCATCCCAATCATGTTCATCGTGTCCTTGTTGTGGTTCTTCACCTTCCTCCTGCAACAAGTCAAAGATTTGTTTGGTTGTCATGTTGGCATACTTGTGTTCAAACAATCCACCCTTTGGCATGACAGTCAAATGGTTAGTTTTGTCAGCTTCATATATTGAATAGTTCACAACATAATCAGCCGCCATGTTTGTAAGTTGTGGATTCTGTTTGAACAGTTTCTTCCACATATGCATGTGTTGATACACCTTGTGCAGTGCCTCATGCAATACTACAAAGTTCAACTCTTTGTCATCAAGTGTGTTGATGAACTCAGGGTTATACAATACATCTCTACCATTGGTGCAAGCCGTTGGTATTTTGTCAGACATCTCTACCTTGCCAATAGAAAGAACTCCTGAAAACATACAGAACTCCTTGCTACGCATGATAGCGATGTGTGACTTGGTAATCCTATCGCTAGGATTCGTTAACTTCGTCATCTTCACTCTCCTAATTTGCGTTGACATTTATGAAATTGAACCACTGTTCGGATGTAGTCGTCAGACATTTCCATCTTGTCCTCATACTCCCTGAACCCCATATCATATAGAACCTCTGATTCAGATAGGTTGTGGTTCTTGTTTAGTTTCTGCCTCGTGGCATACTCGGTCTTCAAGTGTTGCTCGGAAAACTCCATATCGATGTACCCTCCGTCAGACATACCAACTCCACATATTCCGTCAATCACAAACATCAAATCGGTGGAGGCAGTCGGCTCCTTAAACAAGGGGGCGAGTAGTTTGTGTTGTTCGATAGGAACTAAGGCATAATCTCCGTCAATATCCATGTCTACCCACTTGTGTTCGGTAGTAATGTATGCGAACTCTTGCGTGAGGTTGCCGTAGTCGTCTTCTTGTTCTCTCATGAATATCTCAAAGTCCCAACATGACCACTTGTATGGTCTGATTTGTGTTTCTTTAGTCATCGTCACTCTCCTTAAAAGAATTGATTGTGCTTAACTGCCCAATCGGTAAACACTTTGTTGGTTGCAAACATACTCTTGCGTTCAGATGCCATGATGTTGACAGCAAACAATGCCTGTAACTCCATAGGTAATCGTTGCATGTAAGTCAGCCAAGACTCTACGTTTTCTTTCTTGATTGTCATCAACTCTCTCATGACAAGAATCACCCTTGCACTTGGATCGTTTGGCACCGATGCTTCACTAGGTTTTTTGTAGATAGCTTCTTTGGTAGGTAAGGCATCAGCTAGACTGAAGTATGCTGACATATCCCTAGCCGCAGATTCACCAATAGTCCCTGCCAATGAAACAAGTGTTGGCATTTCTCCCAGAGTATGTCTCTGGCTGACAATGAACGATGCTTTAGCCAATGACCTAGGCGAAACAAAAGCTTCTTGTTGAACTTTGGGATTGTATATATACATGTTCTCCTTCTGTGATTCATCTTTGTATGATGCAAGACAATGTGGAAACTGCTTTACCCACGCTAGTATCTCAGGTGCAATGCCATTGTCCATACCCCATTCAAGCCACTCATCATCATTAGGGTTGCGCACTTCAACGTTGGTAAGTCTGTTCTTAGCATGTGCTTTCATACTGTCCCCAACTGCATCAGTTGTGAGGTTACCTGTTGAATACACAATAGAATCAGGGTGGAAGTGTATAGCACCTAGTCTTCTCTCAAGCATGACAGGCAGTAGCATGTTCTTCACAGGTTCATTAGCTTTTGTAATCTCGTCAAGCATGATGATTACAGGCTTACCCTCGTGTAGCTTGAATCTTTCATTAGGGTAGAACGCCGTAGTTTGTTGTTTGTGATTCATTGCAGGCATTGCCAAGTCACCCAAATCCAAGTCAGCGCAATCAATATATACAGGTATGTGTGTCTTGAACCTAGCTGATAAAGTCTTCAATAGTGTAGACTTACCAATCCCTGGTTGTCCTTTGATGTGAACTGTTACATCTTTACCTACTGTTGCGATTAAATCCTCTGCTTCTTTAAGACTAATTGTGTTTTGCATTTTGTTTCTCCTTATAGTTAAATATACAAATTCCCGAAATTGAGAATTTGTGTGGGTTATACTGCTTCAAGAATAGTTGAAGCATTGTATTTCTTTAAGTTTTTCTCATGATACTCCATGAACTTTTCTACACTTACTTTCTTGTTATCACTTCTCCAACCTATATTGACTTGAATAACAGACTCAAGAAAGTCTGCGTATTTCTTTTCGTCTGCTGTAAGACAGTGAGGTTTGGGTAGAAGTGGATGGTCATACTCTCTCAGCTCATCCAGTTCTTTCTTACTTTGGTCTTTTGCATTTTGGTCATATATTTCAGGTATAAGTTTATACATAGACTCATAGTAATTGCCCTCGTTATCTCTGAAGTTCTTTCGTAACAGGTTCATCTTCTTACGATTTACCTTGTATTTAGGTAGCGTGATAAACTGGTCTTCTGTTTTTGGTTTCTTGTCATATCTGAAACTAAGCATTTGATCAGCTTCGCAATACCTAATATTGTCACCCAATACAACTTCCAAGTATCGTTGCTTCGCTACTTTATCGTAGTCGAATGGTGCAGGTACAATTTTACGAATGCTTACATTTTCAAAAGCCACACCTGTCTTGCCTGTTATCCAATCACCATGTTGTTGGACAGCTGAGTGTGGTGTTCTCAGTTTGAAATAGTCTTTATGGTATTCAATCATTCGTTTAACAGATGTTGTTTTGGTGTGCCAATCGTAGCTATCAGACCATAAACAATAGTAGTAATCATCTAGTTCTTCGTCCCATAGTTGTGATAGGTATGAACTTGTGAACTGCCTTGTGTTTTTCATAACTCCCTTTTGCCCAAAGTGTCTGTCAGCAATTTCTGCCATGGATTTACTATCCCTGTTGTGAAAATTAGGCTTGCTATGACCGTTCATGTCTAGCTGATACATAAGTGCCATATCGTTATAACTATTTATTTGTTGCATTTGCCATGTGTCTTGAATTACATAACTCATAGTATTTCTCCTTTCGTTAGTTGAATTACAAATTCCCTATTTCAGGATTTTGTATAAAAAATAGAGCGTAGTTTCCCACGCTCTATTTATAAGTATAACATAAAACCTAGACAATGTCAAGTCATTTTACGTTCCCTCCTTTGTTGTTGATACCTTTCAAATCCTCTAGTCGTGTAAAGACCATGTAGTTAGATTTGTGCATCGGTGCAATGGTATGTTTAACTTTCTTGGCTTCTATTTCACCACACTTCATACATGTTCTATAACCTAACACATGACGAGAAGTTGGTATGTGTTTACTACATTTACTGCATGTAAATTTTGGCATTATTTTTCCTTATTTTGATCGATGAATGAAACTACCTTTGATGGCACTTTTAGGAAAGTTAGGTAGTGGGTATAGTAGTTCCTGTAGCGCATTAGGCTTGGTTTTAAAATACTTTAACTTGTGGTCATCTGTTCTACCAAACTTCAAAACATTTTGGCTGGCGAGATATGGAAGTAAAAATTGTAGCTCTGATTTTTTATACCCTGCTAACTTCGTTAGTTCGGCTGGGGCATATTCATCACTACTATTCACTACTTCAAGTATGTCAGAGGTAGCTTGTGTGTAGTCTACCTCTGAACCGTCAATGCGTTTATACATCTTTAATGTTGCGTGCGTTTTACTCATAATTATCCTTTCGTTAACTTCGTTATTCTTCACAGTTACCATTGATACAAAACCTGTTGGTATTGCTTAGCAACTCCTCTTCTAGTTCTGCCATTGTCTGAGCCACATCTTTTTCATTCGGTGGTTCTTCTAATGATGCAGTAACAATATCAACAGGTTCACCCCATGGTAATTCCTTTGCAATCCTAACTGCTTCTTCAGCAGAAACTGCGTTTACTTGCAGTGGTTCATACTTCTTTGATACTTGAACCACATAAGTATTGTAATCATCTTTACTCATATCTACTCCTTTAAGTTTGTATCGGCTTCAAATGAGATTATACTATCATTTACAACCTGTAAGGGTTTCCCCTCCTCAATGTGGTGCTTGACATCATCACATAAGTCATCGATTGCAAGGTTACTCAAGTCAATATTGTTAGAGTGCACGACTAGGTCTTCACCTTTGTCATCATTCAAAACAATTCTGAATGTGAGCTCACTTGTGTCAACGTATATATAATCAACATCTTCTGATTTAATTCTCATTACTTACTCCTTTTCTTATAGTGTTCTCTGTATAGATAGTCTTCTTTGGTTATATCGTTATCGGATTCCAATTCTTCTATCCAACCATCAACTACATTTGATACATCATCAGGACACTCAGACAGATTAACAATCTGCCCATCATTTGTGTATCCTACAATTTCCCATGCTACTATTTTATCTAAAGCCATGATGTTATTACCTCCCTTGTTAAAAATCCAAGTGCAAATCCAAACAACAACCCTAGTAAATACCAATTACGTTTCTTGCGTCTTACTTCAATAGTTTCATAACTCATCTTTACTCTCCTTTAAAGTTATTTACAAAATCCTGATTTCGGGAATTTGTGTAAGTGTTGGCAATAGTGTCATAACCTCGTGACATCCAACTCTCAGGTTTTATGTTACGGAACCAATCAGATACTGTAGGTATACGACCTGCACAATCTTCCTTTACATGTTGCTCACCTATAAATCTGACAGGCACTTGTTTGCCATCACTATTGTTTATGGTCAAACCAAACACTCGTTCACATTCAAAGATACCCTGTGAATGATGTCTGAGTGCTCTATGTCTGAAGTCTGCAAACGTTTCTTTAGTGTTATCAAACCAGTCATGTATGGCTTGATAGTCTTCAGGTTTACCACCCCACTTCTTTACACTGTTTAGTGCATGATGATATGTATGCATGTTATCCCTCCAAACAAAAGTATATAAATGACAAAACACATAGTGGTATAAGTAGTGCCAATGTTATCAAGAACCAATCTCTCATTACGCTACCCTCCTAGCTTTTTGTTTCGCTTGTATCATAAGTTGATCGAAGTCCATCGGTATCTCCATCTCATGTGTTGAGGTTTCATCATTTATAACTCTGACATTCATATCAGTCACAACTTCAAGCTTTTCACTCTGAAACCCAGTGACCGTAATCGAGCCATATCCACCCTCGTTGTTTACCCAATCCTCACCTGTTTCATCAAGTAGCTTGTATGCCCATTCCTCTAATACATCTCTCAAGTCTGCATATTTTTGATAACCATCTTTTATAAACAAGTCACGAGCTACCTCATTGCCTAGGAACGGAACGGCTAGTTTTACTTCAGGTTCAGTCACAACACCTTCAATCTGACCTGAATCACCTCCACCTTCAAACTCAAAGGTTACCTCTGTTACACCCAACTCCTTGAGTTGTGCCCACGCATACTGAACTGCGTCCATTGTTTCTTTTAGTTCTCTTGCGTGTCTCTCTTGCCATGTTTCTTCTTGTTGTTGCATAACGTTTCTCCATAGTTTTTAATCTAAATTACAAAATCCCAATTTCGGGAATTTGTAGCCATAGTTCACAGAGCGTAATTTCCCACCCTTAATTAACATTATACTATGATTTATGGACATTGTCAAGTATATCGTCCCATGACTCAGTAAGAGTTTGTAGTGCTGTTTTAGGTATTTTCTCTGATGCTTCGTTAGCTTCGTTAACATATTTCGTCTCTATAATAAATAGTTTCCACAGTCCTGCAGGCATGTTGATTTGACCCTTTTCCCACCTCGACCATGTTGCTTGTGTAACACATACTAAATCAGCACACTCACCTTGCGATAGCTCTGCACGAAGTCTATGATTTTTGATTGCGTTTGCATCAGGTATGAAGTAGGTATTCATGCCATTGGTCTCGAATCTTTCCTGCTCTTTAACACTTTAATCTTAGCAGAGAGAAGTTCCCAAAACGCTAGGTGCATTTTATATTCTCCTGACTCATATCTTTTATAATGTCTAGCACTTACGTGTATTAAATTGCTTGCTTGTTCTTGTGTTAAGTCGATCGAAAGTCGCAGGTCTCTAATTTCTTTTGGTGTTGGTTCTAATAATTGTTTCATTGTGTATATATAGTCCTCTCAATTGTTGGATTATTAGTATACCGTATTGTCACTTTTTGTGCAAATGAGGACAAATTCCTGATTTCGGGAATTTGTACCGAAATGTCACTATTTATACATATTGTATATTTTGACCTGATTTGTCCTGTTTTTAATCTTGTGAGAAATGAGCGTGGTGTGTTTGGTAAAATATGGCTACCGTATTGTCACTTTTTATACATATTGTATATACATATTGTATATTTTTTCCTAATTTGTCCTGTCAGATTGTATATACCATATTGTCACTTTTATACCTTATTGTCACTTTTTGGGGGTGTTTTACCGTATTGTCACTTTGGCTTGACATTGTCTGTCATTTTATCAAGTGTTTGATTTTGTTAGCTTTGTTAACTTTGTGGTGTTACCATATTGTCCTATTCAAACACATTAAGTCGTTGATTAATAAGTAAAATAACACGTTTGAAAATGATCAATTTGTATTCAAACACTGTAAGTCATTGATTATAAAGTAAAATGACATTATGACACTAGTTTTGGCAATAACGCACTGCGCAGGACACTCTTACGAGGTTAACTGAGTAAATATACAATATGTATATTTACATTCTTCTCTCTCTAAGCATTAATCAATAATATAGTGTTATAATGTTTGAATAGGCTGTAATCCCTTGCTATCACTGCGATTTGTATTCAAACACCTAAAATGACAGACATTGTCCAATTTGTTCAAACGTGTTATTTTACTTATTAATCAATAAGTTAACGAAGTTTAAAAGTGTTATAATATACATTGTCTAGTAAAAGTGACAATACGGTAATGTGAGAACCTGTAGTGGTGAGATGTTAACTTAGTTAACTCGATCAAAAATTAGCCAACCATTATTTTCGCCAACCTGTATTGGATACCCAATACGGTCATACGGTCACGAAGTGACAAAAAAAAGGGCTACCGAAGTAGCCCTAAGTTTTACAAAATCTCGTAATTAAGATTTTGTAATAAATGCCATAATTTTCTCAGCTCTCGAAACTTGAACCTCGATAGAATTATCAGATTTTATCCAATCGGTAATTTCTTTAATGCTAGATTTTACCAATTCTTTAGCGTTCGCGTTTCCTTCTTTATCTTCTGATTTTTTCCTAGCTTTCAGAATTTTAGTTAACGCAGTTACTTCTTTGCTAGTGCCAGACATCGCGACCTCGGCTATAGCACCTTTTAACTCCTCGGTTGATAGATGAGAATATGCACTTTCCTGCTCGGCTCTTTTCTCGGCTATTGCTTTTGCTTGGTCGCTTTGTGGCTTGGTTAGCTCGTAACCCTCGGCTAACCCTTTTTTAACTTCAGTTAACCAATTCTTAGCAGTTTTCTCGGCTATCTTGTTGATAGTCTCAAAATCGTTTTGAAGTCTCGCGAATGTAGCCGACCATAAATCTAGGGTTGGAGTTTCGCCTAAATGTTTCGCAGTCTCAACAACAGCGTTATCAATGGAACCTTTACCCTTAACCATGTTAGAACGGATACTATCTAATGCTTTCACTTGTGTTTCATTTAATACTAAAGACCATGTAGTTTTTTTATTATCTTTCATTTGAATTTCTCCATATAGTTTTTAAAGTTTACAAAATCCTGAAATCAGGAATTTGTCGAACCCCTTTCGACACGCGTGTTGTCTCAAGGGATAAATTCATTATACGCCTATCCTAGACAATGTCCAGTTAATTCGACCCACCACTCCCCCACTAGAGTACGGTCATTTGGGACTCCTACATATCCTATATACATAGTAATATGCTCAAATAATATATAATATTTTTGAAATCGATCATAAACCTGGACAATGTAACCCCACCCCCCGTTTTTGTGCACCTACCCCCGGGCAAATAGTTTTGCACTTCGAAAAAAATATTTTGCAAAAAATTCATAACACTGGCCAGTGCTAGGAAAAAACGGAATGATAATCACTACCACATTAAGTAACAAACATGACTACAATTACTGCATGAATATACTATGGACATTATTTGCACTACTAAACACTTGTTTATATTTAGTATTGCTTTACGTTTTCTGTTTGTTTTTATTGACTTTTTGATTTATACTGTTCTCAACAACGCATAAATGCGCAAACCACAGTAGGATAAATATGTCAATTACAATCAAACCTGAAATTGATAAACCGTTGCCTGATGATTATGACGACGAAAAAGCTACAACCTTTGATAAGAAAGTTAAAGTTGCTACGGCGACGGCTAAAGTTTTAGTAGAGGGCGGTGCAGAAATACCAGTCAGTTCATCTGAAAAAGTAGAAGCAGAAGAATTATTTAAAGCGTTTACTGACCCAGACATTAAAACCAAAACAACAAGCCCAATAAACAAAGCATTAAATACACCAGCTACAGTGCAACATTTATATGCAATGCTGTCAGACTATGACCATCAAGTTGTATCAGAAGCAGTGCAACTTCGTAGATTTATTACAAACAAACTTATAGAAGACACCGGGTTAACAGATCCAAGACATAGACTAAAAGCTTTAGAGCTATTAGGTAAAATATCTGATGTAGGACTGTTCTCCGAAAAAACTGAAGTAGTAATTAAAAACGATGATCCTGAAGAGTTGCAGAATCAAATAAAATCTAAGCTGTTTAAAATATTAGGACACGGCTACACAGTAGACGCAGATTATGAAGAAATAGATAGTGAACTAGGTTCAATCAAACACGAAGATACAGAACCAGATGAATCTTAATATACCTGGTATAGAACCAGCTAAATTAAAACAAGCACTGGACAACATTGGTTCACTGCCTAAGAACGAACAAATAGAATTATTACAGTTGTTGGACGCTTTGGAAGCTAAGACACAATTAACTAAAAGACAAAATACCTTTTTAGACTTCGTTAACCACGTCTATCCAGGTTATAAAGTAGGAGCACATCATGAAAAATTGGCTAGAATCTTTGAAGAAATCGCTCAAGGAAAAAAGAAAAGAGTTATTGTTAACATTGCACCTCGACACGGTAAGTCAGAACTTATCTCGTATCTGGCACCAGCTTGGTTCCTGGGTAAGTATCCTCACAAGAAAATTATTATGGCTTCCCACACAGCTGATTTGGCTGTTAACTTTGGCCGCCGAGTACGTAACCTTGTGGGTTCTGACCCCTATAAAGACATTTTTCCAGGAGTGGAGTTACAAGCAGATAGTAAAAGCGCAAGTAGGTGGGGTACCAATTATAACGGCGAGTATTTCGCTATTGGCGTTGGTGGTGCTTTGGCTGGTCGTGGAGCAGACCTGTTCATAATTGACGATCCTCACTCTGAGCAAGATGCAAAGTTAGGCAAACCAGAAGTATTTCTCCCCGCATGGGAGTGGTTTCAATCAGGACCAATCCAAAGGCTGATGCCAGGCGGAGCAATAATAGTAGTTATGACTAGATGGTCTAAATTAGACTTGACAGGACAGATAATTAACCAAATGGTTAAGAATGATGACGTTGATGACTGGGAAGTTGTTGAATTCCCTGCAATAATTAAGGATAAGAACGGAGATGAAGCGTCATTATGGCCTGAGTTCTGGCCCTTAGAGGAGCTACAGAGCAAAAAAGCAGCACTAGACATAAGATATTGGAACGCACAATACTTACAAAACCCAACTTCTGAAGAAGGTGCGCTAATTAAGCGAGATTGGTGGCAGATATGGGAGAAAGACGACCCACCACCGTGTGAGTTTATTATAATGACACTCGATGCTGCACAAGAGAAAAATAATAGGTCTGATTACAATGCGTTAACTACGTGGGGTGTCTTTTTTAATGAAGAAACAAATAACTATGCAATCATATTATTAAACGCAGTTAAAGAAAGGCTAGAGTTTCCAGAATTAAAAGAATTGTGCATAAAAGAGTACCAAGAATGGGAGCCAGACTCGTTCATTGTAGAGAAAAAGTCTAACGGAGCTGCGTTGTATCAAGAATTTAGAAGAATGGGAATACCTGTAGGAGAGTTTACTCCATCAAAGGGGCAAGACAAGATTAGCCGCGTTAACGCAGTTAGCGATTTGTTTAGAAGTGGTATAGTTTGGGCTCCTGACAAACGATGGGCCAAAGAAGTTATAGAAGAGTGTAATGATTTTCCGTCGGGAGCCAACGATGACTTGGTTGATTCAACAACTCTAGCGCTAGCTAGGTTTAGGCAGGGTGGATTTATTAGGTTGCCTTCCGATGAAGAAGATGATATAAAGATGTTTAGAGGAAGAAACCATAAAAAATATTATGCCGTATAACTCTAAAGAAAAGTTGAGAGCATATTTAGAAAAAAACAAAGATCATATTAGACAGTTACATACAGCAAGAGCCAGAAGATGGCAAGAAAAAAACAAAGAAAAAGCAGCAAGATTAAAAAAAGAATGGGATTTAAATAATAAAGAAAAAGCTCAAAAAGCAAAAAAAGAATGGGCATGTAGAAATAAAAGTAAAAGAGCAACTTGGGAAGCAAATAGACGGGCATTAAAATTTAGAGCCACTATATATTTAACTAAAGAAGCTAAACAACAAATAGAAGACATGTATAAATTAGCGCAAGTTAAAACAAAAAACACAGGAATCAAATGGCATGTTGATCACATTGTGCCGTTAACTAAAGGCGGCTTACACAAGCCCACTAATTTACAAGTAGTTCCAGCTATATGGAACATATTAAAAAGCAACAGAAATTGTGATGTATATAATAGGGTAAAATAAAAATGGCAGATATTGACAAAGGTTTGTATGCAGCTCCAGAAGGAATTGAAGAACTAGCTGAATCAGAAGAAGCTATTGAAATAGAAATAGAAGATCCAGAAAAAGTTACTATTGGTATAGGTGATACGGAAATAGTTATTGATCCAGATAGAATGGATGATGATGAGTTTTCTGAAAACTTAGCTGAAGAATTAGATGAAAAATACTTAGCTGAAATTGCTTCAGATTTACTTGATGATTTTTCTAATGATGTAAACTCTAGAAAAGATTGGCTTGAAACTTATGTTGATGGCTTAGAACTTCTTGGTCTTAAAATTGAAGAACGCACTGAACCGTGGGAAGGCGCATGTGCTGTCTATCACCCACTACTTTCCGAAGCCCTTGTTAAATTCCAAGCTGAAACAATGATGGAAACCTTTCCAGCTGCAGGCCCTGTAAAGACTTCTATTATTGGTAAAGAAACACCAGAGTGTATGGAGTCAGCTGCGCGTGTACAAGAGAATATGAACTATCAACTCATGGATAAGATGCCAGAATATCGCCCAGAACATGAAAGAATGTTATGGGGTTTAGGTTTAGCAGGTAATGCGTTTAAGAAAGTTTATTATGATCCAGCACTAGAACGCCAAGTATCATTGTTTGTTCCAGCTGAAGATATGGTTGTACCTTATGGTGCTTCTAACTTAGAAACAGCAGAGCGAATTACTCATGTAATGCGTAAAACAAAACAAGAAATTCATACACTACAAGAGATAGGGTTTTATAAGGATGTAGAATTAGGTGAACCTGATTATGATTTAGATACTGTTGAGAAAAAAATTGCAGAACAGATGGGCTTTGATGCAACTAATGATGATAGATATAAAATACTAGAGATGAATGTTAACCTTGACTTAGAAGGTTATGAAGATAAAGACGGAAATAGAAAAACAGGAATAGCACTTCCATATGTTGTAACTATAGATAAAGGCACTACAGAAATTTTAGCCATCAGACGTAATTGGAATCAGGACGATGATAAGAAAAAACGTCGTGAACATTTTGTACATTACGGTTATATACCAGGATTTGGTTTTTATTGCTTCGGCTTAATTCATTTAATTGGAGGGTTTTCCAAATCAGGCACAATGCTATTAAGACAGTTAGTGGACGCAGGTACATTATCTAATCTTCCAGGTGGATTTAAAGCCAGAGGCTTACGTATAAAAGGTGATGATACACCAATTGGACCAGCAGAGTGGCGTGATGTTGACGCACCATCTGGAACTATCCGTGATAACTTAATGCCACTACCATATAAAGAGCCAAGTCAAGTACTTGCTGCTCTAATGGATAAAATTATTGACGAAGGTAGACGCTTTGCTACCGCTGCAGATATGAAAGTATCTGATATGTCCGCTAACTCTCCTGTAGGTTCTACACTTGCAATACTAGAGAGAACACTCAAAGTAATGTCGGCAGTTAATGCTCGTATTTATTACTCAATGAAGAAAGAGTTTGGATTACTTAAAACACTAATAAGAGATTATACAGATCCAGATTATCAGTATGACCCATCAACAGGAACACCAGGGGCTAAACAAGCTGACTATGATAAAGTTAATCTTATTCCTGTAGCTGACCCTAATGCTGCAACAATGGCACAGAAGGTTGTTCAATACCAAGCAGTGATGCAGATGGCTCAACAAAACCCAACTATATATGACTTACCAGAACTTAATAAACAAATGCTAACTGTATTAGGAGTTAAAAATATAGATAAACTTATACCAGATGAGGATGAAGTAAAACAAATAGATCCTGTATCTGAAAATATGAATATTATTAATGGTAAGCCAGTAAAAGCGTTTCTTGACCAAGATCATGAAGCTCATATTGAAGTGCATGTGGCTTTTGCACAAGATCCTAATATTAGAAAAGTAGTAGGACAAAGCACAAAAGGTCCATTAACACAGGCTGCTATGGAAGCACATATAGCTGAACACGTGGCTTTCCAATATAGGATGGAAATTGAAAAACAATTAGGTGTACCACTACCACCAGTAGATGATCCACTTCCAATAGATATTGAAAACGATATAGCTAGATTAACAGCAGAAGCTGCAGAAAAACTACTACTAAAAAGCAATGCTGAAATTCAAGAGGAACAAGCACAGCAACAACAACAAGATCCAATTATTCAAATGCAACAACAAGAGCTTGCAATTAAACAACAAGAAGCACAAGCTAAAGCTCAAAAAATGATGGCTGATGTAGAATTAGAAAAAGCTAAACTTGAATTAGAAAAAATGAAAATACAATCAACTGAAAAAATAGCTGGAGCTAAAATAGGTTCAGAAGCTAGCCAACAACAAGCAGAAAGAAACGCTAAAAAATTAATGGAAGGAACAAAATTAGGAATGCAAGCAACGCAGAAAAAACAAGACTTTGCACTGCGTTCAAAAGAATCTAGGATGCGTGATGAGACCGCTGCACATATGCAGAAGTTAAAAGACGAAACCGAGATAGATGTAACTAAAGATGAGGACAATACTAACTAATAAAAAGGATTAACATGACAGAGAAAGAAACGCTCTTATATTTATCGGGCCAGATAAAAGAGAGACGCAACGAAGTAACAGAAGATATGGCTAGAGGCACCGCTGACCTCGCAGGTTATCAGCATGCATGTGGACAAGTTAGAGGATTTGACCACGTTCAAATGTTTATTGCTGATATGATAGCAAACCTAACTAAAGACAACGAAGACTTTGAAAGTAGTCCTACGGATAGTGTTGTAAAGATAGGGGGTAAAAAATGACTATAGCCACCCCAGACCAAACAATAGTCTCCAGCTCTGGAGCACCTATTAAAACTAAAAATACCAAAACCACTGATGGAAAAAAAGTTAGCGAAGAAGAAGCTTTAGCTAAACTAACTACGCAGTTACCTGACGTTAAAGGATACCGCATATTATGTATGGTACCTGAAGCAGAAGATACTTATGAAGGTGGGATTATTAAATCAGATTCTGTAAAACAATTACAAGAACATGCAACAGTGGTCTTATTTGTTATGCAGCTAGGGGATTTAGCTTATCAAGATGATGCTAGATTTCCAACAGGAGCATGGTGTAAAGAAGGAGACTTCGTTATTACTCGTGCTTACGCAGGTACTAGAATTAAAATTCACGGAAAAGAATTCCGCATTATTAACGACGACACGGTTGAAGCTGTAGTGGATGATCCACGTGGCTACGAACGCGCATAAGGAGAAATAAAATGGCAGAGATAATAAATGAAATGCCTGATGAAGTAGAAGGCGAAGAACTTGAGGTAAATTTAGACGAAGGTAAAAAAACTCAACCTGAAAAGTCCACTGCAGATGTTGTAAGAGTGGAACAAGAACCTACACAACAAGAGTTATTTGTAGAGGAAGAAGACGATACTCCTGCAGCTGACAAAGGTAAAGAACCATTACCTAAAGAAATGGTAGAAGAACTAGAAAAAGATGATCTAGAAGGGTATTCTGAGCGTGTTAAACAACGTATGGCACAACTTAAAAAAGTATGGCATGATGAGCGACGAGCTAAAGAACAAGCTGCTAGAGAAAAAGACGAAGCTATTGCCTATGCTCAAAAGGTATCTGAACATAATAAAAATCTACATACTACTCTTAGCACAGGAGAAGAAGATTATATTAAAACTGTAGTAGCTTCTGCTGAAACAGACGTTAGTGTAGCTAAAAGAGATTACGGTGAAGCTTATGACTCTGGAGATACAGATAAAATAGTTGAAGCTCAAGCTAAAATGAATGATGCACAATTAAAATTAGCTCAAGCTAAAGTATTGAAACCTCAATATAAAGCTTCACAAATTGCACAAAGTAGTGTAGAGTTAAATCAAAATAATCCTTCTAATATACCAAAACCAGATGCACGAGCTCAAGCTTGGCAAAATGCAAATACTTGGTTTGGTAATGATGAAGAAATGACAAGTTTAGCCCTAGGGTTACATGAAAAATTAGTCAGGAGTGGGGTAAATCCTTCAACTGACGATTACTATCGTCGTATAGATGAAACGATGCAAAAACGATTCCCTGAAAATTTTAGGGATAATTCGTTGGAACCGGAAGAAAAACCCGCCCAACGCAAACCTTCGAATGTAGTTGCGCCGGCAACGCGTAGTACCGCGCCAAAAAAAGTACGATTGAGTAAGACTCAGGTAGCTTTTGCTAAAAAACTGAAACTTACACCGGAGCAATATGCACGAGAAATGATTAAATTGGAGAACGCAAATGGATAAGGTAATTAAAAGAGAATCAAGAGATACTGAAGTAAGAGAAGACGTAGCAAAAAAATGGCAACCCGCCTCGCTCCTTCCAGAGTTTACTAAAAAAGCTGGATGGGCCTATCGTTGGATTCGAGTTTCTTTATTGAATGAGCCTGACAACATGAACGTCTCTTCAAAAATGCGTGAAGGCTGGGAACCGGTGAAGCATTCGGAACACCCAGAAGTCGTATTACAAGCAGACCCCAACAGTAACTTCAAAGAAGGTATTGAGATTGGAGGTCTATTATTATGTAAAGCTCCTCAAGAAATGATGGACCAAAGACAAGCTTTTGTAAATGAAAAAACAAGAGCACAGACTGAAGCAGTTGACCAGTCATACATGAATCAAAATGATCCTCGTATGCCTAAGTTTTCTGAAGGTCAAGAAAATGGTCGTAGTTTCGGAAAGGGCAAAAAATAAATAGGAGAAACAATCATGGCAACTACAGCTACGCCCTATGGGCTTAAAGCAGTAAACCATATAGGCGGTACCCCTTATGCGGGCTCTACGCGTCTATTACCGATTGCTTCTGGATATGCAACTAATATATTTAATGGCTCGGTTGTTGCAATCGTAGCCGCGGGAACTGTTGAAATTGTTACAGATTTAGGTAACAACGCAGACGCATTTCCTGCTGGTGTTGTTGGTGTTTTTGTAGGTTGTACTTACACAGACCCAAATCTAGGCACAGTAGTGTTTAGAAACAACTGGCCTACAGGCACAGTAGCATCAGATGCTCAAGCATATATTGTTGACGACCCAGATGTAATCTTTATGGCACAAGCGGACGGCGCAGTTACACAAGCTGATTTAGGTCAGAATACTAACTTCGCAGCAGTACAATCTACAACTACAGGCGATACTACAAACGGTAATTCTAGTAGTGCAGTATCTTCTACAACAGCTACGACAGCAACTATTGCTTTCCGTATTGTTGACTTTGTGGATAGTCCAACTTCAACCGTGGGTGATGCATTCACAGACTTATTAATTAAGTTTAATGCAGGTATACACTCATATGACAATGCAACTGGAATCTAATTAAGGAGAATAAAACATGGCAATTTCAAGAGCCCAGCTCCTTAAGGAGCTATTACCAGGACTTAACGCGTTATTCGGTTTAGAATATGCACGTTATGGGGAAGAACATAAAGAGATTTACGAAACTGAATCTTCAGATCGTTCTTTCGAAGAAGAAACAAAACTAGCTGGCTTTGCAGCCGCACCTCTTAAGTCAGAGGGAGCAGCTATTGCGTATGATAACGCACAAGAAGCTTTCACAGCTAGATATAACCACGTAACAATTGCTTTAGGATTCAGTTTAACTGAAGAAGCAGTTGAAGATAATCTATATGATAGTCTTTCAGCTCGTTATACTAAAGCTCTTGCTCGTTCAATGGCAAATACTAAGCAAGTTCGTGCAGCTAACGTTTTAAACAATGGTTACAGCCAGAACTTTCTTGGTGGCGATAACCGTTCATTGTTTGGTACTAATGCCGCTGGTGCAGTTACTAACCACCCATTAGTTTCAGGTGGTACTAATAGTAATACACAAGCGACACCAACAGACCTTAACGAAACAGCATTAGAAAACGCAGTGATTCAAATCGCAGCATGGACTGATGAAAGAGGTCTATTGATTGCAGCTAAACCACGTAAGTTGGTTATTCCACCAGCTCTACAATTCGTTGCTACTCGTTTATTAGACACACAACTTCGTGTTGCTACTGCTGATAACGATATCAATGCATTAAGAACTAACGGTGCAATACCAGAAGGATATACAGTAAACCACTATCTAACTGATGGTGACGCTTACTTCCTAACTACTGACGTGCCTAACGGTATGAAGCATTTTGAAAGAACTGCTTTGACAACTTCTATGGATGGGGATTTCGATACTGGCAATGTAAGATATAAAGCTCGTGAAAGATATTCATTCGGTTGGAGTGATCCACTAGGTATGTGGGGTTCACCAGGTGCATAAGTAGTTTTATAGTTCTACTTAAAGCACTACCTCTGAAAAGCCTGGCTCCTCTCTGCTGGGCTTTTCTTTTTTAAACTCATGATTTTACGCAGCATATAGTTTAAATAAGTATATATAATTCTTCTATCAGCAATGCTGAAATTTAAAACGAAAGGAGATATATTATGTGGACTAAACCAGCTGCTACAGAAATGAGATTCGGTTTTGAAGTAACAATGTACGTAATGAACAAGTAATTTTTTGTTTTAAACTAAGGGGCTCCGGCCCCTTTTTTGTTGTATAATGGTATGAAAACGTGTACCATTAATTATCTGGGTAAAACCAGCTTATCATGACTGCCCCAGCAGACGCATACACGACAGATAAGCTTAACTTTGTATGGAGAAACAATTATGTCAAGAACTACATTTTCAGGTCCCGTTGCCTCAACTAACGGATTCGTACCATCAGGTCCTTCAACAGCAGTCAATGCTACAGCAACTATTACAGCACAGAATCTTCAAGTAGGATATATTACATCCACATCAGGAGCTACAGTAACTATTACTCTTCCTATTACTACTACAGCAGGTGGTGTTACAGGAGTATCTCAACAATTGGGTGCGGTAAGAGGACAACAATTTTCTTTCGTAGTAGATAACACCGGTGGTGCTAACAATGTAACAGTCGCTTTAGGTACTGGCGGATCATTATCTGATGCTGCTACTATTACTGCTTCTGCAGTTGCTTTCGGTAGATTAGTAGTTGCTTCTGGTGCTACTGGTATGGGTCAATTTACTATGATGTTTACTGGCGGTGATGGAGTAACTCCTGGTTCAGCTACAGGTTACACACTTACACGTACAGCTTAATAGGAGAATAGACAATGGCTATAACAACAGATATATGGGCCGTCACTCCTAGTTATTCAGCTACGTTATATAGAGCCGCTGCCGCTATTGGTGGTGCTGGTGATATAACATTAATAACTAACCAGCCTCTAGATAACGGGGCTGGCTATCAAATTCTATTTACTTGTGCAGGCGATGCAACAGCTGCTACATTTACTATCACTGGATATGTGGCTGGGGATTTATCTCAGTCTGTAACCACTGAAACTGTATCTGGCGTTGATTCTGGAACTGCAACTTCTACAAACTATTATTCTAGAATTACTAGTATTTCATCAGATGCAGCGGTAGCCACTAATGTAAGTATTGGTAATGCTATTGCTGATGGTATGGCTTTACCTAGAACTAGAATGAAAGGATTTTATTTTGTAGGTTCTGCAGGAGCAGGTAGTGTTACATTAACCTTAGATGGCAATGCAGCATCCGATAGAGTTTTATTAAGTATAGCTACTCCAGCTAACGTAGAGTCACAACAAATGGCTTTACCAGGCGACGGAATTTTAATTAACGGAAATGAGCCACAAACAACGTTTGGAGTAGTAACTCAAACAGCAGCTGTGACATCATTAACGGTATTCTGTGGATAAAATATGGACGAAGAGCCCAAACCAATTAAGAACGATGATCGCCTCGAAGAACTGAGGCGTTGGTTTGAAGCATTAGGAGATTGTGTATAGATGGCAACACCTAGAAAAAAGGGAATGGGAATAAAGACTTCGGTTAAGTCAGGTAATTTTAGAAAGACTAAAACAGGAGCAGGGATGACAAAGAAAGGCGTAAAAGCCTATCGAGCTGCAAACCCAGGTTCTAAACTTAAAACAGCTGTAACAGGGAAAGTTAAGAAAGGTTCTAAAGATGCAAAGAGACGTAAGTCATTTTGTGCAAGATCGGCAGGACAAATGAAGAAGTTTCCTAAAGCTGCTAAAGATCCAAACTCTAGATTGCGTCAAGCACGTAAACGATGGAAATGTTAAAAATGGATGAGACAACAAAACACTTGATAGACCTATCGGCTATCTTCACTGCAGTAGGTACCATGATGTCGTGGCTACCACACTTGGCTTCACTATTTACTATTATATGGATGATTATTCGTATTTGGGAAACCAATACGGTACAAAAGCTATTTGGTAAAAAAGAAGTTATTGAAGACGAAGGTGCTAAACCAAGAAAGCCTGAAGCTTCGAGTAATAGAGTTAAAAAATAAACTAAGGAGAAAAGCATGAATAATAGAACTAAACACATTATGAATGAGAAAGATGAGATTCGTCGTGTGGATAAAGAAATTCGTAAAAACGAAGGTTATAAAGCCGGTGGTATGATGAAAGACAAAGAAGGTCGTGCTATGGCTATGAATAAAAAAGGCATGACAGATTCTCAAATGAGTGATGCAGCTGGACGCGCTATGAAAAAAGGCGGTAAAGTTAAAAAGCAAGGATACAATGCTAGACTTGATGATTCATTAGGAGCTAGAAAAGGTAAGAAAAAACAATCTATGAAAGCTCGTAGAGATGAGTCTAAAGGAATGAAAAAATCTGCAGGTAAAAAGGCTTATTCAGGTAATCGTAAATCAGCACAAGGTTCAGCATCTAAACGTGCAGACGGCATTGCTAGAAAAGGACGTACTAAAGGACGTATGGTCTAATGGCTTGTTCAGTATGTAAGACTAAAGCTAAGGCTAAAAAACCTGCTTTTAAATCACATATGATGTACGATAAAAAAACAGGTAAAGGTGTAAAAGCTCCCACTATGGCTAAACATCTAGCTTTGAAGAAAAAAGGATATGGACATAGGAAACCTAAAGCATGATGAAATCTAGAGGAATGGGTATAATTAGTAAAATGAAAAAAGGCGGAAGTGTAAAAGATGCCTGCTATCATAAAGTAAAAGCAAGTTATAAAGTATTCCCTAGTGCTTATGCTTCTGGTGCTATTGCTAAGTGTAGAAAAAAGAAAGGTAAAAAGTAATGGCAGTCCGAAAGACAGCTAAAGGAGCTGCTTTAAAACGCTGGTTCAAAGAAGACTGGAAAGATGTAAAGACAGGCAAAGCTTGTGGTAGAAAAAAAGGTGATAAACGTGGTACACCATATTGCCGACCTACTAAACGTGTGTCTAGTAAAACTCCAAAGACATCTGGAGAAATGACAGCAGCACAAAAGAAGTCTAGAATAGCTCAAAAGAAAAGACTTGGGCAACCGGCAGGGAAGCCACGTAGAGTAGCTTCACTTAGAAAGAAAAAGACAACTAGGAAAACATAATGGCTACAACAGATACACATGCATTTAATCTAGATCTAAACCTTCTTGTAGAAGAAGCGTTTGAAAGATGCGGATCAGAACTTAGAACAGGATATGATTTAAGGACAGCTACACGTAGCTTAAACTTACTGACAATAGAATGGGCTAACCGAGGAATCAACTTATGGACTGTTGAACAAGGACAGATAGCATTAGTTGCCGGTACAGCCACTTACAATTTGCCCGCGACGACCATCGACCTCATGAGCCAAGTCATAAGAACTGGGTCTGGAACAACTCAGTCTGACATAGCTATTTCTAGGGTGTCAAATCCTACTTATGCATCTATCCCAAGTAAGAACGACACGGGCAGACCGATACAAGTTTATATAGATAGACAAGCAGAGATACCTACAATAACTCTATGGCCTATTCCTAATGACACAAGTTATACCTTTGTTTACTGGATGTTAAAAAGAATTGATGATGCAGGTACAGGCGTTAATACACAACATATTCCATTTAGATTTTTGCCATGCATGGTAGCAGGACTAGCTTATTATTTATCTCTTAAGATTCCAGAAGCTGGAGACAGGGTACAATTTTTAAAAGCAGAATATGAAGAGCAGTGGTTACTCGCTTCAACTGAAGACAGAGAAAAAGCCACATTAACCATAGCACCAAGAACATCATACGTATAGGAGATTAAGATGGCAGATAAGAAAGATCCTGGGTTTACAAAAGAATTTACATCTAGAGTTAAAAAAGGCATGAGTCCCAAAGAAAGAAAAGATGCAGAAAAAAGAGACGCATATGAAATAGGACTTAGAAATAAAAAGAAAGGTGGTATTAGAGGTGCTGCAACTCAAATGATTGATAACGCTGTGGGCGTTGGTAGAGGTACAGCATCAGAAAGAAAAGAACTTAAAAAAGGCTATAAAGATATGAAAATAGCTCAAAAGGCTAAAAAGTTGAAAGCAGGCGGTAAAGTTAAAAGCTATAAACATGGTGGTAAATGTAAGATAGATGGTATTGCTATTCGTGGTAAAACTAAAGCTAAACAAAGGAGAAGTTAAAATGAGTGTTGTTAACGAAATTAAAAGAGTTTTTGCTCCTACAAAGAAACAAAAAGCAGAAGATGCAGAAACTAAAAAAAGATTTATGAAGCAAGCTAGAGAAAAAGAAAAAGCAAAAGTTGAAAAAATACAAAGAAAAATGAAAGCACAAAAAGCCGGTGCGCCAGATGGCAAAGGTAGATACGTGTATGATGCTGTAAAAAGATCAAACGCTGAAAAGATAAAACCTAAACACCTTACAAGCACAAAAAGCCCTAAAAAAGTTGCTAAGACAATGACAGATCAAGTTGAAGCTATGAAAATGGTAGACAGAAACTATCTTAAAGGTAGATAATGAGCAATAGGTATACAACTAATAAGAATGCAATAGCTGACTGTGATGTTTGTGGTTTTCAGTTTAAGCTTAGAGAACTAAAAGATTTATATGTAAGAAAAACTAACACTAATATTAAAGCTTGTAAGGAGTGTTGGAACCCAGATCAACCACAGAATATGCAGGGGATGTATCCAGTAGAAGATCCTCAAGCAGTGCGAGATCCAAGACCTGACCAGAGTTTTAATGACAACAACGTAACTGGGTCAAGAGATATACAATGGGGATGGGAACCTGTTGGTGGAGCAAGACCTCCAGCTAATGAGTTTACTGGAAATAATTTAGTGAGTTCAGGAGTAGTAGGAACTGTTACAATAACAATAACTTAGGAGAAAGAAATGAAAGAGAACCAAGAAAGAAAAGCAAAAATGGTAGATGGTTATGCACAACCTCAAGATGTACCTGTACCTAACTTTGCAGGGTACCCTGAAAAAAATGTTAAAACAACAGGCGTAGTAACTCGTGGCAATGGTGCAGCAACTAAAGGCACAAAAGCTCGCGGCCCTATGGCGTAAGGATAAGCAATGACTTATACTGAGCTAGTCGCACAAATACAATCGTATACTGAAGATGAATACTCTACAGTAGATGTAAACACGTTTATAACTCAAGCTGAAAACAGAATCTTTAATGGAGTTAATCTTCCAGACTTAAGAAGAAATGATACAGGTACTATTAACGTTGGTAACAAATATTTAAATGTACCTGATGATTGGCTAGCTACTTATAGTTTAGCTTGTATTGATACCGCAACTAACGAATATACTTTTCTTATAAATAAAGACGTTAACTTTATTAGGCAATCCTTTCCTGATACTGATGCAGCTCACTACGGAAAACCTCAATATTATGCTGTCTTCGATGATACAACATTTATACTCGGCCCTACACCTGATACAGGCTATGGCGCTGAGCTTCATTACTTTTTTTATCCTGAGTCTATTACTACTGCCACTAGCGGTACGTCTTGGTTGGGAGATAATTATAGCTCCGTATTACTTTATGGTTCATTGTTGGAAGCGGCTACGTTCCTCAAGTCCGACCCAGAAACACTAGCAAACTACACTAATAGATATAATCAAGCCATGGTAGAACTAACTAGATTAGGAGAAGGTAAAAATACTCGCGATGCTTATCGTAGTGGACAAGCTAGAATACCTGTTAAAGGTAGAAGAGGGAGCGCAGTTTAATGGCAACTATTATACAAGGAATAACTAATACATTTGTTGCTAAATCATTAGCTGGTGATATAGATTTTGATACAGACACATTTAAAATAGCTCTGTACTCTGATGATGCTACATTAGATTCATCTACCTCTGCTTATACAACTACAAATGAAGTGGTAGGAACTGGATATGTTGCAGGGGGTAATACATTAACAGGAGCGACGGTAACTCAAGATGATACTGCAGACGTGGTATATATAACTTTTGATTCTCCTACTACTTGGACAGGCACATTTTCCGCAAGGGGAGCTTTAATATATAATAGCAGCTCTAGTAATTATTCTGTATGTGTATTAGATTTTGGATCAGTTAAAACTATTGCAGCTGAAACACTAACTGTAACATTACCTAGTAATACTGCAACAGAAGCACTTATACGATTTGAATAGAAAGGAATAAAATGACAGGAATATCTTCGGTAATATCCGATGCACCAGAAGTAACAGTAACAAATGCAAGACCATTAGAAAAAGACCTATATAAAAAAGTATGGGATATGCCAGAGTATAGAAAAGTTGCTCCTGGAGAAAAAGTAGCTCATGAGTTTTTAGCTCAAGCTAAACCTAAACAAGGCGCTACAGTTCTTGATTTAGGATGTGGTACAGGACGTGGTGGATTAAACCTAGCGTTCTTTGGTGGATTAGATGTGACTTTGGTTGACTTTGCGCCTAACTGTTTAGATGCAGATATAACACCAATGTTAGAAACACAGAAGCATGCGTTGAAATTTGTAGAAGCAGATTTATCAGAACCTTTACCGGTTCAAGCAGCTTATGGTTTTTGTACTGATGTGATGGAGCATATAAGACCTCATCATGTAGATAGAGTATTAAGTAATTGTTTGAGTGCAGCTCAACACGTGTTTTTTCAAATATCTACTGTTGATGATAAGGCAAGTGAATTGGTAGGACATAAATTGCATTTAACTGTACGCCCGTTTAAATGGTGGTTACAGAAGTTTAAAGAATTAGAATGTGCAATTCATTGGACTAAAGAAGTAGATGGTGCATGTTTATTTTATGTAAGTAATTGGATAAGTGGTGAAGATGTTGTAGAGGCAGGAACGGTTAATACTGATGATGAGCAAATAAAAAAGAATGTAGCTCATAATATTAAACAAGGTTTCTTACAAATACAACCACACCCAACTAATGATATAGAAGTTATGATTGTAGGAGGAGGCCCATCCTTACCACAACATACGGAAAAAATAAAGCAATTAAGGGCAAATGGTGTTAAACTTATAACTATTAATAATGCCTATAAATGGTGTTTAGATAATGGTTTAACTCCTTCTGCTATGGTCATGGTAGATGCAAGAAAGTTTAATGCACGATTTACCAAACCTGTAGTAGAAGATTGTAAGTATTTTATAGCATCACAGTGTCATCCAAGTGTATTTGATGGATTACCTAAAGATAGAACTTATATTTGGCACACACAAGCTGAAATGCTACAAGAATTATTAGATAAGCAGTATGAAACATGGTGGCCTGTACCTGGTGGATCAACAGTTCTTTTAAGGGCTATACCGTTGTTTAGGACATTAGGATTTAAACGATTTCACTTATTTGGGTGTGATTCATGTTTAGAAGATAATAAGCATCACGCATATGAGCAACTAGAAAATGATGGGCAGATAGTAATACCTGTAAACGTGAGCGGGAAAATATTTAACTGCAACCCTTGGATGCTATCTCAAGCCCAAGAGTTTATAGATTTAATTAGAATGGTAGGAGATGAGATAGAGTTAGAAGTTTATGGGGGTTTACTCCATCATATTTTAGAATCCGGTGCATCAATGGCCGATATTAAGGAGATTTAACATGGCAGCATCAGCATGGCAATTATATAACGAAGCCAAAAAATATATAGGGAACGGGAGCATTACACTAGGTGCTGGCGTTTTTAAAATGGTATTAGCTCAATCGGCTAGTAACGCTTCTACGTTTACGTTAAGTGCGTATTCAGAGATAACAAATGAAGTAGCGGCAGCGGGTGGGTATGTTACTGGGGGTAGAGATTTAGTACCCGCAACAGCTCAATGGACAGTGGGCGCATCAGCTAAACAAATGAAGTTTACTATGTCATCAGTAGGTTTAGCATTTACAGCTTCAGGAGCTAACTTAGTTAATATTAAGTATGCTATTTTACGTAACTCTACTGGAGCAACTGCAGGAAGACTATTATGTTGGTGTCAACTTTCTAGTTCTCAATTTACTGTAACTAGCCCTAACACATTAACTGTTTTACCCGCTGCTACTGGCATATTTACGTTAACATAAGGGGCTAGTAATGGCTACCGGCTGGGGACGAAGTACCTGGAGTTCAGGCCCTTGGGGCATGACTGAAGTTGAGATCACCCCCAGTGTAGGTGCATTAGCTTTATCAGGAACAGCACCAATAGTATTAGATGGTGTAATAATAACCCCTAGCGTAGGGGCTCTAGCATTGGCTGGAGTAGCACCAAGTTTAGTATCAGGCAAAGTAATAACTCCGGGTGTAGGAGCTTTAGCCTTAGCTGGAGTAGCACCAACGGTATCTTTGACTGCAATACGGATTCCAGGCACAGGGGCTTTGACCTTAGCTGGAATAGCACCAACAGCGTTACGAGGAAAAGTAATAGAACCAAGTGTGGGAGCGTTAACATTAGCTGGAATAGCACCTAATGTTGTAGCGTCACATATACAGATTCCTGCAACTGGGGCACTAACACTACAAGGGTTTGCACCAAGTTTATTAAGTGGCAGAGTAATAACTCCAAGTGTAGGGGCTTTAACTTTAGCAGGCATTGCACCAATTGTTACTGAAGGTAGAGTTATCACTCCAAATGTTGGAGCACTCGTATTAGCTGGAGTAGCACCAAGTGTAATTAGAGGAACAATAATAACACCACCTAGTGGCGCATTAGTATTACAAGGATACATATCTATTTTCAACAGCCCAGACTGGGTTATAATAGATACTACTCAAGACCCAGATTGGGTTATAATAGATACTACTCAAGTGCCTGATTGGACAGAGATAGTTACAGGATAAGGAAACAATATGTCAACATATTCAAATTTAAAGATAGAACTCATAGGAACTGGAGAGCAAGATGGTACTTGGGGAAACACGACTAATACTAACTTGGGCACTGCTCTAGAAGAAGCAATAGTAGGAACTGTAGATCAAGCAGTCACTGCTTCTAATTTAACGCTTGCTTTAACAGATTCAAATGCGACTCAAGTAGCTCGTCACTTACGCCTAAACCTTACAGGTAGTGCTGGTGGAGCATCAAATTTAGTTGTTCCTACATTAGCTAATGGTAAAAACTACTACATCAAAAACTCATCTAACACCGCTATTACAGTAAAGACTGCTAGCGGATCGGGTATTTTAGTACCTGCAGGTAAATCTGCATCTTTATATCAAGATGGTACAAACGTAGTTGAAGCCGCAGACTATTCATCAGCAGCGTATACTTTTGCTAGTGACATTACAGTCAACGGAGTTACTGTTGGTAAAGGAGCTAATTCTGTTGCAAATAATACAGTTCTTGGTGAAGATGCTTTAGATGCAGCGGTAACTGGAGATAACAATGTTGCAATAGGTAAGAGTGCTTTAAAAGCTAATACTTCAGGATATGACCAAACAGCAGCAGGTTATAGAGCTTTAACAACTAATACAACAGGATTTAGAAACACAGCCTTTGGATCAGATAGTTTATTATTAAATACAACAGGGTTTGATAATGCTGCTTTCGGTAAATCTGCAATGCAAGATAATACAGTAGGTGAGGCTAATACTGGTCTTGGTAATTATGCTTTAGCAAATAATACTACAGCAGATGGCAATGTAGCAGTAGGTTATAGTGCTTTATTTACAAATACAACAACTGGTTCTAACACAGCAATTGGTTATCAAGCTGGGTATAGCAGTCAAGCAGCAAATAATGTTGCTGTTGGTTATCAGGCTTCTTATAGTAATACTACTGGGAGTGGTCTAACTTCTGTTGGCTATCAAGCCTTAACTGCAAATACAACTGGAGCTGAAAATACAGCTATAGGCAGAAATGCTTTAACAGCTAATACGACAGGTGCTAGTAATACAGCTTTAGGAAGGGAAGCTTTATCAGCCAACACTACTGCGAGTCAAAACACCGCTGTTGGTATGTATGGATTAAGACAAACTACAACAGGCAGTAACAATGTTGCAATGGGATATGCTTCTTTAATTACAAACACAACAGGTATTGGCAATGTAGCTTTAGGTCATAATTCTTTATATGCAAATACTACTGCAGATAACAATGTTGCCATAGGTACAAATTCTTTAATATCCAACACAACAGGCGCTGCTAATACAGCAGTTGGTGCTTTAGCGTTAGATGCTAACACTACTGGTACTGAACTTACAGCTGTCGGCAAGAGTGCTTTAAGTGCAAGTACAGGTTCTTACAACACAGCAATGGGTTCAGGTGCTATGTCAAGTACCACCACAGCCACACATAATGCAGCATTTGGTCGTATTGCTTTAAGTTTAAATACGACAGGTTCTAATAATGTAGCTGTGGGTTCAAGAGCTTTATATGCAACTACTACTGCAAGTAGTAACAGTGCCGTAGGTGCAAATGCTTTAACAACTAACACTACAGGAGCAAGCAACACAGCTGTAGGTTCTTCTGCTTTATATGCCAACACTACTGGAGCTTCTAATACAGCTTTAGGTGCAAATGCTTTAACAGCTAATACTACTGCTGGGTTTAATGTAGCTGTAGGGGAAAGTGCTTTAGCGTCTAATACGACAGGTTCACAAAATATCGGTATTGGATATCTTGCGGCTAATAACACTACAACGGGTAGTCAAAATATAGCTATTGGGCGTAATTCGTTAATTACAAATTCTACAGGTAATAGTAATGTAGCTGTTGGGGATTTAACACTATCAGCTAATACTACAGGAGCAATTAACACAGCAGTTGGTAAAGATGCTTTAAAATCTAATACAACAGCTTCTTCTAATACAGCAGTGGGTAGAGAAGCATTAAGAGATAACACAACTGGTTCTGATAATGTAGCAGTAGGTGTATCCACTTTATCAGGTAATGTAACAGGAACTGATAATGTTGCTGTAGGTGTTGCTGCTTTAAAAAATAATACTAATAGTTATAACACAGCAATCGGTGATAAATGTATGGAAACTAACACCTCTGGAACAAACAATACAGGATTAGGACACCAAGCTCTATTTAACAATACTACTGGTGGTTTAAATACTGCATTAGGAGTAAATGCTTTATATAACAATACATCAGCAAGTAACAATGTAGCAGTAGGGCATAGTTCTTTATATAGAGCTAACACAGGTCATTCTAATACTGCTATGGGTAAAGAGGCTGGTTACGACCTTACTACAGCAACAGGCAATGCCCTCTTTGGAATAAGAGCAGGACAAAATATTACCACTGGAGTAGCAAATACTTTTATAGGTGGGTCATACTCCTCTTATGTAGGTAATGCAAATACAACTGGTAGCTATAATACAGCATTAGGGTCAGATGCTTTAAAATCTAATACAACAGCTGGTAGTAACACTGCTGTTGGTTTTGAAGCAGCGTATCTAAATACGACTGGTGCATCAGTTACGGCTGTAGGTACATCAGCTCTAATAGCACATACAACAGGTTCTAATACAACAGCAGTAGGTAAAGGTGCAGGGAATCAAAACACTACAGGAGCTCAAAATACTTTTGTAGGTAGAGATTCAGGTAAGAATGTAACAACTGGAAATAATAATACAGTTCTTGGCGATAATACAACTGCTTCAAGTGCAACAGTAAGTAATGAATTTACTTTAGGAAATAGCAGTGTTACTAATCTTCGTTGTAATGACACATCTATATCATCACTTTCTGATGCAAGAGATAAAACTAATGTACAAGATATTCCATTAGGACTAGATTTTGTTAATCAGATGCGACCTGTATCTTTTGATTGGAATAGACGAGATGGTTCGTACAAAGGTAAAAAAGACTTTGGATTTATTGCACAAGAGTTAAAAGAAATACAAGATAAAACAGATTATGCTGACCATATAAGATTAGTAAAAGATGAGAATCCTGAAAAATTAGAAGCTGATCCTATGAAAACATACCCTGTTTTAGTAAAGGCAATACAAGAACTCTCTGCGAAAGTAGAGGAATTACAAACTGAAATTAAAACTTTGAAAGGAAACTAAAATGACTGACCAAATCGCAACAGCAGATGTAAAAACAGAAGAAGAAATAGCACAAGACTATTCTGCAATGCAGGATTCTGTTAACTTGATTGATGAGATGAGAACTAACCCACCTGAAGATATGACTGATGAAGAAGTAGCAGATTGTATCTCTAGAAATGTAGAACATCTTGAATTAATGGTAGCTAAAGACTATTGGACAGATGAAGATATGAAGGCAGTAAACGCAGCAATAGATGGTTAAAAATAAAAGGATTTAAAATATGTTATCAATACTGTCGGGAATATTAGGCTTTGCTACATCAGGACTTCCTAGTGTATTAAAGTTTTTTGAACAAAAAGGCGATCAGAATCATGAACGAGAGATGGCTAAAATTGAGATGGAAAGAAGTTTGGCAATGGCCGAGAAAGGATTTGCTTCACAGGAAAAAATTGAAGAACTTAAAACCGAACAAGTTAGCATGGATACATACACTCAAGAAAGAGTGGCGTTATATAAAAACGACGAAGCGTCTGCAGAAGGGGCATCTACTTGGGTTATTAATCTTCGTGCTAGTGTTCGCCCCATTATCACCTATATTTTTGTTACTATTCTTTTGGTGGTCGACTTTGTAGGTCTATACTGGGCTATTTCATCTGGACATAATTATGCAGAAGCTATGCACATTGTATTTAGTAACGAAGAAATGGCTATTCTAGCGTCTATTATTGGTTTTTGGTTTGGGTCTAGACATTGGGAAAAATAAGTGAATACATCAGAAAAGGGTATAACCCTCATAAAGTATTTTGAAGGAGTACACACCTTACCTTATAGATGCCCTGCGGGCTATTGGACTGTCGGTGTTGGTCATCTTATTAGTTATGATGATGAACTACTCTCTTCATGGGATCGCACTCTTTCAGATGATGAAATAAATAACTTATTAAAAAATGACTTAAAGAAATTTGAAAATGGAGTTATTCGTCTACTACACCCTAAACAACCAAATCAATCTGAGTTTGATGCTCTTGTTAGCTTTAGCTTTAATCTTGGCTTGGGATGCTTTCAAAGGAGTACAGTTCGTTCGGCTTTTGTGCGTGGTGATAAAAAGAGAGCTGGCGAAGTTCTTTT